>FYBJ01001558.1_pt1 | contig 20669 bp, 19 predicted proteins | sample 1134611 | NCBI WGS metagenome assembly FYBJ01 (sample SAMEA104116008, study PRJEB20421) | marine metagenome | isolation source: marine | reverse complement strand
CGTCAGATGTGTATAAGAGACAGGCGCGGTAGAAACCAGCGGCCTGCAAGGCGATCTGCAGATCTTTGCGTTCCTGCGCCGAAAGCAAACGCTCGCTGCGGCGTGCTTCGGCTGGTGTCTCATCCGTCGGTTCCAGCTGTGCCACGGGTTCAGAGACCTGCGCCTGGTTGTCGCCCGGAATGGGCGCTGCAACCACGCCGCGGTTCAGGACATTGGCACCAACTGGCCAATATTGCTGCCCCAGGGCCTGAGATTGCGCCACGAAGCTGTCGCGCGGGATCCGGCGCTCGTTGCGATAGACACGCAAAACGCGTTCGGCGTCTGCGGCAGTGTACGGACCCAGAACGATCCCGTACCAGTTGCCGCCCAGGGAAAATCCGTTGACGTCTGGCATGCAGGGCGTCGGCATAGATCTGCGCCCGCTGCTGCGAAACGCGCAAGCTGGGGTGGGCTTCGATCTGGACCCAGACAACGTTCCCTGAGGATTGCTGTGCGTGCGCTGAATTCAGGGAAAATAATATCGCGAAAATGAACGCGGTTAAGACTCTTATCATCGTCGGGTCTCTTGCTTTTTAAAATCAGTATTCAAGGCACAGCATAATCGGGAATGCGGGACAAGCGCCAGACCCACGCCGGGGGAATGCCAAAGGTGTGTCGATATCACGACAGACCAAAGCGAACGGGCTGGCACAAGTGGCGTTGACCCTTTGGGGTGGGCGGCATAGGAAAGGGCCAAACCAAGAACCCCATGCGCTTCATGCGCGCCGGAAGGGAATGCCATGACCGACAAGACAAGCGCCCCGCGTTCGTTTCAGGAGATCATCCTGCGGCTTCAGACCTATTGGGCCTCAAAGGGGTGCGCTATCCTGCAACCCTACGACATGGAAGTTGGCGCTGGTACATTCCACCCCGCGACGACCTTGCGTGCGCTTGGGTCCAAGGCATGGGCAGCGGCCTATGTGCAGCCCTCGCGCCGTCCCACTGATGGCCGGTATGGCGAAAACCCCAACCGCTTGCAGCATTACTATCAGTATCAGGTGCTGATCAAACCCAGTCCGCCCGACCTGCAGGAACTGTATCTGGGCTCGCTTCAGGCGATCGGTGTCGACATGGACCTGCATGACATCCGCTTTGTCGAGGATGACTGGGAAAGCCCGACGCTGGGCGCCTGGGGGTTGGGCTGGGAAGTCTGGTGTGACGGCATGGAAGTCAGCCAGTTTACCTATTTTCAACAGGTTGGCGGCCACGACTGCACGCCTGTATCGGGCGAACTGACCTATGGTCTGGAGCGTCTGGCAATGTATGTGCTGGGCATCGATCATGTGATGGACATGCCGTTCAACGATCCGCAATCTCCCAGCCCGCTGACCTATGGCGACATCTTCAAGCAAACCGAAGAGGAATACGCGCGCTGGAATTTCGACGTGGCCAACACCGAGGTCCTGCTGCGTCATTTCGAAGAAGCCGAGGCCGAATGTGCTGCGATCTTGTCGCAGGAACATGACGACCCCAAAACCGGCAAGCGCATCATCATGGCGCACCCGGCGTATGATCAATGCATTAAGGCCAGCCACATCTTCAACTTGCTGGACGCGCGCGGCGTGATCTCGGTCACTGAACGCCAGGCCTATATCGGCCGAGTGCGGGCGCTGGCGAAGCAATGTGCTGATGCTTTTGTGTTGACCGAGGCGGGGGGCTACGCTGCCTGATGGGCTGTGCGTTGCTCTTATCCAGCCAACCCCGGCAGCAGCGCTTTCAACCCTTCGGCAATCATGCCGATCGCGATTGCGGCCAGGATCATGCCCATCAGGCGGCTCATGATCACGCGCGCGGTGCCCGACAGATGCTTGGCGAGCATCGGCGCATTCCAGAAGGTCAAGGCCAACAGCGCCACCATGCCCGCAAAAACGCCCGCATAGGCAAGGGCATGGGCCGTGTCCGTCACCTGGTGCGAATAGACGATCAGTGTCGTGATGGTTCCGGGACCTACCAGTATGGGAAAGGTCAGCGGGTAAAACGCGACCGTTTCGGGCGCAGGGTAGTCGGCCTTTTCGGCATCCGTCCCATGGTGCGCGCTGCTTTCGTTGCCGCTGAGCATGTTGAGCGCCAGGAGCAGAACCACCAGACCACCGGCGACGCGGAAATCGTCGACGCTGATGCCGAACAGATGCAACACTTGCGTGCCGGCAACGGCAAAACAGCCACCCAGGATCAGGCAGTAGAGCGCGGTTTTGATCGCGATCTTTCGCTGATCCACGGCCGAGGCGTCGGCGGTGACGCTCAGAAAGATCGGCAGGTTGCTGATCGGGTTCATGATCGCGAAAAGTGCACCAAAGAATGTGATGGCAAATCCGGTATCCATGCAGCGCCGTACCTCGTGTGTGTGGCTTTGGGATACCCTGTCGCATTTCCCAGACGTATGAAAGGGGCGGACCCCTTTATGAAGGAGATTTAGTCCATGGCAGGCAAACTGCTGGTAATCACTTTGTTGTTGTCGACCGCGATTGCGGGGGCGGCGCTCTATTATCTCCAGATCTACGGGTTCTATTACACCGTTGACGCGCAACCGGGGCAGGATGTGCAGTTGGTTGTGCAGGACGCAAATACGCCGCAACCGATTGCATACACCGGGTTCCAAGCGATCAACGCCGACAGCTCTCCTATCCGCTATCGCGCCTGTTTCTCAACTGATCTGTCGCTGGACAATCTGTCGGCGACATATGTCGCCTCCGACAAGGTCGAGCCGCGTGTCGCACCCGACTGGTTCGATTGCTTCGACGCAAAGGCCATCGGCACAGCGATCAGCGAAGGGCGAGCGCGCACCTTTCTGGCGGCCAAGAACATCGCGTTTGGCGTCGATCGCATCGTGGCCATCACCGACGAGGGCAAAGGGTATGCCTGGCACGAATTCAACGACTGCGGCGAGAAGGCCTATGATGGTACAGTGGTGGGCGAGACTTGCCCAGAGCGCCCTGCCAACTGATCGAGCAAACTGATACAACCGTCAGGAGGCCCTGGTGCCCGAAGCCTATGTGATACCGGATTTCGTGACCGCAACCTTGGGGTTTGCGGTCTATCTGCTCGGAGCCGAGATCAATGGGCGGGTTGCGGTGCTCCGTCAGTTTAATATCCCCGAGCCGGTGACTGGGGGGCTGCTGGCCTCACTGGTGGTGCTGGGACTTTACCTGGGTTTTGATCTGGAATTCGCGTTTGAAATGGCCACGCGGGATTTCCTGTTGGTGCTGTTCTTTGCCGGCATCGGACTGAATGCGCGCCTCTCGGACCTGATTGCTGGTGGCAAACCGCTGCTGTTGCTGCTGGTTTTGACAGTAGTGACCATTCTGGCGCAGAACGTGATTGGCGCGGTCGGGGCGTCGGCCTTTGGTTATCCTTGGCAATCGGGCGTCCTGTTCGGATCGGCGTCGCTGATCGGTGGGCACGGCACTGCCATCGCATGGGCCCCCGAAGTGGCCAACGCGACGGGCCTGTCCGGCGCAACCGAACTTGGTGTGGCCGTGGCAACCCTGGGTCTGGTGCTGGCGGCGCTGGTTGGCGGGCCGGTGGCAAAATACCTGATCGAAACACATAAGCTGACCCCAAGCCGCCCGGAAGAAGGGCACACAATTGGTGTTCCGGAAGGAGAAGACAAAAGCCTTTCCGCAATCGACCACGTCTCGGTCATGCGGGTACTTCTGTTTCTGAACGTTGCCATCATCCTGGGCTATGCGCTGTCCGAGGTGATCGAGGCCGCCGGACTGAAGTTGCCGCTTTTTGTGCCGTGTCTGATCATGGCCATCGTGATTGCCAATGTCCGCAGCGCGTTCCGCCCCGATGCCAAACCGATCTCGCGCACGCCCGCGCTTGCGATGATTTCCGAATTTGCGCTTGGCGCGTTCCTGGCAATCTCGCTGATGACGCTTCAGCTGTGGACCATTGCCGAGCTGGGGGCCGTGATCGCCGTGGTGATGCTGGGACAGACCACATTTACCGTGGCTTTTGTGATCTTTGTTCTTTTCCCCGTGATGGGTCGCGGCTATCGCGCCGCCGTGCTGGCCGCGGGTTTCGGTGGCTTTGCCTTGGGGGCCACCCCCACCGCAATCGCAAATATGACCGCCGTAACCAAGCGATATGGCCCGTCGCCTATTGCCTTTATCGTGCTCCCCCTTGTATCCGCTTTCTTCGTGGATATCGCCAATGCCATCGCCATCCAGACGATTGTGAACTTCTAAGGACCGACCATGCCCGACCTGCTGATCGAACTGTTTTCCGAGGAAATCCCCGCGCGCATGCAAACCCGCGCCGGTGAGGACCTGAAAAAGCGCATCACTGATGGTTTGGTCGAGGGTGGTTTGACCTATGCCGGTGCCGCGGTGCTGACCACGCCCCGCCGTCTGACGCTGGCGGTGCAGGGCCTGCTGGCAAAAAGCCCCACGGTGCGCGAAGAGCGCAAAGGCCCAAAAGTGGGCGCACCCGACAAAGCCATCGACGGGTTCCTGCGTGGCGCGGGCCTGACCCGTGACCAGCTTGAAGAGCGCGACACCCCCAAGGGCGCGGTGTATTTCGCCACCATCGAAAAAGCCGGCCGTCCGGCCGCCGAGATCATCGCCGAGGTGCTTGACAGCACCATCCGCAACTTCCCCTGGCCAAAATCCATGCGGTGGGGCAGTGGCACGATGCGGTGGGTGCGCCCGCTGCATTCGATCCTGTGCATCCTCAGCGATGAGACAGGCACCGAAGTCGTGCCGCTCACCGTAGAGGGCATCACATCGGGCGACACGACTGAGGGCCACCGCTTCATGGCGCCGGGTCGGTTCTCGGTCTCCTCGTTCGAGGATTACGAGGCCAAGCTGAAACGCGCCTTTGTGGTGCTGAACCCGGCCGAGCGGGCCGAGCACATCTGGAACGACGCCACCAATCAGGCGTTCGCTGCCGGTCTCGAAGTGGTCGACGACAAGGGTCTGCTGGCCGAGGTCGCCGGTCTGGTCGAATGGCCCGTGGTGCTGATGGGCAAGATCGACGATGATTTTCTTGGGTTGCCGCCTGAGGTGCTGCAGACCTCGATGAAAGAGCACCAGAAGTTCTTTTCCGTAAAGAACCCCAAGACGGGCCGGATTGAGCGTTTCATCACCGTCGCCAACCGCGAAACCACCGACAATGGCGCAACCATTCTGGCAGGCAACCAAAAGGTGCTGTCGGCGCGTCTGGCCGATGCCAAGTTCTTCTGGGAAAACGACCTGCGCACAGCCAAATCGGACATGAGCACCTGGACCGGCTCGCTGGAAAACGTGACCTTCCACAACAAGCTGGGCAGCCAGGGCGACCGCATCCGCCGCATCGCGGCGCTGGCGCGTGCATTGGCTCCTGTCACTGGAGCAGATGTGGATCAGGCCGAGAAGGCCGCGAAGCTGGCCAAAGCCGATCTGAGTTCGGAAATGGTCTATGAATTCCCTGAACTTCAGGGGTTGATGGGCCGCTATTATATCGAAGCCGCAGGTGAAGACGCCGCTGTGGCCGCCGTGGCCGAAGAACATTATTCGCCGCTTGGCCCGTCAGACGACGTGCCGACCGCGCCGCTTTCGGCAACCGTGGCGCTGGCAGACAAGCTGGACACGCTGACCGGCTTCTGGGCGATTGACGAAAAACCCACCGGGTCCAAGGATCCCTATGCGCTGCGCCGGGCCGCGCTGGGTGTGATCCGGTTGGTGCTCACCAACGACCTGAGGATGCCGCTGAACAAATCCATCGGGAGCCAGCTGCTCAAGCACAAGATTCACGAGAACGGACATGCGGAAAGCAAAGAGGTCGAAGCGCTGGCTGATTTGCTGGACGAAGTCGCAGATCATGGTGTGTTCGGGGCGGCGCTGCGGGCTGTGCGCGAGAAGTACACAGATGGTGAAAATGCTCTGTTGCACACCGTTGGCGAGGCGCTTCCCAACCTTTCTGATGATCTTTTGTCGTTCATTCACGACCGCCTCAAGGTCTTCCTGCGGGATGAGGGCATTCGCCACGACGTGATCGATGCCTGTATCGCGATGGAGGGCAACGACGACCTCAACCTGCTGGTCAAACGTGCCCGCGCGCTGAACGCGGTGATCGCGACCGAGGATGGCGAGAACCTGGTGCAGGGCTTTAAGCGCGCCAACAACATCCTGACCCAGGCCGAGGACAAGGATGGTGTCGAATATTCTTACGGTGCTGACCTGAAATTTGCCGAGACGGACAGCGAAACAGCCTTGTTCAATGCTTTGGCCGAGGCCGAAAAAGTGATCGCTCCAGCCTTGGACGCCGAGGATTTCCCGACAGCGATGTCCGCCATGGCCGCGCTGCGGGGGCCGATTGATGCGTTTTTCGAAGAGGTTCAGGTCAACACCGACAACGAGGTCGTGCGCCGCAACCGTCTGAACCTGCTGAACCAGATCCGGACCATCTGTTCCAGCGTCGCGGACCTGACCAAGGTCGAAGGTTAGGTCGATCGCAGGGGGCGCCTGCCGGGTTTGGCGGGCGCAGACCCTTGCGCCACGCCAAAACCCTCTTATGCTGCGGTGAAACCAAAAGGTGCCGCAGTGCAGAATAATCCTCATACCACCCTCATCACAGCTGACGCTCCGGTGGCGGCCACAACTCATGGTGGACGCGCGAAATGCCTGCAGCGTCTTGTGCGGTTGGACTTGCCCGTGCCGCGCACTGTCGGGTTGTCATTCACCTCTGTGCACGACATTGCTGAGGGGCAGATGCCGGATATCCCGGCGATCCTGGAGCAGTTCGACGAGACCGACCTGCTGTGTGTGCGGCCCAGCTCCGAGGATCCCGATTGGGGCGGACCGGGTGCGATTCTGAACATCGGCATGAACGACGCCCGCTATGTGGAACTGTCCGACAGCATGGGGGCCGAGGCCGCCGCGGCGCTGTATCTGCGGTTTGTGCAGAACTATGCCGTGCATGTGGCGCGTCTAGATCCGGACGTGTTCGAGGATGTGGCGGATGACGGCCCCCAAGGCCTGAGTGAGATCCTGCATGCCTATGAGGCTGAAACGGATGAACAATTCCCACAGGACCCCGCCGAACAGCTGGAAGCGGTGCTGAAATCCATGGCCCGCGCGTGGGAGGGGACAACGGCCCGCCTGTTGCGTCAGGCCAAGGGCGCGCCGGCGGATGCGGGGCTGGGCCTTGTGGTGCAGGAGATGATCCCGGGCGTAGGGCAGGGCGAATGCGGCTCGGGTGTGTTGCAGCTGGTCAATACTGTGACCGGACAACCCCAGATCACGGGCCGCTACCTGAGCCAGAGTCAGGGACGCGATGCACTTGGGGCGGGATCGGGTGCGCTTTATCTGGAGAAAGACCCCCGAGGTCCGTCACTGGAGGACTTGGCGCCCGAAGCTTTTGAGGAACTCAAGACCCACGCCGCCCTGATGCGGGCCAAGCTGCGCGAAGAAATGCAGGTCGAGTTCGTGATCGAGAGCGGCCATGCGCATATTCTGGACGGTGTGCGGGTGCCGCGCAGCGCGCGTGCGTCGGTCCGGATTGCGGTGCGGCTGGCCGAGGATGACATCATTCCAAAGGAAGAGGCGGTGATGCGCGTCGATCCGCACTCGCTGAATGAACTTCTGCACCGGCAGGTTGACCCCGAGGCCAAGCGCGACGTGCTGACCAACGGTATTGCCGCGAGCCCGGGTGCGGCGACCGGCAAGATCGTCTTTACCGCCGCCGAAGCGCAGGCCAGTGCGGCCCGCTCGGAACCCTGCATTCTGGTGCGTCGCGAGACCTCTCCCGAAGATGTGCGGGGCATGCATGCGGCGGTGGCCGTGTTGACCGAAAAGGGTGGGATGACCAGCCACGCTGCCGTGATCGGTCGCGGTATGGGTCTGCCGTGCATCGTCGGGGCGTCGGACATGACGTTTCAGACCAAGAAGAAAACGCTGACCGCCCCGGATGGGCGCGTGTTCAGGACCGGCGACACGCTGACCATCGACGGCAGCTCGGGTCAGGTGCTGGCGGGGCAGCCCGCCATGCTCGAGGCGGCGTTGGATGAATGTTTCCAGACGCTGATGGGGTGGGCGGATCAAGCCCGTGACATTGGCATCCGGGCCAATGCCGACACACCGGCAGATGCGCAAACCGCCCGGAACTTTGACGCGCAGGGCATCGGGCTGTGTCGGACCGAGCACATGTTTTTTGATCCCGGTCGCTTGACGGTGATGCGCGAAATGATCTTTGCGGATGAACCATCGGGCCGTGCGGCGGCGTTGGAACGTCTGCTGCCAATGCAGCGCGAAGACTTTACGCAGCTTTTCCGTATCATGCAGGGGCAACCTGTCTGCATCCGCCTGTTCGACCCGCCGTTGCACGAATTCTTGCCCACGACCCGAAGTGGTCAGCGCGAGCTGGCCGAGGCGTTGGATATCCCTGTCAGTGACGTGACCCGCCGGGTCGAGGCGATGAGCGAGTACAACCCCATGCTGGGCCTGCGCGGTGTGCGCTTGGGTGTCACCGTACCGGAAATCTACGACATGCAGGCGCGCGCGATTTTTGAAGCGACGCTTGAAGCCAGCCGCGATGGTGCCCCGGTGGTGCCTGAGGTGATGATTCCCCTGGTCAGCGCCAAGCGCGAGGTTGAACTGGTCAAAGCGCGCATCGACGCGGTGGCTGCGGCCGTGGCCCAGGAGCGGGGGCAGGATTTCGACCATCGTCTGGGCGTGATGGTGGAAACTCCACGCGCCTGTCTGCGCGCCGACGAGATCGCGCCGAACACAGCGTTCCTGAGTTTCGGCACAAACGACCTGACACAGATGACCTATGGCCTGTCGCGGGACGACGCGGGCCGATTCATGTCGGCTTATGTTCAGCAGGGTGTGTTTAACGAAGACCCGTTCCACGTTCTGGACACTGAAGGGGTCGGAGAACTCTTGCAGCTGGGCGCCGCGCGAGCACGAGAGGCGCAGCCGGGCCTGACACTTTCTGTCTGTGGTGAACACGGCGGCAACCCCGAATCAATCGCCTTTTGCCGGGACGCGGGGTTTGATTATGTGTCTTGTTCACCCTTCCGGGTGCCAGTAGCACGACTGGCCGCCGCCCAGTTGGCCATTGCCCACAAACTGGGAGAAAGCCCCCGGTAAACCTACTATATCTTGTGTTTCAATGCTTTAACGCTGTTGTTTGAACTGGCGAATTTCAACGCATTTCTACTTGCATTTCTCGAAAAACTGGACCTTTGCCCAAACCTGCGCTAAATGCCTGCCTGCGCCCGCCGGGGGAGGGTCTGGCGCGAAAGTGCCATTTGGGGTTTGAAAATGAAACGTTTCTTTGTGGCTGCAGCCGTTGTTCTGGCTGCTTTGGGGGCCAAGTCGGCCATTGCAGATACCGGACTGAACATGGTGATCGAACGCGAGCAGGCATCCCTGAACGCGCAGCCTGGATCGCGTTTCCGTCAGTACATGAAATCATTTCGCCCCAAGCCGAAGCCGGTCGAAGTGACCTATTCGCGTGCCTGGCTGGATAACCAGCCCAAACCCGAAGGTGACGAGAACTTTCGCTGCCTGTCCGAAGCGCTTTACTTTGAAGCGCGCGGCGAGACTGTCAAAGGCCAGTTTGCTGTGGCCGAAGTGATCATGAACAGGGTCAAAAGCGGGCGTTATCCCGACACACTGTGTGGCGTGATCCGGCAGGGAACGGGCAAGAAGTATCAATGCCAGTTTACTTACACCTGTGATGGCCGCAAAGAAGTCATCGCCGAAAAGCAAGCCTTCGAAAGGGTGTCCAAAGTTGCCCGCACCATCATCGACGGCGTGTCTCAGGAACTGACCAACGGTGCCACGCATTATCACACCACGTCCGTTCGCCCCAGTTGGTCGCGGGTCTACAAGAAAACTGCCAAGATTGGCGTGCACATCTTTTACCGCCACAATTATCGCACAGCATCCAGCAACTGACACCCTGTGGAACCTGAACGGCAGGGTACATTTTTTGCGCCCAAGGATTATGGGCGACGCATTCGGATGCTGGTATGGCGTTTGCGGTTCTGTTATGGGCGCGTCAGCCGCGTATGATGGTATCTCACTGTCCCGGCCGTGGAAGGCACCCAAATGAGCTCTGAAATCCGTCTAGCTTTTGCGCACCCCTCGGAACGATCCGAAGCCACCGCGCCAAACGGCCCATTGGGCGGCCCGCTGGATCGCATCTCTCTGCGTGATCACACCGTCGAGGTTGAAATCGGCGCGTTTCAGGCTGAACGGGGCACGACGCAGCGCATCTGCTTTAACGTGGTGGTCGAGGTTCAACCGCTGACCGGACCCATCGATGACGATGTGGACCGTATTCTGTCTTATGACCGCGTGACCGAAGCCATCGCCCATGAGCTGTCCGAAGAACGCCTGAACCTGCTTGAGACATTGGCCGAACGCGTCGCCGAGCGCATCCTGCTTGAGCCGCAGGCCGTGCGCGCCTTTGTCCGCATCGAAAAACTGGACCGGGGACCGGGTGCATTGGGGGTCGAGATCGTGCGCGGCAAGGATACGCTGCACCACGAAGTTGCCGAAGAAGAGCGCCCGCATCCGCGTTTGGCCTATCTTTCGAATACGGCCATCGCGTCGGACAACCTGAGCAACTGGATCGACCAGCTTGAAACACGCGAGCGTCCGCTGATCATCTGTGTTGGCGCGCCGGACTTGCCTGCTCCGCAGACGGGCCACGCGATGACACAGCGTCGGATTGACCTGTTGGCGATTGAACAGAACGCCTGGACACTGGCGGCGCGCGATCACCGCTGCGTTGTCGTTTCGACGCGAACCGAACTCGATTGGGGCATGAAGAACGGGCAGATCTGCGTCTGGGCACCGTCCAAGATTGTTCTCGACGCGGTCGATGGTCCTTCGGCGGCCCCGTCCGAGTCGGTGGCGCTGGCGGCCTGGTTCGCGGCGACATTTGAAGCCGGCGAAATGCTGGTTGTCGGTGCTGATCTACCAAAGGATGCCAGCGTACCTCTGCGCGCCGTTTCGGTGGAGCAGGAAACCCTGTGACGCAGTGTTTTCGGCCCCTGCCTCAATCGGGTGCGGCGCGTCCAGATGGTGCCGTATCGCTGGTGGGCACGGATTTGTGGTTCACGCATGTCGAGGTTCTGGAACGCGGTCGCGCGCCCGAGATGATCGTGACGCAGGACCTGCCTGCGGATGCTGCGAGACGCCTGACCGCGCCGCGCGACCCTCTGGCCGGGCTCGATATGAACCGACCCAACGTCATGGGCATTCTGAACACGACGCCCGACAGCTTTTCCGATGGCGGTGTGCACGCGGGGATTGAAGCCGCGGTGCAGGGCGCAGCGGTTATGGTCGCTGCTGGCGCAACGATCCTGGACGTGGGCGGCGAATCCACGCGACCAGGGGCTGACTTTGTCCCCCATGATGAAGAGATCGCTCGGACCGCGCCGGTGATCGCAGCGATCCGGGCTGAGACGAATGCAGCGATATCGATCGACACCCGAAAGGCAGAGGTCGCGCAGGCCGCAGTCTCGGTTGGGGCAACTGTCGTCAATGATGTCTCGGGGTTTACCTTTGACGCAGACTTGGCACCTCTGTGCGCTGATCTGTCCGTGCCAGTTTGCGTGATGCATGCGCAGGGCGACCCCGCGACCATGCAGAACGACCCGCAGTACGAGGATGTCGTGCTGGATGTGTACCAGTTCCTGGAGGAGCAGGTGATCCGGCTTGAGGGGATTGGTCTGCAACGCAGCCAGATCATCGTTGATCCCGGCATCGGGTTCGGCAAGACACAGGATCACAATCTGGCTTTGCTCAAGAACCTGTCGGTGTTTCACGGGCTTGGCTGTGCTATCCTGCTGGGCGCCTCGCGGAAGCGTTTTATTGGCACCATCGGACAAGAACCCAAGGCCAATGCTCGGGCGCCAGGTTCGATTGCAGTGGCGCTGGCATCTGTCTCTCAGGGCGTTCAGATCGTGCGCGTCCACGACGTGGCGGAAACAGTTCAGGCCCTTCGGCTGTGGCAGTCAGTGCGCTGATCAATGCTGGAAAAGGCGTGTCAGCGCGCCATATTGGCTAAGGCCCACGCCACCCAGGATCAACAAGAGCGCCCAGATCAAGGATGGGGGCAGGGGTTCGTTCAGGACCAGCCAGCCCATGATCACCGACCAGATCGGCACCTGATAGTTGGTCAGGCTCATGAACGTTGGCCCGGCGCTTAGGACCACCATGATGCGCAAGAGAAAGGCCCCGGCTGTCGGGATCAACCCCAGCACCGCCAGGGCAGCAAGGGTGGGGCCGTCCACGGCTGGTGGCGCGCCCTCAATTGCAAGGGCCAGGATCAGCACCGGCACCAGACCGATGAACAACGTGACGGCGGTCAGGCCCACGGGGTCTGCCTTGGGCAGTTTGCGCAACATGACCGAGCTGACCGCATAGCAAGCGGCAGCCGACAGGCAGGCAAGGCGTCCCCAGATCTCTTCCTGGGTGCCACTGCTTTCAAAGGCCTGTCCACCGATCAGGACAACCACCCCGGCAAAACCCACGACAAAACCCAGGACTTTGCGCCAGCTGAGTTGTTCCCCCGGCACCAGGAAATGGGCCAGCGGCAGCACCATCAAGGCGACCGAAGCCATTGAAACTCCGGTGAACCCGCTGGTGACATACTGCTGCCCCCAACTGATGAGCAGGAATGGGACTGCGGTGGACAGGGAGCCGGTGATTGCAAGCAGCCCCCAGGTTCCAATGCTGGCGGGACCAGCAAAAAGACGGGCGCCTTTGACGACCCAGATTAGCCCGACAAGTCCCGAGGCAAAGACAATCCGAGCCGCCGCCAGCCAAAATGGGGTGATGCCACGCAAGGCGATCTCGATTACTAGAAAAGTTGAGCCCCAGATGACGCCAAGGGCGACGACCATAAGCCAATCGCGGCGGGAAATGTCGGGAGAGTTGCTCATGCCGCGACCTGACCCCGAACGGTGTGCGGGGTCAAGCGCTAGAATTGAGGTGTAAACCCTCGGTCGGCGGGCGCGCTCCCGCCCGTCGTCGATGTTTCTGGCGAAACACCTCCTCCCGTTGGGCCGGGCCTCGCTGCGCTCGGCGGTTGGCGCTCCATTGCGATTTTGACGATTCAAGAGTTACCTGAGGACTGGACGTCGACGTTTTTCGCGCCGCAATACCAGCTTTAGGCGGGACCGCGCCGCGCAAAGCGCGGCGCCCGGCCCAAAGCCGTTGGCGGTGCTGGCGAAGCCAGGATCGCTCGGGTGCGGGAGCCGCCCGGGCTTATGGACAATCCCCTAGGCGCAGGCGTCGCCGATCATCTTCTGGAACTCGGAGAGCATGACTTCGCCCCCCGACCCTTCGGCCAGGGCGGACACGGAATAATCCGGCGAACGCAGGGAACGCTGCATCTTTTCACAGACCCAAACGTCTTCGGTCTGGAAATCACCTGTCTCCAGAGGGTGTTGCGTCCAGTTCTTGGATTCGATCAGCCCGGTCTCGGGATCATACCCTGGCGTCCCGTTGAGAGGTTCCTTGTAGCTCCACCAGCTTTGGGGCGACCAGGTGCGCGAGCGCAGGATCGTGGTGTCGCCATCCACCGGCTCCAGCGTGGAAATGGTCAGCGACCAGGGAGAGGGCACGATCATCGTCGTCGGGAACATCATGTAGACACCGCCATATCCAGGATCGCCTGCGCCCTTGAACTTGGTCATGCCCGTACCGCGAGTCTGCCGTTCGACGAAAACCGGGATGCGGTTCTTGATCCCGTCGCGTTCGGTCGAATACCACACCATATGTTCACCATGCTGGTCCCAGACGTTCACGCCAACTTTGGGACCGCCCAGAGTGTTTTCATGCAGATACGCCAGATGATACCCGTCGATGGCATTCTCAAAGAAAACCTTCCAGTTGCACTTCAGCTTATAGACGAACTCTTCGCTGACCTGCAGTTTGGGGTCCGTGATGTCATGCGGGAAGGGGGCCACGTCCAGCGGCGCGACCCAGTCGGAAAAGCGGGCGTTGGGATCGGGGTTGGCAAAGATCATTCCCTTCCAGCGCCCGATCGAGGCGTTGTGCAGATTCAGCGATTTGCGGTCGAGGTCGGGAAAACACTCTGACCGGTCCGGCACGCCCCGCAAGCGGCCATCCAAACCAAAGGTCCAGCGGTGATAGGGGCAGACCAGTGTCTTGCCCGCGTTGCCGCGCCCTTCGAGCAGTTCGGTCCCCCGGTGGCGGCAAATGTTCTTGAACGCGTTCAGCTTGCCGTCTGCGTCCTGCACCACCGCAATGGGCTGTACGCCCAAGCGGGCGGTTACATAATCGCCTGCCTCCTTGAAATCGCGCTCATAGGCCACGAGCTGCCAAGTCTTGGTGAACAGGGTTTCCTGTTCCCGCTGAAACCACTGGGGCGAGTAGTAGGCCTCTTTTGGCAGAATTTGCGCTGGCATGGGGTGTCCTTTCCTTGCTGGCACTCAATTAATTGTCTGTTAAGACAAATTAAAGAGACTCAACAAGTAATTTTGCCCCAGTGCGAACTGAAGACCCGGTTTCACCGCCCCTGAAACATGTATGAAGCCCTGTTGGCCTTGTGATAATTTACCTGTTCCTGCGAAATATTCTGCGTCGGTTCGCAGCCCGAAACCGAAAATCCCAAAAGCCCAATCATCATCATGCGCAAGTTTGTCATTGTTCAATCCCCCGTTCGGATTGGTCAAATTCACACCGTAGCATGCCACGACAACAGCAAGTTGCACAGGTCCCGCGATCTGTAGATGGCACGAAAAAGGGCGAAGCATTGCTGCTCCGCCCCCGAATTTGGCAAGGATCTGATGGATCAGTTCTTTTCCTTGTCGACCATCTTGCCGGCCGAAATCCACGGCATCATGCCGCGCAGCTTGGCGCCGGTTTCTTCGATCATGTGCTCGTCGTTGTGGCGACGGGATGCCTTGATGGTCGGCTGACCCACCGCGTTTTCCAGCATGAAGTCGCGGACGAACTTGCCCTGCTGGATGTCGTTGAGAACCTCTTTCATACGCGCTTTGGTTTCGTCGTATTTCAGGATGCGCGGGCCGGTGACGTACTGGCCGTACTCGGCAGTGTTCGAGATCGAGTAGTCCATGTTGGCGATGCCGCCTTCATAGATCAGGTCAACGATCAGCTTCACTTCGTGCAGACACTCGAAATAGGCCATTTCCGGCGCGTAACCGGCCTCAACCAGAGTTTCAAAGCCGCAGCGGATCAGTTCGACCAGACCACCGCACAGAACGGCCTGTTCGCCGAACAGGTCGGTTTCGCATTCTTCGCGGAAGTTGGTCTCGATGATGCCCGAGCGGCCGCCACCGATGGCCGAGCAGTAGGACAGGCCGATTTCCAGAGCCTTGCCCGATGCGTCGCGGTCAACCGCCACCAGGCAGGGCACGCCGCCGCCTTTGGTGTATTCGCCGCGCACGGTGTGGCCGGGACCCTTGGGGGCCATCATGATGACATCGACGCCTTCTTTCGGTTCGATCAGGCCAAAGTGCACGTTCAGCCCGTGGGCAAACGCAATGGCAGCGCCGGGCTTGATGTTGTCATGGACGTATTTCTTGTAGGTTTCTGCCTGCAGTTCGTCGGGCATGGTGAACATGATCACGTCACACCAGGCTGCGGCTTCGGCGATGCCCATGACTTGCAGGCCTTCACCTTCGGCTTTCTTGGCCGAGGGCGAGCCTTCGCGCAGAGCGACGACCAGGTTCTTGGCACCCGAGTCGCGCAGGTTCAGCGCATGCGCGTGACCTTGCGAGCCATAGCCCAGGATGGCCACTTTTTTGTCTTTGATCAGGTTAATGTCGCAATCGCGATCATAGTAAACGCGCATGTCGGCGGTCCTTTGCAGAATTGAACTGAGTGGGTTGTACCGAGAGATTCGGGGATTGGCGAGGGGATTGGGATTGAGTATTTTGGAAAAGGGTGAAGAATCATTCTTAAAATTCATGGTTTATGGAGAATTCATGCTCGATGACATTGACCGTCGCATCCTGCGGCATTTCCAGGCCGACCCAAGTCTGAGCACGGCGGATCTGGCGGAGCGCTGCCGCATCACGTCGGGCGTCTGCTGGCGGCGGATTGAAAAGATGCAGTCGGCAGGCGTTATCCTGGGACAAGAGGCGGTGATCGATTGGACGGTCCTGGGATATGCGCTCGAAGTTTCACTGCGTGTGACGTTGGACAAGACGCAGGCGCGCGCTTTTGACGAATTCACCGCAGAGGCGCGCCAGGTGGCTGAAGTGATCGAGATCCAGACGTTCCTTGGTCGGGTCGATGTGCGCCTGTCGGTGATTGCGCGCGACATGGCGCATTATCAGCAGCTCTATCGCGATCGCATCCTGACCTTGCCCCATATCGCAGACATCGAAGCCCTGATGCACATCGCGCGTGTCAAAAGCTCCGAGGGGCTTCCATTGTGATCGAACTGGATGACATGGATCGCAGTATTCTTCGGGCATTGGTTCAGGACGCGAGCCTGAGCGCAGGCGCTTTGGGGCGCCGGTTTGATCTGTCTCAACCTGCGACTTGGCGGCGAATCAAGCGTCTCGAACAGGCGGGTGTAATCAAGGGGCGCCGGTTGCGGCTGAACGCTGAGGTTCTTGGATTTGGGGTTACTGTCTTTCTGGGCGTCAAGTTGGCCCGCAAGGGGCAGGTGAGCCTGGAAGACTTCGAGCGTGCGGTCAGCGCAATCCCGGAAGTTCAAACCGTCGAGCATGTGCTGGGGCTTTATGATTATCGCCTGAGGGTCGTTGCGCGGGACCTTCCGGATTTCGAACGGGTGTTGCGGCGACGGATCATGACACTGCCCGGGGCGGGGGATGTCGAGGCCAACGTGCTTTTGAGCGAAGAGAGGCTGCCTGGGCCAATCGGGTGACGTCGGATATTTGCACGACCGCAGTCGTGGGCGCAGCCCGCGACTGCTCGGCCCAACGGGAGGAGGTGTCCCGCAAGGGGCATCGACGACGGGCGGGAGCACCCCCGATCTGGCCCCCGATCTGGAGCGTCAGTACTGGGTGCGGAAACGATACCCCGGGTGGTGGGTCATTCGGACATAGGTCACGGGTTCCCCTTGCAGCCAGGTGGTCCGTTCCAGTTGGATCACCGGTGTTCCCACGCCTGTTGCAAGGAAATCAGACAGCTTCGTATCCGTGGACACGGCGGAAAACGTGATCTCGGCATCGGTAAACGGAACGGCATTCAGCAACCATTCGTTGGGCCCAACGGTTGTCAGGTCGGCGTGTTCGATGTCGGGCACCGTGGCGATGTTGATCCAGCGCTCTTCGAACTGATATGGGCGATTGTCAGCATAGTGCATGCACAGAAGGTGCAGGACCCGCGTTCCTGACTTCAAACCAAGTTGCGACGTCAGCCAAGCGGGAGCATCGGACACCGAGCGTTCGACCAATGCGTAACGATACACTGCATTCTGTTCTTCGACCGTCTGCCGGACAACTGCAATCTCGATCTTGGCGTGTTTCGTTGGCGCCGTTTTCACGCGGGTCCCGCTTTTGCGCCTCCGTTCGACAAAACCCTGCTCTGCCAGTTCCCGAAGCGCCCGGTTCACGGTGGCGCGGGCACAACCGAACTCTTCGGCCAACTCGGTCTCGGTGGGCAACAAGGCCCCCTGTGGCCAAATGCGCGCCTCGATCCGGCGTTTGACCTCGTCGCGGACAGCATGAAAGGTGGTTCGTTTCGGGGTCTGCAAAACTGAGCGTGTCCTGTTTGTTGAGTGAGTGCGTTATCTGCCCAGATTCAACCAAAAGAGTAAATAGAGCCTGACTCGGATTAGCATCAAATGGCGTCCATCAGCGACCGAATAGCAGAGGAGTAGGACGAAACAATCTGTTCCCGGGCCACATGGCGCCCGTTCTTGACCATATGCCGACCAGCCGACCAGACGTCCGTGACGACGTCGTCGCTTGCGGCAAACACCATCCCGTCGAGCAGTTGATCCCCCTCCAGGGCGCAGAGCGCTACGTCCCCGCCATTCACGGCCATCAGGTCGGCCAGGGATCCGACGTGGATGTGTCCAGCCTGACGCCCCAGCGCCTGTGCTCCGCCGCGGGCCGCGTCTAGATAGATCGTCGCTCCGACAGAGCCTTCGCCCGCAATCATGACGTTGCGCTGCAAGTCCCGCAGGCGTTGCGAATACTCTAGCGTACGCAGTTCTTCGGTCAGGGATATGCGCACGTTGGAATCCGACCCCACACCATAGGCGCCGCCCTCGGTCAGGAATGTCGGGCCATTGAATGGGCCATCGCCCAGGTTGGCCTCGGTGATCGGACACAAGCCCGCGATCGCACCCGAGCGCGCCATTCCACGGGTTTCTTGCGCGTTCATGTGGGTGGCATGGATCAGGCACCATGACTTGTCCACCGGCGCATGGTCCAGCAGCCACTCGACCGGACGTGCCCCCAGCCAGGCCTGCACATCCGCCACTTCCTTGGGTTGCTCCGAGATGTGGATGTGGATCGGGTTTTCGTCCTTTAGCATCAAAACTTCACTCAGATCTCGGGGTGAGGTCGCACGCAGCGAATGGGGTGCGATCCCGACGCGGGCGTCATCGGGTAGGCCGCGAGCGGCATGGGCACGCGCCTGTGTCACCAACTCGGCAAAACTGTCCACCGTGTTGCCAAACCGGGTCTGCCCGCCGCTAAGCGGCTGTTCACCCGCGCCGCCATAGGTGTAGAGCACCGGCAGATGAGTCAGGCCGATGCCCGTCGTCCGGGCTGCCGCAAAGACCCTGTCGCTGAGTTCGGTCATTGTATCGAAACGCGTTCCTCCCGGCTGGTGGTGGACGTAGTGGAACTCGCCGACCGATGCATACCCTGCCTCCTGCATTTCCATGAAGACCAGCGCCGCAATCGCCTCGTACTGCTCCGGCGTTATGTGCTCCATGAAGCGGTACATCAGCGAGCGCCAGGTCCAGAAACTGTCTTTGCCGGCAGCTCGGACTTCGGTCATGCCGGCCATGGCGCGCTGAAACGAATGCGAGTGCAGGTTCCCGGGCGACGGCAAAAGGATATCAACCCGTGTGTCCTGCGCTTGCGGGGATTGCCCCGCTTCGATTGATGCGATCCGGCCCTCTTGGACGCGCACGACGACGTTTTCAATCCAGCCTTCGGGGGTGCGGGCGCGGTTCGCGAAAATTCTCTGCATCGCTTCCTCATATGTATAGACATAAGGTTTATAATCCCATACGTTTCGCCGCATCAAGAGGGAAGTGGACGCTGATGAGCGACAAATTCAATTATGTTCTGTTGAACGCCCAACTGGCGACAATGGATGAAAACTCAGAGGGTTATGGGCTGGTTGAGGGCGCTTTGGCGGTCCAGAACGGTCGAATCGCGTGGGTTGGCCATGACCTGCCCGCCGAGTATGCCGATCTGCCTCGACGCGATGCCGGAGGGCGGCTTGTGACGCCGTCCTTCATCGACTGCCACACGCACATTGTCTTTGGTGGCGACCGTGCGATGGAATTCGAAATGCGCCTGAATGGGGCGAGCTATGAAGAGGTCGCGCGGGCTGGTGGGGGTATCGTCTCGACCGTCAAGGCAACGCGCGTGGCCAGTGTCGATGATCTGGTGCGGCTGGCGCTGCCGCGCCTGGATGCACTGCTGGCCGAGGGTGTGAGCGTGGTCGAAGTCAAGTCCGGCTATGGCCTGGATCGTGACACCGAGTTGAATATGCTGCGCGCTGCGCGACGGCTGCAAGAGCTGCGCCCGGTGCTGATCAAGACCACATTCCTGGGTGCCCACGCCACGCCTGCCGAATATGCAGGCCGGGACGATGCCTATATTGATGACGTCTGCATCCCCGCCCTGCACGCCGCCTATGCCGAGGGGCTGGTGGATGCGGTCGACGGGTTCTGCGAAGGGATCGCGTTTCAACCGGATCAGATCGAGCGGGTGTTCAACGTGGCACAAGGTTTGGGTCGGCCGGTCAAGCTGCATGCCGAACAGCTAAGCCATCTGGGCGGAACGCAGCTTGCTGCCCGGTTCAACGCGTTGTCGGTGGATCACGTGGAATATGCCACCAAAGAGGATGCGCAGGCCATGGCCGCCAGCGGGTCGGTGGCGGTGATCTTGCCGGGCGCCTTTTACACGATCCGCGAAACACAGGCACCGCCCATCGATCATTTCCGCACCCATGGTGTGCCGATGGCCTTGGCGACCGACTGCAATCCCGGCTCATCACCGCTGACTTCGTTGCTGCTGACGATGAACATGGCTTGCACGCTTTTCCGCATGACCCCGCTTGAGGCGCTGGCAGGCGTGACCCGGAGCGCCGCAACTGCGCTTGGCCTCACGGATCGCGGTCAGCTGCGCGAAGGCTTTGTCGCGGATCTGGCGATCTGGGATGTCCAGGCCCCTGCCGAGCTGTCTTATCGCATTGGTTTCAACCCTCTCCATGAACATCTTAACGGAGATTTTGCATGATTTCTCTCACCCCCGGGGCCGTGGATCTGGCCACGCTGCGCGAGATTTACCGCCACCTATCACCCGCCAAACTGGATGCCTCGGCGCGACCCGCTGTCGAAGTGGCGGCACAGATGGTGGCAGATGCTGCCGCTGGCGAGGCGGCCGTGTATGGCATCAACACTGGCTTTGGAAAACTGGCCAGCAAAAAAATCGCACCCGAGGATACCGCAACCCTGCAGCGCAACCTGATCCT
>FYBJ01000391.1_pt1 | contig 20707 bp, 17 predicted proteins | sample 1134611 | NCBI WGS metagenome assembly FYBJ01 (sample SAMEA104116008, study PRJEB20421) | marine metagenome | isolation source: marine | reverse complement strand
AATCTTAGCTTTTTTTATTTATGATAACATCATTTTAGCTTTCTTGACACCCTCAATAAAAATGTCGACTTCTTCTTTGGTATTGTAAAAGGAAAAAGAGGCGCGAACAGTTCCTGGTATTTGATAAAAATCCATAATAGGTTGTGCACAATGGTGTCCTGTTCGAACGGCAATGCCTAATTTATCTAAAATAGCTCCGATATCATAAGGATGGATTCCTTCGATATTAAATGATATTACGGATGTTTTTTCTGTGGTATCGCCGTAGATTTTTAGTCCATCAATTTGAAGAAGTTTCTCTGTCGCATCTTTTAACAGCTCATTTTCATAATTTCGAATCGCCTCAAATCCTATCGAATTCATATAATCAAGTGCTACCCCGAATGCAATTCCGCCACAAATATTAGGCGTGCCAGCTTCGAATTTATGTGGTAGTCCGGCGTAGGTTGTTTTCTCAAACGTAACCGTTTCAATCATTTCTCCGCCGCCCTGGTAAGGAGGAAGTTTTTCTAGCCATTCCTGTTTTCCATAAAGTATTCCAACGCCTGTTGGTCCGCAAAGTTTGTGAGCAGATGCGACATAAAAGTCTACATTTAAGGCTTGTACATCCGGTTTGATGTGAGGTGTTGCTTGAGCTCCATCGATCAAAACAGCTGCGCCAACTTTATGGGCAGATGAAATGATTTCTTCAATCGGATTAACGATACCTAAGGCATTAGAAACATGATTACAGAACACCAATTTGGTCTTTGGATTCAATAATTCATGAAACACATCCATCCGCAGATTTCCTTCTACAGCCATTGGAATCACCTTTAAAGTGGCTCCAGTTTTTTCGCATAACATTTGCCAAGGAACGATGTTGGAATGGTGTTCTAAGGCCGAAATTAGAATTTCATCCCCATTAGTAATGAGAGAAGCAAACCCCGAAGCTACAAGATTGATACTTTGGGTGGTTCCAGAGGTGAAAATGATTTCATAAGGTTTCTTCCCATTAAAATGCTTTTGAATTTTGATACGCGCTTCTTCGTACTTATCCGTTGCAATTTGACTCAAGGTATGAACCCCACGATGAATATTGGCATTGTAGTTTTGGTAATAATCTACAATAGCATCAATCACAACTTGAGGAGTTTGCGATGTGGCGGCATTGTCTAAATATATCAATGGTCGCCCATGGATTTTCTGATCCAGGATTGGGAAATCTTTTCGAATGTCTTCTACTTTGAACATGTTACAACCTTAGCGATGGCAAAGATACGGCATGTTTTTTATAATGAAGAGTTAAACTCAAGTTGAATATGGTTATCTTTAAGTGCTTAATTCTACATCATGAAATTTTTAAAAAGATTCCTTTTACTATTCGTTACTGTACTTCTTTTTACCATTGTTTTTAATTATCCAAAACTGAATATTCTAGCGGGATATTCTGCAAAGAATATTGCCTCTTCGGTATTTGTTACCGGCAGAACCATGGAATTTACCGACACAAATGACAATGATTTTTCACCGGTGAACTTGGCTAATGACGCCATTGATTTAGAATCAAAAATTGCAACATCAGATGCATTTAAATTACTAACTAGAAAAGCTTTTTACAGAGAGGGATTGGGTGCTGCACTTGCCCTAAAGAATTCAGATATGGATCAATCTTATGCCAAACCGAATCGAAATCCGTTTGCGTTAGATAAGCCTTATCCATTTGGTAGCAACGCTCCAATTGATTCTACCTTTTCAAATATTGATTATAAAAAATTGAATAGCGCAATTGATGGATTATTTGATCCTGCTAATAAAACACGAGTAGCATTAGTGATTTATAAAGACCATATTATTGCTGAGCGATATGCTGATGGATATGATGAAACGTCAAGAATGCTGGGATGGTCGATGACCAAAAGTATTACAAGTACGATATATGGCATTCTTCAACATCAGGGGAAAATAGATGTGAATACAAAAGCTCCTATTGCAGCATGGCAAAATGATGATCGGAAAGAAATTACGATTCACAATTTATTACAAATGAATTCTGGTCTGGAATGGGATGAAGACTACAATTCCATTTCTGATGTAACCAAAATGCTTTTTTTAGAACGCGATATGACCAAATTACAAGCGGATAAAAAGCTAGTTGGTAAGCCTAATGAAACTTGGTATTATTCCTCTGGAACCACAAATTTGTTATCCGGAATTTTACGTCAACAATTTGATACTCATCAGGTTTATTTGGATTTTTGGTACAACGAACTTATTGATAAGATTGGAATGCATTCTATGGTAGTCGAAGCTGATTTAGCTGGTAATTATGTTGGCTCTTCATATTCGTGGGCAACTCCAAGAGATTGGGCAAAACTCGGATTATTATACCTACATAATGGAACTTGGAACGATGAGGTTTTGTTTGATAAAAGATGGGTGGATTATGCAACAACACCAACACCTACATCAAACGGACGTTATGGAGCTCAGATTTGGTTAAATAAGGGAGGGTTCCACAAAGATGTGCCTAAGAACATGTTTTCATTCAATGGATACCAAGGTCAAAATGTATTTATTCTTCCCGATCAGGAAATGGTCATTGTTCGAATGAGCCTAACGGAAAATGGTAATTTAGATGCTTTTTTAACAGGAATTCTAGCATCAATTAAGGAGTAAAATTATTCCTTTGAAAACGTATTCCAACCTTGAGCTTTCAAGGCAATTTCTTGATTTGCTCTCGTAACTAAATGCAACCCTTGATTCTCTTCACTAATGTGTCCAATCACAGTTAAGTGTGGATTCCCCTTGATTTTATCGAAGTCAGAAATGGAAACTGTAAAAAGCATTTCGTAATCTTCACCACCAGATAATGCAACCATAGTAGAATCCAATTGAAATTCTTCACAAGTACTAATTACCTGTGGATCTAGCGGTAATTTTTCTTCATAAACTTTACAGCCGACTTTGCTCTGTTTTGCGATGTGGAATAACTCTGATGAAAGCCCATCAGAAATGTCAATCATAGAAGTTGGTTTTACATCTAGCTCTTTTAGTAATTTCGGGATATCCTTTCTGGCCTCTGGCTTTAATTGACGCTCAATGATGTAGGAGTAGTTTGATAAATCAGGTTGATTATTCGGATTCACCTCAAATACTTGTTTTTCTCTTTCCAAAACTTGAAATCCTAAATACGCACCTCCTAAATCCCCAGAAACAACAATTAAATCAGTAGGCTTTGCACCATCTCTGTAAACGATTGACTCTTTTGAGGCTTTGCCAATTGCTGTGATTGAAATGATAATTCCTTTTGTAGAAGAAGAGGTGTCTCCGCCTATTAAATCAATTCCATAAGTTTCACAAGCCAATTGAATTCCGGCATACAGCTCCTCCAAAGCTTCCAGTGAAAAGCGATTCGAAACCGCAATCGACACTGTAATTTGTTCTGCCGAAGCATTCATGGCATACACATCAGAAATATTCACCATTACTGATTTGTATCCCAAATGTTTTAAGGGCATGTAAGACAAATCAAAATGAACGCCTTCTAATAATAAATCTGTCGTAATTACTGTTTCATCTTCTGACGAAGACAACACCGCAGCATCATCACCTACTCCTTTAACAGTAGTTTTATGTTTCACTGGGAAATATTGAGTTAGGTGTTCAATTAGCTTGAATTCACCTAATTCGGATAACGACGTTCTTTGCTGATTTTTATCTTCAAACATGGGGCAAAAATAGAAAAATTCTAAGAGGCAGAGACAATATTGCGGTGCTTAAATTGTTATATTTGTTAGCACTGATATTGTTATGATTGCATCTAAAATCCCACTCGTGAGAAGAATTACCTTTTTAATTTTACTAGTTATCCTATCGTGTTCGAAAAATGAAGTTGCCGACACCACTCCGTCAGATAATAATACAACCAATCCTCCAGCGCCATCCATTGAAGCGGAATGTGTCAATGGTTTTGCTGCAGGATTTCCCTGTAATGATTATGATTTAGTGGCGCGATTAACACTTCGTGAACTTGATTTTACGGGTTCTACCACGAGTTTGAGCGCCAATGATTCATGGGGATGGACCGATCCAGCAGACAATAAAGAATACGCTTTAGTCGGATTAAATTCAGGAACCGCTTTTGTAGACATGAGTACTCCAGAAGCACCTATCGTAATCGGGTTTTTACCTACTGCCACTGTAAATAGTGATTGGAGAGATGTTAAGGTTTATGATAATTATGCATTTGTTGTTAGTGAAGCTTCTAATCACGGAATGCAAATTTTTGACTTAACAAAACTTCGAAATGTTTCGAATCCGCCAGTAGTATTTTCACCAGACGCTACGTACACTGGTTTTGGAAATGCGCACAATATCGTAATTAATGAAAACACTGGTTTTGCATACGCGGTGGGAACTTCAACATTTTCTGGTGGACCTCATTTTATTGACATTCGTAATCCGTTAGCCCCAAGAGCTGCTGGTGGATATGCCCAAGATACCTATTCACACGATGCCCAAGTCGTAACATATAATGGCCCGGATACAAGATATACCGGGAAAGAAATTTTGATTGGAAGTAATGAAGATAAGGTGGCTATTGTTGACGTGACTGATAAATCGAATCCGGTTCAAATTTCGACCATAAATTATAGCAACATCGGTTATACACATCAAGGATGGTTTACTGATGATATGCGTTATTTTCTGTTAGGTGATGAGGTAGACGAGATTCGATTTGGTGGAAACACAAGAACCCTGGTTTTTGACTTTTCAAACCTTGAAAATCCAGTAGTTCATACCACTTATGATGGTCCAACTGCAGCCATCGATCATAACGGATATGTAAATGGGGATTTTTTCTACCTTGCTAATTACACTGCAGGGGTTCGTATAATTGATATTTCCGAAATTGGTAGACAAACGCTTACTGAGGTAGGTTTCTTTGATACGCATCCATCGAAAGATTCAGCTTCATTCAACGGAGTGTGGAACGTATATCCATATTTCTCTAGTGGTAATATAGTAGTTAGTGATATCGAACAAGGATTATTTATTGTTCGAAAATCTCAATAAACGAAACTATGAGAAAGGCGCTTTTCTTTTGCATGCTACTTTTCTTGATGAGTTGCGAATTTCTGCACGAAAAAAACGTAATAACAGGCACTTCTGATGTGTTTGAGATAGACCAAATCAAAACACTTGGAGGTTCTTTGAATGATAGCTTTCAATCCATTGCAAAAGCGAATGATGGAGGTTATGTTGTTTTGGGATATACCCAAAGTGATGACTTTGACATTATCAATAAGAATGATACTTCATTTGATTTTTGGGTTTGCCGATTTGATACCAATCATAATTTACAATGGAGTAAAACATATGGTGGATCACTGGATGATAGGGGAGCCGATATTGTAGCAACTAATGATGGCGGATTTGCATTATTAGGCTACAATGGAAGCTCGGATGGAGATGCAACTCAGAATGCGGGTATTCGAGATTTATGGATGATAAAAATTGATGGATCGGGTGCCATTTCGTGGCAAAAATCCTTCGGATTTTCAGGTTCAGATTATGGAGTTTCGCTAATTTCAACTTCAAATAACGGATTCTTGTTGACCGGTGTTTTGGATGTAACCGCCTCAGGAGGTCAAGGGAATTCCAAACTGAGTAGTAAGCATGCAGGTGGTGATTATTGGGCCATTAAACTTGCATCAGATGGTAAAACGGAATGGACACGATATTTCGGCGGGTCATTCACAGATGCTCCATTTGGGGTTGTTGAAACGGATTCAAATGATTTCATTATTGCTGGATCATCTGATAGTGATGATGTCGATATTACCGGCAACCGAGGAACCTATGACTTTTGGGTAATTCGAATTGATTCCAGTGGATCTTTGTTATGGGAGAAAAGTTTTGGAGGCACTCAAATTGATGAAGCTCGAGGTATAACCATGACTTCGGATGGAAATTTTCTCATCATAGGAGATTCTCGTAGTTCTGATCTTGATGTATCTGCAAATAACGGAATTGCCGATTTATGGATGGTAAAAATTGATGTATCTGGAAATTTACTTTGGGATAAATCAATTGGCGGAACTAATTTTGATGCAGGGCGCTCTGGAAATACTGATTTGCAAGACGGATTTATACTTTCTGGTAGTTCAAGAAGCGATTTTAACCAACATCAGAATAAGGGACAAAACGATGCATGGGTTTTTGGAACAGATTCAAATGCAAGTCTCAAATGGCAGCATTTGGTTGGTGGTAGTGAGATCGATGTGTTTTATGATGCTATTCAGTTAAATGAAAATTACGTTATTGCCGTTGGTGATACCCGAAGTACCGATAATGATATTCAAAACAATAAAGGTTTTTCAGACGGATTGATTGTAACCCTTAAAAAAAGATAAAATGAAGAAAATAGCCCTATTGATCTTTTCAATCGCACTAATAAACTGCGCTGGATTACAAGACTTAGAAGAAGCCAATGTAACTATCGAATTCACTCACAATTGGGATGGTGATATCGTCGATACTTCGACTTTTGGGAATTTTAATTACCGAACCGCCAATGGTGAAACTGTAAGTATTGATCGTTTGCGATATGTGGTTTCTCAACTTCAATTCGTTGGAAATGCAGGTGTTAATTTTTCTCCTAAAACTTATCAACTGGTCGATGTCGGGAATGGTTCTGGTCTTTCGCTAATGATTCAGGATTTAATTCCAGGAACCTACGAAATACGTTTCAGATTTGGATTCTCAAATGCTGATAATCAGGATGGAGTGTATCAAGATTTAAATTCGGCATCGTTTAATGTGCCTAATCTATTAGGAGGAGGATATCATTACATGCAAATGGATGGGAAATACAAGGACATCAAGAAGAATGATTTGAATTATAATTTCCACGTGATTCGAGCTGCGAACACTTCAAATGTGAGTTCACCGCAATTAGTTGATACTTCCTTTGAGGTGAATCTGGGTTCGGTTACTATCAATAATGATGCAACTGTAGAAATTCAAATGAATGTTGCCGAATGGTTTAAAAACCCGAATCAGTGGGATTTAAATTCCTTAGATACTAATCTTATGTCAAATTTCTCAGCTCAATTACAGATGAGCGAAAATGGTAAGTCTGTATTTAGTCTCGGCACTGTAACTCAATAATGAATAATGAGGTACATATTTTCTTTTTTGGTTCTTGTTTTGTTTTTGAGTTGTTCTTCGAAACAACAAGATGAATATGTGCCTGTACCTTACACACTAAACATTCCACCGATATTTGAACAGAAATTGGTTGCGCCATTCATTCCTTCAAATAATCCTTTAACAGTAGAAGGTGTTGCGTTGGGGAAAAAACTTTTTTTCGACCCAATACTGTCAGGAACCAGAACACAATCATGCGCGCATTGCCACCGACCTCAAGACGCATTTTCACATGCCTTTCAGTTTAGTGAAGGTGCGAATGGAAATTTAGGAACGCGCAATTCGATGCCATTATTCAATAATGCATGGAATTACAATGAATTATTTACTTGGGATGGGAAGGAGTTTCGATTAGAAAACCAGGCCTTTGAACCGGTAACCAATCCAACCGAAATGAATGGGAACTGGACGACTATTGAACAGCTCTTAAATACTCACGATGATTACCCTGAATTATTTAGAAAGGCGTTTGGTAATCAACGAATAGATTCTGTTATGGTGGTAAAAGCTATTGCGCAATTTCAACGGATTTTAATTTCAGGAAATTCAAAATTTGACTGGTATTTGTTGGGTGAAGCAACCTTAACTCCACAAGAATTAAACGGATTCAACGTGTTTATGGATGAAAATAAAGGAGATTGTTTCCATTGTCACGGAAGTGATAATAATCCCTTATGGACCGATAATGATTTTCATAATAATGGATTGGACGTAACTTTCACAGATTTAGGATTAGGAGGTGTAACCGGGGATCCAAATGATAACGGAAAGTTCAAAACCCCAACCTTAAGAAACCTTGTTTTTACTTCGCCATATATGCACGACGGTCGATTTGCTACACTAGATGAGGTTATTGATTTTTATTCGGAAGGCCTTCAGAACTCGCCAACGATAGATCCTTTAATGAAAAACGTAAATCAGGGAGGAGCACAGCTAAGTGCTTCAGATAAAGCAGATTTAAAGGCTTTTTTACTAGCACTTACCGATTTTGATTTCATCCGAAATCCGGATTTTAATAAATAATCGACAAATCCAATAGTTTTATTGAGCTTGTTAATCATAAACTAACCAAGATTTATAGGTTTCGTTGTATATTTGCAGACAATTTAGATTTAATCTACTTAAACGATGATAAAAGTTTCAGATACTGCCAAGAGAAAAGTCATTGAATTAATGACAGATGATGGCTTTGACGCGACTAGCGACTACGTTCGTGTGGGAGTAAAAAGTGGTGGATGTTCGGGCTTATCCTACGATTTGAATTTTGATAAAAATCAGGAAGAGAACGATAAGGTGTTTGAAGACAATGGTGTAAAAATCATTGTAGATAAAAAAAGTTTCCTCTATTTGGTAGGAACAACGTTAGAATATTCCGGTGGATTAAACGGAAAAGGTTTTGTGTTTAATAATCCCAACGCAAATAGAACGTGTGGGTGTGGAGAGTCATTTTCACTTTAAAAAATAATTATGAGCAAGTACACAGAAGATGATTTAAGAGAAGAGTTAAAAACCAAAGAATACGAATATGGTTTTTACACAGAGATAGAAAGTGAAACGTTTGCCAAAGGTTTAAATGAAGATGTGGTTCGTGCAATTTCTAAAAAGAAGAATGAACCAGAATGGATGACTGAGTGGCGTTTAGAAGCATTTCGAATTTGGTCGACGATGGAGGAACCAGAATGGGCAAATGTAACTTACCCAAAACCTGATTTCCAAGAAATCGCCTATTATTCTGCACCAAAACAAAAGCCAAAATTGAACAGTTTAGATGAGGTTGATCCTGATTTATTAGAGACCTTCGAAAAACTTGGAATTTCTTTAGAAGAACAAAAAAGATTGGCGAATGTTGCTGTGGATGTTGTTATGGATTCCGTATCTGTAGCGACTACTTTCAAAGAAACCTTAGCCGAAAAGGGAATCATCTTTATGCCTATTTCTGAGGCGATTCAAGAGCACCCAGAATTGGTGAAAAAATATATCGGTTCGGTTGTACCACCAACAGATAATTTCTATGCTGCATTAAATTCGGCGGTATTCTCTGATGGAAGTTTCTGTTACATTCCGAAAGGAGTAAAATGTCCAATGGAATTATCAACCTATTTCCGAATCAATGAAGGAGGTACAGGACAGTTTGAAAGAACACTTGTTGTTGCAGATGAATCGAGTTATGTATCTTATTTAGAAGGATGTACTGCTCCGCAGCGAGATGAAAACCAATTGCATGCAGCAGTTGTAGAATTAATTGCGTTAGACAATGCAGAAATCAAATATTCTACGGTACAAAACTGGTTCCCTGGTGATAGTGAAGGAAAAGGTGGAGTTTTCAATTTTGTTACGAAAAGAGGATTATGCGAAACCAATGCAAAAATCTCTTGGACACAGGTAGAAACCGGATCTGCAGTGACATGGAAATATCCAAGTTGTGTCTTAAAAGGAAATAACTCAGTTGGCGAATTTTATTCGATTGCTGTAACAAATAATTTCCAGCAAGCAGATACTGGAACCAAAATGATTCACCTTGGAAAGAATACCAAATCGACCATTATTTCGAAGGGTATTTCTGCAGGGAAATCACAGAATTCATATCGTGGATTGGTGCAAATCAACTCGAGAGCAGAAAATGCTAGAAACTTTTCTCAGTGTGATTCACTATTGATGGGTAATGAGTGTGGTGCACATACCTTCCCATACATCGAAGCAAAGAATAAAACAGCTCAAATTGAGCACGAGGCTACTACAAGTAAAATTGGTGAAGATCAGGTCTTCTACTGTAATCAAAGAGGTATCGATACCGAAAAAGCAATTGCGTTAATCGTGAATGGTTTTAGTAAAGAAGTATTGAACAAGCTTCCAATGGAATTTGCTGTAGAAGCACAAAAATTATTAGAGATCAGTTTAGAAGGATCTGTAGGATAAAAACAAACAAGAACAAAAGGAATTACTCCAGAATAAATAAAGAAGAGTCATGTTAAAAATTAACAACTTAGTTGCAGAAATAGACGGGAAAGAAATCCTAAAAGGATTAAACCTAGAAGTAAAACCAGGAGAAGTACATGCGATAATGGGGCCAAACGGTGCCGGAAAAAGTACAATGGCTTCTGTGATTGCTGGCCGTGAAGATTATGAAGTAACTCAAGGAGCTATTGAATTGGATGGTGAAGATATCGGTGAATTAGCACCAGAAGAAAGAGCACATGAAGGAATTTTCTTGTCGTTCCAATATCCAGTTGAAATTCCAGGAGTAACTGTAACGAACTTCATCAAAACTGCAATTAACGAGACTAGAAAAGCGACAGGATTAGAAGACATGCCTGCAAAAGACATGTTAAATATGATTCGAGAAAAATCAAACTTATTAAACATCGATCGTAAATTCTTATCGAGATCATTAAATGAAGGATTTTCCGGAGGAGAGAAGAAGCGAAATGAGATTTTCCAAATGGCAATGTTAGAGCCTAAATTGGCAATTCTTGATGAGACAGATTCTGGATTAGATATCGATGCGTTAAAAGTGGTAGCTAACGGTGTAAATAAGTTAAAGTCTTCAGATAATGCCTTTATCATTATTACTCACTACCAAAGATTATTAGATTATATCGTACCAGATTTTGTACATGTTTTACACGATGGTAAAATTGTAAAAACTGGAGATGCTTCTTTAGCCTTAGAATTAGAAGCAAAAGGATATGATTGGATTAAAGAAGAGTTGGTTTCTTAAAAGCAAAACATGGATTTAAAAGATAAAATAGTTTCTTCTTATGTAGCTTTTGAAGATAAGGTGAATATGAACGATAATGTTCATAAAATCCGCTCAGAGGCTTTTCAAAATTTTGAAGATTTAGGATTTCCTACCAAGAAATTGGAAGCGTGGAAGTATACATCCTTAAATTCGGTATTGAATGAAGATTACAGCTTATTCCCAAGCAAGGAAGTTGCTGTTAATTTAGCTGATGTTAAGAAGTATTTCATTCATGATATCGATACTTATAAGGTTGTTTTTGTAGATGGAAAATACAGTTCATTCTTATCTGAAACAACACACGAAGCTTTTGATGTTTGCCTAATGTCATCAGCATTAACAAAGCCAAAGTACAAAGCCGTTATTGAGAATTATTTCAATAAGGTTGCAAAGCAAGATAACCTAACGAGCTTAAATACTGCTTTTGCTAAAGAAGGAGCGTATATCTATATTCCTAAAAACACAGAGGTTGAAAAACCAATTCAGATTATCAATTTTACCACTGGTTCTGAAGCGGCAACCATGATTCAGCCAAGAAACTTAATTGTAGCTGAGCAAAATGCACATGTTCAAATTATTGAACGTCATCAGAGTTTGACTAAAAACGCAGTGCTGACCAATTCGGTTACTGAGGTGTTCGCAGACAGACATGCTACAGTTGATTATTACAAGATTCAAAATGACGAGGTTACTGCTTCGTTAGTGGATAATACTTATATCGAACAACAGTCGGAAAGTACAGTTAGCGTTCACACATTCTCTTTTGGTGGAAAGATCACCAGAAATAATTTGAATTTCTATCAGAAAGGAGAGCACATTAATTCAATTCTTAAAGGAATTACTATTCTTGAAGGCAAACAACATGTAGATCACCATACTTTGGTACACCATATTGAACCAAATTGTGAAAGTCATCAGGATTATAAAGGAATTTATAATGAAAGATCAACAGGTGTTTTTAACGGAAAGGTAATTGTTGAAAAAGAAGCTCAGAAGACAAATGCCTATCAGCAAAACAATAACGTTTTGGTAAGTGATAAAGCAACAATTAATGCGAAGCCTCAATTAGAAATTTTTGCAGATGATGTAAGATGTTCTCACGGGTGTACCATTGGACAATTAGATGAGCAGGCTTTATTCTACATGCAACAACGAGGAATTCCAATTAAAGAGGCAAGAGGATTGTTAATGTACGCTTTTGCAAATACCGTATTGGAGAGTGTTAAAATTCCAGAAATCAAGTCTAGAATTACTAAAATTATTGCCAATAAATTAGGAGTTAACATCGGTTTCGAGTTATAATTTTTAATTTAGCTGTAGTTATTGCAGTTTATGGCGAGAAACATCGTATTATTTCTAGTTTTTACCTTTATTCTTAGTTGTGGTAATTCCGAAAAAAAGGGAGAGGCCATTCAAGAAAAACCAACTGAGTTCAAAACGAAGATGCAATTCAAACCTTTTGTTCGAATTACGCCTGAGGTTGAAAAAGAGGTGGAAAAATGGGAGGCATACCGTAGTTTAAATCGGTTTATGGATCGATTTACGAATGCTACACCAGAGGAGATTTTAAGTAACGCTTTAGAGCTTCGAGATTTAGTCAAGTCGGCCAAATTCAGTAAAAATATTCCAAAGATTTTTGATGTGCCGCCAGTTCGTGCACGATTCAATATTCTTTACAATCAAACCTTGAGATTGTCGGATATGACTTTTATTCCCGCGATTACCGCAGATGCTGTCATTGCCGAAAACGAAAAAATTCTGCTATCGTATTCAAGTATCAATTCAAGGTTTATTAGCATTCTTTCCAAAAAACGTTTTGAAGACGAAATTGAAATTGATATCAATGCGATTGGATTGGATTCAACCAAGATTGATAGTATTTCCAAAAAGACGATTTCTAGAAACTTGGAAAACCGAAAACTTGAAAAGGAATTACAGAATAGAAAAAACAAGAAAGGAAAGAACTAATTTGTTCGACTTTCAAACCAATTTAAAACATATGTTATGCGAATTCTAGCACTATTATTATTTGTAGGTTTTATTTCCTGTCAACCTGTTTCTATACCTGCTGAATCCCAAGTAAAAAAAGATGTTCATTCGTTGCTAGACGATTGGCATAAAGCGGCATCGGAAGCGAATTATGATAATTATTTCGGTAAGATGGATAGCATTTCAATTTTTATTGGAACAGATGCTTCCGAAAATTGGACAAAACCAAAATTTGAGGCTTTTAGCAAACCGTATTTTGATAATGGGAAAGCATGGGATTTTAAAGTTCTAGAACGTAATGTATACATGAATTCTGATAGAGATGTCGTTTGGTTTGATGAGTTATTGAAAACCTGGATGGGTACTTGTAGGGGATCTGGAGTTGTGGTGAGATCAGATTCAGATTGGAAAATCAAGCATTACGTTTTATCGATTACGATTCCGAATGATGATATTCAAAAAGTCATTGTTGCTACCAAAGAACGCGATTCTATTTTTCAGTCTAATTTCTTAAAGTAAGAGCATAAATTAGTTGAGAATTTCGTCGATGGCTTTTGAGATGAGGTTGTATTCATATCCTTTCCGATATAAGAAATTTTTCAACTTTTGTTTTCGTTGATACGGATTCGATTCTTTAAGTAAACCGTTCTTTTTTTCAGCTAGATTCAGAAGGTTGGAATAGTATTCGGATTCATCAATCTCTAGAAGTCCCTTTTTAATATTGTAAGCAGAAATTTGTTTGAATTCTAATTCTTTCACAATACGATTTCTACCCCATTTTTTGATGTTGTGTTTTCCTCTTACGAAACTCTTTGCAAATCGTTCTTCATTCAAATAATTTTCCTGAATTAGGTGAATAATAATTTCCTCTTTAGCTTCTGGAATTAAAAAAAACTCTTTTAGCTTATCTTCAACATCTTTATGACAACGATCCTGATAGACGCAGTAATATTCCAGTTTCTTTTTGATTTCGTCGACCGTAAATGAGGGTTTAGAATTCATAGATTGAAAATACAAAAAGGCTCGCAATTGCGAGCCTTTTCTCATTGTAAACTATTAAAATTATGACGTAACTACTTCTCCAGTAGATTTTAAATCAACAGCAGTAGTCGACGAACTTATTTTCGTTTGTAACCACATTTTAAAACGTGTTACCAAATAGAACATAATTGGCACGACAACGAGGGTTAAGAAGGTTGCCACAAATAAACCATAGATCACAGTTTTTGCTAATGGTCCCCAGAATATTACGTTATCTCCACCGAAATAAATATTCGCATCAAACTCGCTTACCAGTTTAAAGAAGTTGATATTTAATCCAATTGCTAATGGAATTAATCCTAAGATGGTTGTAATTGCAGTTAATAATACCGGACGTAAACGTGCCTTACCTGCTTTGATGATTGCTTCTAATAAATCACTCTTTGGTAAATAGGTATTTCGCTCAATTGCAATACCCAATTTCTCTTTTCTACGATCAATTAAGAGTTGTGTATAGTCGAGCAAGACGACCCCGTTATTCACTACAATTCCGGCAAGTGAAATAATCCCCATCATGGTCATCATAATTACGAAAGAAGCTCCTGTAATTACGATTCCGCCAAATACTCCAATAAAGCTTAAGAAAATCGCGACCATAATAATAGCCGGTTTAGAAACTGAGTTAAATTGGAAGATCAGAATGAAGAAAATTAAGGCTAATCCTTTAAAGAAAGCTCCCATCAAGAAAGCTTGTTGTTTATTTTGTTCTTCAATTTGACCGGTGTAATCAATTTTTACATCGCGAGGTAGTTCCGTAAAGTTTTTCATTTCTTCTTTCACCTGATTTACAACCGCTGCAGCATCTACAAACCCAGGCGCTAATTGCGAATAAACTGTAACTACTCGTCCATTATCTCTATGCTTAATCGCACTAAACCCGGAGGTGTTACTTTGACTGGCTACTGCAGAAACAGGCACAGCTTTAATTTGTCCGTTTGATGGATCTCTAAAGGTAATTTTCTGATTGAAAATTGCACTTTTATTGTATCGAATATCTTCTTTAAATCGCACGTTGATATCATAGTCATCTCCATCTTCTTTATAGATTCCTGCCTTTGCTCCGAAGATCGCATTACGTAACTGCTGACCTACTTGTCCGACAGAAACCCCTAATTCACCAGCTTTTTGACGATCTACATTCACACGCATTGCAGGCTTATCACGGTTCACATCAATCTTTAATTCGTCAACTCCAGGAACGTTTTTCGAATTGATAAATGCTCGCATTTTTTCTGCTGTTGCGATTAATTTCTCATAATCATCACCCTCTAATTCAATATTTATTGGCGCACCTGTTGGTGGTCCGTTCGCATCTTTTTCAACAGAGATAAGTACACCCGGATAAATTCCTGTTAAGGCAGTTTGTACTTTTTGACGCAATTCTTCACTATCCAAACCACGACGGTATTTATACTGACGCATCGACGCTGTAATTTTACCTTTATGTGGCATTTCTGCTGCAGAACCTCCATCAGTTTGCGGATTTCCTGCGCCTTCACCTACCTGAGATACCGAACTCTCAACCATAAAGTTGTATCCGTTATCCATGTACGTATCACTATTTAAAACAGCATAAACGCGTTGTTCAATGTCCTTAGTAATCTTGTTTGTTTTTTCGATATCTGTTCCTTGCGGATATTCGATATACACAACCACCTGATTTGGTTTGTTGTCTGGGAAAAATTCAATTTTCGTTCTCTGGCTTGCAACTGAAGCGCCGAACCCACCAAATGCTGCAAATAACAAGATAAACGTACCAACAGTGATTGCAATTGGTTTCCAACTGCTTAAAGCGCCTTTTAGGGTTCTTTCGTAAAAGTTCTCAAGAACAACCAACGTATTTTTTTGGAAGTAGTTCGCTGCTCTTCTTAAAATAAGACGATATACCCAAAGCATAATTGCGGTAAAGAACATCACAGTTCCTAATCCTCTAAACTCACCTCCAATAATCATGATTAAAAGTCCGAATCCACCGACAACCGCAGAGATATAAATGATTCGTTTAAGCGGCATGTCTTTATCTTCTGTGTTCATGAATTGAGAAACCAAAACTGAGTTAAAGAAAATAGCCACAACTAAAGATGATCCAAGTACAACCGATAATGTTATTGGGAAGTAAATCATAAACTGCCCAAACAGTCCAGGCCATAGACCTAAGGGTACAAAGGCAGCAACTGTTGTTACGGTAGAAATAATAATCGGATAGGCAATTTCACCAATACCTTTTTTGGCTGCTTCAACGCGTGACATTCCTTCCTCATCCATCAAACGATATACGTTCTCTACAACCACGATACCGTTATCTACTAACATTCCGAGACCCATAATCAATCCAAAGAGAATCATGGTATTCATGGTATAACCCATGCCATCTAAAATCATTAAAGACATAAACATCGACATCGGAATTGCAAATCCAACGAAAAGCGCATTTTTGAATCCGAGGAAGAACATTAATACGGTTACAACGAGGATAATACCAAAGATGATGTTATTCACTAAGTCATCAACCTGAGAGATCGTTTTATCGGATAAGTCGTTTGTAATCGAAACTTCAAGGTTTTTTGGGAATCGTTCTGCCAGGGCTTTGTCTGTGATTTTCTTCACCTTTTCTGCCGCAGCAACCATGTTTTTACCTGTACGTTTTTTAACGTCTAACATCACTACTGGTTTTCCTTCCTTGCGAGCGAAAGTTGTTTTGTCTTTAGGTTTAAAGGTAACTGTCGCAATGTCTTTCAGGTAAATCGCCTTCCCTTTTTCTGCTTTAACCACAAAGTTTTCTAGGTCGGATGGCTTTTCAATTTCACCTAAGATTCGAATGGTTCTTCTTTGTCCACTAGCGATTAAATTCCCAGCAGAAGAAGTTACATTTCCACGTGCAATAGTATTGATGATATCATCAAAACTAACCTGCATCGCCATCATTTTGTAGATGTCTACAGCAACTTCAACCTCCCGGTCTTGAACACCACGGATGTCAGCTTGCTTTACCTCATCCAAATCTTCAATTTCATCCTGAAGGTATTCGGCATATTCTTTTAATTGCTGGAGGGGATAATCTCCTGAGATATTGATATTCAAAAACGGAATCTCTTCAGACATACTTAAATCAAAGGCATTCGGATCTACTTTGGCCCCATTAAATGTTGGCCAGTCTTCAGATGCTTTTTCGGCATCCAATTTATCCTTCACCATTTGTTTGGCATTATTCACATCCATGTCATCGTCAAATTCAACAATAATCATCGAGTAATCTTCCTGAGAAGTAGAAGTGATTTCTACAACTCCTCGAAGGCCTTTTAACTGATCTTCTAACGGATCCGTAATTAGTTTTTCAATATCCTCTGCAGTATTCCCCGGATAGAGTGTACTGATATATATTTTCGTTTCCTTGATTTCTGGAAAGTCTTCTCTTGGCATGCTGAAGTATGCAGAGATTCCCAAAAGTAAAATCAAGAAAATTGTCACATACATGGTTGAGCTATTGGCAATTGCCCATGATGCTAGCTTAAATTCTTTGTTGGTTTTCTTATTGGTAGTCATTCCTAAAATCTTAATTGGTCACTTTGACTTTTTGTCCGTTTTTAATACTTCTTGCTCCCTCTTCAATGAGTTGATCACCTTCTGAAATTCCTTCTAAGATTTCGATAAAGTCACCTTGTGTTTTTCCAGTTTTTACAACGGTTTGCTTTGCCAATCCAACAGAGTCTTTCATTTGCGTAACCAAATACACGTACTGGTCGCCGTTTGCATTTTCTGAGATGATACTCTGCGGAATTAATATCGCGTTTTCATTGGTATAGTCATTGATTTTTAATTTCGCAGTTAAATTTGGCTTGATGTTTTTTTGCGAATTCGGAACACCAATTTCAATTTTAAATGTACGGTTGGCCGGATTGATAAAGTTTCCGGTTTGTCTTACGGATGATTTCACTTTTTCATCCAAAACTGGGAATTCAATTTCCACTTCTTTCCCTTTCGATATATATGAAATATAAGTTTCTGGAATATCAGCTTCAATGTACATGTTTGACAGATTCACAATTCTAAAAATCTCAGATCCAGGACCAGGAGCAACTACTATTCCTTGTTCTTTGATGACATCATCTATAACACCAGAAAATGGAGCTTTTAAAACCGATTTGCCTAATTGCTTTTTTAATTGCTCTAATTGGTTCTTAGAAGCTGTGAAATTCGTTTTGGCTTGTAAAAACTGAATTTCTGATCCAATTTTCTCTGCCCATAATTTTTCCTGACGTTCGAAAGTAGTTTTTGCTAATGCAGTTCTGGCTTCTAATTGAGCAACTTGCTGAGCGAGGCCGCCATCATCAATTTTACCAAGAGCTTGTCCCTTTTTAACGTATTGCCCTTCTTTTACATAGATTTCCTCTAGTGTTCCTGGCATTTCAGGATAGATTAATACGTTCTGCTTTGTTTTTACATTTCCTTGCAATTCGAGATAATGATTGAACACTTTCTTTTCTATAGTAAGTGCAGTTACTAATGGATTTCTTTTTAATGAATCCAATCGCTCAATGGCATCATTTAAATCTTTGATCTGCTGATCGATGGTTTGCTTTTCCTTATCTAAAGCCGCTCTTTTTGATCGAATCGATTTTAAATCATTTGAAGAAATAATATCTTCAACCGATTGAGTTTCATTACCTCCACATGAGATAAAGAAGATGGCTAATAACACTGTGATATATGTAGTTTTCATGTAGCGAAATTTATTTTAATGGTATGTTTAATGCATTTTCTAAACTTGCCTTCTTGGCGATTACATCCAACATCGACTGAATGTAATTTTGTTGTTGTGTGTATAATTGATTTTGTGCTTGTGACAATTCAAAACTGGTTGATAGTCCTTCGAAAAACTTAATCCGTTGTTTCTTTTCAATTCGCTCGGCCAAGGCGAGGTTCTTTTTATTGGTATTATAGTTTTCAATACTTAACTGATAATCATTTCTCGCTTTTTTAACTTGAAGACTTAATCGCTGTTTGGTTTCTTCTAATCGGATATCTGCTGTTTCAAGAGCGATTTTTGCTTGGGCTGTTTTCGAAGCCCTTCCCATACTACTAAAGATGGGAACGTTTAAACTAACGCCCAACAAAGAAGACTGAAACCATCGTTGATTCGAATTGAAAAAGTCAAATGAATCGGAGAAAGCTTGTGTTCCGTAGTTAAGAAATGCAGCTAAACTCGGAAGAGCTTTACTTTGTTCTAGACGCATCATTAATCGTTTTGATTCACGATCGTTCTCTGCAATTCTAAAATCGATATGATTGGATACATTAAAATCTGTGGTTAGAATGTTTAAGTCAATATTCTGCTGAGTTAATGAATCGAGACTATCGGTTAAAATGATTGGGGTATCAATTTTACTTCCCAATGCCAAGTTCAACATTTGATAGGCGATTTCTTTGAAACGTTTTACATTATTCAATTGAGCTTTTACATTACCCAAAGTGATTTCTAATTGCTCAACATCTTCTTCTTCATTAAATCCGTTTTCATAGATCTTTTTTGCGTCATTTAAATTCTTTTCTAAGACTTTAAGATTCTTCTGAAGAATAGAGATGCTATTTTCGGTTACCAAAACATTTCCGTATGCATTGATAACTGCCTCCCGAGTAACTAATTCTGTTTTTTCATTGGCTTGCTCAGAAATCTTTAAAAAGGTTCTCGAGGCTTGAAGACCTACTAAATAAGATCCATCAAAAAGCAATTGAGTTAAGGTTACAGAAGCATTTACATTTTGTTTGGTTCCAAAGACTACTGGGATAAATCCTTCGGGTACAGTAGGCTGACTATTTGCCTGAAGATTAAAATATTGTTCGACTGTTTCTACGACAGAAGAGGTGTTATCAAACGCAGCAGCAGGCAATAACGAAACCGGTTGCTTTAGAAAATACTGGTAGTCTACACTAGCGTTTACCTGAGGTAAGCCGATGGTTGTAGTTTCCCAGACCTTTTTTTTTGCTGAAGCAATATCGTTAGCTGCAGCCTTTGTATTGTAGCTGTTTTTTAAAGCGTAATCTATAGCCTCATTCAAAGACAATTTTAACGCTGTCTCTTGAGCTACACCAAAACTGCTAACAAATAAGAGCAGTGTGGTTATGTACGATTTGTAAATCATTAAATTGAGTTTTTATTTTTTTCTAGCTGTTTTTCCAATTCTATAATTCCTTTTTCAGAGCAAATACCTCTAAGGTGATATTCTAAAAAGTAAGCGGTAAGGGTTTGCATGGAGTAGTTTTCCAATGGGAAGTAATCTTTGTCTTTGATTCCAGTAACACCTATAAAATAGATACGAGTTACAAAATCAATATCCAAATCTGCCCGATACAATCCTTGTTCTTTTCCTTTCTTGATATTTTCAACAGTACATTCTTGGATTTTTTTGAATTGCTTCTTTTTCAATGAATTGAAAATTCCCGGATAGTACTTTTTTAATTGATGCTGAGGAGAAGATTTTTCATCCTTTAAGTGTTGCATCATTAGGTTTTTGATTTCGAAAATTTCTGCAATCGGATTAAGATCGAGAGCACAAACGCTGTCGATACCGATAGAAATCTTTCCGAACATAAAATCGGTTACTTTATCGACAAGACAGGTTTTGTTTTCGAAATGCTTGTAAAGGGTTTTTTTAGAGACACCAAGATTATTGGCAATATCATCCATAGTAACACTTTTGAATCCGAGATTCAAAAAGAGTTTGCTGGCCTTGTGTAAAATTTTCT
>FYBJ01000141.1_pt1 | contig 20799 bp, 15 predicted proteins | sample 1134611 | NCBI WGS metagenome assembly FYBJ01 (sample SAMEA104116008, study PRJEB20421) | marine metagenome | isolation source: marine | reverse complement strand
TCTACATCGCTGGATCCCGCGGACAAGCCGCGGGACGTAGGCGAAGAACTGGATCCCACGGATAAGCCGCGGGACGTAGGCGAAGAAAATGCTCTTAACTTAATGGCAGTGCAGCCCGGCACCCGGGTCTGGGTGTCTTTTAGAGGAAAAAGACGGCTTGGCTGGGTGTTGGGCGTCACGGAAAGCGAATTGCCTCTTTCGCGCCTGAAAGCGATTGAAGATATTATTGATGAAAAGCCTTTGCTTTCAGATACGATGCTTAAGCTTTGCCGCTGGGTCAGCAGCTATTATCAGTCTCCTCTTTCGGAAGTCCTGCCCTTGGTTTTTCCTAAAAAATACCGTGAGGGCAAAGCTGCCCTGCTACCCAAAGAGCCTTACTATCAACGAAACCAGACGCCGGCGAATCTTGCTTCATCGGCAAAAAAGCAGTGCGCATTGCTGGATGTCATCCGTGGTTATGAACGCCCGGTATCCCTGAGTGAAATTAAAAAAGCCGGGTTTAACCAGCAGCATCTGCAGCCATTGATCGACAAAGGTTTACTCGATGTTAAAGAGCATCTGCTCTACCCTTATCCGCCGCAGAATCAGGTCGATGCTCCGTTAAAGTTTAATGAAGAACAGGCCGTTGCTTTTCATTTTATCAGGGAAAAACTCGATAATTTCCATTGTGTTCTGCTCGAAGGCGTCACCGGTAGCGGCAAAACAGAAGTTTATCTGCAGTTAATGGCAGAAACACTGGCAAAGGGCAGGCAGGTTCTGTTCCTGGTACCGGAAATCGGTCTGACGCCACAGCTGATAGCCCGGTTCCGCCGACGAGTGCTTGAACCGATGGTTGTCATTCATTCCGCGCTTAATGACAGCGAGCGTCAGCAAGCCTGGCAGTTGGCGGCAGAGGGGGCGGCCCGGCTGGTCATTGGAACCCGGACGGCGGTCTTTACTGAAATGCCTGATTTGGGGCTTATCATTATTGATGAAGAACATGACAGCTCTTTCAAACAAATGGACGGGGTTCGATATTCTGCAAGAGATACGGCCATTATGAGGGCAAGTTCGGTCAATATTCCTATTCTTCTGGGGACAGCGACCCCTTGCCTGGAAACCTTGAGCAATGCTCTGGATGGAAAATATCACCATCTGTTTTTGCACCAGAAAGCACTCAACAAAACGCCTTTGAATTACCGTTTGGTTGATATTCGAGATATCAGCACGAAAGAAGGGCTTGCGCCGGTGACGTTATCCAGCATTCAGCGGCATCTGGACGCCGGTCAACAGGTATTGGTTTTTATCAACCGGAGGGGCTTTGCACCAGTGATGCTTTGCCATCATTGCGGCTGGATGGCCGATTGCCCTGCCTGTGATGCCCATCTGACCCTTCATCGGCAGCAGGGTCGGATGAATTGCCATCATTGCGGCCTGAGTCAGGCAGTTCCCCGATATTGTAAATCCTGTAAAAGCCCGGAACTGGTTGCGGTCGGTCTTGGCACCCAGCGTATTCATGAGGGTCTTGAACACCAGTTTCCTGGCGTGCAAATGTTGAGAGTAGATAGGGATCAGACTCGCGGTAAAGAAGGCTTTTCAAAACAGCTTTCACAAATTAACAGCGGAGAGGCGCAGCTTTTAATCGGTACGCAAATGCTGGCCAAAGGCCACCATTTTCCCCGTTTGAGCCTGGTGGTGATTCTTGATGCCGATGCCGGGTTATTCAGCCCGGATTTTCGTTCTATCGAACGGTTTGGCCAGCTGATAACCCAGGTTGCCGGACGTGCAGGCAGGGCGGATACTCCCGGCGAGGTGATTATTCAAACCCGGCAGCCGCAGCATCCGCTGCTAAATGAGCTGGTACGCGAGGGCTATTCAAGCTTTGCCAAAGCCTTGCTGAATTCACGAAAGCAGGCCGCCCTTCCCCCTTATGCTTATCTGGCGCTGTTAAGAACGGAGGCCAGAAGAGAACAGGAGCTGCTGCAGTTTCTTCATGCCGTCAAAAGACAATTTTCACTACATCCCGTTCAATGCATGGGGCCGGCTCCTGCGCCGCTGGCCCGCAAAGACTACGAGTATCGAATGCAGTTGCTGGTCAAAGCAGAAAAACGTTCCCAGCTGGCCGCGGCGCTTTATGCGCTCAGACAATGGCTGGACAGCGACAAACGCCATCAACGTCTGCGGTTAAGTATTGATGTCGATCCGCAGGATTTGTCTTGATGAGACAATAGAGTATAATGCGAAATTATTTCAAATTGATATACAGGTTCCAGCATGCATCATCGACCTCGCAAGCGTTTTGGTCAGAATTTTTTGAAAGACAGCACGGTCATTGACCGGATCCTTCATGCCATCGCGGCTCAACCCGAAGATAATATGCTGGAAATTGGCCCCGGTCATGGCGCATTGACCCTGCCTTTGCTGAAACAGTTAAAACAGCTTACCGTGATTGAAATTGACAGGGATCTGCAGGCTGAATTAAGTCAGCTTCCAGAGGCTGGCGAGCGCTTACGTATTGTTGGCGAGGATGCGCTGAAAGTTGATTTCAGCCAGTTTGGTGAACATATCCGGGTTGTGGGGAACTTGCCTTATAATATTTCCACGCCGCTGATCATGCGGCTGATGAATGACATCCATCACATCAAAGACATGCATTTTATGCTGCAGAAAGAGGTGGTTCAGCGCATGGCTGCTTCCCCCGGAACCAAAGCTTATGGCCGTTTGACCGTGATGCTGCAGTATTTTTGTGAAGTCGATGATTTATTTGACGTACCGCCATCTGCATTTTTTCCGCCGCCTAAGGTGAATTCAGCCATTGTCCGCATCAGGCCGCATTCGGTGATGCCTTATGATAAGGTTGATATTCGTCAGTTTTCAGCGCTGGTGATGCAAGCATTTTCAATGCGTCGGAAAACATTGGCAAATAATCTGAAAAAACTGATTTCCGCTCAGGATCTTGAAGCATTATCGATATCTCCTGGCGATAGACCGGAACAGATTTCAATAAAAGATTTCGTGAAAATAGCAAACTTTCTCGCCCAATAGTTTAAAATAAACATATAGGCATCAATAGGAGGCTGTCGTTTTGTTTCATCGTGAAAGTAAAAAGCAGATAAAACCGCGTCCTGAAACGGTTAAGGGATTAAGCCAGATTCGAGAAATCAATGAACTGCTTAACGATAATAAACGCCAGGATTTGCTGACTCGCATCAGAGAACTGATGGCGTTGGCTCCTGCGCGCTATGAAAGTCTTGTTGAAACATTGAATCATCAGCTTTGCCGCTATGTACAGCTGCTGCCTGAAACCAGCAACCGTTATTACGCCCAGGCCGGCGGATTGCTTGATCACGCACTCAATCGCACAGAGGCTGCGCTGTCCCTGTTTAAAAGTATTATTCTGCCGGACAAGGATTCGCCGCTGACCGAAGAACAGAGTCTCTGGCAGTATGTCTTGTTCAGTGCAGGTTTGTTACAGGGAATCGGCAAGCTTTATACCGAATTTAATATTAAAATATTCGATGCGAACGCTCAGGTTTTAAAAACCTGGAATCCCCTTTTGGAAAATCTTTCCAGTCTTGGGCGATATTATGATTATCAATTTAAAAATCAGTCTGATCCGGTTTTCCATCGTAGACTTAATGTTCTGATGTCGCGCCAGATGATGCCTGGCAGTGGTTTTTCCTGGATAGCCTCCAATCCAGAGGCATTGTCAGTCTGGTTGGCGTTGTTGCATGAAGATGAACGAACGGCAGGAACCTTGGGGGCGATTTTAATTCGTGCCGATGCCATTGCCTTGCAACGTTATTTTCAGGATGTTTTCGATCGCATTGCCGGTCATGGCGGCCGTCATCGTCGAATTGGCGCATTTGCTGATGGAACACCGGAGTCACTTCTGGATAAAGAACAGAAAATGGCCATAGAGTTTTTGCTCTGGCTGCAGCAGCTTATCGAAAATGGCAAGGTTCATTTGAATAGAAGCCCTCTGTTCATGGTGCCTGGAGGGATGATTATCGGTGCGGAGGCATTTAAGCTCTTTGTTCGTGAGCATCCTGAATATAAAAACTGGCAGGCACTTCAAAAAGCATTGACCTCCTTGGGTATTCATAAGCTGTCGGAAAATGGAAATCTTGAATCCCGTTTTGAACACGGAAAAACTCAGCAGATTCACTCAGGACTGCTGATCACCAATTATGCTGCAGTGTTACCGGATAACATGCATGTGGAAGATCCCCGAACAGGTAAAACCTCTGCGGTTTCTGTTCTTGAATTAATTCATACCAAAGAATATATTAACCAGTTTGTGCAAACTAAGGTTTCAGTCCCATTAGCGAGTATTCAGCAGTTAAACCCAGCCGGTCAATGGATTCAGGCAGAGCATACTGCCAGCGGTTTTCAACCGGGAGCGCGCGGTGGCTGATTACGCCATAGGGGACATTCAAGGATGTTATGAGCCGCTCATGCGCCTGCTGGATAAAATTCAATTTAACGAACGGCAGGACAGGCTTTATTTCGTCGGTGATTTAGTGAATCGAGGCCCTGATTCACTTGCGGTATTGCGTTTTATAAAATCGCTTCCCTTCCCTCCGGGGATTACGCTGGGTAATCATGATTTGCATTTGCTGGCTTTAATGTTCGGCAATGCACCATGGCGAGGCAGTGACGATACGCTTTGTCAGGTTATCAAAGCAAGTGATGCCGAAGAGCTGGGGCATTGGCTTAGGCAGCAGTCGATATTAATTTACGAACCTCTGCATGAGATTGTACTATGCCATGCTGGTATTTATCCGGGATGGGATTTAACCGAGGCAATATCTGCGGCAAAAGAACTGGAAGCTGTTTTGCAAAGCGATGAGTTTGCGGTTTTTTTAGGGCGGATGTATAATAACGAACCATCTGGCTGGTCGCAGGATTTACAGGGTATCGAGCGTTTAAGGTTTATCACCAACAGTTTTACCCGCATGCGGTTTTGCCATGCAGACGGTCGTTTGGATTTAACTTATAAAGGTAAGCCTCAAACGGCGCCGGCCGGGCTTTACCCTTGGTTTGAATGGCCGGGCCGCAAAATAATGGACGTCTCTGTGGTCTTTGGCCATTGGGCATCGCTTGAAGGAAAATGCGCTCAACCGCAAATTGAGGCCATTGATACCGGCTGTTTATGGGGCGGCGAGTTGACCGCGCTTTGTCTGTCGACAAAAAAACGTTATGCTGTGCCTGCATGATGAAAAAACGCCTTAGGTTCTGTGACTATGTATAAATTTTGCCTGACTCTGCTGACAGCCCTGTTCATTTTTACGGAAGCCTTTGCTGCCTCAGGTGAGGTTGACGCCAACCTTCAGTTACGGCAGGCCATTGCTGAGCCTGAATATTTGCTGCACCACTGGCTTGAACTACCGGTCGCACCGGGCGCAAAAACCGATAAAGTTCGGCAACTGAGCCTTCGTGAAGCCATTTTACTGGCGCTTCGTTACAATCCTAATATCCAGAATGTTGAACTGGACAGAATTATTCAACGTTATCAATTGCGTCAGGCGTATAATGAATTTGAATGGCAGTTTGCCCTTGCTGGTTCTGCTATCGTGCAAAACAGTCATTACTCAGGCGTTGGCGATGCAACAACCCATTCGCTGCTGGCAAGCCCGGAAGTCTCTATTAAAAACAAACTTGGCGGTAATCTTGCCTTGTCGATGACCAATAATGTCGGTGCCTACGGCGGTTATCAGCCAATAATGAATCTTTCAGTCAGCCAGCCTTTGCTGAGAGGCGCCGGCCTTGCGGTCAATGAGGCCGGACTACTGGATGCCATTGATAATGAACAACTCAACCAGCTTCGGTTAAAGCAGTCGATTATCAATCAAATTACCAAGGTAATGAATGCTTACAGGCGATTAATGCTCAGCGGACACGATCTTGAAAATCAACGGCGGCAGCTGAATGAAGCCAGACAGAGTTACGATGTCAACGCAAGAAAAATTAAAGCCGGGCAACTTGAACCCAGCGCCAATGTCCAGCAGTCCTATCAGATTGAATCCTTGAGCCTGACGCTTGAGCAGGCTGAAAATGAATTCAGAGTCGCAGGACAGGATTTGCTGCAGGCGATTGGACTTGATCCTGCCATGCGGGTTAAAGTGCCGAGCGATGTTTCGATTCAATCGTTAAATGTGCCGGATTTAAAACAGTCCAAAGCTTTGGCATTGTCGAATAATCTGGAGTATCTCGCCTTGAAACAGGCTTATAAATCTGATCAGCGTGCTTTAAAAATCGCTGAAAATCAGCAATTATGGGATTTAAATCTTTCTGCCAATGTCCAGCTGGGACAGCAGACTGATGTTGACGGGCGAAGCGGCGGTCTGTCCGATATTTACAGGGGGCGGAACATTACCAGTTCGGCCGGTATCAGCCTGACAATTCCTTTCAGGGATTTAAGCCGGCGCAGCCAGTTGATTAAAGCCAAGGTACAGCTTGAAAAGGACAGGATTAATCTGGTTGCTGCAAAAAGGGCGCTGGAAACCGATGTGACCAATCTGATTGATACTATTTCGAGTCTTGCCAAACGTTACCGTTTGGCGGAAAAACAGGTCAAGCTGGCGGAAGAAGCTTATCGCCTGCAGAAAAAAAGACAGGAAGCCGGCATTTCAAGCTCGCTCGACGTTACCAATACCCAGGATCAGTTGTTACGGGCGCAGTTTGGTCTGATTAGTGCGAAAGTTGCCTATTTAAACCAGTTAGCCTCTCTGGACAGCCTGTTAGGAACAACTTTGAATGTCTGGGGAATCAAATTGAGGTTATGAAATGAAACCTATAGTTACCGCATTGTTTTTATTTGCTTTAAGCTTGGGGCTTGTCGCCTGTGATAAGGGAAAAAACGCGCAAAAAGAACAGAACAGCTACAAAGTCAACTTAAGTAAAACCAGCGAATCTCTGCATTTCAGCGGCCGGGTTGAACCGATAAGCGAGTATTCCATCAGCGCACCGGTAGAGGCCGTAGTCGAGAGGGTTTATAAGCATTATGGTCAATGGGTAAAAAAGGGTGAGGTCATTGCCTGCCTGAGTTCAAATAACCTTGAAAAGCAATATAACGAAAGTTTAACCGAATATCTCAAAGCAAAAGATAATTATCACATTGCCGGAGCCAAGTTCAGCGGCAGTAAGGATTTATGGAGCGCCGGACTGATGGCTAAAAATAGCTACCTCAGTGAGAAATCCAGCCTGGATAACGCCCGGGTAAACTTCATGCAGGCTCGCGCCCGTTTGTTGAATATGCTTGAAAAAATGGACGATGGTGAAGAAAAACACTGGAAAGAGTTATCCACTCTTTCGCTGAGCCAATCAAAACGCATTGGCGAATTACTCAGCCAGCCGCATGATAAAATAAAAATTCGTGCGCCTGCGGAGGGGTTGCTGCTTTATCCATCTGAAAAATCCGGCAGCAAACAGCTCCCCTTAACTGCCGGCCACGCAGTCAAAGCCGATGAAGTCATTGCTCTGGTGGGCGACATGTCAGGCATCCGGGTGGAAATCGATGTTGCAGAAATTGATATCGATAAACTGAAATCGGGGATGAAAGCCCAAATCAGTGCCTTAGCTCTGGGTCAAAAGACCTTGGAAGGTCAACTGGTGACGATTAATGCCCAGGCCAGGGAAAGCACTAACAGTGGTCTCCCAAGTTTTACAGGGCTGGTGGAAGTCGCCTCCCTGCCGAAAGACATTCAGAAATCCATAAAAATAGGCATGAGCGCCACCATTGAAATGCTTTATTCCGGTAAAGATAGTCTGCTTGTACCCTTGCAGGCTATTGAAATTGAAGGCAGCCAGACCTTTGTTAAACTGAAAGACAGCAAGGGCAGGATTGAGAAAAAAGCCGTGATTACCGCCGGCGCGCAAGGTGGAAAGGTTCGAATCCAGTCCGGACTGCATGCAGGGGATGAAATTGTTTATGGATAGTGGAATGGTGGTCGCAATGAGGGCCATTGAAAAATCCTATGCTCTGCAGGGGCGCTCGCTGCCGGTTTTAAAAAAAATCGATCTCGATATTAAAAAAGGCGAAATGGTAGCCATCATCGGCGCCTCAGGCTCTGGCAAATCAACCCTGATGAATTTAATCGGTTTGCTGGATACTGCCGATGCCGGCCAGTATTATCTTCAAGGGCGCGATATTGCTGGTTTATCTGCAGATGTTCTTGCCGAGCTGCGTAACCAAACCATTGGTTTTGTGTTTCAGCAGTTTCACCTTCTTCCGGGGTTTAACGCCCTTGATAATGTAGCCTTACCCTTAACTTATCGACAGCTTCATGATCAGGAGCGTATTGAAAAAGCCAAAGCGGCGCTTTTAAAGGTTAACATGCTTGATCATGCCGAACATCTCCCCGGCCAGCTTTCCGGGGGGCAGCAGCAACGTGTGGCGATTGCTCGCGCGCTGGTTACAGAGCCTGAACTGATCCTTGCTGATGAACCCACTGGCGCACTGGATTCTAAAACCGGCGACAGCATTATGGATATTTTTGGCAAGCTTCACAAGCAGGGAGTCACTTTGATTATTGTGACCCATGATCCCAAAATAGCGGAGCGTTGCCAGCGGCAGATTTGCATTGCTGATGGGGAAATTCTTCACGAGGCGGCGGTATGAAATTTTCTTTTTACACCCGGCAGGCACTGGTTAATTTAAAGTCAGCAAAATTACGTTCTTTTTTAGCGGTGCTGGGCATTCTGGTTGGAACCGCAGCGGTCGTTGCCTTGCTGAGTTCCGGCCAACTGGCAACGGAAAAAGCGCTGGATGAGTTTAAGCAACTGGGTACGGATTTAATGGCGCTGGCGATTTACCCTCAAAAACAGGGGCAATCTGCCAGTGAACAGCGGCAGTTCGAGCTTGAACAATGGCGCTCGTTACCAAAGCATGTACAAGGCGTCAACGATATTGCGCCCTACAGTAACGCTTATCAAACCGTAAGTTATCAGGGGCGCGAGTTAAAAGGCGCTCTGATAGGCGCTGATGAAAAACTGGCGTCAATCCTGAAATTGAAACTGACCGCAGGGCGCTTTGTTTCACAGCTGGAAACTTATGAACATGTTGCCGTTATTGGTCAGGGTTTATTAATGGAGATGAATCTGATTTCCGCGCATGAGGCTTTAGGAAAGCAGATCCTCATTGGTCAACAGGTCTATACCGTGATTGGAGTGCTGGCACCCTGGTCTGGCAGTGCATTTTTTAATGGCGAATTGAATCAGTCTGTTGTTTTACCGCTCCAAGGTCTGGCGATGCTCAGTAAAAATACCAAACTGAATCATGCCGTTTTGAACATTGCCGAAGACGCGCCGATTGAATCTCTGACCCAACGCATCAGACAGCTGATTAAAATTCAATCGCCAGGCTTGCAGGCTTTTCCCCGTTCGGCTCAACAAATCATTGCCAGCATGGAAAATCAAGGTCGGATTTTCACGTTGCTTCTGGCCGTCATAGGAGGAATTTCTTTACTGGTTGGCGGTATTGGCGTGATGAATGTCATGCTGGTTTCGGTCAGTGAACGAAAAAAGGAAATTGGAATCAGAAAGGCTTTGGGGGCAAAAAACAAGCAGATTCAGGCGCTTTTTTTACAGGAATCGCTGATTTTAGCTTTGATTGGCGGTGGCTTAGGCGTCGTCATCGGCCAGTTGCTTACGCTGGCCATCGCCGGATATAGCCACTGGCCGCTCCATTTTTATATCATGCCTATGTTGATAGGATTTGGTGTTTCCGCATTAACCGGAATCATATCTGGTTATTACCCTGCACGCCGGGCATCCAGACTGGATGCCATTGCTTCGTTACGATAAACAGCAGGCCGGCCCTAAATCTTGTTATTTTCAGAATGAGGGACTAGGATTAAAAGAACTATCCTGACAACTCAGAGATCATGCCATGAAAAGCTCAATAAGAAGTTTTTGGACATTTTCTATTGCCCTGCTTTTAACGTTTTTTAGCGTTTTTTCAGCGCATTCCGAGAATTTAAAGCAGACCATTTCTGAGTTAATACAGCAAAAATTCCCCCATGCCACGGTCGGTATTTTGGTCAGAGATGCGGCAACAGGTAAAGATATCTATCGATACAATGCCAGGAAAATTTTAAAACCGGCCAGTAACACCAAAGTCCTGACCGCCCTGGCAGCCCTGCACATGTTAGGACCTGATTTTAAGTATGAGACCTCTTTATCCCGGAAAAATGCCAATATTTACTTTACCTTCAGTGGTTCGCCTTCATTGAAATCCAGTGATATTGATGCCTTGGTGGCAAGTCTTAAGAAAGATAATATTCATGAAATCAAAGGTAATATTATTCTCGATATTTCAAAATTCAAACCGCCCTATCATGCCGCCGGCATTACTTATGATGATTTGGGTTGGTATTATGAGGCGCCGAGTATGGCTTTGATTCTTGACGAAAACAAAGAGGTGTATCAGTTTATCAGTGCTGAAAAAGCAGGTGATCCTGCCAAAATTAAAACATCCTCATCGAATCAAAAAGCGTTGACGCTGATTAATCAAATTATTTCGGTGCCTCGCGTCCAGGAGAAACATCATTGCAATTTCAATATCGAAATACGACCCGGAAACACCTTGCGTCTTTACGGATGTCTTGCACAGAGCAAGTATCCCAGAACCATTCAGCTGGCCATACCTGATCCGGTGTTTTATAGCTCTCAGGTGATTAAAACGGCATTGCAAAAACAACAGATTCAATTTAAAGGTAAGGTTATCGTTGGTAAAACGCCGGCTGATGCAGAAAAGCTGGCTACACACCATTCACCTGAACTGAGCAAGTTGTTAAAGCATATGCTGGAGGAGTCCGATAATTTATATGCCGACAGTGTGACCAAGCTTCTTGGTTATCAGATGAGCGGTCAAGGCACCTATAAACAGGGGGCTTATGCGATTAGACAAACGCTGGCCAAGCATACTCCAATTAACCCGGAAATGATTGAACTGGCTGATGGACAAGGCAGCCGCTACGATCAATTGACCGCGGAACAGATGGTGATTTTATTTGATGATATTTATAAAGATAAAAAATTAAACGCACTGTTCATGGATATTTTGCCAAGAATGGGGGTGTCAGGCACCTTGCAGGAACGGATGAAAAAAACAGCATTAAAGAACAGAGTGATGGCCAAGACAGGAACCATGCATGATATTTCCTCAATATCCGGTTTTATGAATACAGAAAAAGGCAGGGTTTTAATCTTTTCCATTATTATCAATGGGATACATAAAAATATTTATGCTGCAAAAGCCTTGGAAGATGATATTTTGCTTGCTATTTCCCAGCATGAATAAGGGCGAAACATACCAAGGAGTCCAGTAACACAGGGAAAAGACGATTTTTGGGCATCAAGCAGAAGATAAAACCATTTAACAAGCCACTTAATAATTTGTTAATCTATTTGATTTATAATTGAGCTAATTTTTTACAAATAAACCAAAACCCGGTTTGAAAATGAGAAAGAACTATGCTCAATGAACAATCTATCAATATCATTTTTAACGTCTTGGCCGAGGCCGGCATAGAACGCAATGAGCTTAATGAGGAATTGTATCAGTCAACGGTCAGTATCGTAGATTTTGAAATTAATCATTTTCAAAGGATAGACTTCGATGCGATGAAAAATAGATTAATAAATATTCTGATTACCTTATCTGAAGCCGGAATTCACTTTAATAAAACCAGCCGTGACTTTTACCTCGTGGCAATTCGAATCACAAAAGAGCCCAGTAAATTAGCACAGGCTATAAGATTTCTAAAAGATAAAGGAATAAACTATACCAAGGATAATTTACAATTATATATTGCAGTCATGACAGGTCTGTGGTGTATAGAACAATTACCTCTAACCTTTTCTCAGTTGGAGCAGGCAGGTATTGAGTGGAATCAAAACAACCAGGTCTTGTACCTCGAAGCTATTTTCCAAATGTCGCCGGAAGTAGACTTGCAACAGATTTTTCAATTATTAACAGTGCAAGGAATTTCATTCAACTCAGATAATTTTTCCCTTTATCACACTATTTTTAAAAACTTGCGTTCATACCAGCATTTCCCAGAACTGTTTAGTAAATTACAAAGCCTAGGATTGAATTACAATCAAGAGCATAAGTTAATTTACATAAATGCCCTTGCCCAAGCTCAAAATTTTAATCTATTTGATGAAGCTTTATTGGTATTGAAAAGAATAAAATCTAAATTCCAACTTGAAAAGCATTCCATATATGAAAAAATATTCGAGCATGTTGATAATATTAAACTGATTCATCAAATACTTAGGAAATTTCATTTTACGCAGTGGGTCAGTAAAGCTGAAAAAAAACACTATATTGAGAACATCATTGTTCAACCCGCACTTTTTGAAAAGGCACTGGATGCTTTAGAGTCAATCATGAAATTACAAGATAAGGGCATTGAACCTTTTGATCTCTACAAAAAAATTCTTGATTATTTCATTCATCCGTCTTTCTCATTGAAGACCATGTTGAACTTGATCACAGCATTAACCAACTTTGCCAATGAAAAAAACTTATTAAAATCCCAAAAACCTGATTATCAGCAGCAACTACAGCAGGTCATTCATGACAGTCTTTACCCCCCGATCACTTATGGGCCGATTAATAAATCTGATGAAACAAGCAGATTTGAATTATTACTCCAACAGATTGTTACTGGCGACCCCAACGATATTAATTTTTACTATTGTAAACAGCAAGGTTATGTCATTGTTATCAAAGAGGAAGAAATCTATCTGACCTTACTGTTAAGACATGTCAATTTCACTCATATCAATCTTGATGTCGACTTGATAGCAGCAATGGGGAATTTATTGCGCTCTTTAGATAGAGAATGGGAATTAGATTCTTTAGAAAATACCTCTGAATTATTCCACCTATTACCCGAGACAAGTAGAATTGCGCTTCAATATTATGTCAGTGGGAAATACAGAAACATGAATGCCTTATTTCGGGGCGAAGCTTTCGATGAAGATCCGGCCTATGTATGGTTGGTTCCTTTAAGGTCTAAAGAAAATTTACTGGCAAACTTGCTCTGTGGCTGTTTAGTGAATGATGCTACTAATAAACTTTTATTGTTACCGGATGAATTGGAGCGAGAATTAAACAAAGCCGTTTCTTTTTATCAGCAACATCAGTCAAATGAAAATATAACCCATCTCAGACAAGATAAAGAAAAGTATTTTTCGATGCTGTTATTCGCTCAGCAAAATGCCATTATTGATGAGAGAACCGTCCATGCATTAAAGATCCTGATAAACCCAAACGAAGTATACATCGATAAAGCTAACCTTAGAGTGCGGCAAGAGCAAGTTAGCGAGGAAATGAAACAGGCAAGACTTGCTAACCCACAAGTGATGCCATCAGTCACCAGTTTCAGCGTATTTAAGCATGGTCTTGAGCAGTTTGAAAAAGCAGATTCCATTCATACCAAAATTAATAGTCTTGGGGTCATGCGGGTTATCATGAATAGGATGGAAGGTGAAATTCTTATCCCTCAAGGTGAGCAGTTAGCCTACAGTTACGATGCCAATGATAATGTTTTTTTTGCATCCATCGTAAGAAGCCCTGACTATGTTGTTAGCGGAGGATATTGGTCTGGTAAGGCCTTGTATTATGCACATGCCAATCATTTAAGTACGCCCTATAAGGAAGCGCCAGAGCATGCCATCATTGATGATATGATTATTGAAAGGCCTAATCATGGCTTAGCCCACACTTATCGTGTGATGCTGATTCTTAACGATGTTATTGATTATTTTTCACTTCATGCCAAGGAAAATGCCTTTAAATTATTTTGTCAAAATTTACAACCTCAAGATATTGAATGGTTACGGGTTGCTGCTGCATTCAGTATCACGGGTCGCGAAAGTGAGATCTCAGCGGGTGAAAATATTACTCGCTACAATCGCTACCGGCAAACCTGTCAATTTCATTTAGAAAAATTCTTATCCACTCAACCCATTAGCGATGAAATTATGCAACAGCGAGTGCTCAATATCGTGCGCTATATGGGAAACCCATCATATGAAAAAACGATTAACGATCATGAGGATGAGCAAGAACGCCTCCATCGCAATTTCTTATATCGCCTATTAACCATCGCTCATAAACTGGATTTAGTCAGGTGTTATGCCCCATCTGATTTTGAGAAATCGATGCAGTTATGTCGTGATTTATCCGAACCGAGTCAGCAACAAGAAGAAAACTTCCATCAATTAATTCGTTATACAGTCAACCTTTGTAAAGCCCACGGCGATCAATTACTAACGGATATCAATGATGAGGGGGAATGGATATTAACAGAACGAGCTTATACCCAGCCGTTCGAGCAAGTAAGCCATTCAATGAAGCGTCTGTTTGATGTGAGTGCAACCGTAAAACGCCCACAACTCAAACAGCAAATCAGCATTCTGAAAAACGAGGATACTGGCTCGGTTGCCTGCAGTTCAAATTCTTCCAGCTGATATGGCGGCGGATTACATCGAGGTGATGAATCAAAGCTCGGGTCTTGACCTGAAGTATTGCTGTGGCTGCCAGTAAATAAGTAGGCAAGTTCGCGCTGATAAAAAATTCAATGGCCACTATAAAGAAACTTTAAAATTGTGGCTAGGTGAACAGGAATCTAAAAAATCAAATATTGTGGGGATGAGTGTGAGAACTAAATAAACAATAATCTGTGGAGCTGAATTGATGGGAATTTACAGCAGATTTTGGACTTGACCTGCTAAAAGCCAAAGCCTACATGGAAGAGCTTTTATCTTCCAAGCAAATTGAACCCAATGAGTCATTGGGGAAAGCCATCCATTTTCCTTGTGCACTCATCCATAACAATGATATGGAGCGTGGCTTAAAAATCCCCATCCGTGGTCGAAACAGCTGGTTATTTTATAAAACCGAATAAGGGGCAACGGTCGGAGGCGTATTGACCAGTATCATTTATACCTCGGAGCTTGCAGGAATCAATCCCTTTGAATACCTTACCGCCCAACAGGTTTATAAAGAACAGGTTATTAAAGAGCCTCATGTCTGGCTGCCATGGAATTATGAAAAGACCAATGCATGCATTGTACTTTAGGTAACGTTGCAGAAAGCACACGAAGTTGCTATATTATTGGCCATTAAATTAAAACAGGAAATTAAATATGTTAATGTTCAAACCCTCCAAAGATTTAGAAAAAACTGAAGCTGTCAATCAGTTTGTAATGGATGTTTCTTTACCTCAACCTAATCCGCTAATGTTAATAGCCAATCAAGGTAACGGCAATCATATGAAAACTTTTTTGAATCTCCTGTCTAGGCTCCCTGCAGAAGAACGGCTGTCTGCTCTTTCAATGAAGAATGAAGAAGAAAAAAATACTGCTCCTCAACTGTCATAAATTAATATTAAAAACCGCTTGGTCATGAGTGTTTTGTTGTTGATGTTCTTCCACAATGCTCTCCCTGGCCAAGATGAATTCATTCACCATTTCTTTACAATGTATACCTTCAATATCAGCAACCAAATCAGAAAACGTCACGGTTCACAAAAATTTTTTGTATATCGTCCATTAAATCGATTGATAGACATGATTGTCTACTGAATATGAATATTCGATTTAATAGACACCTCACGAGGTGAGAGTTCGACTGTCTCCTAATTTATAAATTAATAGACAGTAAGCAAATAGAAAATAATGTAACTCTATAAGTTATATACATAGCAATTACTGTGTTTATATATCGGTCATTTTGATGTATAATTCGCATGGAAATTCTGTGTATCCATACAGTGTTCCTGTAAAGCCCTTAATAATAAATCCAAACAATATTATGTGGGGAGGTTTTGCAAGCATGTAGAACTAAACGATACACATTCCCTGTATAAGTTTTTAGGCCGGAGATGATGATGGATAAGAAAACACTGATGGCATATATTGCATTTATTGAATATTTAGAATCCATAGAAAAACAAAAAATATCGTTAGAAGATGTTTTGAGTTATGAGAATAAGCTTATACATCATCGTGAAGCACTGACCACATTTATTTTAAGAGTCAGGAGACACTCTGGGGTTTGGGCAATTTCACCAACAATCACTGACGCATTTGGAGGAAATTATCTTGGGCCAGAATATTATTGTCAGCACCTGGTATATAATGAGTCCAGCGTAAAAAAAAGATTGAGCTATGGTGGAAATCCTGAGGCTTTATCAAGAAATGATATTGCAGAAGAAATCTTAAAATGTTTTTTAAAATATTGCACTCCCTCAGATTTAGAAGATATTCAAAACATGCATCCTTATCTAATAAATTATCGTCCCTCCAGACCCCTTAACCTCAATGGCGTAAAGCAATATATTATTCAAGCATATAAAGCCATATCAAATAGTAGTCAAAGCCAAGCGTTATGTTTTGAAAATGGTGCTGGCAATATCGATGAATACTACCAAAAAATAAGATCGGATTATTCCAGCATTGGGAAAAAAATATTTGGAATTTTTAAAAGACCATGTAGAGCACGCATGATTCATGATATTGATGAGGCTATTACAAAACTGGAAAATGAAAATAACGAAGAAAATAAGCAGAAGCTTGTTGAGTTGCTCGAAAGCACAATAGGCGAGATTAGTGATGAAACTCGTATTTGGAAAAGCGGGTTGAAGACGTCCTGTAAAAAATTATTGAATGATCTTGATGCTGATGGATCAATCTATGAGAAAAATGTTTTATATAAACTTTAATTGTTTTTTAATTATCATATATTGCTCTGAAATTTCTACAAAACTGTAAAAATTTCAGAGTAAATTCATTTAATTCACCTTATGTAATTGCGGATTATCGCGCAAGGTTTGCCTGAAGCTTAAGAATTGCCTTCGTTGTTAGTATAAAACACTCGGTAAGAATGGGCCCTGAGGAGTATTATACAGCCCTATAGTCATATAATTCATTGTTATAATTATCTTCAAACCATGCTCTAAAGACCAATTCAACAATTCATAATTATTTGCAGGAAGAAGAAATCCAACCCCCCTGTATTCAGATGTTGAGGCAATCAACGCTTTAATATCTGAATTCGTTTCACCGACACTATGACCAAAAAAAGAAACGCCAGTAGAATAACCCGTAATACGGCCTTCACGCTCAACGAGCGTAGCTTGACCTTGGGCTATTGCGTCGAGAACCTCTAACATCCGATCATGACCATGCGTTATTCTACACAAATGATTCATTGATTTTATGTCAGAAAGCGTGGCCTTCCTTACATGATGTGCAGAAAAAAAATTATTTATTGGCGGGCCTTGTAGAACCATTATCGGTTCCTGTATTTTAAAGCCCATTTTTGTGTACAATGATTGGCTTCTAGCATGGTGAGACGCTGTGTTTAAACGGATCCCGGCCTTATTCTGACTTAACCCGTATTCTACGACTGCCTGCATAAGCTGGCGACCAATACCTGAGTTTTGTGCCTCTGGATCAATAGAAATAGGACCGATACCTGCAATTGCTCCTCTATCGTCAAGAAAATTGCTCCCTAATATTTTTCCATTTTGTTCCGCAACAACACCATAAAATTTTTTATTACTTATCAAACTTGAAATTACTTCAATGGTTTTATTCCTGTCAGGAAATTCAGATGGGAAATTATGCTGATTGGCTATGGCGTTAAATGCGTTAAAGCAAATATTGCCACAAGTTATACTGTCATTTGCCGTCACTGCCCGTAATGTGATATTCATTATTAATTACTCCTTATTGTAATAACAATGTGGGTGGTGTATTTTTTGCACCGACAAAAACTAAAATAAACGTAACGTCCTGGTTAGTATTATTTTCTCCATAGTGCCAGGTATTGACTGTTTCTGCCCATGAATCCCCTTTTTTTAATTTAATTTTTTTCATTTTTTTGTCGGTAAAATTTCCATGTGGATCATCAGTTGCATACATAGTTAACTCTCCAGAAAGCATATATCCAATACCATTTAATGGGTGTAAATGCACCGCAGTTTTTGCGCCAGGCGCTATTTTAAAACTCAAAACGGTAAATTCTGTTTGTCCAGCGTTAAAACCTGGGAGCATGTTACCATTCCAGCTTTTTGTAGTTTTTAATATGGGATGGCTTTCCATAGGTTTAGCAAATGCTTGTGTTGTTAATTGCATTGAGATTAATATCAATATCATTTGTGTTAATTGTTTCATTTGTCGCCTCTTGGTTTAAAAAAAAACAATTTTAGTTTGTATTTCAATAATTGACAATATGTGCTTTAATTAACATAATGTTTCTCAGTGCGAACAATCATGAGTCCTCCATTTTCACAATTATTGATTTTTTATTATGTCATTGATTACATGAGCTTTTCTAAAGCGGCTACACATCTAAAATGCTCTAAAGCCCATATCAGTAAACAAATAAAAGATCTGGAACGTTTCATCGGAACCCCATTAATCCAAAGAAATACTCGCACGTTAGCGCTGACTTTTGCTGGTGAAACGATGTTTAAACATTCACAAGCCATGGTCGAAGAGTATAGAGCTGCAGAGCAAAGTATTGCGAATCTTCAAACAAAGGCCAGTGGTTTACTTCGTATTACAGCACCAAATGCCTATGCTGATTACATTCTGTCGCCTCATTTATCTACTTTCCTCAAAGAATATCCTGAAATTAGTATAGAAATGAATTTAACGGGATCTTTATTGAATTTAATTGAAGAAAAAATTGATGTCGCTATTCGCTTAACTCATGAGCCGCCACTTGATCGAATTGCAAAACAAGTGGGGCATTATCAGATGATCATTTGTGCTTCCGAGTCTTATCTATGTCAATCAAATCCATTAGATAAACCTCAGCAATTGGCAGAACATCATGCCCTTGTTTACTCTACTGAGCGGTACAGTCGGCAATGGCCATTTCATATAGATAAGAAATTGCATAGAATCCCAATAAAGCCAATAATTAGTGCTAATAGTAATTTAATTTTATTAAATGCAGCATTAAATGGGATAGGAGTTGCGCGATTACCAGATTATGTTGTTAATTCATCATTGAAGAATCATCAGCTTAAAGCTCTTTTAAAGGATTATTATCCTGAACCGATACCTATCTATGCTGTTTATTCGCAATCTCGAATTATTCCACCTAAGATTCAAGCATTTGTACGTTTTTTAGAGACTATTCATCGCAGTTGGTATTGAGTTTGAGGTTTGCTTGATTATTAAACAGGCATAAGATCTTTCTCGCCAAACAACGATATAAGGCTTGATTAATTTTAGGATGCGTTACAGCTATAGCCTCTGCAACACCTTTCTAAACTGTCTATACGGCAGTAAACTACAAGGAAAAGTGAACGCTTAAAAGAAAATGAAGATTAGCAAGATCTTTCTATGAAGTTAGTCATAAGTTTACTGGCTGATTCCAATAGACGAAGTTGGCTGAAGCCCATCAAGCGCATTTTCTAGATGCTCCAACCCAGCTACGCTGTGAACAAGGTTTTCTGAAAGGAGTTCAGTATTTTCTCTCAATAAGGAACTCATTTCTAAAATTTTAAAAGAATTGGTTATTGCAACCATGTAAAGATTAACAACCCCTGCTCTTTCCGATGAGTCAATTTGACATAGCCAGTCCAGCAATTCATATTTATTACTTGCTGTATGATAAATTTGCCTTAACTGTTGAATTAATGCTATTTGATACTCTGCTGGTTGCTGCATAATTTTAGTTGCGATATCAAAAAGTGTAGAATAATTTTTTTCTATATCCCCAAATTTACTAAAAAAGTACATCGCATTACAGCTCTGAAAAGTGATTAACAACTTTAAAGCAAGTGATTTTTCATTGGGAAAATAAGTTTTGATGATCGAATAAGTTCTCGATATATACCCTAAAGTGTTTTTAATATCGACCTCTGTTAGAGCATCCCCAAAATCCCATAATTTACATAAATCCTCAACACTGTTTATAGTCTCATTTTCTTTAAAAAAGCGAAGCACCTCTTTATCTATAATTTTTGCAAACTTCTGGCTTCGCTGAATAAGTTTCAATGGCTCTTTTTCAGTTTTTAAAAAGTCGATGGCATCTTCTGTCAGAACAAATCTCAAGCCAGGTTCAGCGGCATTCTCTTTAACCGCGGCTGATGAACTCGCTGCAATTTTTTCTTCATGACCATCGTGAAGATTTGGCTTAATTCTATGTTTCACCTGCGCCGACAAATACCCCATCATTGCTTTACGACGACTGATAAGATTGACCAAGACAGGCATATTAGCAAACATAATATGTTTAAAAACCAACTGCTTATTTATTTCTGAATGTTGATGAGCCATGATGGAGAAACATTTTCCCAAGCGATGCAGCATAGGCGGTAATGACTTGTCTTCAGAAAAAAACTGAAATTTACTCGCACTTCCCTCATGACGGATTAAGGCATTATAGAGCCGATAGATTTGATCTTCTCTTAATTTTTTTGCATGTGCATAACGTATCATGGATAAGTTGTCTGGTATTTGTTTCTTTTCAGCATTTTTTGATTGCAACTGATTTAAGAATGCAAAAACAGCTTTCTGGTACTCCATTCGGTATTTTTCATTAAAGGGTAGAAAATGACCATCAGTGGATGATTCCGATCGCAGTGAACCCGAACAGTCTCTCAACTGATAAACGCCCTTCGCCCCCTGAGGTGTCATATGAAATTGAATCATTTCGGGATTCACTTTTTGTTCAAATTGCCTTCTAAGAAAGTCCAGAGTTACATCAATCTCTACTCTCTCATCATCATAGTTATGCAAAAGAAGGGTCGGGTTAGCGATAGGCTTTTTCCATGC
>FYBJ01002201.1_pt1 | contig 20829 bp, 22 predicted proteins | sample 1134611 | NCBI WGS metagenome assembly FYBJ01 (sample SAMEA104116008, study PRJEB20421) | marine metagenome | isolation source: marine | reverse complement strand
GGCGCGCGCTTTGCGCGCGCCGACGCTATCCGGCACCCCTGCGCGCCGCTCCGCAGCCGCGCGCCTGCGGGAAAGGTCGCGCAGAAAATTCTCGAAATTTTCTGGCCCGCCGCGACGCGCTCTGCGCGGCGCAACCCCTCGGGCGGGTCGCCCGGTCCACCCGGCGAGGCGCACCTGCCCCACAGGCGGCACCTACGCGGCATCATCGCGGTCAACCCCGGGCGCCCGCGCCCACAGGCTATACGGCATCACGACCCTTCGGGTGTTTCCCTGCACCTGCCCTGCAATCTGGTCCTGTCCCTCAAGCACCGCGCCCTCGGGATACCTTCCCCACCAATCCGGGCGCTCACGCCCACGTGAGGCGTTTCAAGAGGTTTGATACCCCTCGATTTTTGCGGCCAATGTTTTCAATGGGTTAGGAGGGGGTTGTTTCAAGAGGTTTGATACCATTGGGCTTAAAATCCACCTATGACAGCAGTTGCTGCAGAAAAACATTCAATAATATCAATGGTGCTTTGGCGAACCTGTGCGGTCAGGAGCGCATCGCGCACACGCTTATATCGCTATCACAATTCTTCTGTTTCTTCGAAGAGTTGATCAATCAGCGACAGACTGTTGAATTCCGGACTGGGAAAAAGGTTCGTTTTGACAACAAACTGGATCATCCACTGTTCCGAAAAATTGTCGATATTGTACAGTCCGACCTTGCCGTCTCTTACTATCACCTCAGTCTTTTCAGACTGGGCCTCATCGATCTCTCTTAGGATGTCTCGCAATATGCTGTAAAATGAAAGAGCTATTTGCTTTCGGTCCAATTCGCTAGCGTGCCGTTCGTTCGTCCTACCAAGCAACCAATCGACGGAAACATCCATCGAATTGGCAATTGCGATGAGTGCATCTGCGCCTGGCCTCTTCGCACCTTTCAAGCGCATATAGCCTTCTAATGAGCTTTTCGGTACCCCACACTTTTCGGCCATTTCTTTAACCGTGAGCCCATTGCTCACTGCCAAACTGTGTAGTCGTTGCACCAGAACATCCGGCTTTTCTTTGTCACTCATTGACAAATTCCTATTGGCAGCTATGCTTCCTTTAAGAAGCTGCGCGGGATTTAGTACGTTGTCACTGTGTAACATGAAGGAAGAAGAAGGCAAAGCGCGCTATCTGAAGACCCGCGCTAAATTCGTTGCGGCTGGCACTACGCTCACTAGGTGGTGCCGCGAAAATGGTGTTCACATTCAGAACGTCAGAGATGCCTACTTCGGGCATTGGAACGGTCCAGGTGCTTCGAAACTGATTTCGAGTGTCGAAAAAGCGGCAGCAAAAGAAGGTCGCCAATGATACCGGTGCGCGGACTTCTTGGTATCTCTAGGGTTCCCACGCACAGAACGTCGGCGTCGGAGTGGCTACAGAGGCATGGAATTGAGCTTCATCAACTGAAAACAAGAGGAGGCATGGCGGAATTTGTACGCCTCTCCGACCTCCCAGAACCGGAACGCCTGGCCTATCTGCGGCGCGAGCTCGAGGGTGCGCATTTGCCGCCCGGCACGTATGATGATGAGGCGCACAGTACCTATCTCGCAGCCAGCCCGAATGCCCGGTCGGAGGCGGAACGCCGGGCCGGGATGGTTCGGACGCTCAAAACCCTTGGCCATGAGGTCGGCTGGCCAGAGCGGCTACGCCTGGTGCGTGAACGCTTTGGCGAGAAGGGCGTTTCAAAACCCACATTGAAGCGCCATTTAAGGACTGTTGAAGGCGTCGATCCGATCAACTATGCGCCCGCCCTTTTGCCTTGTCACAAGGGGGGTGGCAGCCGCGCTGATACGTCGCGTGATGCCTGGCGCTGCTTCGTGACGATCCTTCGCGATGCCAATGACACGTTTCCTTTGCGCCAAGCGTGGCGGGATGTGCGGGATATCGCAAAGGCCAGTGGCTGGCACTGGCCTTCATTCCCGACAATCTATCGACGCTGGCAGGCGCTCACGCCTACCGAGCAAATGACGATCCGGCAAGGGCGGGACAAGGCGACCAAAGCCCTCACACAATCCGCACTGCGCGACAAGACGACCATCCGCCCTTTGGAGTGGGTTTCGATGGACGGTCGAACACAGGATTTCTGGGCGGACTTTGGCGACGGCCGAGCCGTACGCCCCGTCATGCTTGCGCTGGTCGATGTGGCATCGAACAAGGTATTGCACTGGGTTCTGAGCAAGTCCGAAAACGCAGTCGATACGGTCCATCTGATCCGCGATACCTGCCAGAAATACGGCATATTCGACAGGCTTTACACGGACAATGGCCCGTCATTTGCCGGGCATCTGGTGGCGGGTGGCAACGTCCACAGGTTCCGCAATGCTGGCAAACAATCTGATGAGGTTCAACCGCTTGGGGTCTGCCATCACCTGGGCATCAAGCTTCACTTCGCCTTGCCTGCGAACCCTCAGGCAAAGATTGCGGAGCGGACCTTTGCCAGCCTGTCCCGCGTGATCGACGACCGCCCAGAGTTCAAAGCCGCCCACGCGGGTCACGCGCCCGGCGCTGCACCGGGCAAAGACGTAGTGCCTGTGGAAATTGAGACCGCGCGGCGGATCACGTCTCATGAAGCACTTGAGCAGAAGCTATCGGTCATGAGCACGCTCGTCACAGTCAGATGCCAAGGTGAGCTTGGTACCGCCCCGGAATGGGTGCAGTTGATCCCGCTTGGGAAGGTCAAGGCGCGTGATGGTCGGAATTTTGTGAACGATCATCCCGAGCAGCTCATCGCTGATTTCGAAATGCGCGAGCTCGATCTTCCAATCGACTACGAACACCAGAACGACAAAGCGGTTGCGAAATTGAACGGGCCGGTTCCTGCGGCTGGGTGGATCAAGGAACTCCAGTTGCGTTCGGATGGTATCTGGGGCCGCGTAGATTGGACCGAACGGGCGCGAGACCTCATACGGAACCGCGAATATCGCTACCTCAGCCCATCGCTTCTTGTCGAGAAGGCGAGCGGCCTGGTGAAGAAGATCAAAGGAGCGGGGCTTGTGCATAACCCGGCGCTCCACATTGCGGCCTTGGCCAGTGAGGAGGAAGAAATGACCGACATTGCAGATTTCATGGCGCGGCTCTCTGGCATGCTCGAACTGCCCGAAGACGCGGATGCAGACGCTATCCTGGAAGCGCTCAAAGAGGCCCTGGAAAGCAGGAAGCCGGACCCGAGAAAATACGTTCCCACTGAGGCTGTCCAGGAGATGATGCGCGAGCTCTCGCACAAGGGCGCTGACGCTCGCAAGAAGCGCGCAGAAAGCAAGGTTCGGGAGGCCGTCCAAAACGGTCATCTCACACCCGGCATGAAGGCCTGGGCAACCGAGCTTTGCGAGACGGATGAAGCAAGCTTCGATCAATTCATCACGCAAAGCGCGCCCGTCTTCTCAAAGCTCACACAGCCTCATTCCTACATGAGTGCAGCCCCGTCCAATTCCGGCCAGGACGCTGTCTCCCCGGAAGTCATGCTTTTGAGTGAGCAACTGGGCATCGACCCGAAGTCGCTGAGCTGACACGTGGCGCTGCCCAACATCCGCTATCCGGACCCTCCCGCTCAACTTGCAGTATTCACTGACGTGCTTGGATCGGAACTTGCCATCGGCTTTCTACTGCGGTTTGGCGGGGCGACCGTCTACCTGCCCAAAACCCCTGCTGGGCGATCAGAAGTCGAGCGCTACATTGGGAGGGAAAACCTTCGTCGATTGTCAGAACGTCACGGCGACCTTTACCTGCGGGTTCCTCTTGGAAATGTTTGGCTGGCAGCGGCTTTGGATGCTCAGGGGAAATCGCAATCAGAGATCGCGCGTACTCTTCGCGCAACGGACGTGACGGTTCGACGGTGGCTCAAGAAGCACGAGGAACGTTTGGCGCAAGGTAAGCGCACATGACGGTTGTTTCCGGCCTATCTGGGCGCATGCGTCAGAAAATCGATGAGATCGAGGAACTGTCGCGAGCCATTTTGCGGACCAGTGAAGCCGCAACCGCGTTGCTTGAAGAGGCCCTTAAACAGGACGTTAAAGAGGCGTTTCAATGTGATGTTGAACCGACCGACCATCGCCGCGAGCACCGCCCAGGTCGCGTCGCCAAACTCGACGCCGACCCCGTTCTGCAAGCCTTCGTTGTTGCTCGTCTTGACCGCCTGACCTTCGAGCAGATCGCGGATGACGTTGCGGATCATTTCCCACAAGATCGCAGGGTGGGAAAGTCGGCCATTCATGCGTGGTGGACGCGCAACAAGCATCACGCCGGATAGCCCGGAACCATCCCGGAAAGCCTCAGGACCTCCGAGGTAGTCCGGTATCAAACCTTATGAAACAGCGGTATCAAACCTATTGAGACAGTACACCACGGACTCCGCGGCATCACGCCCCCCCGGCAGAAAATTCCCGGAATTTTCTGGCCCGCCGCGTCGCGCTCTGCGCGGCGCAACCCTTCGGCCTCCTATCTTGCGCACTACCAGACGTGCCGCACCAGGGCGCCCGGCGTGCCGCCACCGTCCTTTGTATGGCCCGGATTGACACCAGCCAGACGCCCAACCCGTATCCCGCCACCGCGTCGTTTCAAACGGGCGTCCTGAGCAAAACAGTCCGGCAAACCCGGACCACGCCCGACACCGCCCTATACGCGATCCACCGCTCACAGATCCTTCAGGCTGTCGCGCCTTCGGCCGTCCCGTCAAAACCGCGGGGCCGTCTCTTCCCGGAGCATGGCACCTGGCGGCCCGGATTGCCTCGCCGTCACCCCGCACCGTACGGTGCTGCTGCAAATGTTAACCCTCTGGCAAGGATCGACCACCGTGCGTTGCGTTCATCACGCGCGATCTTAACCGGATACCGACGTGATACCGACGCAATACAGACGCGATACCGACCCGGGGTTTGGCCTGTTAACCAGGGCCGCCGGAGCCGAGTCGCGCAACATCCGCCGACGACCGCGCGGACCCCCTCCGAACGCAGGTCCAGGCACGGTGCCCGCAGCCCCGCTCAGGGCGCGGTCAGCCAGGCCTCTTTCTCACCCACGAACTCCGGTCGAAAATAGGCGATCATGCGCCCCTCGGGCGGGGCCTCGGCCCCCTCGCGCCACGGGGCCACTCCGTGCAGCGCCAGCCGGTGCACCGCATAAGCCTCGCCCGGCGCGGCGCTCACCTCTATCCTGCGGCAGGTCTCGAAAACCACCCTTCGCGTGGCGGTATAAACCTCGGTCAGGTCCACCTCCGCCCAGTTGTCCGGCGCCACGCCGTCCAGCGCCTCGGCAAAGGCCGCGCGCATGATCTCGTGGCTGCCCTCCCAGACGACCAGCGGGCTGGCCTCCGGTGTGGCCCGGTTGAGCGGCAGCCCCAGGATATAGGCATGGCGCTCCTTGAGTATCCGCCGCCGGTCCGCCCCCACCGCCAAAAGCCCGTCCACATGGGCCGCATCCCGCCTCTGGCGATAGCGGAATCCCGCCTCGTTCTCACCCGCGCGGGGCCGTGGATAGCCTGGATAGACCACCGACACTTGCCCCCGGTGCAGCGGCAACTCCCCGTAAAGACGGCACAATTCGCCATAGCCGAGGCCGGTCACCGGCCCGGCTCCGAAATTCCCCGTGGCATCGTTGGGCAACGTATCGACACCCACGAACCAGGTGCCTTCGCAATCCAACCACTGCGCCTGCTCGGCGGGGTCCTGCACCCGCTCCACGGCCACGCGATGCGCGGCACGGGCCCACTCCCGCAGCGCCGGGTCGGGCGCGAAATGCACCCAGCCGCGCTTCAGGAATTCCGCTACCATCCCAACGCCTTGCGCAGCATGTTCAGCGCCACCAGCATCAGGAACACCGCAAAGACCCGCTTGAGCGGCCTGGGGTCCATCGCATGGGCCAGCCGTACACCCAGAGGCGCCGTCACAAGCGTCATCGCAATGACCACCACGAAGGCCACCAGGTTCACCGCACCGATGGTCAGCGGCGGGCGCTGAGCGGCGTCTATCTCCAGCAGCAGGAACCCGAGCACCGAGGGCACCGCGATCAGCACCCCGAACCCGGCCGCTGTGGCGACTGCACGGTGGATGGGCCGCCCGAAAAGGCTCATCAACGGCACCCCGAAACTGCCCCCCCCGATGCCCATCAGAACCGACAGGAACCCGACCACCGGCGACAGGCAGGCCCGCGTGACGCCCCGCGGCATGGTCTCGGCGATGCGCCACTCGGCCCGCCCCAGCCCCATGTAAAGTCCGACCGTCAACCCCAGCACCCCGAAGATGGCCGTGAGCGTCGAAGACCGCAGCCCCGACGCCACCAGAACCCCCAGAACTGCACCGATAATGATGCCCGGCGCCCAGCTTTTCAGGATGTCCCAATCCACGGCACCCTTCTTGTGATGGCCCAGGACCGACCTCACCGACGTCACGATGATCGTCGCCAGAGATGTGGCCAGGCACATCTGCATCAGCTGCGGCCCGTCATAGCCAAGCGTCTGAAACGCATAGTAAAACGCAGGCACCAGAACGATGCCACCGCCCACGCCCAACAGCCCTGCCAGTACCCCGGCAAAGGCGCCGATGATCAGCAAAAGCACCAGCATCTGCACCAGAAGCATGGTTTCGGGCATCGCGTGTCTCCGGGTTCTGACCCTCCAGACCTATACGGCGTGCGAAGCGAGGAAAAGCACTCTTGGCGCCTTTCTCCCTAGGCCGCCATGTCCCCTGTCACCGCGGCCAGGGCCTCCTGGATCAGCTCGGGCCCTGCGTTGGAACGTGCAGCCCCCTCGGACAGCCGCCGCCGCCAGTGCCGCGCACCGGGCCGGCCGGCAAAGAGCCCCAGCATGTGGCGCGTGACCTGATGCAGGCGTCCCCCGGCGGCCAGATGTTCCTCGATATAGGGCATCATCGCCTCGACGGCGGCCTCCGGGGTGGTGTCCGTGGCGGCACCATAGACACGCCGGTCCGCCGCGCACAGGATGTCGGCCGGCCGGTGATAGGCCGCCCGTCCCAGCATCACGCCGTCAAATCCCTGATCAAGAAACGCCACCGCCTCATCCAGCGTTTCTATGCCTCCATTGATCGACAGATGCAGACCCGGAAACATGCCCCGGACCTGCCGGACAAGATCATACTCCAAGGGCGGAACTTCGCGGTTTTCTTTTGGGCTCAACCCCTTGAGCCATGCCTTTCGGGCATGGACGGCAAAGCGCGAGACCCCGGCGGCGCTGACCCGGGACAGGAAGTCCGGCAGCACCGCACCAGGGTCCTGATCGTCAACGCCGATCCGGCACTTGACGGTCACTTCCACGTCTGTCGCCTCGATCATGGCGGCACAGCACTCGGCCACCAGCCCCGGCTCCATCATCAACACCGCACCGAACGTGCCCGACTGAACCCGGTCCGAAGGGCAGCCCACGTTGAGGTTGATCTCGTCATACCCGGCATCGGCCCCCATACGCGCCGCGGCGGCCAGTTCCCGGGGATCGGACCCGCCCAACTGCAAGGCCACAGGATGCTCCTCGGGGCTGTGGTTCAGCAGATGCAACGCCCCGCCCCGGACCAGAGCCGGCGCGGTCACCATCTCGGTATAGAGCAACGCGTTCCGACAGAGTTGCCGATGCAAATACCGGCAATGCCGATCCGTCCAATCCATCATAGGGGCAACAGAAAGTATGGCGTGTTGAATTATTTGCATTTTTCTTTTATCTTCAAACTGTTGGCAGGGGGTTCTACAATGCTGGAGTACGCCATAGTATCCCCCGATTTACCCCTCAAAGACGACTCATTGCATACATGAGAACCACACGATTCGGCCACTATAAGCACGCTTCCCTCCGGTGGATACCGGGTCCAGACCAGGCACAAGGGTGGCTCATTCCATCGAGATATATCACTGTCGTGACAACGACTGAAAATGGGCCCGCCCGTGCGGAGACATGAACTCATCAGGGCCTCTAACCCGAGACCCGACTTTCCTCCGGGCTCTCGGAGAGACCGCAGGTTGATATCTGGGACTACGCGGTGCGTATTGCCACACTTTTCTTTGCCATGCACTCGATCGGCAGAAAGCTCCGCAGACCAGCCTTCGGGCAAAGAGGATCAGACCGAGACACTACACGCCCTTACTGGTCTTGACTGCCGATCCGAACATTTCCCTCAGAGGTTCCGGCATCAGCGCTGGAAAAACCGCTGCGCAAGAGCACCTGGTTCGCACCGAGCGAAATCACGACAAGCGCCACGAGCGCCAAAAGAAACGCTTTCATTCTACGTCCTCTCTGCGTCGGATTGCTGGGCGTTAAGAACATCGTCTGCCCAGATGCTGTGGTGTTCGCGTGCCCACTGCTCCTCGACGTCGCCTTTGCCCATAGCGTCAAACGCGCCTTCCATTCCGATCGAGCCAAGATAGATATGCGCAAAGATGATCGCGGTCAGGATCAGACTGACAATGGAGTGCCACAACTGGGCATATTGCATCTCTTCCTGCGGCTGAAGCGGATAGGGCAGGTCTGCGGCGCCGAACCAGCCCGGCAAACCCCAACTGTTGAGGGTCGAGAATGTATGGCCGAACATATTGAATTCAAAAGGAAACAGCAAAGAAAGCCCTGATGCCGATATTGATCCGCCCAAGATGATCACCGCCCAGAAGATCAGCTTTTGACCCGCATTGAATTTCTTGGCCGGCGGGTGCCCCCCGCCCAACAACCCACCGCCCTTGGCGAGCCAGTTCAGGTCGGTCCGGTCGGGAAGATTATGCACGACCCAAACGACAAAGATGATCACCAACGCCACGATGAAGGCCCAGGATATATTGTTGTGCACCCATTTGCTGGCAGTGGCGACGGTCGAGAATGCCTCATGCCCGAAGGTGGGGATCAGCAGCTTGCGCCCAACCAGCGAGATGAGACCGGTCAGCGCAAGAACGATGAATGAGGACGCCAGCAGCCAATGACCAAAGCGTTCGAAGGCCTTGAAGCGGGTAATCGTCCGGCCTGTCTTTTCACCGTCGATACGAATGCGGCCCCGGATCAGGTAAAACAGCGCAAGCGCCAGAAGTGTGCCGCCCAGCAGATATGCCGTCAGTTTCAACAACGCCCCCTCACGGAATTCAAGCCACCATATCCCGCGATTCTGGATCAATGTCGTGGCGGCAGGCCCCCGAACTTGCGTTTCGACATCGCCCGAACTGAAGCGCAGAGCCCGCCATAAATCCGGGTCCGATGCCCCCCCCAGCGTCCCGAGTTGTTCCGTGATCGGTGCGGCCGCATCAGGATCGCCTGTCAGACCTCTGCGGAAACTGTCGTCTACCTTGAGCCCCTCTTGCCTGCGCAGGATGTCCTCGAGGGTTTGGGCCCCGCCCGTGGACGCACGTGTGTCTACCGCAGCCTCTTGCGCCGTTACAGGCAAAACAAGGGTCCACATAAAGGCAATCAAGGCTAGAAACCGCAGCATCAATGTTTCCTTCTGATCGGATCGAAGAGGGATGGCCCGTTCCAGGCCACCCCTTTCATTTGATTGCAAAGTGGCGTTCAGCCGCCTTTTTGACCATATGCGGTGCCCCAGCCCCATGCGCCGGACCCGAAACCGCGGGCAACGATCCGTTCGCGGTAGATGCCCGACACCACGTCGCCGTCACCCGCCAGAAGCGCCTTGGTGGCGCACATTTCGGCGCAGATCGGCAACTTGCCTTCCGCGATCCGGTTGCGGCCATATTTGGCAAACTCTGCGGCGGAGTTGTTTTCTTCGGGACCGCCCGCGCAGAATGTGCACTTGTCCATTTTGCCGCGTGACCCGAAATTTCCGGCCTGCGGGAACTGCGGCGCACCAAAGGGACATGCGTAAAAGCAGTAGCCGCAGCCGATGCACAAATCCTTGGAGTGCAGCACAATGCCGTCTTCGGTCTGGTAGAACACATCGACCGGGCAGACCGCCATGCAGGGCGCGTCCGAGCAATGCATGCACGCCACGGAGATCGAGCGTTCGCCCGGTGAGCCATCGTTAATAGTGACCACCTTGCGGCGGTTGATACCCCACGGGACCTCGTTTTCGTTCTTGCAGGCTGTTACGCAGGCGTTGCATTCGATGCAGCGTTCGGCGTCGACGAGAAATTTTACTCTTGCCATCTTTCTTCTCCCTTACGCTGCCCAGATTTTGCAAAGAGTGGCCTTGGTCTCTTGCATCTGGGTTACTGAATCATAGCCATAGGTCTGCGCGGTGTTGGAACTTTCGCCCAGCACATACGGGTCGGCCCCTTCGGGGTATTTATCCCGCAGGTCGACACCCTCCAGATGGCCGCCAAAGTGGAAGGGCATGAAGGCCACACCGCTGGCAACGCGTTCAGTCACCATCGCCATCACCTTGACCTTCCCGCCTTCGGGTCCTTCGACCCAGACCTGTTCGCCGTCACGGATGCCAAGGTTGTTGGCATCGCGTGTGTTGACCTCGACAAACATGTCCTGCTGCAATTCCGCCAGCCAGCGGTTGGACCGCGACTCGTCCCCGCCACCCTCGTATTCGACCAGGCGGCCCGACGTCAGGATCATCGGATAGTCCTCCGAAAAGTCATTTTCCTGGATGGATCTGTACATCGTCGGAACCCGCCAGAATTTCTTGTCTTCGTAGGTCGGGTAGTCGGCCACCAGATCGCGCCGGTTGGTATAGAGCGGTTCACGGTGCAGCGGCACAGGGTCCGGGAATGTCCAGACCACAGCACGCGCCTTGGCGTTGCCGAACGGCGCACAGCCGCGTCCAATCGCAACTCGCTGGATGCCGCCCGAAAGGTCGGTTTTCCAGTTGGTCTTTGGTCCTGCAACCGCATCAATCGCGGCGCGTTCATCGGCGGTCAGATCGCCGTCCCATCCCAGATCCATCAGCATTTGCATGGTGAATTCCGGATACCCGTCCTCGATCTCGGAACCGGGGGTGAACACGCCTTCGGCCAGCAGGTTTTCACCATCGCGTTCAACCCCGAACCGGGCGCGGAAGGTCAGGCCGCCTTCGGCCACCGGCATCGACATGTCATAAAGGTTCGCCGTGCCGGGGTGGTTCATCTCGGGCGTGCCCCAGCTTGGCCACGGCAGACCATAGAAATCCCCATCGGCCGGACCTCCGATCGCGCGCAGCGACGTGCGGTCAAATGTGTGCTGGTTGGCCATGTGCATTTTCAGCCGCTCGGGGCTCTGGCCGGTATAGCCGATGGTCCACATGCCCCGGTTGAATTCGCGGGTGATGTCCTCGATGTTGGGTTCCCCGCCGTCGTCAATCGCGATGTTGCGGAATATCCTGTCGTGGAAACCGAATTTTTCGGCGAATTTCGCCATGATTATGTGATCGGGCAGCGATTCAAACACCGGCTCGACCACCCTGTCGCGCCATTGCAGCGACCGGTTCGAGGCCGTGACAGAACCGCGCGTTTCATACTGTGTGCTCGCGGGCAGAAGATAAACACCATCCGTCCGGTCATGCAGCACGGCAGAGACCGTAGGATAGGGGTCGACCACCACCAGCATGTCGAGCTTTTCCATCGCCGTCTTCATCTCTTTCAGACGGGTCTGGGAGTTTGGTGCGTGACCCCACAGGACCATAGCCCTTGTGTTGTCGGGCTGGTCGAGGTTTTCCTTGTCCTCAAGCACGCCGTCGATCCAGCGGCTGACCGGAATACCGGTCAGGTTCATCATCGCGGTGTCACCATAGCTGGCGTCAGAGAACCGGCCCTTGAGCCAGTCGAGATCTTCTTCCCAGACCCGCGCCCAGTGGGCCCAGGACCCGGGCTTGAGCCCGTAATAGCCCGGCAGGGTGTTGGCCAGCACACCGAGATCGGTGGCGCCCTGCACGTTGTCATGGCCGCGGAAGATGTTGGTGCCGCCACCGGTCCGGCCCATGTTCCCCAACGCGAGCTGCAGAATGCAGTAGGCGCGGGTGTTGTTGTTGCCGTTGTGGTGCTGGGTGCCGCCCATGCACCAGATCACGGTGCCGGGACGGTTGTTGGCCAGCGTCCGCGCGACACGCTCAAGCTGGCTGCCCGGTGCGCCGGTAACCCGTTCGACTTCTTCCGGAGTCCAGCGTGCGACTTCCTTGCGGATTTCCTCCATGCCCCAGACGCGGGTCCGGATGAATTCATCGTCTTGCCAATCATTCTCGAAGATATGCCACAAAATGCCCCACACCAGCGCCACGTCGGAACCCGGCCGGAACCGGACATATTCATCCGCATGGGCCGCCGTTCTCGTAAACCGTGGATCGCAGACGATCAGCGGTGCGTTGTTTTGCTCCTTGGCCCTCAGCATGTGCAGCAGGGACACCGGATGCGCCTCTGCGGGATTGCCGCCGATCAGAAAGATCGCCTTTGAATTGTGAATATCGTTGTAGCTGTTGGTCATGGCGCCGTAGCCCCATGTGTTCGCGACACCTGCCACCGTGGTTGAATGGCATATCCGCGCCTGATGATCGACGTTATTGGTGCCCCAATAGGCGGCGAATTTGCGGAACAGATAGGCCTGTTCATTGTTGTGCTTGGCTGAACCGAGCCAATAGACCGAATCCGGACCGCTTTCTTCGCGGATTTTCATCATGCCATCGCCGATTTCGTTGATGGCGTCGTCCCAGCTGATCCGAACCCATTCGCCATCGACCTTTTTCATGGGATACTTGAGGCGGCGTTCATTGTTGGCATGTTCGCGGACCGCAGCGCCCTTTGCGCAATGCGCCCCAAGATTGAACGGGCTGTCCCATCCCGGCTCTTGCCCCGTCCAGACGCCGTTATCGACTTCGGCGATCACAGTACAACCGACGGAGCAATGCGTGCAGACCGACTTGATCGTCTCGATTGCTCGGGTCGCTGCTGTCTGCGCCGTTGCCTGAGTGACCGTGCCTCCCGTTGTCGCAATGGCCGCAAGCCCACCAATGGCAAGCCCCGATCCGCGCAGGAAACCGCGTCTGTCGACCACGTTGGAGCCCTTGTTTACAGCAATCGGCGTACGGCCTGACCGGCGTGTATATCCGTTCGTCTTTTTCCTAAGCATTGTCTTCCTCCCTGGTCCAGCGTGGCTGGAAAAATTCGTAAAGCCTGCTGCCGATTGACCCTGGCGGGCGGCGTCACGCAGGCGCGCCGCGGCCCCTAGAAGCGGGTGCTTTCCAGATAGGCACGGGTATGTTCCGTGTCCTGCAATGTCTGGGACGACAGATCGACCGGTTTTGCCGCGGCCTCGGTCGCCCCTCCGGATGCTGCAACTGCAACGGCAGCCGGTGCGGCACCCCCCGCGAGTTTCAGGAAATTTCGGCGGCTTGTGCCTTCGGTCTTGTCGGTCATGGGATGTCTCCCCTTCCTGTTGCTTGGCGGGCATCCCCGCCGGTTGAATGGCGCGTTCGTCAACGTGCCGTCATGCGAAATGCTTCGCGTTCGATGTCAAGAAACGCCGCACCGACAGCGCCCACGGATGCATAAAACACCGATGATTTCGCGGCCTGAAGGTCCGTGAAGTAATGCGTCGCCCAGGTGCCAATATGGGCGCTGAAGAATTCATTCTGCTCTTGCAGGGTGGCGACGCGGCCAAAGCGGCCCACGATCATGCCCGCCATCATTTCCATCAGCGATGCAATGTTGTCCTCTGGCTCAAAGACGTTTTCGGCCCGTGTCATCCCGAAGCTGGCCATTGTTGCACGCAGATTTGCCAGCGGCTTTTCATTCAGAAAACCAGTGAGGTAATAGCTTGCATAGGGCAAAAGTTCTCCGCGGCCCAGCCCAATGAAAAGGGCATTGAATTCAGAACGTACAGCCTTGGGCTTGGAAATCTTTGCCACGCGCGCAAGCCCCTGTATCGCCTGCCCGAGCGGTGTGTCATCACCTGTCAGCCCGGCGGATTGATCCAGAAGCATCTGATCGGGCGGCCCTGCCAAAATCAAACCCAGATAGTTGTAGAGGTCGGCCCGAAGCCGATCTTCATCGCTGATCTCGGTGAGGGCAGCGGCGACGTTCATGCTGTGCCGTCCTTGAACTGGAATTTCATGCGTCGCAGAGCCGCCGCATGATGAATGTCATCCGTTTCCGCTTGATGAACGGTCATTGCACCATCTGCGCCATCTGACGCTCCTTCCTCCGCGACCGCCGCACGGGGTTCGACGGCGTCTTCCTCAACCTCGGGTGCAAGAGCGGGCGTGGCAGCGGCATCGCTGTCGCGATCGCCCTCAAGGATTTGCGCCAGCATTCCCTTGCCCACCTGATAGGTCGTGTTGATCACGCCCTGCCCGACGCTTCCTGTCAGATAGTCGTCATCATAATCATTCAGGCCGTCCACACAGGCCAGCACCGGATTGCTGCGCCACAGCTTGCGCAGCGCGCGTCTGCGAATGTGTTCAGGCACCGTTCTTGACATGAACCCCCTGAAGTCGTCTCCCGGACCGAGGCTCTCGGGGTCAGGCAGATCCAGATCCTCCAGAATCTCCTCGTCCGTCTTCTCAGCCAGAGCTGCTTTTTCCTCGCGCAACGCCAGGTCCCGTGCCGCACGGTCTTCCGCCTCGGCTTCGGCGGCGACGGCCGCGCGGCGGCGCGACCAGGAGGTGCCGACATCGCTCAACCGAGAGCCTCCTTGCGGCCCGGCGCGCGGTAAACATCGCTTGCCTGACGAATACGCGCATCGCCGATACCGTCTTCCTTCTTGCCCACATCCATGTTCTTGCGGCGGCGCTTCACGAAAGTTTCCTGTTCGTAGTGCGTTGCAACAAATTCCGAAATCCACGCGAGCAGACTTGGAGGCATCGCGACCTTCTCGACCAGTTCCTCTGCGGAATCGCAATAATCCTGCGCTTCGTAAGGGGACGCGGTCACAAGCGCGACCTGCCATGGCTGATCCGCATTCTGTTCGTTTGGCCGAAGGACGACATAGACAGATGGCACACGCGCCTCAAGCTCGTGCGCATAGGCCTCCGCGTCCGACACGTAGAGGGTCAGCGGCAGGGTTGCGGCATGATATTCGGTAATGTCGCCTTGCGTCCTGAGAACATCCCAATCCGCATCCGGCGCACCCGGCAGCACGGCTGTCGCCTTCCAGGAGAACCTGACCCAACGCGTGACACCCGGCGTCCGCTGGACAATGACGCCCAACGGAATGGTCTGCGAATTCGGATATTTCAGCTGCAACAACTACCCCCTGGCGAAATTCGTCTTTTCCATTGCCATGTTGCAACTAATTCCATGAAATCTCAAAGTCTATTTTTCGGCACGTCAGGCAAATTTCATGCCGCATCGCGGCATCTTCAAAACCCTGTTTCCTTTGATTTCCGCATTCTCACGGAACTCAGTCTGTTCGCGTATCGTTTTGAAATTGCTGCAGTTGCAAGAAATTCATAGCCGAATCGTGCGGAATTATCGGTTTACTGTCTGCCGGTTTCCTGACTACCTACAGTGTGGCCTGTGGCGCACCGATTGAGGAAAGAAATGTCAAAAACTTTGTTGGTATGTGACTGTCTCGGCTCGCAGAAACTCGACGCTGATGCCTTGGGCAAGGCGACGGGTCTGACCTGCGGGGCGTGCCATAGCAGCCTGTGCACCGATCAGATTCACATAGCCGCCAAGGCGATCACAGCAGGAGACCTGGTGATCGCCTGCCAGCAGGAAGCGCCTCGCTTTGCGGAACTGGCCGCGGAACTCGAAGCACCGCTTCCGACATTCGTCGACCTGCGCGACCGCGCGGGCTGGAGCGATGATACGGGCGCGACACTGCCCAAGATGGCCGCGTTGATCGCGGATGCGGATCTGACACAACCGGCTCCCAAATCGCTTGATGTTGTCTCGCAAGGAACCTGTCTGATTACCGGCAAGGCCGATGTCGCGCTCGCCGCGGCTGAGAAGCTCGCGGATGTCCTTGCGCTCACGGTTTTGCTGGAGCCGGGCAGCGATTTTGTTCCGGCGCAGGCTTTCGATACGATCGTCGGAACGCTCAGCAGGGCCACCGGAACCCTTGGGCAATTCGAAGTGCGGATCGACGCCTTTCAGCAAAGCGCGACGGGCGGGAGGGGCACACCTGCCCTGACCCCTCCGCAAGACGGCGCGCAGTCCGAATGCGACATCATTCTGGACCTTACCGGTGGATCACCGTTGTTTCCCGCCCCTGAAAAGCGCGACGGTTATGTCCGTGCTGATCCCAAAAGCCCAACGGCCGTGGCGGATGCAATATTCGCCGCAAGCCAGCTTGTCGGGACGTTCGAAAAACCACTCTACGTTCGGATGCAGGAGAGCCTCTGCGCCCATTCGCGCGCTGGCAAGCCCGCCTGCTCCAACTGCCTGAACGTCTGCCCGACCGGAGCCATTCTGCCTGCCGGTGACCACGTCAGCATCGACCCGCTGATCTGTGCCGGTTGCGGGGCCTGTTCTGCGGTTTGCCCGTCCGGCGCGATACGTTATGACGCGCCTCCGACCGATCATGTTTTCCGCCGTATCAATACACTGGCGTCCGCGTATCGCGCGGCAGGCGGCAGGGACGCCACGCTTCTGGTCCACGATGATCACGGCGCACAGATGATCAGCCTTGCGGCACGCTTCGGGCGCGGGATACCTGCCCATGTCATTCCGATGGAGATCAGCGCGCTGTCGGGTTTTGGCCATGCCGAGATGCTGGGCGCACTTGCGGGCGGGTTTGGGCGCGTCGAGATACTGTTGGGCCCAAAGACCGAGCGCGATGCTCTTGATCCGCAACTGGCATTGGCCAATGCCATTTATCCGGACAGGACGGCGTTGCTGGACATGACTGATCCCGAAGCGCTGTCGGAGCATCTTTTTGACCAGGCACCGGCAAACGCCATTGCCAGCCCGGTCCTGCCCATCGGAACCCGGCGACAGATCGCCCGCATGTCGGCGAAGGCCCTGAACCCGGACGCAGCGACCCTGCCGCTGCCTGCGGGCGCGCCCTATGGCGCGGTCGTTGTCGATACGGATGCCTGCACACTGTGTCTGGCCTGCGTATCGCTGTGTCCTTCGGGGGCGCTTGGTGACAACGCCGACCTGCCGCAACTGCGGTTTCAGGAGGATGCCTGTCTGCAATGCGGACTATGCGCCAATGTCTGTCCGGAAAACGCGATCACCCTCGCGCCCCGGCTTGATCTGACGGACGCGGCGCTGTCACAGACGATACTGAACGAAGAAGAACCTTTTGCCTGTATCGAATGCGGCACATTGTTCGGTGTCAAATCGACGGTCGAAAAAATCTCTGAGAAACTTGCCGGCAAGCACGCGATGTTCGCCAACCCGGCCGCCGCGCGCATGATTCAGATGTGCGACAATTGCCGGATCAACGCGCAGTATCATTCCGATGACAACCCCTTTGCCGCGGGCGAACGGCCCCGGCCGCGCACGACGGATGACTACCTGTCCAAGCGCAAGGATCACTGAGTTTGCAGCGGTGCGCCAAGATCGGCGGGCGCGATCGTCGCCACATAGGCAAGGATCGCCTGCAATTCGCCTTCGGTGATCTTCACCGGCACAATGGCGGGCGGCAACTGATCGCTGAACGGAGGCGTGACGTTCTCGACCTGGCTGAAGCTGGGATGGGGATTGAGCGTGTAAAACCTGCCGAACCTGGTCTGCCAGTCCGGGAAGGTGCGCATCAGCGCAAAGGACGGTGTCTGCCCCATCCCCTTCATCCGGTTGCTTTCATTGATCACGTGGCAGCGCCCGCAATGGAGCATCGACAATGCCTCGCCCGCCACCGGGTCGCCTTCCGGAACCAGCTCGGGTGTCGCCGCTTTCACGGCAATCTCTGCGGTGAAGAGAGGGGTGCCGTTCGGCTGGAACCCGGCAATGGTGCGTTGGCCGATATCCGACAGCAGCCAGCCCATGAACAATTCGGGCCCCGCCGCATCGCTTCGGGTGATGCTCCAGACCCGGCCCAGTCCGGAAAAGGCGGGCACACCGTCGGTGCCAATTGTGATGTCGCCGCCAGTGTCGACCTGCGTTACACGCACGGAATGCTTCAGCGAAAAACGCGGCACCAGGTATTTCAGGAACCCGGTCTCGACAATTTCGGCTGGTGCGGACAACGTGAAATCCCGGTCTTGAGCGATCACAGCGAAGGGCAGGATCACGCAGATCACGATTGCCAGAAATTTCACATCACACATCCCGGTTTGAATGCATTCAACCTAGGTGGCAGACTGCAAAGCGGTCAAGCATAACGGAGACACAAGTCATGAGCGAAGATTTCAACATGTCGATGCGCAAGTTCCTCAAGCAGGTCGGCGTGACCTCGCAAAAGGCGATCGAAGAGGCGCTGCGCAAGGCGGGCGACACGCAGGGGCGCAGTTTCGATGCCAGGATGGTTCTGACGATTGACGGTCTGGACCTCGAACATGTGGTGACCGGCAAAATCGAAGGTCAATCCTGACGTGGCCGTTACCAGAGACGCCGTTCTGGCCATTTTCAAGGACATCGCCGATCCGGTCACGGGCACGTCCACCGCCGAAGCCGGGATCGTCAAGGCACTGACCGTCGACGACGGAAACGTGCGGTTTGTCATGGAGGTGAGCGGCAACCACGCCGAGGCCTACAAGGCGCTCAGGGACACGATCGAGGCACGGATCAAGGCGCTGGACGGCGTGGCAGCCGTCTCTATCGTGATGACGGCGCACAACACAGCCGCGCCGCCACCTGATCTGAAACCCAACCGGGGTCAGGCCCCGTCGGGTCCCGAAAAAATACCGGGCATTGACCGGATCATCGCCGTCGCATCGGGCAAGGGCGGTGTGGGCAAATCAACCGTCGCGTCCAACCTCGCCTGCGCGCTTGCGGCGGAAGGGCGGCGCGTCGGTCTGCTGGATGCGGATGTCTACGGCCCCAGCCAGCCCCGTATGTTGGGCGTGTCGGGCCGGCCTGCATCGCCGGACGGCAAAACCATCCTGCCGATGCGCAACTTCGGTGTCATCATGATGTCGCTTGGCCTGATGGCGAACGAAGACCAGGCCGTTGTCTGGCGCGGCCCGATGCTGATGGGCGCGTTGCAGCAGATGCTGACACAGGTGCAATGGGGCGCGCTGGACGTGCTGATCGTCGACCTGCCGCCCGGCACGGGTGACGTGCAGATGACGCTGGCCCAAAAGGCTCAACTGACCGGTGCCATAATCGTCTCGACGCCGCAGGACATCGCCTTGCTGGATGCCCGCAAGGGGATTGACATGTTCAACCAGCTGGGCACGCCGCTGATCGGCATGATTGAAAACATGTCCACGCATATCTGCTCGGCCTGTGGCCACGAGGAACATGTCTTCGGCCATGGCGGTGTCGCGAAAGAGGCCCTGAAACTGGGTATTCCACTGCTGGCGGAAATCCCGCTGCATCTGGATATCCGCCGCGCTTCGGACGGGGGGGCGCCGATTGTCGTCTCCAAGCCGGACAGCAGTCAGGCGGCCGCATTCCGCGCCGTTGCCCGCGACCTGATTGCCAAAGACCTCGCATGACACCGCCCCGGTTTCCGCCACTCTTTACAGGCCAGGACGCGGCGGGCCGCGATCCTTTTGTGCTGGCCTGTGCAACTGCCGAGCAAGGCTGTGACGCCGGTCTGGTGATTTACGACCTGGCCGCCGACCTTCTGCGCGCCGCGATCGTGTTTGCTCCCGACGTTCCGTTGTCGGCAGCGGCCGCGATGCTGCCCATTTGCGGTGTCGGCTTTCAGAACGCGCTGGGCGCGATTGGCCCGCCCGAGGTGGGTGTGCATCTGGGCTGGGACGGGACCATCTATGTCAATGGCGGGCACTGTGGTGCATTGCGCATGGCGGCAACCGGCCAACCGGATCAGGTCCCCGACTGGCTTGTCATTGATCTGACACTCACACTGTGGCCCGCCAGCGACGACACCGGCCTGACACCGGATGTCACCGCGCTCTATGCCGAAGGGTGCGCGGACGTGGACGCCGTCGCCCTGCTCGAAGCATGGGTGCGACATACTCTTGTCGGGATCAATGCCTGGTCTGACGGAGGTACTGCACAATTGCACCGCGAATGGTCGGGCCTTGCCCACGGGCTGGAGGGCGAGATCACAATTGCCGGCCGGACCGGCACCTTTGTCGGTCTCGATGACACGCTCGGGATTCTGTTGAAGGCAGGTGCAAAAACGGTTCTTATACCGCTCACCGCCAACCTGACGAGGCCCGAATGAAGCTTGCCCGTGCCATTCATTTCGACGAAAGCGACCAGCGCGTGTTCCACTCCCCCGCCCGCACCGGTGAATGGTGCATTTCGGGCGGGTTCGAGTTTTCGAACTGGGGCGAGGCAGATCTGGTTGGCAAGGCCCGGCAGGCGTTTTCAAACGGCTGGATGGGCTGCGAGACCTTCGGACGCGTCAGCTTTGTTGCCGTCACGCAGATGGAACCGCAGGAGCGGCACGCGATCACAACACTGCTGGCCAGGCATTTTGTCGACATCTATGGCGCGCCCACGATTGATGCGGCGCGTGGGGTCGCGGAGGAAGAAATCGAACAGATGGCAGAGCTATGTGCCGACCACGCGCCCAACACCCTGTTGACGGTGGCACGCGAGTTGACCGAAGCCGGTGTCAGGGAGACCTACCGCGTGATTGAGGCTCAGGAGGCCGAGCTCAGCCAGTTCGCGATACACGGATCACTTGACGACGAACCGCATCGCCACTGATCAGTTCCGCCGCGCGCGGGCGTGTCAGCCAGTCCTCAAGCGCTATCGCCAGTTCTTTGCGGGCTTGCGGGTTCTTGCCGGGGTTTACCGGCAGATAGGCGAATTTGTTGAACAGAACCGGTGACCTGCCCCCGAGGCTCCCTCGATCATAACGAGAGTCCGCGGGTCTGGTTTTCATAGTCTTCGGTTTCAGTTTGGGCGTAAGCCTCCGGCGGCGGC
>FYBJ01001980.1_pt1 | contig 20922 bp, 17 predicted proteins | sample 1134611 | NCBI WGS metagenome assembly FYBJ01 (sample SAMEA104116008, study PRJEB20421) | marine metagenome | isolation source: marine | reverse complement strand
TGGGCGGCATCGCCCACCAGCACCAGGCGCGGGCCCGTCAGCCGGTTGGCCAGCGACAGTTCCAGCGGGTAGGCAAAGCGCGCGCCTTCCAGCTGCAGCGCGCCGAGAAAGTCGCCGAACCGCGGGGTCAAAGCCGCCATGTAACCTGCGTCGTCCAGCGCATTGATCGCCCGAGCGGTGCTGTCCCGTTCGGTCCATACGATGGACGATCTGTTGCCTCGCAGCGGCAGGATCGCGAGCGGCCCCTGGGGCATGAAGAACTGATGCGCGTGGCCGCCGTGCGGGATTTCGTGATGGAGCGCGCAAACCAGCGCGGTCTGTCCGTAGCTCCAGCCGGTCCGGGTAATGCCCGCCCGGCGTGCGGTGGGACTCTGCCGTCCGTCGCAACCGACAAGAAGTCGCGCGCTCAGGCGCCGTCCGTCCGACAGGCTCGCCGCGGCGCCGGCGGCAGACAGGTCCTGATCGATAACCGACGCCCCCTCTATCAGTGTCACATGCGGATGGCGCAGTAGTGCCTCCCGCAGCAGGGGGCGCAGGTGTCGGTCCTCGACCATATGGCCCATGGGGCCTTCCTCGATCTCCGCGTGGTCGAAGTGCAGCGACAGCGCCGAGGGGCCATCCCCGGCGCGTCCGTCGGATGCGGTGATCTCAAGGATTGGCTGGCTCTCGTCCGCGAGCCCCGGCCACAGCTCCAGCGCCTCCAGCATCCGCACGGACGCCAGAGCGAGCGCATAGCTGCGCCCGTCGAAGAGGGCGGCCCCCTCGCCATCCGCGGCCGGGGGTCGCGGATCGACAAGGATGACATCCATCCCGTTTTGCCCAAGCGCCAGGGCCAGGGTCATGCCGTTGAGCCCGGCACCCGCGATCAATATGTCCGTATCGTGGTTCATAGCGGCAAATATGAACTGCCGGGCGGCATTGTCCATGCACGGGGGCGCCGCTACCCTGCGGCAAATCGCAGGGGGATGATGCATGGCAAACGATTGGCTGGCGATGACGGCGTCTGATCTGGGCCGGGGAATCGAAGCGGGAGAGATCGATCCCGTGCGGCTGACAGAGGTGCATCTGGAGGCGATAGCCGGTCATGCGGAAACGGGCCGCATCTATGCCCGGCTGACCGAAAAGAGGGCGCGGCAGGAGGCGGCAGCGGCGTCGGCCCGGGCCAGGGCCGGACGCAGGCGCGGCCTGCTCGACGGCGTGCCGCTTTCCTGGAAGGATCTCTTTGATACGGCGGGGGTCGCGACCGAGGCGGGATCGGCGCTGCTGGCTGGACGGGTGCCCGACCGCGACGCCGAGGTTCTGCGCACGGCCACCATGGGCGGAGCGGTCTGTTTGGGTAAAACCCACATGTCGGAATTGGCGTTTTCCGGTATCGGCCTCAATCCGGTGACCGCAACGCCGCCCAACATGAACGATCCCGGGGCGGTGCCGGGGGGGTCCTCGTCGGGAGCGGCGGCTTCCGTGGCCTTTGGACTTGCGCCCGCGGCGATCGGGTCCGATACCGGCGGCTCCGTGCGCATTCCTGCTGCCTGGAACGATCTGGTGGGGCTGAAGACCACGGCGGGCCGGCTGAGCCTCGAGGGAACCGTCCCGCTCTGCGCGCTCTTTGATACCGTCGGCCCGCTGTGCCGTTCGGTCGAGGATGCGGCGCGGCTTCTGGCCCTGCTCGAAGGTGGCCGGTCTGCCGATCTGGAGGGCGCAGAGATCAGCGGGGCGCGGCTTTTCGTTCTCGAAACCGCGGCGTTCGACGACATCCGCCCGGAACCGCTCGAGGGGTTCGAAAGCGCTCTGAGGCAATTGGAGCGCGCTGGAGCGGTGGTCAAACGCGGACCTATTCCCGAGGTATCCGAGGCGCTGTCGATGTCGGCGGTGCTGTTCACGACCGAGGCCTATTCCCAATGGAAGGAGCTTATCGAGGCGGCACCGGACAAGATGTTCGATCAGGTGCGGGAACGTTTCCGTTCCGGCGCGGCGTTCACAGGGGGCGAATATGCCGCCGCCTGGCGCCAGTTGCGCGCGCATCGCCGCCGCTATGCCGAACTGACCGCCGGCTATGACGCGGTGGTCATCCCGACCGCGCCCAACATGCCGCCCGAGGCCGCACGGCTCTTGCGCGACCCAGAATATTACGTCAGCGAAAACCTTATGACGCTGCGCAACACCCGTATCGGCAATCTGATGGGGGGCGCGGGTCTGACCCTGCCTACGGGTGTGCCGTCCACCGGCATTCTGCTTATGTCCGGTCCCGGAGGGGAGGAGCGTCTGCTGCGGTTGGGCGCGGCGGCGGAAAAGGCCATCCGCACCGGCCTGTCGTAGAATGCCGCGACAGCGGCGCGGGCCGCCCTGTCAGCGGCCCCGAGGGCCGAACCGGCCTCGGCGCGAAAGCCACAGCCCCCCGCAGGCGGGCCGGCGGCGGGGGCGGTTTTGCTGGACCGCCCATCGCCAAGCCGCTATCTTTCGGGAAAACGGGGCGAAATGATCCCGGCAAGTGAGGCATTAATGGTTTTTCCCGAGCGGTTTTCACAACTGCCGCCATACGCGTTCCCGCGTCTCAGGCGCCTGCTCGCCCCGCATGAGCCGGGCGGAGAGGTCGTCGACATGACCATCGGTGAGCCTCGCCACCCCTTTCCCGCATGGGTGGGGGAGGTGGTCGCCGAGCATGCCCATGAATTCGGCCGCTATCCCCCCAACGAGGGAACGCCAGAGCTGCGCGCCGCCATCGCCGGGTGGATTGCACGGCGTTACGGGGTCGAGATGGATCCAGAGCGGCAAATACTTGCCCTGAACGGAACGCGCGAGGGGCTTTTCAACGCCTGTCTCGCGCTTTGCCCGGAACAGAAAGCGGGGCAAAAGCCAGTGGTGCTGACGCCCAACCCGTTCTATCAGGTCTATGCGGTCGCCGCCCTGGCCGCCGCGGCGGAGCCGGTTTTCGTCCCGGCCACGGCCGAAACCGGTTTTCTGCCCGACTATGCCGCGCTGCCTCCGTCGGTGCTGGACCGCACCTGTGTCGCCTATATCTGCTCGCCCGCGAACCCCCAGGGGGCCGTCGCCTCGAGGGATTATCTGGCCGCGCTGCTCGAGCTGGCGGAAAAATACGATTTCAAGATCTTTGCGGATGAATGCTACTCGGAGATTTATCGGAGCGTTCCGCCCACGGGCGCGCTGGAGGTCGCCGGCGAAACCGGGGCGGATCCCGAGCGGGTGGTCGTCTTTCATTCCCTGTCGAAACGGTCGAACCTGCCTGGGCTGCGGTCGGGTTTTGCGGCCGGAGGCCCGGAAAGCATCGGGCAGATGAAGCAGCTTCGCGCCTACGCGGGCGCCCCCTTGCCGCTGCCATTGCAGCGTGCGGCCGAACGTGCCTGGGGTGACGAGGATCATGTCGTGGATAGCCGGGCGCGATACAACGGAAAATATGCCATGGCCGATGAGGTGTTCGCCGGTGTAGAGGGGTATGGCGCCCCCGAAGCGGGCTTTTTCCTGTGGTTACCGGTCGAGGATGGCGAAGCGGCGGCCCTTCGGCTTTGGCGTGAAACGGGCGTCCGGGTGCTGCCGGGCGCATACCTGAGCCGCAAGGTCAGGGGTGAAAATCCCGGCGCTGGTTATATCCGCGTCGCGTTGGTGGCGGAAGAAAAAGAAATGCAGCGCGGACTGACCCAGATCCGCGACTGTCTTTACGGTTGAGGAAACGCAGAATGGCATCTTATCAGGCGCGGGCCCGCGACCCGCTTTTGGATCGCAAGACTCAGGCTGCTATCGAACGCCGCGGCAAGGAACTGCTGGGGCTGTCACTGCTCGGCCTGGGATTCTTCGTGGCGCTGATGCTCTGGACCTACGTGCCGGAAGACCCCTCCTGGCTATCCGCGACCGATGCGCCCGCGCAGAATTTCTTTGGCCGTTTCGGCGCCTCGCTTGCCTCGCCGCTTTACGTCATTGTAGGGCTCGGGGGATGGGCCATTGCCCTGACATTTGCGGTCTGGGGGCTGCGCTTCATGCTGCACAGGGGCGAAGAACGCGCGCTGAGCCGGGCGATTTTCGCCCCTATCGCGGTGGCCCTGGTGGCGGTTTATGCCTCCACCCACGCGCCGGGTGCCGACTGGCCCCACAGCTTTGGTCTGGGTGGACTGTTCGGGGATACGGTTCTGGGCGCGGTTCTGGGCGTCGCGCCGGTCAACGCCACCTTCGGGCTGAAACTTCTCTCCGCGCTCTTTGCGGCCGGAGCGCTGGTCATGGGGCTGTTCGTATTGGGGTTTGACCGCGCCGAACTTCGCCGCTTCGGCCGCTTTCTGCTGGTTGGTTTCATCCTGGTCTACGACCGGATGCTGCGCGAAGTCGGCAGGGCAGGCGGTCAGGCGGTGCGTGCGGCCGGGCGCGCCCGTGAACAGCGCCGGGCCGAACGCCTGGAAGACGACGAAATGCTGCTCGATGAAGATGACGCCGCGCCCCGCCGCGCGCGTGTGGCCCGGGCAGAGGCGCCGCTGCGCCGAGAACCTTCCGCACGCCGTGCCGAGGTGGAGGAACCCGCTCCGGCAGCGGTCCCGCGCGCCGGTCTGCTTTCGCGGATGCCCCGCCTCATGCGCCGCAGTGCGGAGCCCGCGCCCGAGCCGGAACTGGTCACGCCCCAGCCGTTGGCAGAGCCCGATCTGCCGCCCCCCAGCGAGGACCGCATCAAGGAAAAGATCGCGAATGTGATCAAGAGCCGCGTGCGCGCAGGTCCTGCCGGGTCCGCCCGGGCCGAGCCGCCGGTCATCGCCGCCACCCGCGACCGCCGCGGTCCGGCGCCCCTGATCGCCCAGCGTGCCCCGGCCCCTGCCGCATATGCGCCGGCTCCGGAGGCAGTCCAGGATGCCGGTGCCTATGGCTACGAGGATGCAGCAGGCTGGCAGGCGGAGGCCTATGACGACGGCTACGACTTCCGCGACGCCATGCCCGCCGCCCCGGGCTTTGCCGCCGAGGAGGAGGTGGCGCCTCAGGCTCCGGCTGCGCGTGTCGAGCGGGGCGCCGCTGGCGCACAGGTGCAACCAAAACCCCAGTCTCAGCCTGCGGCTCAGCCCGCACAAGGCCGGACCAGCCGTGTCGCGCGCCCGGGCGGAGCCCACGCGCCCCGTCCGGCCCGGGCGGTGCAGCCTTACGAGCGCCCGCCGCTGGAACTGCTGACCGATCCCGCAGAGGTGGAGCGCCACCATCTGAGCGACGAGGCCCTGGAGGACAACGCACGGATGCTGGAATCGGTTCTGGACGACTACGGCTTGAAGGGCGAAATCGTTTCCGTCCGGCCGGGCCCTGTTGTCACCATGTATGAGCTGGAGCCCGCCCCGGGGCTGAAGGCCAGCCGGGTCATCGGCCTGGCGGACGATATCGCCCGGTCGATGTCCGCGCTCTCCGCGCGGGTTTCCACCGTGCCGGGCCGCTCGGTCATCGGTATCGAGCTTCCCAACGAGCGCCGCGAGAAGGTCGTGCTGCGCGAAATCCTGAGCCAGCGCGATTTCACCGACGGCAAGCAAAGCCTGCCCCTGGCGCTGGGCAAGGATATCGGCGGTGATCCGATCGTCGCCAATCTGGCGAAGATGCCCCATCTTCTGATCGCGGGCACCACCGGTTCGGGGAAATCTGTGGCGATCAACACCATGATCCTGTCGCTGCTCTACAAGCTGTCACCAGAGGAATGCCGGTTGATCATGATCGACCCGAAAATGTTGGAACTCTCGGTCTATGACGGCATTCCGCATCTGCTCTCACCCGTTGTCACCGACCCCAAAAAGGCGGTGGTCGCCCTGAAATGGGTCGTGGGGGAAATGGAAGACCGCTACCGCAAGATGTCGAAGATGGGCGTGCGCAACATCGAGGGCTATAACAGCCGCGTGCGCGACACCTTGGCCAAGGGCGAAATGTTCAGCCGCACGGTTCAGACCGGGTTCGACGATGAAACCGGCGATCCGATTTTCGAGACGGAGGAATTCCAGCCGGAAGTGCTGCCGTTTATCGTGGTCGTGGTTGACGAGATGGCCGATCTGATGATGGTGGCCGGCAAAGAGATCGAGGCCTGTATCCAGCGGCTCGCGCAGATGGCGCGCGCCTCCGGTATCCATCTGATCATGGCGACGCAGCGGCCCTCGGTCGATGTGATCACCGGGACGATCAAGGCGAACTTTCCCACGCGCATCAGCTTTCAGGTCACCTCAAAGATCGATAGCCGCACGATCCTGGGCGAGCAGGGCGCCGAGCAGCTTCTCGGTATGGGCGACATGCTCTTTATGGCGGGCGGTGCCAAGATCACGCGGGTTCACGGTCCCTTCTGCTCGGACGAGGAAGTCGAGGAGATCGTCAACCACCTCAAGGCCTATGGCCCGCCGGAATATGTGGGCGGCGTCGTCGAAGGTCCGGACGAGGAAAAAGAGAGCGATATCGACGCCGTGCTCGGGCTTGGCGGGAACACCGACGGCGAGGATGCGTTGTATGATCAAGCTGTGGCTATCGTCATCAAGGATCGCAAGTGTTCCACCTCTTACATTCAGCGCAAGCTGGCCATCGGCTACAACAAGGCCGCGCGGCTGGTCGAACAGATGGAAGAGCAGGGCCTCGTGAGCGCGGCCAACCATGTCGGCAAGCGCGAGATCCTGGTGCCGGAGCAGAGCTGACGCGAAAGTCTCGGCAAAGTGAGCCGCGGCTTGATGACGATGCGCAAGCGGAGGCTTAGATATCTGCCTATGACAACACGACGCTCTTTTATGATCGGGGCAGTCGGCCTTAGTGTCGCCGCCGGTCCTGCAGCCGCCCAGCCGATCCCGCTGGGCGAGCTGTCTAGCTATCTGAACAAATTGAAGACCGTTCAGAGTGAATTCACACAGATCAACAGCGACGGGTCGCTGTCGACGGGGGTGCTTTACCTCCGCCGGCCCGGCCGGGCGCGGTTCGAATACAACCCACCGGAAAAGAGCCTGGTTATGGCGGGCGGCGGCCAGGTTGCAGTGTTCGATCCCAAGTCCAACACCCCGCCGCAGCAATACCCGCTCAAGCGTACGCCGCTGAGCATCATCCTCGCGCCGCAGGTAAATCTGGGGCGGTCGGGCATGGTCATCGGCCACAGGGAAGCCGACGGCAAGACCGTGGTGACGGCGCAGGATCCGGAAAACCCGCAATACGGCAATTTGCAGCTGGTCTTCACTCCCAATCCGACCAGCCTGCGCCAGTGGGTGGTAACCGATGACAGCGGCGCCAAAACCACCGTCATTCTGGGAGACATGAGAACAGGCATGTCACTGGGGTCGCGGATGTTCAACATCCCGCAGGAGATCACGGCCCGCACCCGCTGAGAATGCGTGTCCTCCCGTCGCAAATGCAAAGGCCGGCCCCCTCGGGAGCCGGCCTTTTTCCAATAGAGAACTTCGCTGCAGCCTAGACCTTGCCGCAGGCGATGAGCTGCATGTTGTAGCGGTCGGCGCGCCGCGCGAGGCGGTCAGCCACATTTATCAGCCATCCCTTGGAACGATAGCTCCCGTCTTTGAAGCCGGTGCGGCCTTCGTGATAGGCCAGATACTGGTTGCGGGCGTCATATTTCGAAATGCCCAGCTGCCGGGTGGTCCCGTCCATATACCAGCCGATGAAATCCGTGGCGTCGCTGATTTTCTGACGTTTGGCCCGCCAGCGACCGGCCTGTTCGAGATATTCCTCCCATGTGCCGTCCAGCGCCTGGGCATAGCCGTATGCAGAGGATTGCCGCCCCATCGGGATTACGCCCAGTGTGTAGCGGATGGGCGTCTTCGCGTTTCCGACGAACTTCGATTCCTGATAGATCGTTGCCATCTGCACGGCGACCGGCACGCCCCAGCGGCGTTCGGTCGCCTTCATCGCCCGAAGATACTCGGGCCGCTCGTCGACAATCCGGCATGCGTTTTCAAGATTGGCGGGCGGTGCATACCGTGCACTTCCGCATGCGGCCAGCAGTCCGAAGACCGCAAATCGCAGAAATTTCTTCATTACCTGAACCACTGCTCGATTTTCTATTTTGCGGCTAGGTTAGCCGAATTTATCCGAGGACGAAACGGATATCTGGCCAGGGCGCCTGGCCGGCAGGGGGCGCCGCGGCCCTGAGACGGGCGCTGCGACGCGGGCCGGCCGCACTGTCGGGGCGAGGTTCACAGACTGTTTCCACGAAGTTTGCGCCTCCAGATGGACAGTCCGGGCCCTTTTGGATTATCACAACAGGAGGGGGTCGTAACGGTATGCTGAAGTTGAAGGCCAAATATCATCGCGGTCAGGTGGTTCGTCACCGCAAGCACCCGTTCCGCGGCGTGGTCTTTGACGTAGATCCGAGATTTTCCAACACTGAGGACTGGTATGACGCCATCCCCGAGGATAGCCGCCCCCGGCGGGATCAGCCTTTTTACCACCTTCTGGCGGAAAATGAGCAGAGCTACTATGTCGCCTATGTATCCGAACAGAATCTCGTCGAAGATGAAACCGGCGAACCTGTTTCGCACCCTGACGTCCCGGACCTTTTTGGCGATTTTGAAAATGGCCGGTATCCGCTACATTTCCAAATGAACTGATTATCCCGGTTTTTGGGGCTCTTCCACCGGCAGCCCTGCATCCCGCCAGGCGGTGAAGCCGCCCTCAATCTCGGCCACATCCTCCAGACCCATCGACCGCAGCGTATCCGCCGCCAGGGCCGACCGCCAGCTCGACGCGCAGAACAGCACAAGCTGCTGGCTGGTTGCCAGTGCTGGCTTGTGATAGGGGCTTTGCGGATCGATCCAGAACTCCAGCATTCCCCGAGGAGCATGCAGCGCCCCGGGAACGCGGCCCTCGCGCTGCAGCTCGCGGATGTCGCGGATATCCACCAGAAGGGCCGCGCCGCTTTCGGCGCGCTGCCGCGCCTCCTGCGGGCTGAGCGAGGTGATACGCGCCTTGGCGGTGTCGACCATCTCTTTTACGGGGGTAATTGGCATCTTCTGCTCCTGTCCAGTTAATATCCCAGTGCGCAGCCGTCCTTGCGCGGGTCCGACCCGCCGACAAGAGTGCCGGCTGCCTCGTCGATCCAGATAGCCTGTGCGCCGCCGATCGGCGTGGGGGCGGAGGTGACCTTATGACCCAACCCGGCGAGATCCTGCAGGACCGAATGGGGATAGCCCCGCTCGATCTTCAGCAGCCCTTTTTCCGAAAAGGCGCGGGGCGCATCGATCGCGGATTGCAAGTCCATGCCGAAGTCGAGCAGGTTGCTCAGCAGGCGCATATGGCCGGTGGGTTGATAGGCCCCGCCCATCACCCCGAACGGCATGATGAGCCGCCCGCCGCGTTTCAGCATGCCGGGGATGATCGTGTGCATCGGCCGCTTGCCGCCGGCGGCCTCGTTCGGGTGGCCCGGCTCCAGGGTGAAACCCGCACCCCGGTTGTGAAACAGAATGCCGAATTTAGGCGAGGCCAACCCCGAACCGAAGGGATGAAAGATCGAATAGATGAGAGAGACGGCCATGCGGTCGCGGTCGACCACCGTGAGGTAGACGGTATCGCGGTGCACCGCTTCGGCCCGGGCGCGCGGGTCGGTCATCGCGCGGTTCGGATCGATGAGCAGGGCAAGACTGCGCGCGGTGTCCCGGTCGAGCATTCGGGCCAGCCCTGCGCCGCCGTCCTCCCCGTCCGCGACGAAGCGGTCGCGCGCGTCATAGGCGAGTTTGGTGGCCTCTGCCTCCAGGTGAATACGCGCAGCGCCCAGAGGGTCGAGAGCGGCGATGTCCATGTCCTGGAGCATGTGGGCAATAAGGATGGCCGTCGCGCCCTGGCCGTTGGGCGGATGCTCCACCAGTTCGCAATCCCGATAGCTGCCCGACACGGGCGTTGCATATTCGCAGTCGGCCGCCGCGAAATCCGCAAGGCTGTGGCTGCCTCCTGCGGCTTTTAGGGCCGCGACCATATCTTCGGCGACTTCGCCCTGGTAGAAGCCGGCTGGCCCCTCGTCGGCCACGCGGCGCAGCACTTCGGCCTGGGCCGGGGCCCGAAACAGCGCACCCGCCTTCAGGGGGGCGTCCGCGCGCAGGTAGTGGCGGCGCGCCTCTTCGCCGAGCGTGGCATGGGTGTTGTGCCAGTCGTAGGCCACGCGCGGGGCCACCGGTATGCCCGCTTCGGCATAGTGTATGGCTGGTGCAAGCACGGTCTTCAGCCCCAGCCGGCCCCAGTCGTCGGCGAGCCGGCAAAAGGCCGCTACCGCTCCGGGGACGGTGACGGGGGAGGCCCCAGTCAGGGGAATGGCGGTTTGCCCCGCGGCGCGCAGCGCCTCGGCATCCAGCCCGGCAGGCGCGCGGCCCGAGCCGTTCATCGCAACGATAGGCCCGTCTCCAGGAGGCTGGATGAGGGCGAAGCAATCGCCGCCCAGCCCGGCCATCTGCGGCTCACAGAACCCTAGAAGCACTCCGGCAGCCAGGGCCGCATCGACCGCGTTGCCGCCAGCTTCCAGCATTTGTACCGCGACCTTGGCCGCCAGCGGGTGCGACGTCGCACAAAGCCCGTTGGTGGCGATCACCGGCGAACGGCCGGGATGCTGAAAATCTCTCATCCGTTCCTACCTCCGGCGCGGAGGCTATGCCCCGGGGCGGCAAATGCCAAGCGGCCGGTGGCGCTGGGTTTCGCCGGGTTTCAGGTGCTGACGGACAGCGGCTGCTCGTCCCGCGGAATGCGGAGGATCAGGTGGTTCAGGCCCCCGGCGCGCGCGCAGGTGATGTCGCGGGCAATGGCGTGGATGAGCAGCCAGCCAAAACCCCGTTCGGCCAGGACGTGACGATCGGCACAGGGGGGGGCGCCGGGGCCCGTTTGCCGGAGGGTGCCCTGCGGTGGTTGGAGCACCCGTAAGGCGCGGAGCCGTCGGAGACGACCGGGCCGTCTTTGACGGCACGGGTTCCCGACCGGCATCCGACAGGTGACAGTGGAGCCCGGCGGGATCCGCGCCGATGCGCAGGCTTATCCGGTCCCGCGCCGGATCGAGGCGGGCGTGATCGATGATGTTGTTCAGCGCCTCGGCCAGCACGATTTCCAGCCGGGCGATCGTGTCCGACGGCTGCCCGAGATCGCGAAGTTCCGCGCAGACGGTCAAAAGCGCGGCCCGCACGGCACAAAACCGTGCCGAAAGCGAAAGCTGGAGCAGGGGGTCACATCCGCCGCGCGGGACCATGACGCCGGCCCCGTTCGGGAGTGCCTCCCGAGCGGTGCGTAACGCCCCCGCGGATTGCGGGCGCCCCTCCATCAGGAGGCCGCCGCCAGGGGCGGCACGCCGGGGGACGGCGGCATCGGCGGTTGCGGATGGATGACGAAGACACTGTCAAGCCGCGTGAGCGCGAGAACGCGGCTGAGCTGCGGCTGGAGCGCCGCAAGTTCGAGATCACGTTCGGGCGCGAGGTATTTCTTGAGCCCTACCAGTGCTCCCAGCCCGCTACTGTCGAGAAAAGACACGCAGCCGAGATCAAGGACAACCCGCGCGGGCCCGGCACCGGCCAGAGGCATGACCGCTTCCTTAAATTCCAGAGCCACCATCGCGTCGAGCCGTGTTTCCGACACGCGCAGGATCAGCACCTCACCGGACCGTCGCTGTTCAATTTTCATTGCCGCTCTTCCCATCGTTCGGATCGACCCTAGACGCCAATCCTTACCATCCGGTATTGAGATGGCGGTTCACGCTGGGAGGCTGCGAGATATGGAAAACGTGATGATCTGCGGTGCGGCCCGCACCGCGATGGGCGGTTTTCAGGGGGTTTTCGACGGGGTGGCTGCCGCCACGCTCGGCGGAGCCGCGATTCGCGCCGCGCTGGAGCAGAGCGGCGCCGAACCCGCCCGCGTCGACGAGTTGCTCATGGGATGCGTGCTGCCGGCGGGACAGGGACAGGCGCCGGCGCGCCAGGCCGGCTTTGCTGCCGGGCTGCCAGAGACGGTGCCGGCCACCACGGTAAACAAGATGTGCGGCTCGGGTATGAAGACCGCTATGATGGCCGTCGACCAACTGGGCGCCGGCGTGTGTGATGTCATCGTCGCGGGCGGCATGGAAAGCATGTCGAACGCGCCCTATCTGATGCCGGCAATGCGCGGCGGCGCACGGCTGGGACATGCGCAGGCGGTGGACCACATGTTCCTCGACGGGCTGGAAGACGCCTATGATCGCGGGCGGCTGATGGGCACATTCGCCGAGGATTGCGCCGAGGCCTTTCAGTTCACGCGGGAGGCACAGGACGAATATGCGCTGCGCTCTCTGCAAAACGCGCTCGATGCCCAGGCCCGGGGCGATTTCGACCGGGAGATAACGCCTGTTACCGTGAACCGGCGGCGGACGGAGGAGCGTATCGCCGCCGACGAGCAGCCCGCCAAGGCCCGGCCCGAAAAGATTCCGCATCTCAGGCCCGCATTCCGCAAGGATGGCACCGTGACCCCGGCGAATTCCTCTTCGATCTCCGACGGCGCGGCGGCTCTGGTCCTGGCGCGTGCGGCTGCTGCGGCCGAGCGGGACCTGACGGTCCGGGCCAGGATTCTGGGCCATGCCAGCCACGCGCAGGCGCCGGGCTGGTTTACAACCGCGCCAGTCCCCGCCGCGCGCAAGCTGCTGGAACGGGTCGGCTGGCAGATCGAGGATGTCGATCTTTGGGAGGTGAACGAGGCCTTTGCCGTCGTCCCCATGGCTTTCATGCACGAGATGGGTATCCCGCGGGAAAAGCTGAATGTGAACGGCGGGGCCTGTTCGCTCGGCCATCCGATCGGTGCTTCGGGCGCCCGGATCATCGTAACGCTTTTGCATGCGATGGAGGCACGAAATTTGAAACGGGGCGTCGCCGCGATCTGCATCGGCGGCGGCGAGGGCACAGCCATCGCCATAGAGCGGCCCTGATCCGCCGATGACCCTCGCGGATTATCCTGCACTGGCCCGCAGCATCGCCAGCCTTACCGAGGGCGAGACCGACGCAGTGGCGCTCATGGCAACCGTCGTCTGCGAACTTCATCACGCGGACGAGCGTTTCGACTGGACCGGATTTTATCGGGTCACAGAGCCGGAAGTTCTGAAGATCGGTCCGTATCAGGGCGGCCATGGCTGTCTGGTCATACCCTTTTCCCGCGGTGTCTGCGGCGCGGCGGCGCGCAGTGCACGCCCGCAGCTGGTCGCGGACGTCGATGCCTTTCCGGGCCATATCGCTTGCGCGAGCTCCACACGGTCGGAACTGGTGCTGCCTGTGTTTAACCGCAGGGGAGAGGTGATCGCCGTGCTCGATATCGACAGCGACCGCCCCGACGCCTTTACCCAGGCCGATGCCGATGCGCTGGCGGAGATCCTGGCCGCCACCTTCGGGTGCCTCGACTAGCGGTCCGCACCGACGTTCCAGATTTTTCTTGCCCGGACAGGCCGACTCATGTGAGCGTGAAATTTACGGTGAAAATTTCACCAACGGTTTTACCGCCCGGTGTTTCATGGCGACAGTCTCTCAGCCCGGCCGATCAGTGGCTCCCCGTCTTCGAGGAGCGGATTTGCGCGCGCTGCGCCGGGCCCGTTGCATGACCCTGGCGGAGCTGGCGGGGCGGCTCGGCCGCTCGGTCGGCTGGCTGTCGCAGGTCGAACGTGATCTCTCGCCTCTCGGGCCCGGCGACGCCGCGCCCATCGCCGCGGCGCTGGATGTCCCCGTCTCGCTGCTGGCGGATCGGGCCGGTGCCGGCGGCACAGAGCCGGGTCGAATCGTGCGCCGGGACGCGCGCCGCCCCATCGGCTCGCGGCACCCGGGCCTGAACGAAGAACTGCTTTCCCCCGACCTGACCGACGACTTCGAGGTGGTCCACTCGGTGTTCGCGCCCGGTGCGGCGCTCGAACAGCCGATGACCCGCCCCACCCAGGAGCTGGGCTTCATGATCGGGGGGAAGCTCGATCTCTGGATCGGAGGCCAGAGCTATACCGTCGCGGCTGGCGACAGCTTTCGCATCCGGGGGGAAACATATCGCTGGGCCAACCCATACAAGGAGACTGCGGTAGCCCTATGGGTCATCGCGCCGCCCGTTTACTAGTAATTTCTTCCGAACAAGGAATCACGCTTTGACCCTGCATGCCTGGACCATATTCGCGCTCTTCTGGGTGGTCTTCGTCACCACACCCGGTCCCAACGCCGTCAACTGTATTCAGAACGGCATGAGCTTCGGTTTCCGCCGGTCGCTCTGGGGGGTGCTGGCCATCCTCACGCAGGCGACGGCCTTTCTGGTCCTTTCGGCGCTGGGTGTCACCGCGCTGCTCACCGCCTCTCCATCGGCCTTTATGGTGGCCAAGCTGGCCGGCGCGGCCTTCCTGATCTGGCTGGGTGTGCGCGGCTGGCTCAATGCCGGGCGTCCGATCGCGACGGGGACCCGGTCGGGGGCCGGGATCTACTGGCGGGCGCTGGGCATTGCCACGATCAACGCCAAATCCGTCGCGGGCTATCTGGCTGCGTTTTCACAGTTCGTGCAGCCGGGGGTTCCGATCTGGGACCAGATGTGGGTCATCATGCCCACCGCACTGACAATCACCGCTGCCTCCTATACCGGGTACACAGCGCTGGGCGCGGGTCTCGGGCGGCTCGCGCTGGGAACGGTCATGAACCTGTGGTTCCGCCGGATCATGTCACTTGGCTTCATCATATACGGCGTGGCGCTCGGCTCCCTTTCGGGGTCCGCACGCACCTAGGCCGCAGCGGCGGCAAGAAAGGGAGGTAGCAGCGATGAACGATTTTCCTACCACTGCCCGGGTGGTCGTCATCGGCGGGGGCGCCGTTGGCGTCTCGGCGCTTTATCACCTGGCCAAGGCCGGATGGACCGACTGCGTTCTTCTTGAAAAGAACGAGCTGACCGCCGGGTCGACCTGGCACGCGGCCGGAAACTGCCCGTCCTTTTCGGCCTCGTGGGCCGTGATGAACATGCAGCGCTATTCGCTCGACCTTTATCGCCGGTTGGCGGAAGAGGTGGACTATCCGATGAATTACAATGTCACGGGCTCTGTCCGGCTGGCCCATTCCGCCGCCCGGATGCAGGAGTTCGAGCGCGTCGCAGGCATGGGCCGCTATCAGGGGATGGAGATCGAGCTCTGCTCTCTCGACGACTTGAAAGACCGCTATCCCTTTCTGGAGACCCACGATCTTCGGGGCGGTCTTTACGATCCGGCGGACGGCGACATCGATCCGGCTCAGCTGACCCAGGCCCTGGCCAAGGGGGCACGGCAGATGGGAGCGCGCATCCTGCGCTTTACGCCGGCCACGGGCATCGCCCGCGAAAAAGACGAATGGATCGTCCAGACCGAAAAGGGCGAGATCCGCTGCGAATACGTGGTCAACGCGGCGGGATATTATGCCCAGCGGGTGGGCGAGTGGTTCCGCCCCTTCGGCGGGCGCCGGGTGCCCATGGTCGCAATGAGCCATCAGTATTTCCTGACCGAAGAGATCCCGGAGCTGGTCGAATGGACCCGCACCCAAGGCCATAAGCTGCCGCTCCTGCGCGACGTCGACAGCTCCTACTATCTGCGGCAGGAAAAGGGAGGGCTGAACCTGGGCCCCTACGAACGGAACTGCCGTGCCCATTGGGTGACGCCCGACGACCCGATGCCCGAGGACTTCAGCTTTCAGCTTTATCCCGACGACCTCGAACGGCTCGAGTGGTATATAGAGGACGCGATGGCACGGGTGCCGCTGCTGGAACAGGCGGGGATCAGCAAGGTCATCAACGGCCCCATCCCATATGCGCCTGATGGGCTGCCGCTTCTGGGGCCGATGCCGGGCGTGCCCAATGCCTTCGAGGCCTGCGTCTTTACCTTCGGTATCACCCAGGCCGGCGGCGCGGGAAAGGTGCTGGCCGAATGGGTGGTCGAAGGACAGACCGAATGGGACATGTGGGCGGTCGATCCGCGCCGCTATACCGCTCATGCCGATCACGAGTACGTTCTCGCCAAGGCCAGGGAAACCTATGGCCATGAATATGCGATGCACTTCCCCCGTCATGAATGGCCGGCGGCCCGCGACCGCAAGCTGTCTCCGGTCCACGAGCGCGTCCGGGCGCTGGGCGGCGTGATGGGGACCTATAACGGCTGGGAAAGGGCCAACTGGTTCGCGGCACCGGGCGACGATACTTCCGAGGCGACAACGCAGACATGGGACCGCGAGGGACCCTGGACCCCGCGCATCCGCGCCGAGTGCGAGGCGGTGCGCGACCGGGTGGGGGTGCTCGATCTTCCGGGTTTTTCGCGTTTCGAGCTGGAGGGCGAGGGCGCGGCGCAGTGGCTGCGGGAGCAGATCGCGGGCGCGCTTCCTGCCGTCGGCCGGATGGGACTGGCCTATTTCGCGGACAGCCGCGGCCGTGCCCTGACCGAGATGTCGGTGATGCGCCACGCCGCGGACCGCTTTACGCTGATTACGGCCGCTGCCGCGCAGTGGCATGACGGCGAACTGCTGCGATGTGGCCTGAAGACGGGTTTGGGCCTGGCAGCGAGGTCAGAAGAGGTTTCAACGCTGATCGTGACGGGCCCCCGGTCCCGCGATCTCTTTGCGGCGATATCGGATGCTGAGTTGACGCTGCCTTGGCTGTCGCTGCAAGACGCGCAGGTTGCCGGGCTGGCGGCGCTGCTGGCCCGGGTCAGCTTTGCCGGCGAACTCGGCTGGGAGATACACGCCCGGCCGACCGATATGCCCGCGATCTATGACGCGGTGCTGGCTCAGGGCGCCACCCCCTTTGGCATGTATGCGCTCGATGCGCTGCGCACCGAAAAGGGCTACCGTGCATGGAAGGGAGACATTTCGACCGACTACGATCTTTGGGAACTGGGGCTCGACCGCTTTATCCGCCTCGAAAAGCCCGAGGATTTCCCCGGCAAGCAGGCACTGGCGCGGATCGCGGCCGGCGGCGGACCGAAGCGCCGTTTTGTGTCGCTTCTCCTCGATCCAGTGCCGTGGGATGCGCCCTATATGTCGAGCATATGGGCAGGCGACCGGGTGGTGGGCGAAACGACCTCCGGGGCCTGGGGTTACCGGGTGGGCGGAGCCGTGGCGCTCGGCGTTCTGGCGCGGGAATTCACGAACCCCGGACAGCGGGTGGAGGTGGAAATCTACGGCCAGCGGGTCGGAGCGACGGTTCAGCCGGAGGGGCCGCTATGGGACCGCGACAACGAAAGGCTGCGCGCATGAGCGATATCGTCTTGCTTGATGGCGGGCTCGGTCAGGAGCTCGTCCGCCGCTCTGGAGATCGGCCGACCCCACTGTGGTCGACCCAGGTGATGCTCGATCTGCCCGGGTTGGTGGAGGAGGTGCACAGGGATTTCCTGGCGGCCGGGGCAACGGTTCTGACCACCAATACCTATGCCATCCACCGCGATCGGCTGGAGGGGGGGCCACTGGCCCAGGCCTATGAGGCGCTGCTGCAGTCCGCGCTGGCCGAGGCGCGTGCCGCCCGGAACGATTTTCCCGCCGCGCGCATTGCCGGATCGCTGGGACCGCTCGGCGCCTCCTACCGGCCCGATCTCGCCCCGCCCCCCGAAGAGGCGGCGCAGATCTATTCGGAGAACGTGGGCCACATCGCGCCGGCCTGCGATCTGCTGATCCTGGAAACCATGGCGTCGCTTTCGCAGGCGGAGGGTGCGCTCCGCGCAGCGAGCGAGGGCGGGCGACCGGTGTGGTTGGCCCTTACCGTCAGCGATACCGACGGCACCCGGCTGCGATCGGGCGAGCCGCTCTCGCAGGCCGAGGACCTGGTAGAGCGACATGCACCGGAGGCGGTGCTGGTGAATTGCTCGGTTCCCGAGGTCATCGGTCAGGCGCTGCCGGTGCTCGCGAGTTTCGGCAGGCCCTACGGCGCCTATGCCAACGGGTTCGAACGCATCAGCGAGGCGTTTCTTGCCGACCGGCCGACGGTCGAAGCGCTGACGGGCCGCGAGGATCTGTCGCCCGAGCGCTATGCCGATTTTGCCATGGGCTGGGCCGAGCAGGGGGCGACGATCCTGGGCGGCTGCTGCGAAGTGGGCCCCGGCCATATTGCCGAACTGGCCCGGCGGCTCAAGGCCGCCGGCCACCGGATCGTGTGAGGTCGTCATGACGCAGGTTCCGGCCCATGCACGGGCGGTCATCGTGGGCGGCGGGGTTATCGGATGTTCCGTGGCCTATCACCTGGCGGCGCTCGGCTGGGGCGATGTCGTTCTGCTGGAACGCAAGCGGCTGACGTCGGGGACCACCTGGCATGCCGCCGGGCTGATCGCCCAGCTGCGGGCCACCGCCAACATGACACGCCTGGCGAAATATTCGCAGGAACTCTACGGCGGACTGGAGGAAGAGACCGGCATCGCCACCGGCTTTCGCCGCTGTGGTTCGATCACCGTCGCCCTGACGGCGGAGCGGCGCGAGGAAATCTTTCGCCAGGCGGCGATGGCGCGCGCCTTCGGCGTGGAGGTGGAAGAGATCGGCCCCGAAGAGATCGCCGCCCGCTATCCGCATCTGAATACGGAGGGGGTCCAGGCGGGGGTATGGCTGGAAAAGGACGGGCAGGGCGATCCGGCGAATATCGCGCTGGCGCTGGCCCGCGGGGCCCGTCAGCGTGGCGCGCGCATCCTGGAAGGACATCTCGTCACCGGGGTGGAGCGCGCGCAGCGGCGCGCCCGCGCCGTGACCTGGCGCGACGAGGCCGGAAACGAAGGCCGTACGACCTGCGATCATCTGATCAACTGCGCGGGCATGTGGGGCCATGCGCTGGGCAGGATGGCGGGGATCAACGTGCCCCTGCATGCCTGCGAGCATTTCTACGTCGTGACCGAACCCGTGCAGGGGCTCGGCACGCTGCCGGTGCTGCGCGTGCCCGATGAATGCGCCTATTACAAGGAGGACGCGGGCAAGATCCTGCTGGGCGCGTTCGAGCCTCATGCGAAGCCATGGGGCATGACGGGTATTCCTCCCGACTTCGAATTCGATCAGCTGCCTGAGGATTTCGATCACTTCGAGCCGATCCTCGAAGCGGCCTGCCGCCGGTTTCCGCTGTTGGCGGAAACCGGCATCCACACCTTCTTCAACGGGCCCGAAAGCTTTACGCCCGACGACGCCTACCACCTCGGCCTGGCGCCGGGGACGGACAACATCTGGGTGGCGGCGGGGTTCAACTCCATCGGTATCCAATCCGCCGGGGGCGCCGGCATGGCGCTGGCGCAATGGATGGAGAGCGGCGAAAAGCCGTTTGACCTGGGGGACGTGGATATTGCGAGGATGCAGCCCTTTCAGGGGAACCGGCGCTATCTCTATGAACGTTCCCGTGAAACGCTGGGGCTTCTTTATGCCGATCACTTCCCCTATCGGCAGAAGGCGAGCGCCCGGGGTGTGCGCCGTTCGCCCTTTCACGAGCGGCTGGCGCAAAAGGGCGCCGTCTTTGGCGAGCTGGCAGGATGGGAGCGGGCCAACTGGTTCGCCCGTCCCGGTCAGGCCCGGGACTATGTCTACTCCTGGGGCCGGCAGAACTGGTTCGATAACTGGGCGGCGGAACATCGGGCGCTGCGCGAAGGGGTGGGCCTCTATGACATGTCGTCCTTTGGCAAGATTCGTGTTGAGGGACCCGATGCCACGCGCTTTCTCAACCATGTGGGAGGCGGCGAATTCGACGTGGAGCCGGGCCGCATCGTCTATACCCAGTTTCTGAACGCCTCCGGGGGCATCGAGGCGGATGTGACCGTAACGCGGCTGAGCGAGGCCGCCTATCTGGTGGTGACCCCCGCGGCCACCCGGCTCGCCGATCAGGACTGGCTCGAACGGCATCGTGGCGACTTCCGGGTCGCGATCGTCGATGTGACCCCGGCCGAGGGTGTGCTGGCAGTGATGGGACCCGGGTCCCGCGCGCTTCTCCAGGAGGTGTCGCCCGCTGGTTTCGACAACGAGATGAACCCCTTCGGCACTGCGCGGATCATCGAGATCGGCCTGGGGCAGGCGCGGGCCCACAGGGTCAGTTACGTCGGAGAACTGGGGTGGGAAATCTACGTGACCGCCGATATGGCGCTTCATGTCTTCGATGAGCTGATCGAGGCGGGGGCGGCGCAGGGCCTGACCCTCTGCGGGCTGCATGCAATGGACAGCGGCCGCATGGAAAAGGGATTTCGGCACTTCGGGCACGATATCACCAGCGAGGATCACGTGCTCGAGGCGGGCCTGGGCTTTGCCGTCCGCACCGCAAAACCCGAGTTTATCGGCCGCGATGCGGTGCTGCGGCGGCGCGAGGCGGGGCTGCGCCGGCGGCTGGTGCAGTTCCGACTGACCGAGCCGGAGCCTATGCTCTATCACAACGAGCCGATTCTGCGTGACGGCCGGGTGGTCGGCCATCTTACCTCTGGCTCTTACGGGCACCACCTGGGGGCGGCGATGGGAATGGGTTATGTCCCCTGCGAAGGACAGTCCGCCCAGGAGATGCTGGGATCGGAATACGCGATCGACGTGGCGGGCCGGGTGGTGCCGGCGGCTGCCTCGCTGGCGCCCATGTATGACCCGAAGGGGTTGCGCGCCCGAAGTTGAGCGGCAGCCCGACTTGCCAAGCGGACGTCCGGCTGTCACAGGGTGATGCAACCAGGGACCCGAAACTGGAAGTGCTGCCGATGACGGATACCTACGACCCGCCCGCCGGCCCGCTCGATATCCTCCATAGCGACCACCACCTCCTTGTGGTCAACAAGCCAAGCGGGTTGCTCTCGGTGCCGGGCAAAGGGCCGGAGCTCGCCGATTGTCTGCTGTCCCGGGTGATGAAAGCCTTTCCGGAAGCTTTGCTGGTGCACCGGCTCGACCGCGATACCTCGGGCGTCATGATCTTTGCTCTTTCGCCGATGGCCCAGCGTCACCTGGGCCTGCAGTTCGAAAGGCGCCAGGCGCGCAAGACCTATGTGGCCGAAGTCTGGGGGCGCGTCGGGGAAAAGACCGGCGTGGTCGACCTGCCGCTGGTGGTGGA
>FYBJ01001502.1_pt1 | contig 20984 bp, 15 predicted proteins | sample 1134611 | NCBI WGS metagenome assembly FYBJ01 (sample SAMEA104116008, study PRJEB20421) | marine metagenome | isolation source: marine | reverse complement strand
ATTCTTCGGCGATCTCGTCCAACAAGTTGCTGTTTTCCCGGGTGGCTGATCTTTGGGCTCGCAAGGATGGCCTGAACCTGACGCCCGAGCAGGCCCGTGTCCTCATGTTGACCCACCGTGGGTTCGTTCGGGCAGGGGCCGCGCTCGAAGGCAAGGACGACACCCGTATGCAAGAAATCAAGGCCCGGCTGGCGACGCTTGGCACCTCGTTCACACAAAACCTGCTTGCTGATGAGCGCGAGTGGTACATGGAACTCACCGAAGCGGATCTAGAAGGCCTTCCCGGTTTCGTTGTGGATGCCGCGCGCACGGCCGGAGCGGAGAAGGATGTCGATGGCCCGATCGTGACCCTGTCCCGCTCGATCATTGTCCCCTTCCTGCAGTTCTCTCCGCGTCGCGATCTGCGCGAAACCGCATACAAGGCCTGGGCCGCGCGCGGCGCCAACGGCGGCGAGACCGACAACCGAGAGATCGCCGCTGAAACTCTGAAGTTGCGCAAGGAACGCGCGAATCTTCTGGGGTATGACAACTTTGCCACCTACAAGCTGGAAACCGAAATGGCAGGTACACCGGATCGGGTGCGCGAATTGCTGATGCAGGTCTGGGAGCCGGCCAAGGCACAAGCAGAAACAGATGCGCAAACGATGACCGAAATGATGCAGGCTGACGGTGTCAATGGCCCGCTCGAGGCCTGGGACTGGCGCTATTATGCCGAAAAACGGCGTAAAACCGAACATGATCTGGATGAGGCGGCGCTCAAACCCTATTTGCAGCTTGACCGCATGATCGAAGCTTCGTTTGCCTGTGCGAACCGCCTGTTTGGTTTGGAGTTCTCGCCTCTGGACATCCCTCTCTATCACGAAGATTGCCGTGCGTGGGAAGTGTCCCGAAACGGTAAGCACGTCGCCGTGTTCATCGGTGACTATTTTGCCCGAGGCTCGAAGCGCTCAGGCGCATGGTGCAGCGCCATGCGGGCACAGGCCAAGTTCCCGCGTGAACAAGCCCCTATCGTGATCAATGTGTGCAACTTCGCCAAGGGCGATCCTGCGCTCTTGTCCTATGACGATGCGCGCACTCTGTTCCACGAATTCGGCCACGCCCTGCATCAGATGCTATCGAACGTGACCTATGAAAGCGTCTCGGGCACTTCGGTCGCGCGCGACTTCGTGGAACTGCCAAGCCAACTTTACGAGCACTGGCTCGAGGTGCCCGAGGTGCTGGCCGAATTCGCCACCCACGCAGAGACCGGCGCCCCGATGCCGCAGGAAATGCTCGCCAGAGTGCTCAAGGCCGCGAACTTCGACATGGGATTCCAGACGGTGGAATATGTGGCGTCGGCTCTGGTGGACTTGGAATTTCACGATGGCACGGCGCCTGCTGATCCCATGGTCAAGCAAGCCGAGGTGCTGGACAAGATCGGTATGCCCCACGCTATCGGCATGCGACACGCGACGCCGCAGTTTGCCCATGTCTTTGCGGGCGACGGCTATTCGTCCGGCTATTACAGCTACATGTGGTCCGAGGTGATGGACGCTGACGCCTTCGCAGCCTTCCAAGAGGCCGGCGGCGCCTTTGATGCGGAACTGGCCGAAGCCTTGGAACAGCACATCCTGTCGACCGGTGGATCGCGAGAGGCCGAGGATCTGTATCTGGCATTCCGGGGCAAGTTGCCGGGGGTCGAAGCGCTGCTCAAGGGGCGGGGGCTGATCGCGGCTTGAGCCAGCCCAGGGTCGCGTTTGATCGCCTGCCAGCCATGTGCGCAGCCGCGCCGCGCGTCAGCGCGGCGCCCGGCCCAACGGGAGGAGATGGCCCACAAGGGACATCGACGACGGGCGGGAGCCGCTCGGGAGTTTGATCAATATCCCAGGGAACGGTTCACGACATGTAACAGCGGCTCCCCGATCAGATCTCGGCGGATGTTCTCGGCGACGACCTGGCTCGCGGTGCTGGCGCGGGTTTCAGATGCGATGTGCGGGGTCACTGTCACGAGCGGATGCGCCCAAAAGGGATGTTCGACGGGCAAAGGCTCGACTCGGAACACATCCAAAGTTGCATGGGCGACCTGGCCGTCGTCCAAGGCAGCCAGCAGGGCTTCGTCATCAATCAGTGGACCCCGGCCCGGGTTGATGATGCAGGCGCCGCGCGGCATCAGCGCAAGCGTTTCCGCATTCAGCGTGTTTTCAGTCGCAGGTGTGTTTGGTAGCAAAAGTACCACAATCTCTGCCTTTGACAGCTCAGTACGCAGGCCTTCAGGCCCACTATTGCAACAAACTCCGTCGATCTCCTTGGCAGACCGGCTCCAGCCCGTGACGTCGAACCCCAGACCTGCCAGAGCCTGCGCCACTGCCGCCCCCAGGGCTCCTAGGCCCAAAACCGTGACTTTGCGATCCTGCGCCAAAGGCGGGGCCTCGTTGCGCCAAATCCCATCTTGCCCGTGAATGTGACCGTCAATCCCCAGATGATAGCGCAGTGTGTGCCCCATCACCCATTCGATCATGCCCTGGGTCAACCCGTGATCCACCATCCGCGTCAAGGGTGCGGTGAGGGTCTCGTTCCCCACCACATCTTCAACTCCCGCCCAAAGGTTCAGGACAGCGCGCAGTCGAGTGTAGGGCCTGAAATCTTGCACGTCGCTGTTGGGCGCGTAGACGATGTAATCCACCTCTTCCGGCGCAAAATGGGTCCGCAGGTCGAAAACCACTCCTGCATCCGTCAAAGCCCTGGTCAAAGGCTGTTCATAAGTCTTCCAGCGCTCGGCCTTGGCGGCGAACAGGATGTTCGTGGTCATGATGTCAGGATCCCAGACGAGGTCGATGAATATGCGCGCTCTGCACCAGGCCAAATGCCACCATCAGCACCAGCATGGCCGAACCACCATAGCTGACCATCGGCAGTGGCACGCCCACGACCGGTGCCAAACCCATCACCATCGACATGTTGACCGCAAAGAACAGAAAGAAGTTGATGGATATGCCCAGGGTGACTAACGACGAGAAGCGATCTTTGGTGGCGAGCGCCGTAGCAATGCAAAAGAGTATGATCAGGCTATAAAGACTGAGCAGTGAAAATCCACCAACAAACCCAAATTCTTCGGCCAAAGTCGTGAAGATGAAGTCGGTGTGCTTTTCGGGAAGAAAGTTCAGTCGCGATTGTGTGCCTTGCATGAAGCCGCGCCCGGTCCAGCCGCCCGAACCAAGCGCGATCTTGGATTGGGTAATATGATAGCCCGCGCCAAGCGGGTCCGAGGAAGGATCAAGAAATGTATCGATCCGGCGGTATTGATAATTCTTGAGCAACTGCCAGTCGGTTCCTCGGCTCTGGAACACGGCGGCGACAAGCCCCGCTCCAGCGGCAATCACCGCGGCGAAATAGGCCCAGTGCACACCTGCCAGAAACATCAGCCCGCCGCCTGCCGCTATCAGCAGGATCGAGGTGCCAAGGTCTGGCTGGCGCAAGACCAGAAAGGTTGGAAACAAGATCATCGCCACCGGCACCAAAACCCAGAACGGGCGCGAAGTCTTGTTGCCGGGCAACCAGTCATAATAGGCCGCCAGCAACATCACCAGGGTGATCTTCATCAGCTCTGAGGGCTGCAACCGCATGAAACCGATGTCGATCCAACGTTGCGCCCCCATGCCGACAGTTCCGAAAAACTCTACAGATATCAACAATATGATCGAAATCAGATAAGTCACCACGGCCATATTGCGCCAAAACCAAATCGGCACCATAGCCACAAACATCATCACCGCCAAACCAAGCGCAAACCGCTTCATCTGCGGCTCGGCCCAGGGGGTGAACGATCCGCCTGCCACCGAATAGAGCATCAGGAACCCGACGCCCGCCACACTCATCAGCAAAACGGTCAGCGCCCAGTTCATGTAGAACACCTTGCGCAAGCCCGTGGGCGTGGATTTGACCGTATACTCAAGATAGCTCATGCGCGGTCCCTTCCATCGGTCCGGGCACGTGGGCGGCGTTCGCGTTTCATGCGCTCCTGCTGCGCCTCAATTCGTCCACGGTCCTTGCGGGGATAGGCCTCAAGCGGAGGAGTGCCTCCGAACAATGCCTGCAACATGATATCGCGCGCAACCGGAGCGGCCGCCTTGGACCCGCCGCCGCCGTGCTCAACCACGACGGACACGGCGTATTTTGGATTTTCGAAGGGCGCGAAACAGACAAACAGCGCGTGGTCGCGCCGGTCCCACGGCAGGTCGGCGTTTCGGATCACACCCGAGGCGCGCTCAGCAGCCGTGATGTTGCGGACTTGGCTGGTGCCGGTCTTGCCAGCCAGGCGGAACGCGTCGTCGATGATGCGGCTGCCATAAGCCGTGCCGCGCCGGTCGTTGCTGACCGTGAACATCGCGCGGCGCAGCTTGCGCAGGTTGTTTTCGTTGACGTCGATGGTTTCGCCTGCACCTGAGGTTTGTTCCACCCCGTTAATGGATTTGACCAGCCGGGGTGTCACGCTGCGCCCTGTGGCCAGACGCGCGGTCATTACGGCCAGTTGCAAGGGCGAGGCCAGCATATACCCCTGACCGATCGATGAATTGGCCGTGTCCCCCACCAACCAGTCTTGTCCATGCACACTGGATTTCCAGTCGCGGTTGGGTGCCAGCCCTCTTGCCACGGCCGACATCGGCAGATCGTGTCGCAGACCCAGGCCAAACGTTTTCGCCATTGCCGAGATCCTGTCGATCCCGACTTTCAGCGCGACGTCATAGTAGTAAACATCGCAGCTGCGCTTGAGGGAGTCGAGCAGATCCACATGCCCGTGTCCGCCCCGTTTCCAGCAGTGGAATCTGCGGCTGCCGACGTCCAGATAGCCAGGGCAGAACACAGTGTCGTCAGGGCCTATGATCCCGGCTTCCAGCGCAGCGAGCGCGGTGATCATCTTGAAGGTCGAACCTGGCGGATAGGTGCCTTGCACCGCTTTGTTTGCCAATGGACGGTAGGGATCTTCGGTCAATGACCGGTAGTCTGCGACCGAGATGCCGCGCACGAATAGATTGGGGTCGAAAGATGGCGCAGATGAGATGGCACGCAGATCACCGGTTTCACAGTCGATGACCACGGCACTGGCGCTTTCGTTGCCCAAACGGGCCTGCACGTATTCTTGCAGATCAGCATCGACCGAGAGTTGCAGGTCGTCGCCTTGTTGCCCCTCACGTCGGTCCAATTCACGCATGACGCGACCCGTCGCGTTGACTTCGACCCGTTTGGCCCCGGCCTTTGCGCGCAATTGGCGTTCGCGCTTGGCTTCGACCCCGACTTTTCCGATCTGGAAGCGGGGGATGCGCAGCACGGGTTCCGGGTCGTCTATCTGGCTCAGGTCATAATCACTGACCGGACCCACATAGCCAAGGACATGTGCGAAATCCGGGCCTTGCGGGTAAACGCGAGTCAAGCCGACTTCGGGCGTGATGCCGGGCAGTGCGGGGGCGTTGACTGCAACCTTCGAGATATCGTTCCAGGTGACACGCTCGGCAAGGGTGACAGGCAGGAACGGGGGCGACCGGCGCATTTCTGCCCGAGCGCGTTTAACCTCGTCAGGGTCAAGCGCCACCAGTTTGGACAGATCTCTGATTACCTTGTCCACATCACCTGCATCCTCGCGCACAATGATTATGCGGTAGAGTGGAATATTCTGCCCCAGGATCGCGCCATTGCGGTCAAATATCTCGCCGCGTGTGGGGGGGATCAGACGGATATTGACGCGGTTTTCTTCAGCCAACAGGCGAAACTGATCAGCCTGATCCACCTGCATGTACCGCATCCGCATGGCAAGCCCGCCTATGAAAGTGGCCTGCAGCCCGCCCAGAAGCAAAGCCCGCCGGGTCAGCTTGCGGTGGGTGCTTTCGACGTCGCGGGGCGGGCGTTTCATGTGCGACCTCCTAGGATGTCGACATCCGCTGGGGTCAGTTTGCGCACACCAAAGAGGCTTTGGCTGATGATTGCTACCAGCGGGTAAACAGCGATTGTCAGGACAAGTTGGATCAGCACAAGCCACATGGGCGCTTGCTCAACGGCAGTCAAGCCCAGGATCATGCGGTTGAGAACCATGACCGACACCAGCACCAGTCCAACTGACGCCCACTCGCCCAGGAAACTGGCGTCACTCAAGCCCGCAGACCAGTTGCGCAGGTACGCCGACCCGGCAACGACCAAAGCAGACAAAAGACCGGGGGGGCGTTGCAGCATGAAATCGGCGATCAACAGGACACAGGCGATCAGCAGGACCGGTACGAAGTCGGGGCGTCTGAGAGTCCATGCAAAGGTCAGTGCGATCAGCATGTCGGGCGGAGCCCATCGGTTGGGCAGGGTGTTCAGCGGCAGCAGGTGAAAGAACAAAATGACCAGTGCCAAGCCAACATACGTCAAGCGCATGATCCAGACCCGAGATGCCGACAGGCTATCCATCAACAGCCTCCTCGTCCTCGACCGCGAGGGCCTCGCCATTTTCGACGGGTGTTGTTGTCACGATATTCCCTGGCGTATCGATTTGCTCGTTGCCCAAATGCCTGATGACGCGCAGGAATTCCAAACGCTCATAGTCAGCGGACAGGCGCACTCGTAGTCGGCCCGAAGGATCCTGCGCGATCTGGCCGATCAGCAATCCGGCCGGGAACACGCCACCATCACCAGATGTGATGACGCGGTCGCCGGGACGCACCAACTCGCGGTTCTCCAAAAAGTCCAGCACCGGCGCGGCCGTGTTGTCACCGGCGATCAGCTTGGTTTGCCCCGAAGGTTGGATTGTCGCCGGGATCGAACTGGCCGCATCCGTCAGCAGGATGACCCGGGCCGTGTTTTGGCCGACGCCCGAAATACGTCCGACAAGGCCGATGCCGTCCATCGCAGCCCATCCATCCACAATGCCGTCGCGTGCGCCCACATTCAGCAGAACCGACTGCCGAAATGGCGATCCACTGTCGGCCATCACAACGCCGGTCACATAGGTGAGTTGCGGGTCCAGGCGCACGTTGTTGAGGTCCAGCAGGCGAGCGTTCTCCTGCTCCAGCTGAAGTGCGGCTTCTTTCCAGGCCCGCATTTGGCGTAGTTCGCTGCGGAGCTCGCGGTTTTGCTCGCTCAGGCGTTGATAGCTTTGGAAATCGCGGAGCAAGTTGATCGTGGCGGTGACTGGAACCATGGCCCATTCCATCGACGGCACCACCTTGTCAGTGACTTGGGCGCGGAACCGTTCGACACGCGGACTGTCGATACGCCAGACCAGGAAAACACCAAGCAGACACAGCAACAGCGCCCCTAGCAGCAACCTGCGCAGCGGGGCGGTATAATCTTCGCGCTGTGAACGATCCTTGGCCACCGGACTCCCTTTCGGCGCGCAGTCGGGTTTGGTCCTGAATTAGGGCCCATGCGCCGTGCTGTGCCCTAAAGGGTGCGCCCCTTAGCTGTCGTAGTCAATTGCGTGGCGCAGTTGCTTTTCGTACTCGAGCGCCTTGCCGGTGCCCAGTGCCACGCAGTTCAAGCTTTCGTCAGCGATGGATACGGCCAGCCCGGTCTGCTCGCGAAGGGCCAGGTCCAGATCGCCCAGCAGGGCGCCGCCACCGGTGAGCATCACGCCACGATCAACGATGTCGGCAGCCAGATCGGGCGGGGTGGTCTCAAGCGCGGTCATCACGGCTTCACAGATCTGCTGCACAGGTTCGGCCAAGGCCTCGGCCACCTGGGCCTGACTGATCTCGATTTCCTTGGGCACGCCGTTCAGCAGATCGCGGCCCCGGATGTGCATCGATTGGCCACGCCCGTCATCGGGCATGCGGGCGGTGCCGATGGATGTCTTGATGCGCTCGGCGGTTGCCTCGCCCACGAACAGGTTCTGTTGACGACGCAGATAGCTGATGATCGCCTCGTCCATGCGGTCGCCGCCGACGCGGACCGAACGGGCATAGACAATGTCACCCAGCGACAGAACGGCCACTTCGGTCGTGCCACCGCCAATGTCCACGACCATGTTGCCAGTCGGGTCGGTGATGGGCATGCCTGCGCCAATGGCCGCGGCAATGGGTTCCGAGATCAGGCCCGCGCGGCGCGCACCAGCGGACAGAACCGACTGACGGATCGCGCGCTTTTCAACGGGTGTGGCGCCGTGAGGCACACAGACGATGATCTTGGGCTTTGAAAAGGTCGAGCGTTTATGCACCTTGCGGATGAAGTGTTTGATCATCTCTTCGGCGGTGTCAAAGTCCGCGATCACGCCTTCGCGCATGGGGCGAATGGCCTCGATGCTACCGGGTGTCCGGCCCAGCATCAGCTTGGCGTCTTCACCAACCGCCAGTACCTTTTTCACGCCATCCTTGACATGATAGGCGACAACGGATGGTTCCGACAGGATCACGCCACGCCCTTTGACGTAGACCAATGTGTTTGCCGTGCCAAGGTCAATGGCCATGTCCGATGTGAACAAGCCGCCGAGATTTCCAAACACTGACATATACGTGTAATCCTGCTGAGAGCTGCCGGTTGGTCCCGCGACTCTGACAGTTCGGGACGATGGTCTTATAGGCCTCCCAGGGTGGGGGCGAAAGTGCAGAATCATTGGAAACAGCGCGTTTCCGCCAATTCCAAGCCTGTTTCGCAGCGTTGCATTCAATTCGCGGACACAGTTGCGGATCACGAACAGCAAAACCTGATCCTGGCGACACCCTGGCCGAGCGCGCTAATTCTTCATTTTTCGTCCTTGCCATTGCAATGCGGGTGGCACCAATTATATTTATTGTCACCGAAGACAATTAAATAATCTCTGACGAAAGAGGCACTCCATGGACTTCCTGAACCAATACATCAGTGACTTTCAGCTGACACATTGGGAGACCGTGATCGATGAATGGTTTCTGGTTTTCGCACTGGCTTTTCTGGCCTTCGAGCTCATCCGCTATGGGGTGGTGAAGAAGCTGAACTGGGAAATGGTCGGTGATACGGTCACAAATTTCATCACACTGGCGTTCTTTGTCGGGATCACCTTTGTGGGCATGGCGGCGTTCTATGTTGGCGCCTATTTTTATGCGGCGCAATTTGCCGTGTTCGAGATACCGACCACCTGGGCCTCTTTCCTGATTGCGTTGATTTTGGCGGATCTTGCCTATTACTGGGAGCACCGGATCCTGCACCGCATCAACTTCCTGTGGGCGACGCATTCGGTGCACCACAGTTCGCCGTTCTTCAACATCTCGGTTGCCTATCGCCACGGGCCGCTTGATGGTTTCTGGCCTTTGTTTTTTCATCTGCCGCTGGTTCTGCTGGGCTTCAATCCGATCCTGATCCTGGTGGTCGAGCTGCTGGTGCAGCTGTACCAGACGGCGTTGCACACCGAGGTGATCGGCAAGCTTTGGAAGCCAATCGAGCTGATCATGAACACGCCCAGCCATCACCGCGTCCACCATGGCTCGAACCGCAAGTATCTGGACAAGAACTATGCCGGAATCTTCATCATCTGGGACCGCATGTTCGGCACCTTTGAAGAGGAAGAAGAAGAGGTGGTCTATGGCCTGGTCAAGCCAATCGACTCGATCAACCCCTTTGTGGCCTTCTTTCACGGTTTTACGCGTCTGGCGGCAGAGGTCTGGAACATGCCGGGGTTCCTGAACAAGCTGGGCGTCATTTTTGGACCGCCGGGCTGGCAGCCCAAGCATCGCAAAGACACCCGACCCGCAGAATAAGTCAAAAAAGGACAGCCGCGATGCCATCCAACGTACAACGCATCACCGCCGCCATGGTCACGGCCGCCCTGTTTGTGGGCGGCGCCTGGCTCGCCTCGGGGTTCTCGGTCGATCTGCCTGACGCGTCGGTGTCCACCTCGGGCGCAACCTCGAACGCGGGGCTCAGCGTGAACCTGCATGGTGCACGCAACGACAAAGGCAACTTGATTGTCATGGTGTTTGACCGGGCCGGGCCCTTTGCCAACATGGATTACCAGAATGCGGTCGGCTATCTGGAGGTGCCCGCCAACACCTATCCGCAAAGGCTGGATTTTCCGGATCTCAACAGCACCTACTACGCGATCGTCACCATCCATGATGAAAACGGCGACTATGAGTTGAACTATGACGAGACCTACCTGCCGACCGAAGGCTATGCGATTTCGGGGTCGAACGACCTCTACAGTGATCCGGAGTTCGAATACTCGCTGGTCGAACCAGGCAAGGTCGACCTGACGTTCTACTACTGGCAGTAAGTCAGCCTAAACCAAGAATGGGCGACCCAAGCGAGCCGCCCATATTTGTTTGCCCGATGTGATCGTTTCAGGTCACGTCCTTGTACGATATTTCGCGCGCATCCACGCCCGGACCCGACTTTTCGCGACGCACAATCAGGCGGTTGAGCGCGTTGATGTAGGCCCGCGCACTGGCAACCACGGTGTCGGTGTTGGCAGATTCGCCAGTTGCAATCACGCCGTCTTCTTCCAGGCGCACGGTTACGGTGGCCTGCGCGTCCGTGCCCGCGGTCACGGCATGCACCTGATACAGTTGCAGACGTGCGGTGTTGGGGTAGAGCGTGCGAATGGCCTTGAAGGATGCGTCAACCGGGCCGTCACCGTGTTCGGTTGCACTGACGTCCTTGCCGTCGATCTCCATCTCGACAGTGGATTCGGCGGGACCTCCGGTGCCACAGATCACCTTCATCGAGACCAGTTGCAGGTGATCGTTTTCCGCATCCTCGCCCGAACGCATCAGCGCAACAATGTCGTCGTCAAACACCTCTTTCTTGCGGTCGGCCAGTTCCTTGAAGCGGACAAAGATGTCCTTGAGCTGGTTGTCGCCCACCTCAAACCCAAGCGTTTCCAGCTTGTCGCGCAGAGCAGCCCGGCCCGAGTGTTTGCCAAGCGGCAGCGAGGTACCTGCAAGGCCCACATCCTCGGGGCGCATGATCTCGAACGTCTCCTTGTTCTTGAGCATGCCGTCCTGGTGAATGCCGGATTCATGGGCAAAGGCGTTTTTGCCGACGATGGCCTTGTTGAACTGCACCGGAAAGCCCGACACGGTCGCGACGCGGCGCGAGATGTGCATCAGCTTCTTGGTGTCGATTTCGGTGTGCCAGGGCATGATGTCGTTGCGCACCTTCAGGGCCATCACGACCTCTTCAAGGGCCGTGTTGCCTGCGCGTTCGCCCAGACCGTTGATGGTGCATTCGATCTGACGTGCACCACCGGCCACAGCTGCCAGCGAATTCGCCGTCGCCATGCCGAGATCATTGTGGCAGTGGGTGGCAAAGATCACCTCATCCGCGCCAGGCACCGTTTCGATCAGGTTGCGGATCAAATCGGCGCTCTCGACCGGAGCGGTGTAACCCACCGTGTCGGGAATGTTGATCGTGGTGGCGCCCGCCTTGATTGCAATCTCGACCACACGGCAGAGGTAGTCCCATTCCGTGCGGGTCGCATCCATTGGCGACCACTGCACGTTTTCGCACAGGTTGCGGGCGTGTGTGACAGTCTCGTGGATCTTGTCGGCCATCTCGTCCATCGTCAGATTCGGGATGGCGCGGTGCAGGGGCGAGGTGCCGATGAAGGTATGAATACGGCTTTTCCCGGCGTGTTTGACCGCTTCCCAGCAGCGGTCGATGTCGGCGTAATTTGCACGGGCCAGACCGCAGATGCGGCTGTTCTTGGAATTCATCGCGATCTCGGACACGGCCTTGAAGTCGCCCTCGGAGGCGATCGGAAAACCCGCCTCGATGATATCGACGCCCATCTCGTCAAGCAGCCCGGCAATTTCGAGCTTTTCGGAATGAGTCATGGTCGCGCCGGGGCTTTGCTCGCCGTCACGAAGTGTGGTGTCAAAGATCACGACGCGATCTTGATCAGGAATATTGGTCATTTTGGTATCTCTCGTATCTGTCCTAAAGCCATTTGGCGCGCGGGCTGCCTCCTCTGAGCGGGCGCGCCGGATGGCACGCTCAGAGGCGGATTAGGATCAGTAGGCCACGCAGCGACGCACCGCATTCAGCGGTAAGGGTCGAAGTATGTGCGCGGTTGATCATGGGAAAAGTTTATACAGACCGATTTTGGAATGGAAAGAGTAAAATGCGTGGGCCGCTTTGGCGCGGCACATGCGGTGCAATTTCCGTATCTGGAACGAGACAAAGATTGAAGCCGCAGTTTGACCCGCTGGGTCGGCAGTCATGGAAAAAGCGTTGATCACCGGGTTGCTGTCGCCGATGTTGGTGGCGTTTGGCCGGATTGTCGTCAACGAGGTGCTGATGCCACTGAGCGTTGTCGTCCTGCGCAGACATCTGTTGCAAAACAGGACGCAACCGCGGGTTCACGCAACGGGAGGGGGCCACCCGGGTTGTGGTCATGGCAGCACAATCGCACCTGCCCTGAGAACATTGACATCTGATGTCCAGCGCCATGCCGGGTCATTTGGTCGTGCCGACAGGGGACATTCTGTGGCCACTGACCCTGCGAGAGAGCTTTCCCGAATAGGGCGATCTGATCGGGCTGGATAGGACCATCCCGATCACGGCGTCGCCGGTTTTTGTTGTTCGTTGCGGTTCTGGCACTGCGCGGGCGCTTGCGGCGCCTCAGCCCGGCCTGATGATCATCCGTCCGAGGCGTTGTCGGATTTCAGGGCGCCGTTTTCCCAGTCGCCCTGTTCCTCTTGCCCGCTGGCATAACGCATGGTGCCCTTGCCCTGGCGTTTGCCGTTCAGAAAATTGCCCTCATACACGTCACCATTGGCATAGGTCGCGACGCCATAGCCGCTGATCTTGCCGCCCGACCAGGCGCCGTCATATTTAAAGCCGCTGGCCATCACGATCTGGCCGGTGCCTTCGCGCTGACCATTGAAGAACTGCCCTTCATAGACTGACTTGTCTGGATAGGTCGCCGTGCCTTGACCGTGGCGCACGCCGTCTTTCCAGTCGCCGTCGTAGCGATACCCGTCCGCATAGGTCATGATGCCTTTGCCATCGTTCTTGGCGTTCTTGAACTCGCCCTTGTAGACGATGCCGTTGGCATAGGTGGCAGTACCGGTGCCTTCGATGACCCCCGCAACCCAGTCACCTTCGTAGGTGGAGCCGTTGGTGTAGATGATCTTGCCGACTCCATCTGCCAGATCGGCGCGGAAGTTGCCTTCATAGATGGAGCCGTCGGGATAAGTTACCTTACCTTGGCCTTCGATCTGACCGGCGACCCAATTGCCAGAATAAAGGTATCCGTCGGTACCTGTGAATGTCCCGGTTCCTTCGCGGCGATCATCGGCGAACTGGCCCTCGTAGACGTCGCCGTTGGCATATGTGACCTTGCCGTTGCCTTCCCGGCGACCGGCGATCAGGTCGCCCTCGTAGACGTCGCCATTGGGCTGGGTCAGCTTGCCCTGGCCGCTGATCTGACCGTCGGCCCATAGGCCAACGTAGATCAACCCGTCCTGCAGTGTCAGCGTGCCCTGGCCATGCCGCTGCCCATTTAGAATCTCGCCCTCGTATGATCCGCCGTCGGGGTAAGTGACTTTGCCCAGGCCCTGCTTTTGCCCGTCGACCCAATCACCGTCATAAACATAGCCGCCGGGGCTTTGCATTACGCCTTGGCCGTGATGCTGTGCGTTCAGAAAGCTGCCCTCGTAGCGGACACCGTTGGCGTACACCGCGACCCCCTGGCCGTTGATTACGCCGTCTTTCCACTCGCCTTCATAAGTTCCGCCATCAGAGAATGTGATACGGCCCAAACCTTCGGGCTTGCCCTTGGAGAATTCACCTTCGTAAACCGAACCATTGGGGAACCGAGCGATCCCGTTGCCCTTGATCTCGCCATCGACCCACTGGCCTGTGTATTCATACCCGTTGGGCAAACGGTATGAGCCGGTGCCATGCTGTAGGCCGCCACGGAACGTCCCTTCGTACACGCCGCCGATGGCGTCCTGTGTGGTCAGGATCTGGCTGTCTTGTGCCCAGACCGATGTTGTCACTGTCAACGCGGAAACAACAATTGTCGCGATGCGGATCTGGTTCATGAGTATTTTGCCTGCCCTATCTGTGGCCAGCCTTGTGGCTGACAACGTAAAATTAAGTCAGGTCGCGCCCATGAGCAACGCCTTTTGCCGCAGATGGGTTTCCATGGGCCCGTGATCTGCTACATCGCTGGAAACATCAGCTAAAACGAGAGCCCGATGACCGACCGCTTCCGCATAACCTTGGCACAGCTCAACCCCACCGTTGGTGATTTGGCGGGAAACTCTGCCAAAGCACAACGGGCCTGGAAGGAGGCCCGCGAAGCTGGGTCGAACTTGCTGGCGTTGCCCGAGATGTTCATCGCCGGATACAACCCGCAGGATTTGGTTCTCAAGCCTGCGTTTCAGCAGTCTGCGATGAACCAGGTGCGGGCCTTGGCGGCAGATTGCGCAGATGGCCCCGCAATTGGAATCGGTGCGCCATGGATGATCGAGGGCAAGCTATGTAACGCCTATGTTGTCTTGCAGAACGGCGGGATCAGCGCGGTGGTGCAAAAACACCATCTGCCGAACGAGGCTGTGTTCGACGAAAAACGCCTGTTCGAACCCGGCCCGGTGGCGGGGCCGTTTTCGGTCGACGGCGTGCGCATCGGATCGCCCATCTGCGAAGACGCCTGGCACGAAGATGTTGTGGAAACACTGGAAGAAACCGGAGCCGAGTTTCTGCTGGTGCCCAATGGCTCGCCCTATTATCGAGGCAAACATGACATTCGGCTCAACCACATGGTGTCCCGTGTTGTCGAGACCGGACTGCCGCTGGTCTATTTGAACATGGTTGGCGGGCAGGATGATCAGGTCTTTGACGGGGGCAGTTTTGCGTTGAATCCCGGTGGTGCACTGGCCCTGCAAATGCCGGTATTTGACGAGATGATCACGCATGTTGATCTGGAGCGTCTGGACCACGGTTGGCAGGTTGTCGACGCTGCAAAAACCAGTCACCCGCCCGAGATCGAGCAAGATTACCGTGTGATGGTCGAGGCGTTGCGCGACTACATGCGCAAGACCGGGTTTTCCAAGGTTTTGCTGGGCCTGTCGGGTGGGGTCGATTCGGCACTGGTCGCGGCCATCGCGGTCGACGCGTTGGGTGCGGATAATGTGCGGTGTGTGATGCTGCCGTCCGAATACACGAGCCAAGCCTCACTGGCGGATGCGCGGGCCGTGGTGGATGTATTGGGCGTGCGCTACGATACAGTGCCGATCGCCGATAGCCGGGCGGCCGTGACCGATACGCTTTCGATGCTGTTTGCAGGTACAGAACCGGATTTGACCGAGGAAAACATCCAATCCCGTCTGCGGGGTCTGCTGCTTATGGCGATCTCGAACAAATTTGGCGAGATGTTGCTGACCACCGGCAACAAATCCGAGGCCGCAGTAGGCTATGCCACAATCTATGGTGACATGAACGGTGGCTATAACCCGATCAAGGATCTCTACAAGACGCGCGTGTTCGAAACCTGCCGCTGGCGCAATGAACATCATCGCGCCTGGATGCGCGGGCCTGCGGGGCAAGTGATTGCGCCGTCCATCATCGACAAACCGCCAAGCGCCGAGCTTCGTGAAGATCAGAAAGACAGCGACAGCCTGCCGGATTACCCGGTGCTGGACGCGATCCTGGATATTCTGGTCGAACAGGACGGCTCAATAGCCGATTGCGTCGCGGCCGGGTTCGACGCGGAGGTGGCTCGCAAAATCGAGCATTTGCTTTTGATAAGTGAATACAAACGGTTTCAGTCTGCTCCCGGCGCGCGTCTCGGGCGCCGGGCGTTCCGGTTGGATCGGCGTTACCCAATTGCAAACCGCTGGCGAGACCCGGGCAAGCTCTCAGACTGAGTCCCTGAGATCACAGTGCGACGAAAGATACGTCTGGGCCTTGTCTCGGGTGCGTCCCGCACTCCATATCGCCTGAGTTGCCAGAAGTGATATTCCAGCCATGCCCGGACCCCGCCTGACAGAATTCTACTCGGACCTCGCGTTGCCGAAAAAGGTCGACGTCGTCGTGATCGGCGGCGGCATCATCGGCGTGTCGACGGCGTTGGAATTGGCAGACCGGGGCATTTCTGTTCTGCTGTGCGAAAAGGGACAGATCGGTGCCGAGCAGAGCTCGCGCAACTGGGGCTGGGTGCGCTTGGGAATGCGCGACCCGCGTGAGATTCCCCTGATGGTGGAGGCCATCGGCATGTGGCATGCGCTGGACGCGCGGCTGGGGCGCAAGACGGGTTATACTCAATCGGGCATCATGTTTGGCGCGTCCGGAAAGCGCGATCTTGCTGGGTTGGAAAGATGGGCCGAGCATGTGGCCGACCTGCAGGTCGGCGACCGGATTGCACAGGCCGCTGATCTGGACGAACTGCTGGCAGGCCACCAAATGCGATGGTTCGGCGGACTCTACATGCCCGGCGATGGCCGGGCCGAGCCGCAGTGGGCCGCGCCCGCAATCGCCGAGGGCGCGCGCGACAGGGGGGCGTCAATCTTGACGGGGTGCGCTGTTCGCTCGGTTGACGTGCAAGGCGGCAAGGTCGCCGGAGTGATTACGGAACGTGGCCGCGTGGCCTGCGATCAAGTGGTTTTGGCGGGCGGAGCGTGGTCGCGGCTCTTTGCAGGGAACGCGGGGATCGAGCTGCCGCAGCTCAAGGTACTGAACACGGTCATGCGTACATCTCCGGTCAAGGACGGCCCCGAGGTCGCCTTGTGGTCGGACAAGTTTGCCATCCGCAAACGGGCAGATGGGGGGTACACCATTGCCTCGGGTCACGAAAACACAGTGGATCTGGTGCCGGACAGCCTGCGCCTGGCCTGGTCGTTCCTGCCGGCGTTCCGTCAGGAATGGCGCTCACTGAGGTTCCGCTTGTCCAAACGCTGGTTGGACGAGGCCCGGCGGGATCGGCGGTGGTTGCCAACGGATGTCACCCCGTTCGAGCACTGCCGCATTCTTGATCCGGAACCACCCGAAAAGGTACTGCGCAAGGCCTGGGGTAACGCGCGCAAGGCGTTTCCCGCCCTGGACAAGGCCGAGATCGTGCAAAGCTGGGCCGGGATGATCGATGTGACGCCGGACGCGATCCCTGTGATCTCAAAAGTCGATGATCTGCCGGGTATGCATATCGCCACCGGGTTTTCCGGCCACGGTTTTGGTATCGGCCCTGGCGCGGGGCATCTGATGGCCGACCTCGTGACGGGGGCGGCTCCGCTGGTGGATCCGTGGGAGTTCCGGCTGTCGCGTTTCACTGACGGCACCCGCGTGGCGCCCGACCCCGGCTACTGACAGCGTGTCCCAGGCCGTGACGCCGTGACCCTTCACATTGATCTGCTGCGCACTCCATTGCTACGAATAGGCCACTACGGTTCCGCGAAACAGCCAGAGGCCATCCCTTCGCCATGCAGCTTGAACATCCATATATCTTTGACGGTCACAACGATGTCCTCAGCCGGATGCTGGCGCGATCTCCGCTGAACTATGCACGGGCCTTTGAGACCGGCTGGGATGGCCATATCGACATCCCCAAGGCCAAAGCGGGCGGCTTGGGCGCGGGCTTTTTTGCTGTCTATGTCTCGTCCGGAGGGGGCGGGGCAAACATCCTGGAGCTCATGCAGGGACGCGGCTATGATCTCCCCTTGCCCACGCCGTTGCAGGTCAACGATGCGGGGCCAGTCGCTTGGCAGCAGATCGAAATCATCAAAACACTCGAGGCGCACGGCCTTGTCAGGATTTGCACAAGCGTATCGCAGATCAACGAGAGCGTTGAAAACGGGGTGATAGCCGCCGTCCTGCACATGGAGGGCGCCGAAGCGATCGGGCCTGAACTGGCCGAGCTTGATGAGTTCCATGCAGCGGGCCTCCGCTCCTTGGGACCGGTTTGGAGCCGCCCGACCATTTTTGCCGAGGGCGTGCCGTTTCGCTTTCCTTCCACACCTGACATTGGTGGCGGCCTGACAGAGGCCGGGCACAGATTGGTGCGCCGCTGCAACGCATTGGGGATCATGCTGGATGTGTCGCATCTCAACGAGGCGGGATTTTGGGATCTTGCGTCCACAACAGATGCGCCGATTGTGGCGACCCATTCAAACGTGCACGCCATCTGCCCCCATTCCCGAAACCTGACGGACAAGCAGTTTGAAGCCATTGCCGAAAGTGGCGGAGTGGTCGGCCTGAACTACGCCACGGCCATGTTGCGCACCGACGGGCGCATGGTCGCGGAGACACCAGTGAACGAGATGATCCGGCATCTGGAGCATATGTTGGGTATCCTGGGTGAGGACGGCGTGGCGTTTGGTTCCGATTTCGATGGCGCGACTGTGCCTGCAGAGATTGAAGACGCTGGCGGGCTGGACGTTCTGAGGACCGCGATGCATGAGGCTGAATTTGGTTGGGAACTGATCGAAAAGATCTGCCACCGAAACTGGCTGGATGTCCTGGCCCGTACGTGGAGCGCGTAGGAGGCGGTGGCCCAACTGACAGGCCACCGCATTTGGATCAGCTCATCAACTGATAGCTGACTGGCACATAGCGGAAACCTTCATCGCGGGTTTCGACGTAGCCAGCGGCGGGGAAGGGCATGTGATAGCCGATCATCGGGATCTTGTCGGCGGCCAGCATCCCCAGAACGCGGCGGCGCGAGGCCGCGGCATCCTCGGGAGAGGCATCAAAGCTGAAGGCCCAGTCGGGGCGCGCAAAGCTCCAGATATAGTGGTTGGCAAGGTCGGCCGTCAGCACCAGCTGACGTCCGCCGCTTTCCAGCATGTAACAGGTGTGACCGGGGGTGTGGCCGTGGCTGGCCATGGCTGTGACGCCGGACACGACACTGTCGCCATCGTTGAGGAATGTCATGTTCTCGGCCAGCGGCGTGACCAGTTTCGCAACCATGTCGCCCACGCGGTTCCCGGCCTCCATCTTGGACCAGAAGTTGTATTCGGCAGCAGACGTTACATAGCGCGCATTGGGGAACGTTGGCGCTCCATCTGTCATCATGCCGCCGATGTGGTCGGGGTGCATGTGGGTGATCACGACGACGTCGATGGCATCCGCCGAAACGCCCGCTTGCGCCATAGCCCTGGCGATGCCGCCCTGACCCAGGCCGGTGTCAAACAGCACGAGTTCGCTGCCGGTATCGATCACGGTCGGGGTGAAATAGAACTGCACGCTGTCTGACGGGATGAAGTTCTCGGCTGACAGTTCCGCAAACTCATCTTCGGACGCGGCTTTGCCGAACAGGTCCTTTGGGCCTTCGCGCATCGCACTGCCATCAAGCAGCGTTGTCACGGACATATCGCCCAGTTTGAAACTATGCGCGAGCGGTGCGGGGGCCTTGCCACCATGTCCACCTGCCAACAAGGGCGAAGCAGCGGCAGCAAGCGGAAGGGCGGCGGCACCGGTCAGTGCGGCGCGGCGGGTCATGTTCAGGGTCATCGGGTCACTCCTCGTTGGTCTTCCAATGTGCTGGTTCAATATCGCCAAAGCTAGTCCGGTTGCGTGACATGACCAACACCTTCGCGTGTACTTGGGCTGGTTTGGTGTTTTTCTGGCGTCTAAGGTTACTTTATGAGCGCCAACAAAACACAACCCACCAAAGCGGATGTTGCGGCCTATCTAGCCGGCGTGATGCCGGCATCCAGGGCCGCAGACGCTGTGCAATTGGATCGGCTGTTTCGTGAGATCACCGGATTTCAACCGGTGATGTGGGGGGAGGCCATCGTTGGGTACGGGCGTTATCATTACCGCTACGCATCGGGTCGCGAAGGAGACTTTCTGGCCACAGGTTTTGCGCCGCGCAAATCGGCCCTGTCGATCTATATCATGCCGGGGTATGCCGATTTTGGAGACATTCTCGAGCGTTTGGGCAAACACAAGATCGGAAAGTCCTGCCTGTATGTGAATAAGCTGGCGGACATTGATCTGGACGTATTGGCGGAACTCATAAAGGCCGGCTTGCGAGAGTTGGCAACACATTGGCCGGTTGAGCCGAGCTGACCTTTCTTTACGTCCCAAACACAGGGGCCGCATGCGCGGTTCCGCCACCCTCTACTGGACAAAACCGTACGCCTGTGACAAGGGACGCGGCAACAGGAGATGCTGATGACCACCACCCGTTTCGCCCCGTCGCCCACCGGTTACATTCACGTAGGCAACCTGCGCACTGCGCTGATGAACTACCTGATCGCCCGCAAGGCAGGCGGCACGTTCATTCTGCGCATCGACGACACCGACCCTGAGCGGTCGAAAGAAGAATACGTCGACGGCATCAAACAGGACCTGGAATGGCTGGGTTTGCAGTGGGACCGCGTCGAGCGGCAGTCAGAACGGCTGGATCAATACAATGCCGCAGCGGACAAACTGCGCAAAATGGGCCGGTTTTACGAGGCGTTTGAAACGCCTACCGAACTGGATCTCAAGCGCAAAAAGCAACTGAACATGGGCAAGCCACCGGTCTATGACCGCGCTGCTTTGAACCTGTCGGATGCCGAAAAGGACGCCCTGCGTGCCGAGCGTGGCAATGGCGTCTGGCGGTTCAAGCTGGATCACGAGCGGATCGAATGGACCGATGGCATCTTGGGCGAAATCTCGATCGACGCCTCGAGCGTTTCGGACCCGGTTCTGATCCGCGGTGATGGTCAGTTGCTCTACACTTTGGCGTCGGTTGTCGATGACACCGAAATGGGCGTGACGGATGTGGTGCGTGGGTCTGATCACGTCACCAATACCGCGACCCAGATCCAGATCATCAAGGCGCTTGGCGGCGATTGCCCGCGTTTTGCGCACCATTCGCTGCTGACTGGACCGCAGGGCGAGGCGCTGTCGAAACGTCTGGGCACGCTGGCCTTGCGTGATCTTCGCGAGGCAGGTGTGCAGCCCATGGCGCTGTTGTCATTGATGGCGCGGCTTGGGTCTTCTGACCCGGTCGAGCTGCGTTCGGATATGGCCGAGTTGATCGACGGGTTCGACATCAACCGTTTCGGTGCCGCGCCGACCAAGTTCGATGAACAGGACCTATATCCGCTGACCGCGCACTACCTGCAGACGCT
>FYBJ01001666.1_pt1 | contig 20999 bp, 18 predicted proteins | sample 1134611 | NCBI WGS metagenome assembly FYBJ01 (sample SAMEA104116008, study PRJEB20421) | marine metagenome | isolation source: marine | reverse complement strand
GCTTTATCCACGGCACGACGTTGGCCACCAACGCGCTGATCGAACAGCGCGGGGCCGTGGTTGCGACTGTGACGACCCGAGGGTTCCGCGACATCCTGGAAATTGCCTATGAACGGCGGTATTCGCAGTATGACATCAACCTGGAAAAACCCGACCTGCTGGTGCCCCGCGAACGTGCCCTGACAGTGCGCGAGCGCATGTCGGCCGAGGGGGCGGTTCTGATCGAGCTGGAGGACGCAGCAATAGAGGCTTTGCTTGCAGACGTTGATGCGAGCAGGGCCGAGGCGGTGGCGATCTGCCTGATGCATGCCTATGCCAACCCGGCGCACGAACGTCGCCTGCGCGATGTTTTGGTTGAGATGCGCCCGGACCTGACGGTTTCAATTTCTTCGGATGTTAGCCCGGAGGCGCGGGAATTCGACCGTCTCTGCACCACAGTCGCCAACGCCTATATCCAGCCGCTGATGGAAAGCTATCTGGAGCGTTTTGTGGAGCAGTTCGCGGCCGAGGGCGTGACCTGTCCGATCCTGATGATGACCGCGGGCGGTGGCATGTGCACGGTTGAAACCGCGGCGCGCTTCCCGATCCGGTTGGTGGAAAGTGGCCCGGCAGGTGGGGCCATTCTGGCCGCGAGGATCGCCGCACGGGCTGGAATTGGTCAGGTGCTGTCATTCGACGTGGGCGGCACCACGGCCAAGCTGTGCCTCATCGACAAGGCCCGCCCGCAGACTTCGCGCCAGTTTGAAATCGCCCGTGCGGCGCGGTTCATCAAGGGGTCGGGCATGCCGGTGCGCATTCCGGTGATCGAGATGATCGAGATTGGCGCGGGCGGTGGCTCTATCGCCGGGGTCGACCGGTTGGGACGCCTGACCGTGGGGCCAAAGTCTGCGGGGTCTGAACCCGGCCCCGTCGCCTTTGGCCGTGGAGGGACGGAACCCACCGTGACCGACAGCGACATCACGCTGGGCTACATCGTGCCCGATACCTTTGCCGAAGGGCACATCAGCATCGACCCCGAAGCGTCGAAAGTGGCTCTGACACGGGTGATTGGGGCCAAACTGGACACCGACGCCATGGGGTCCGCCGATGGCGTCAGCCGCATCGTGGATGAAAGCATGGCCAGCGCCGGGCGGATGCATGCAGTGGAATCGGGCAAGGACCTTGGCCCGCGCACAATGATTGCATTTGGCGGCAATGGCCCACTGCATGCCACCCGCGTCGCGCGCTCTGCCGGGGTCAGCCGGATCGTGATCCCACCCAATCCGGGGGTTGGCTCGGCTGTTGGGTTTCTGTTTGCGCCGGTGAGTTTCGAGATCGTGCGCTCACGATACTCATTGCTCGACGTACTGGACTTGGACGGTGTGAATGCCCTGTTTGGCGAGATGATCACCGAGGCCAAGGCCGTGGTTGCCCAAGGTGCCGGAGACCGGGACACGGAAACGCGACGTAGCGCCTTCATGCGCTACAATGGGCAGGGACACGAAATCGAGATCGCCTTGCCGGATCGTGCGCTTGAAGAGAACGATATTCAGCCTTTGACAAAGGCTTTTGAAGAGGAATACCGAAAACAGTTCTCGCGCCCGGTGCCAGGGATGCGGATCGAGATCCTCAATTGGGCAGTGCAGGTGGCGACCCCGGATGGTGACGTGCCGCAGGTGCCTGATGCGCCGGAATTGATCACGATTGAGCCCCGCGCGGCCCGCCCGATCCTGTGCGATGTGGATGGCACCATGAAGCAGGCAGGCTTTGTTTCACGCGATAGCCTGTCCATCGGGCAGCGGATCGCAGGCCCCGCCCTGATCACCGAACCGCAGACCACGACGCTTGTCTCAGCCGATTTCTCGGCCCATGTGGATGCCATCGGCAACCTTGTCCTGACCCAGGACGCGATCGGAGGTGCTCCATGATCGCCACGTCCCCCGCCCGTTTGCAAGTAATGTGGAACCGGCTGCTGGCCGTGGTCGAGGAACAGGGGCAAACCCTGATCCGCGCGGCCTTTAGCCCGATTGTCCGCGAATGTGGTGACATTTCTGCCGGAATTTTCGACGTACAGGGCCGGATGCTGGCGCAGGCCGTCACCGGCACGCCGGGGCATATCAACACCATGGCCGAGGCAGTGCTGCATCTGTGCGAGCGCTTCCCTGTCCAAGGCATGAAACCCGGTGATATCTACATGACCAATGACCCCTGGCTGGCGTCGGGACATCTGAACGACTTTCTGTTGATGATGCCCGCGTTCAAGGACGGCAGGGTTGTGGGGTTTACCTCTTGTACCTCGCATCTGGTCGATCTGGGGGGGCTGGGCATGGGGCCAGAAGGCTCGGACATCTATGACGAGGGGCTGCTGATCCCGCCGTGCAAGCTGGTGGATCAAGGTGAGCTGAACGCCTTGTTGATGGACATCGTCCGCGCCAATTCGCGCGAACCCATTGCCAACGAGGGCGACATCTATGCGCTGGTTGCCTGCTGCGAGGCCGGGGTGAACCGGCTGGTGGCGATGATGGAGGAGTTCGGGATCGACGATCTGGACGAGCTTGGCAGCTACATCATCGACACCTCGCGCCGGGGTACGATCGAGGCGATCGCCGGGGTGCCCGAAGGTGTCTACAAGAATGTCTTGCGGATGGATGGCTACGAGGCCGAGCTGGAGCTGCATGCCACGCTGACAGTTTCTAAGTCGGGGCTCCACGTAGATTTCACCGGCACCTCGGGCTGTTCCTCCAAGGGCATCAACGTGCCGTTGAACTACGCGACTGCCTATACCGTCTTTGCCCTGCGCTGCATCGTCGGGCCGGATATTCCCAACAATGCAGGATCTCTGGAACCGTTCACCGTGGATGGCCCCAAGGGCTGCATCCTGAACGCACAGCGCCCGGTGCCGGTGGCCATGCGGCATACGCTGGGGCAGGTGACGCCCGATCTGGTGCTTGGGTGCCTGCATCAGGCGCTGCCGGATCAGGTGCCTGCCGAGGGCGCGTCGTGCATGTTCGAACTGCCCATGCGTCATGCGCCCGAGGTGGCGGCGAACGGCGGGCGCGAGTTCGCCATCGAGCCAGTCCATAATGGAGGCACCGGCGCGCGGCCTCATGCAGACGGGTTGTCGGCGACGGCCTACCCGTCGGGCGTGTTTGGCTCTCAGGTGGAAATTACCGAAGCGGTTGCCCCGGTGGTCATGTGGCGGCGCGAGCTGCGGCCAGATTCCGGCGGGGCTGGAAAATTTCGCGGTGGTCTGGGACAGCGGATCGAAATGACATCGTCCAACGGTGCGCCGTTCATCGTGTTTTTGTCGGTGGAGCGGCTCAAGTTCCCAGCCTTGGGCCGAATGGGCGGCCAACCCGGCGCACCGGGGCGCATCCGGTTCAGGGACAGGGATGGCGATCTGCCCGGCAAGGGAGAGCTGCGGGTCGAAGGCGATGATTACCTGATTTTTGAAACACCCGGCGGGGGCGGGTTCGGGGATGTGTCCGAACGCGACCCGGACGCGCTGGCGCTGGACGTCAAACGTGGATTGGTGAGTGCCCAGGGTGCCAAGGCGTACGGAGGTGCACCATGATCAAACCTGTCCCTCACGTCGCGGGCATGGGTGCCTATGCATTGGCTGATCTGGGTGGGGCGGACACGATCTCGCTGGCCCAGAACGAAAGCGCCTTTCCCGCAAGTCCCGCAGCAATTGCAGCGGGGCGGAGGGCGATGACGAATCTGCCGCTCTATCCTGATCCCGAATGGCCCGATCTGCGGGCGGTAATCGCAGAAGTTCACCAATTAGAGCCTGATATGATCCTGTGCGGCGCCGGGTCGATGGAGCTGATCGGATGTCTGATCCGTGCTTATGCCGGACCGGGGGATCGGGTGTTGGGCACCGATTATGGCTATGCCTTTGTGTCCTCGGCTTCGGCCCAGGTGCAGGCGGATTACGTCAAGGCGCGCGAAGTGGATCTGACCGTGTCAGTGGGGGACATTCTGGGGGCTGTGAGGCCGGACACCCGGATTGTTTTTGTCTGCAACCCCGGCAATCCAACGGGCACCCTGATCAGCAATGCCGAGATCATCAGCCTGCGCGCGGCGTTGCCTGTCGGTGTGATGCTGGTCGTCGATCAGGCCTATGCAGAGTTTTCGGATGCAGAGAATGATCCTAAGGAGATCTTCGCGCTGGCAGGACGCGGCGACACGGTGGTGATGCGGACCATGTCCAAGGCATACGGCCTGGCGGGTGCGCGGGTTGGCTGGGGGTATTTCCCGCCCGCAATCGCGGGCGAGGTGCGCAAGCTGTTGAACCCCAACAATATCTCGATTCCCTCGCAGGCGGCGGCCGCTGCCGCGATGCGGGATCAGGATCACATGCGGGACGTGGTCGCCAAGACTGCTCTGGTCCGGGACCGGTTTGCTGTTGATTGCCGGGCGATGGGGCTGACTGCGCCGCAGAGCCACACCAATTTTGTCCTGTTGCGGTTCGGCTCGGTGGAACAGGCGCAGGCTGCGGATCAGGCCTTGCGGACCGAGAATCTGCTGATGCGGGGAATGGGTGGCTATGGCCTGCCCGATTGCCTGCGCGCCACCATCTGCGGGCCCGACATCATGGATCGCGCCCGAGACGTACTGAAGGGAGTGCTGACATGAACGAGACGCGGACCGCAGCCAAGATCGGGGTGCTGGTGCCCTTCACAAATACTAATTTAGAGCCTGATATGGTGCTGATGCGCCCGCTGGGCACGACGGTGCATTTCCAGCGCATGGGCGGCTATGACGTCGATGAAATCCCCGGCTCGGATCAGATGGCGGGGCTGGGAGCGTCGGACATCACTCATGATTTGCGGATGATTTCCGGCGTGCGTCCGGATGTGGTGCTCTATGGCTGCACGTCGGCCACGCTGACACATGGTCCGTCCTTTGACGCCGATCTGGCAAAGCAGATCAAGGCGGGTTCCGGCGCCATATCCCTGACCGCCGCCGGGTCGTTGATTGCCGGGGTCAAGGCAGTGGGGGCGGCTAAGGTCGGGTTTTCGTCCCCCTATCTGGGTGAGATCAACGAACAGGCCGTGGCGTTTTTGGCCGAAAACGGGATCGAAACGGTCAGATGTGCTGATGTGGGACGCGAACTGGGCAACTATGGTCAGGGTGAGTTGACCCCGGACGAGGTGTTTGAGCTGGCCTGTCAGGCAGATCATCCAGATGCTCAGGCCATCGTGCTCAGCTGCACCGACATGCGTTCGGTCGAGGCGATCGAACGGGTCGAGGCCAAACTGGGCAAGCCGGTTGTGACGTCAAATCAGGCGATGATGTTCTGTCTGATGCGGGCGCTCAATCTGCCGCGTCACGACAGGATGCCGGGGCGGTTGTTCAACCGCCTGTGAATCACATTGAACCGACCTGGTTGGCAGGATTAGGCTGACGATATGCGCAGCTTTCTTGCCATCGCTCTCTCCCCTCAGACAAGGTCGGTTCTGACCGGCCTGCAGCGTAACCTGCGGGCCGGTCGCCTTGTGAACCCCGAAAATCTGCATGTGACGCTGGCGTTTCTGGGCGACCAATCCGAAGAGGCACTGGAAGCACTGCACGAAGAACTGTCGTCGCTCAGTTCGCCCGCCTTTGAATTGAACCTGCGAGGGGTAGGATGTTTCGGGGGGGAAAGCCCGCGGATCGTTCACGCCGAGGTCGAAGCTTCGGACGCCATGACAGTCCTGCATCGGAATATCACCAAGGCGGCACGGCGCGCTGGACTCGTGTTGCAACGGCGGAAGTTTCATCCGCATGTGACTTTGGCCCGACTGAAACCCCACGACTCGAGCGCAGTGGGGCCGTTTTTGAGTGCCCAGGCTGATTTTTTGCACACAGCGGGTACCGTGACGGATTTTGCATTGTACGAGTCAATTTTGCATCCGGAAGGGCCAACCTATCATATGCTGGCCGAGTATGGGCTGCACTCAGTCTAAGGTTCGCCCGCTCCGATCTCTTCCTTGCGCTTGGCGACATAGGCATCCAGTTCTTCGCGGATGGCCGGGTCCATGGTTGGTTCCTGATAGTCGCGCAAGGCTTGTTGCCAGATGTCGGTCGCGCGTTCGGCAGCGTCTTTGGCGCCTGCGGCTTCCCAGTTTTCATAGTTCTGCCAATCCGACAGGATCGGACGGTAGAACGCGGTCTCGTATCGTTCCATCGTGTGTTCGGCCCCAAAGAAATGCCCACCTGTGGGCACTGATTGGATCGCGTCGAACCCCAGCTCGGCCTCGTCGAATTTCATCGGTTTGAGGAACTCGATCATGTTCTGGATGATCTCCACATCCATGATGAATTTTTCATAACTCGCAGTCAGGCCACCTTCCAGCCAGCCCGCCGCGTGATAGACGATGTTTGCCCCGCCCAGAACCGCGCCCCAGGTGGCCATCATCGTTTCATAGGCCGCTTGCAGATCCACCGCGTTCGAGGCGTTGGCGTTTGAGGTGCGGTAAGGAATGCCATAACGCCGCGCCAATTGCCCGCCGACGATATTGGCCTTGGCATTCTCGGGTGTTCCAAAGGCAGGCGCGCCCGAGCGCATATCTACGTTAGAGGTGAATGAACCATACATGACCGGCGTGCCCGGCTGCACCAGCTGTGTCAGCACCACACCAAACAGCGCCTCGGCATTCTGCTGCGCCAGCGCAGCGGGCAAGGTCACAGGGGTCATCGCGCCCATCAGCGTGAAAGGCGTCACTGTTACTGGTTGGCCGTATTCCGCCATGGCGATCAGCCCATCCCCCATTGCGTCGTCAAACAGACGCGGAGAGTTGACCGAGATGATGGTGATCACGCCGGGATCATCGCGCATCTCTTCGGGGCTTTGCCCGCGCGTGATGGCCATCATGTTGATCCCGTCCAACGCCCGGCCACGTCCGATGGCGGTGCAGTGGAACGACAGATCGGAATAGGCAAGGTTGGCCAGATAGGTGTCCAGATGCCGGTTGTTGGCGGGCATTTCGATCGGGGCCATCACCTGATTGCCGATCAGGTTCACTGCGTTGAAGTGATGCGCCAGTTTGATGAAGTTGCAGTAGTCGGTATAATTGCCCTGCCGTCGTCCGTTGATCCGGTCGTGCACATTGGGCGGGCCTGCCACCAGACCAAAGTTCACGTTGTTGCCGCCCATGGTGATCCGCTTGGCGGGGTTGCGGGCGGTGAGCGTGAATTGCGACGGAACGGTTTTCAGCGCCTCGGTCACGATGCTTTCGTCCATGCGGATCGTCTTGGTCTCGCGGTCGACGATGGCGCCTGCGGTTTCAAAGATGTCCATCACATTGTCGCCCATTACACGGATGCCTGCCTCGGACAGGATGCGTATGGATGTGGCGTGCAGCTGATCCATCTGCTCCGGGTTCAGCAGCTCGAACGGGGGATAGTGGTTCTGCACCTGCTGCCATGGCAGTTGATCAATGCTGCTGCCTGTGCGTGTGGATTTGCCGCGACGGCCGCCGCTTCTTCTGTCTCGTGCCATTGTGTGCTTACGCCTCCGGGGCGTCGTAGAGGTGTTGTGTCAGATCCGAAAGCCTGCTCTCGGGGTGGGTCAGGCCCAAGGCCGCATCGCGGATCGCGGCGGCGCGGGGTTCGCCCAGTGAGGGGGTGGAGAATTCCATAAACTTGGTGATGACCTCGTCCCGGCTCATCGGGGACTCGGGGCCGCCTCGCGCGTGGGTGTCGCCTGATTCCAGCACTCGTCCATCGGTGGTTGTGATCTGGACGTCGGCCCAACGGCCCATGGGGAAGCGGGTGCTGTGTTTGTCAGACTCGGCCACCGAGATGCGCGACATCACGTCGATGACGGTTGCATCACTTAACCCCGCGCCCGAGATCTGCTCGACCCCGATCCGCCCATGCACGATCTGCGCCGCAACCGCAAAGGGCAGCGAATATTGCGCCTTGGACGTGTTGTCGGGTACCTCGCTGAACAGGCAGGCGGCTTCGTGAAAACTGTTGACCTGAACGTGCTTGATATCTTTGTGGGACAGCCCGTGCTCCAGCATGATCGCCCGCGTCCCGTCGATGGCCGCGTGGGCCCATCGGCAGATCGGGTAGGGTTTCACATATTGATGCTCCATCTGCCAGAAACGGCCCAGATCCTCCCAATGGCCCAGCACCTCGTCGGCCTCGATGGTGATGGCTGGTGCTCCGGTAAAGCCCTGTTCGGCCAGCACCACGGCCGATAGCCCAACCATTGCGCCCCAACCCGAGCCATCATGCAGCATGGTGGGGTTGGCGATTTCGCGCATCATCGGACTGCGGGGGCCATGGTATTCCGCTATGCCAAGGGCCTGACGCATCTGCTCACGGTTCATGCCCTTCATGCGTGCAGCCATGGCAACGACGCCAAGCGCGTTCCAGGCGCCCGAAGTGTGATAATCGCTGACGGTGTCATGTAGGGATAATCCTGCGCGGCCTGCGATTTCGTAGCCGATGGTGATGGCGGTCAGAGCCTCTGGGCCGGAAATACCGGGGATTACCTGGGCAAGTGCGGCAAGGGTGGGAACAACCACGACGCCGATGTGCCCTTTGGTGGGGTTGTAGCCGTCATGCCCGTCCAGATTGTCTGTCTGTGTGGCCGCGGCATAGGCGGCACCGGCGATGCTGACCGGGCGGCCGTCGAACATCATTCGTGCGGTGACAGTTGGATCGCGTGAGCCATAAAGTAGCGATGCTGTGTCGCGTGCGATCACGCCTGCCTCCATCGGACCCGCACCGACGGTGATTCCCAGCGTGTCGAGCAGCATCAGCGCTGCCGCCTTTCTGGTAGTTTCTGGCAGGTCCTCTGGTGCCAGGTTCAACGAGAAATCGGCGATGCGGTCGAAAGTTGCGGTCATGAGTGATCCTCCGGGCGTGCGGATTTGGTTGGATCAAAGCTAGAGCGTGAAGCGTCAGGCCACACGCAAAGAAGCATGGGGCAATGGCCCGGATAATTTCGCGCATCTGAACCGGCGGTTTGTCGTGTTTTTGCGACATTTTCGGGCGCAGACAGGACAGTCGCCCTTGGGTGATTTGCGCGATAGGGTGAGCACCATGAAAAACCTGCCCCACCTTACGTTTCTACGCTCGTTCGAGGCCGCCGCCCGGCATCTGAGTTTCACCAGCGCGTCGGAAGAGCTGAACTGCACCCAATCAGCGGTCAGCAACCATGTCCGTTCTCTGGAAGAATTCATCGGACGCCCTCTGTTCGTGCGGCTGCCCAGGTCGCTGTCTTTGACGGAAGTGGGCGAGGCGTACTTGCCCTCGGTGCGTCATGCCTTGCAGGAGATCGACACAGCGACCGAGAGCCTGATCTCGCAGAAACGCAAGCGCGAGGTGGTGGTGTCGTGCCCCACCAGCCTGGCATCGATGTGGCTGGCAGGGGTGCTGCGGGATTTCACGGCTGCGCACCCGGATGTGCAGGTCAAGGTGCATGGTACGGTCTGGTCGGATGTGGATGAGGATGTATCGGATATCTCGATCACCATGAACTATGCCGAGGACATCCCGCACGGGGCGGTGCAGCTGTGGGCCGAACGACTGGTGCTGGTTTGCGCACCGGGGTTCGAGGTGGACGGAACACCACTGTCCCGGCCCGGGCAACTGCCGCAAGCGCAGCGTATTCAGGTATTGGGGCGACCGGTCTATTGGGAATTGGTGGCGAAACATTTCGATCTGCCACCGCTGGTGTCCGCGGGACAGCATCAGACGGATGTTTCGACCTTGGCGTTGGAATTGGCCGCTGAAGGGATGGGATGCGTCGTGCTTCCCCGCGCGGTTGTCCTGCCTTATCTCGAGCGTGGATTGGTGGTGGAGCCCATGGCGACCAGCATCGTCAACCCATGGATCTATTGTGCGAAGTTCAAGGATCGCACGCCCGCACCGGCGGTGAAACTCTTCAAGTCTTGGCTTCTAAACGCTGCAACGCGCCTCGAATGGTAGCGCCGCGATCTCGAAATGCTCCCGCCCGTCGTTGGCGATCCTGACGGACCGCCGCCTCCGGTTGGGCCGGGCAATGCGCTTTGCGCATTGCCCGGCCCAAAGCCGCTAGCGGNGCCGACGAAGTCGGGATCGCTCGGGTGCGGGAGCGCTTGCGAATTGGGATCAGGCGCGTAGCCGTTCACCCTTGGGGTCAAAGGGCGGTTCGGCCAGCAGCACCGCCTTGTGAGGTCGACCCAGGATGAACACCTCCAGTTCGTCACCAGGCTTGGCAACTTTGGGATCGGCATAGCCGATGGCCAGCGATTTTCCGACGGAGTAGCCATAAGCCCCGGATGTCACACGTCCAACAGACCGACCATCCCTGGTAAAGATCGGTTCGCCGCCTGACGCATCGGCATCGTGTACTGCGTCCACCTCGAACACCGACAGCACCTCTCGCGATGGGTTGCCCCTGACCGCCAGATAGGCGTCCTTGTTCAGAAACTCCTTGTCGAGCTTGATCAGACGTTCCAGTGCCACCTCTTGCGGCCAGTACTCGGGGCTGTACTCGCGGCCCCAGGAACCATAGCCTTTTTCGATCCGCAAGCTGCCCAAAGCCCGCCCGCCGACCGGACCGCCGTCAAATTCACGCGCGCGCTCGATCAGGGCTGTGTAGAGCCGAATCTGGTCGGCCTCGTCACAGTGCAATTCCCATCCCAGATCACCTGTGAAAGAGACACGGATCGCCAGGCAGGTAACACCGCCCACCTCGATCGTGGCGGAACGCATGAAGCGGAACGCCTCGTTTGACAGATCCGCATTGGTCATCCGTTGCAGCATATCCCGCGCCTTGGGTCCTGCCACGTTGAAGCCCGCAATACGGTTGGTGGCGACCTCGAATGTTGTGTCCTTGGGCAGTTCGATCATGTTGAAGAAGCGTTGATGATAGCGCTCGGCCATGCCGGAACCCACCATCATGTATTCACCGTCCGCCACCTTGGTGATGGTGAAGTCGCCCGCGATGCCGCCGCGCACGCCAATAAGCGGGGTGAGGCAGGACCGGCCCACCTCGGAGGGCACATGATTGGCAACCAACTTGTCCAGCCACTCCTGCGCGCCGGGACCCTTGATCACGTAGTTGGCAAAGTTCGAGATGTCGATGACACCCACGTTTTCACGCAGCATTCGCACCTCTTCGCCCACCGGTGCCCACCAGTTCTGGCGGGTAAAGCTGTTGGTATCGACAACGCCGGGCTTGTCGGCAAACCACAGGGGATGTTCCCAGCCGCAGTTCATGCCGAATACGGCGCCCATCTCTTTTTGCATCTCGTAAGCAGGCCGAACACGGGCCGGACGGCCTGCGCTGCGTTCCTCGTTCGGGAAGTGGATGGCAAAGCGGTGGGTGTACTGATCCTCGACCCGGGCCTTTGTGAACTTTTTGTCGGCCCAATCACCAAAACGCGCCAGATCCCAGGCGAACATGTCATACTGGGGCTCGCCCTCGATCATCCATTGCGCGGCCAAGAGGCCCAGACCGCCCGATTGCGAGAAGCCGGGGATGATACCGCCGCAGAGGAAATAGTTCTTGAGCTCTGGCACCGGACCCCAGAGTGCGTTGCTGTCCGGCGACCAGATCATCGGGCCGTTGATCACCCGCTTCACGCCCGCAGTCGCGGCAACCGGAACTCGTTCGGTGGCGCGGATCACGTTTTCCATGATCCGATCCAGATCATCGGGAAAGAGGTCATGGGCGAAATCCAGCGGCGTTCCGCTTTCGGCCCAGAACTTCATGTCCTTTTCATAGGCCCCGATCAGCAACCCGTTGCCTTCTTGCCGGAAATAGTACTCGCCATCGCGATCCGCGATCGAGGGCAATCGGCGGCCCATATTGGCGACCTCGTCTATGGTTTCGGTCACGAAATACTGGTGCTCGGTGGGTTGCAGCGGCAGTTCCAACCCGGCCAGAGCCGCCACTTCGCGGCCCCAGAGACCTGACGCATTCACCACCCATTGCGTGTGAATGTCACCCTTTTCGGTGCGCACGATCCAGGAGCCGTCGGCTTGCTGCTCGGTGCCGATAACCGGGCAAAAGCGTTCGATTATAGCGCCCATCTTGCGCGCCCCGGCCGCATACGCATGGGTCACGCCCGAGGGGTCGACGTTGCCGCCATCGGGTTCATACATGATGCAGCGGATGTCATCGAACTGCGCCAGCGGGTGCAGTTCCTTGGCCTGCTCACGGCTGACCTCGTGAAAGTTCAGGCCATAGAACCGCGCCTTGGCCTCTTGCAGGCGCAGCTGGTGCTCGCGCTCTTCGGTCTGCGCCAGATAGAGCGAGCCGGGCTGGAACACGCCGCAGCCCTGACCGGTTTCCTGCTCCAGTTCTTTGTAGAGGTTCATCGTATAGTGCTGGATGCGGGTGATGTTGTTGTTGTCGTGCAGCCCGTGGATGTTGGCCGCCGCGTGCCAAGTGGAGCCGGAGGTCAGCTCGTCGCGTTCCAGCAGGATCGAATCCGTCCAGCCGAGTTTGGCCAAGTGATAGAGGATGGAACAACCGGCAAGGCCGCCTCCGATAACAACGGCCTGGGCGTGGGTTTTCATGGCGTGGATTCTCCCTCAATACGCTGCGGGAAACGCTAACCGGGACGGCGGCTCAACACCCGTCAAAAAAATTGGGGTCGAGCCACGGATTTTGTTGTGCGAGCTATCCCAGGTTATCAGGGGCAGTCGGATTTGGGTTATTGAACGACAGGCGATAGGAACAGCCATGTCTTAGCCGGCCCAGGTCCCGACATTTCATTGGCGCATGCCGCCACACAATGTATGTGAATGGTCACCTGTATTTTTTGTTGATTGTATATGCTTCAAGGCCTTCTAAGATGAGCGGCATTCTGAGGAGACCCAAATGAAAAGCCTGCAGCTTATTTCACTTCTGGCGATTCTCGGTGCCCCTGCCAGTGCTGACGAGCAACGCATCGAAATCAACAATTTCTACCCTCTGAACCAAGAGAACTTTGACCTTGGTAATCACATTTTTCACATGACGGACAACACAGGCGGCTTCGAAGTTGTTGAAGGTCCATTTGATGATGGGCCCGCCAGGTGTTTGGGTTCGGGGTTCGGATTCGAGGATGGTACAAACACGATCACTGGAATTTGCGTATTTGGTGAGGGTGATGACACTTTTACTATGCGTTGGAAGGCAGGGGAAAAAGGCGCGGCAAACACTTGGGAGATCGTCACTGGAACAGGGCGTTACGAAGGGATGATTGGCAGCGGTATAGCTACGACTGACATCGCCTCAGCATACCGAGCACTGCCCCTGAGACGAACCCACATTGTCGGGACTGTGGAATTGCCGAACTAGGACCACAGAATTTTGTATCCGCGCAAGTCTGAGCCGTTCCGCAATCCATAAGTCCTTGGCTGCTCTCGCTGCCCTGTCTCAGTTCAAATAAGACCACTTGCTGTAGCGCGCACTGCCCGTGTCACCGTGCGGTTCACCGGCAGTGCTTGGAACAAAAAGAAGAAAGAGTTTCAGGCGGTGATGGTTTTCATGGCCGCCAGGAACTGCGCCACTTCGTGTTCCGAGTTGTAGTGGCAAATCGACACACGCACGCAGCCATCCAGCCCAAGGGGCGTCAGGATATTGCCCGAGTAATGGTCGGCCTTGCGCAGGTGGGTGCGGATGCCTTGGTCGTTAAGCATCTTGACCACGTCGATCGAAGGCACGCCGGTTACGGTCAAGGACACCAGACCCTCACGCGCGGGGTTGTCGACGCCACCGATGATCTGCACCTTTTCCATGTCCTTGAGACCGGCCAGATTGCCGGTACCGTGGATCATTGCATCGGTCAGCGCCTTTTCCTGTGCATGGATCGCCTCTCCGGCGGCGACGAATTTGGCGCGGCGGTCGGTTTCATCGCTGACCTGTTCGCCCAGCCATTCGAAATAGGACACGACGTCGGACATGGTGGCATAAGAGCCGGTGTCGCGGGTGCCCATTTCCCAGTTGTCTTCCGGGCCGTCGATCAGCGAGTTGTGGGGCAGGTGCGTCAGCCGATCCGAGATCCAGGCAACGCCATACCCGTGGCGCGAGAACACCTTGTAGGGCGAGATCACATAGCCATCGACGCCATAGGCGGTCAGGTCGATGCGACCGTGTGCGGCGTGCTGGATGCCGTCGACGATGATGAAACAATCAGGCGCGATGGCGCGGATTGCCTTGGCCACGGCCTCGACGTCCACACCCATGCCCGTCACCGGCGAAGTGTGCACGATGGTTGCGACCTTGGTGTCGGGAGTGACTTTGGCAGCGTAAGCATCCGCCGTTACAGTGCCGGTCGCGTCGTCATGGTCGACCAGAACATGGGTCTGCCCGGCGACGCGGGCCCACCGATCACTGGCGCTGCGGGTGGCGGGGTGTTCCAGCGTGGTGCCCAGAACCTGACCCACACCTGTGCCCAGGCAGGCGTTCATGATCAGACGGAACAACAGTTCGGTGCCGCTTTCGCCGACAAAGAACTGACCGCCCGGCGCGTTCATGAAGACGGCCATGTCATCTTTGGCCTTGGTGATCACGCGGACCAGTTCGTGACTGCCAGGGTTGTCGCGCCCTTGGTTGTCAGGGATCGCAGCGTAGGCCTGCGATGTATCAACCACCGAGTTCAGAGTCAGCGCACCGCCTGCATTTTCAAAGAAGATACGCTCGCCCTGCTGTGGGCAATGGTCGATCTGGGCAAACCGGTCACGGATATCAATTAGCAACTCGGGGGTGATTTGGGTCATGGGGGCTCCGTCAGGTTGGCGCAGAAAGTCCAGCGCAAGCTATGACCAGAGTTATGCAATGACACGCAAAACTTTCTAGGCCTAACGGTACGATTTAGTGGACGATCTTCGAGTTTTGATCGTCAGCCCGAGGCAACCGGACAGGATGTGGGGCGGCCTCGGGTGAAAGGTTTGATCAATAGGGCGCTTCGACGTCATTCATGGAAACGTACACGGTCTTCATTTCGCTGAAGTGGTTGATCGCCAGCTTTGAGTTTTCGCGACCCACGCCAGACATTTTTGATCCGCCAAAGGGTGCTTCGACCGGGGCAAGGTTGTAGGTGTTGATATAGCAGGTGCCTGCTTCGAACCCCGCCACGACGCGGTGTGCGCGGGTCAGGTCGTTGGTAAAGACGCCTGCGGCCAATCCGAATTCGGTGTCGTTGGCACGGGTCATGACCTCTTCTTCGGTGTCAAAGTCCAGGACCGACATGACAGGGCCAAAGATTTCTTCGCGCGCGATTGTCATGTCGTCAGTGACATCGGCAAAGACGGTGGGGTGCAAATAGAAACCGTCGCCATCGATAGGCTCACCACCATGGACCAGCCGCGCGCCTTCGTCCTTGCCCTTGGCGATGTAGCCCAGCACGATGTTCATCTGGCTTTCGCTGACCATCGGGCCAAAGTTCACATCCTCGTCCAGCGGGTCGCCGATCTTGGCAGTGGTCAGGCGTTCGGACAGGCGCGCCAGGAAGGCCTCCTTGATGCCGTTCTGCACAAACACGCGGGTGCCGTTTGAGCAGACCTGGCCCGAGGAATAGAAGTTGCCCAGGATCGCGCCGGATACGGCATTTTCGATATCGGCGTCGTCAAACACGATCATCGGGGATTTTCCGCCCAGTTCCATCGTAACGTGCTTCATTCCGTCTGCCGCGGCGGCATAAACCTTACGGCCCGTGGGGACCGAGCCGGTCAGCGAGACTTTGGCGACGCGGTCGTCGGTGATCAGCGAGGCGCCGACGTTGCCGTAGCCCTGCACCACGTTGTAGACGCCCTTGGGCGCACCCGCCTCGATCAGGATCTCGGCCACTTTCAGCGCGGACAGGGGGGTGGTTTCCGAGGGTTTGAACACCATCGTGTTGCCGCAGGTGAGCGCGGGTGCGCCCTTCCAGCAGGCGATCTGCGTGGGGTAGTTCCAGGCGCCGATACCAACGCAGACGCCCAATGCTTCGCGGATGGTGTAGACAAAGTCGCCACCACCCAGCGGGATGTGCTCGCCTGTCAGCGAGGCGGCCAACCCGCCAAAGTATTCCAGCGCATCAGCGCCGCTTGTGGCGTCGGCCACCAGAGTTTCCTGCAACGGCTTGCCGGTGTCGTGGGTTTCCAGGATCGACAGCTCGCGGTTGCGCTCGCGCATGATGTCGGCGGCCCGGCGCAATACGCGGCCACGCTCGGTGCCCGACATGGCGGCCCATTCGACCTGTGCGGCTTTGGCTGCGTTCAGCGCCTTGTCAATGATGGCTGGCGTGGCCGAATGCAGCTTGGCAATCACCTCGCCCGTCGCGGGATAGATCACGTCAATTTGTTCGCCTGCGGTGTCCTCGACGTACGCACCATTGACGAAGTGACTGGCGGTGGGTTGAAATTTCATGCCGGGATTCCTTGATTCCTAGTAAGCGTGAAAAACGCAGGTCGGTTCTGCCCGACTTATGGTCGCAGGACGACGGGACAGGCTGCTTCAGAAACGGCGCTCAAGGCGCTTTGAACGGCGCACACCTTGAAAAAGTTCCATGAATGTTCTATATTTGTTCCATCTGGAGCGGAGGATCATAATCATGGCCCACCTGCCTAAGGCCACAACGCTGGACAGCCCCAGCAACGACTATCACATTCTGCCGGTGACGCAGAAACAGTTGCAGTATGCTCTTGCCATTGCAGAGAAATCTTCGGTCGATCTGCCGTCCGAAGCGCGTGCCGATCGCCGTGCCATGTCTGCCTGGATCGAGGCGCATCGCCCACGCCGGGTGCCGTCGCGGTTCGACAATTACCCGTCGTCCAAGCAGGTCGCCTTTGCCGAGCGGATTGCGCGCAAGAAGCGGCGCGAGGTTCCGCGTGAATGCTTTCGCGACCGAATGATGATGTCGCGCTGGATCGACAGCAATCTGTAAGCTCAGTTCTCTTGCAGCGGCGGGTTGAAGTAACCCAGGAACGTCGTCAGCCCGGCGATGCTGCCAGTCACTTGCATATCGCCGGCGACGAGCACTTTGGCCGGGTTGCGGCGTTGAACGGCGATCGCGCGGAATACGTCCGTTGTGGTGGTCAGGCGTCCGATATTGTCGTCGGCAAGCCCCTCTTCCAGGTAAGCCACACCGCGATTGATGCGAATGGTGTAGTTTTGCGCGTCGGTGAATTCGAACCCGTAGGACAGGCTTATGTCCTGAACGGTCGACGCATCAACGTTTGTCGTCAGAATGCCCAGGAAGCGATCAATCGGAATGCCGTTCAACATCCGGTCAGGCGTTGCGGAGATCGAGGCCACCGGCATTGTAAATCCTTCGGCCTCTGCTGCGCTGGTCAGAAAGTAGTTGCGCACGGACGAGGCCGTTTCGCGCGCAGCCAATTCGCGCATCGCGGCGGCGCACAGGCTGGCCGCGCGGTCGTCTCCCAAAACGCTGGAGTTGGCTTCCCAGGATCAGTGCCCAGCCCGCGTCACCGATGGCAAGCGCAGCTTCTCCGGCTGCCAGCAGTGCGTCATGTCCACCCGCCAGATGCGTCATGTCCACCCGCCAGATCAGCCATCAACCGCGCGTGTTGATCCGGCGTTGGCGGGCGCAGATCCGCTGGATCACCCGAGACCCAACCCAGAGTTCCCGAAAACACCGCGCGAGCCGCGAAATCGATCCGGCCATACAACTCTTTCAGGTATGGCGCATTGGCCAGATGCGGAGGCAACTCGATCTGCTCGGCGATCTCGTCCGGCGTGAGGCCCGCGTTGATCATCCGGATCGTCTCGTCATAAACGAATTGGATGGCATCGCGGTAATCAGTCAGACGCTTGTGGATCTCGACCGCACCAAGAATGGGCTGAGAGAGCTGCGGGATTATGGCCCTGGCCCCCAAGCGCGACATCGCGTCCAGGCTACGCGCCCATTTCCTTGGATTGCGATAGGGGGTGCCGCGCACGGTGTAGATGTTGGGGAAGGCATGGTAATAATTGTCTGCGGGCAGCAGCAGGGACCGGTTCGGCAGGTAGACTGCAAGTTGATCATCCGTTTCGCCGGGTGCGTGGATCAGACCGACTTTTTCGCCCGCCATCGTGACTTCGGCATAATCCCCAACCGTGTCCGTGGGGGGAACAAAATCAAAACCATCGGAGTGATTGCTGAGCAGGCGGGGACCGATCCCGTTGTTTTCAAAATTTTCGTCCGACAAATACGTGCCGAACATCCGCATCGTGCGCTTGAAGGTGATCGGGGACAGGATGCCGACCACTTCATTTACACGCGCCTCGGTGCTCTCAAATGATCGGCCGGTGCGTCCAGAAAAGCCGGGTCCGGTTGATAAATCCGCAATGTCAGGTCGAAGGCTCCGGCGTTCTCGCTGGAAACCCAGTTCTGAGCAGGGTCGGACGGTCTGGTCGCTGCTATGTCAAAACTCCTGCCCTAAACATCATCTGCATCGGTCGAGGCAAAGGACAGATGCGTGCTCTGATTCACGGGCAGGTATCCATTGGCATCATAGAGCGTTACGGACCACCAAAACCCCGGCATTTTACCCCCACTCACCCGATACGTGCAGGTGTCAGTCAGCGGATTCCCATCGCTGTCGGTGTCCGCAATGAAGTAGACGGCTTCGGATTTCCTGAGCGCCAGCAGTCCAAAACGGGCGACCCAGGCCCGCAAGTATGGCCCGGAGGCCTCCGAGCCAATCGTCCAATCGCTTTCCCAGCCACCGATCTGCACAGGTTTGGCGCGCGTTATGGGGCCAGGCAGCAACCCGGCGCCCATCAGCGCGCTGACGCCTCCGACCAGAGCGCCAGTCAGAACGCCAATACCAACAATGAGAACTTTCCGCATGGCAACAGGGCACCCGGCGAAGGGGTGATCTGTAAAAACTGCCGTGGCGGCAAGCTGAGATCCGCGTATTCTGACTGAAAAAATCAGGATTGACTTAACTGAGTGATTTTGTCAGTTAAGCGGCGACACTGCATCTGATCTCAGTCTTGGGAAAGGCGGAATGTTGCAATTCAAACAAGGAACGATTCAATGAAACCCCTTTTCTTTGCGCCAGCGGCACTAAGCCTGATGATGGGTTCTGCGGCTTTGGCGGCCGACAAGGCCGATGTATTGGTCAACTATGCCAACATTGCCGAGGCCAAGTATCAGGACAGCTTGATCACAGCGCAGGTGCTTCAAGCGGCTGTGGATGCACTGATTGCAAACCCGTCAGCCGAGACTTTGCAGTCGGCCAAGGCCGCCTGGTTGGCCGCGCGCGTGCCCTACCTGCAGACCGAGGTTTACCGATTTGGCAACGCCATCGTCGACGAATGGGAAGGTAAAGTGAACGCCTGGCCGCTGGACGAGGGGCTGATCGACTATGTCGACACCAGTTATGGTGGGCCGTCGGATGAAAATGAATACGCCGCGCTGAACATCGTGGCGAGCCCGTCGTTTACCCTGTCGGGCGAAACCGTCGACGCGGCCAAGATCACGCCGGAACTGCTGTCCGAGACCCTGCACGAAGCAGACGGGATCGAGGCAAACGTGGCCACCGGATATCACGCCATCGAATTCCTGCTGTGGGGTCAGGACCTGAACGGTCACGGCACAGGTGCGGGCAGCCGGTCCTGGACCGACTACGCCAAGGCAGACGATTGCACCAATGGGAACTGTGACCGACGCGGCGCATACCTCAAGGCTGCGATCGACCTGCTGGTCAGCGATCTGGAATGGATGGCCGCGCAATGGGCCGATGGCGGAGCAGCGCGCGATGCGGTGCTGGAAGACGACAGCGCGGGCATCGTCACGATCGTGACCGGCATGGGCAGTCTGTCCTACGGTGAGCAGGCCGGTGAGCGGATGCGCCTTGGCTTGATGCTGAACGATCCGGAAGAAGAGCAGGACTGCTTTTCGGATAACACTCACAACAGTCACTATTACGATGGGTTGGGTGTTCAGAACGTGTACCTGGGCGAATATGTCCGGGTGAACGGCGAACTGGTTTCGGGCCCTGCACTGGCAGATCTGGTTGCTGCGGCAGACGCTGGCCTGGATGCTGAAATGCGCAGCAAACTGGCCACAACGATGATGGCCCTGGGGCGGATCAAATCGGCGGCCGAAAGCGGCTTTGCCTATGACCAGATGCTTGAGCGCGGCAATGCAGCGGGCGAAGCTTTGATCATGGGTGGCGTGGACGGCCTGATTGATCAGACCCGCAGCATTCAGCGAATCGTTGCGGCTCTGAAGCTGGACAACATCGACTTCGAAGGTTCGGATTCGCTGGATAATCCCAACGCGGTTTTTCAATAACCGGCGCTTTCAGTTTGGATTAGCGGAACATGATCATCTGTCATTGTACCAACATTTTCGACCACGAAATCCGCGCCGCAATCGACTGGATGCGGGCGTCGGATCCCGGGGCGATCATCACACCTGGCAAGATCTATCATGCCCTTGGCAAGGCGGCGGATTGTGGCGGGTGCATGCCATTGTTTCTCGACACGATGCGGTCCAGTGATAACCTTGAAGTCCCAATGCAACTGCGGCGCCTCCGCGTCGCGGCAACACAGGAGAGAGGCCATGAAGGGCGACGCAAAAGTTATCGAGTATCTCAATAAATCGCTGCGGCACGAGCTGACGGCAGTCAGCCAATACTGGCTGCACTATCGCCTGCAAGAGGATTGGGGCCTGGCCCATATGGCCAAGAAGAGCCGTGAGGAATCCATCGAGGAGATGGAGCACGCGGATAAGCTGATCGAACGGATCATCTTCCTCGAAGGCCATCCTAACCTGCAAAAGCTCGACCCGTTGCGAATCGGTCAGAACCCGCGCGAGACGCTGGAATGCGATCTGGCCGCGGAAATTGACGCCCGCGCGCTCTATGCCCAAGCGCGTGATTACTGCCGCGAGGCTGGCGATTATGTGTCGATGTCGCTGTTCGAAGGGTTGCTCAAGGACGAGGAGAGCCACATTGATTTCCTTGAAACACAACTTGATCTTTACGACCGGATCGGCGCCGAAAACTATGCGATGCTCAACGCGGCAAAAATGGACGAAGGCGAGTATCTGTCTCTTATACACATCTGACGCTGCCGACGATCTACTCTGTGTAGATCTCGGTGGTCG
>FYBJ01001809.1_pt1 | contig 21030 bp, 21 predicted proteins | sample 1134611 | NCBI WGS metagenome assembly FYBJ01 (sample SAMEA104116008, study PRJEB20421) | marine metagenome | isolation source: marine | reverse complement strand
AACCAGATGCAAACATACACACCGTAACGGGGAAAGCTAACGAGTTTATCCTTACGAAAGAGGTTCGTTACTACTCCAAGAAGTACGATATGTGGGTTTTGGTTCCTGTGGGCTTTGCTACAGATTTTGCAAGTCTCCCTTCATTTGCTCGTGTCTTTATCAACCGCAATGGTAAGAGTCGTGCGGCAGCTGTCATTCACGACAGGCTGTGCGTGACACAAGAGGTGAGCCGCAAGAGGGCGGATCAGATATTTTTAGAGGCGTTAGGTGTGTGTGGTGTCAGCTGGCCTGTACGATGGGCCATGTATTCGGCAGTTAGGGCTTACGGCAGAGTCTTGACCACTACCCGAGCCATAAGGAAACGGCTGGGAAAGTAATCACCATGGATGAGTCAAATGAAAGAAGAAGCGAAAGAGGTGGTCGAACATGTTGTTGACCAAGCCTCTAAGAAAACACTTACCAATCTCCTATTTCTCCTCATACTTAGTGAAATTGGGATTGCTACATTTACTGTTGCTTACATCCTTGATGATTGGACTGGCAACTTTAATGACTTGGAAAACCGAACCGCAGTCTTGGAAGAACGGGCAAATTGCCTCACGATACATCATTGGACAGGCGATAGTGAGTTTGAGGGCTGTTGATGACTGCATGCTCATAGGGACGGAGTTCGATATTGAATGCGAGGCATTAGATGATGGATGGGATTCTGATAAAGACACTCGCAGCCACGGATACGCTTCTTTGCGTATTGATGATATACTTGAGCCTGCGATTGATGTCTATGGCAAAGCCAAAGCTGTTGCTGTTGGGCGCATTAATATTAGTGGTGGGTAATGCTTGGGCGGCCAGCTACGCAGTGACAGCCTTTATGGTGGGGTATCGGTCACTAGGGATATATGCGATTGCTACGGCAGGTCACTTTGGCTGGCTGCTAGTGTTACAACAATATGTTAAGGATTTAGCAAATGAAAAGACGTAGGTTCCGACATAAGAAAAAACTAGGCGCTGGCCTAATGGCTATCCTTGCATCTGTGTTTGGTATCTCTCAAGGCAGTGATCGTCAGGTAGAGCTTACGTGGGATGCACCCACAGAGCGTATCGACGGCACACCCCTGCCAGCCAGTGAGATTGTAGGCTATGACCTGCAATGCAGCAATGGAGAGAGCCAGATTGTTGTCACAGGAACCAGCATCACCATCTCGGTAGCACCTAGCCTGCTTGAGTGCAGCCTTGTGACATTGGCTACAGGGGATAATGGTGAAGTGCTACGCAGTGAGCCAGCCACAGCCTCATTAGTGGTGGTTCCTTTCCTTGCAGCGCCTCTGAAGGCATCTAGCTTTGATATGAAGGTAAAATAATGGCATCACGAGTAAATTCATGGCCAACCGCCGCGCCACTAGATGGTACAGAGATTGTTGCTTGCGAACACTCAAACACTTATAAGGCTTTCACAGCCAGCGAGCTTGCGACTTACACACAGGCTGCGAGCAGTGTCCAATTAGTCACAACCCTTACAAGCGCAGCAATCCAGACAGCGATTGATACTGCTGCCGCAGCCGGTGGTGGTATTGTCCAGCTAGTCGAGGGTGACTACGTTGTTAGCGACTTTATCGAAGTCAAGGACAATGTAACGCTACGGGGTGTAGGTAAAGGCGCAACCGTCTTAGAGGCCGCTTCGGTTGTAGGTAATGCAGGCGGCTTTGCGATTGGCGTTGTAGGTGCACTAGGCCAAGAGAATGTCGTTATAGAAGACTTAACAGTTGACCTCGTGACTAATACCATAGGAACCAACGGGATTGCTTTGCTTGGTGCAACTAGCTATACAGACACCAACAACTGCACTAATTGTACAATACAGCGTTGCGAAGTTCTTCTTTACGACGACGAAGTAGGCCCGTCAGGGTATGCCATCTGGAACAGGGGCGCAACTGGCACTAGAATCTTAAATAACGTAGTTATTGGAACCGATACCGCACTGGACTTAGATAGTCAATGTGAAGGTATCGAGATATTCGGCGGCTATGAGGTTCTAGTAGAAGGCAACCGAGTCGTTAATGTCGGCAACGCTGGTATATTTGTAACCACCACCGCCTCAAGCGATGACGCGCCAAACGAACGCATCACTGTTACAGGTAATCACATTCAGGGTTGTGCTTACGGTGTTAAGAACTTTACAACAGGCACAGATACGCTAGGCAATCTTATCATATCCGAAGGTGTCACCATCACCAACAACTTTGTTAAGGACTGCTTTCAGGGCGGTATTCATATTGAACAGTCTATATCTGGTGCAGCCGCCTCTGATATCACGGCAAAGATGATTACTGTTGCCAATAACACGATAGAAGTAGATAACAGTCTATCTTTGGCTGGGAACTACTCAGGATTAGCATTATTTAACAGTGCTACAGGCACTGGACACGGTGTGTGGCAGGATGTAGTGGTCACAGGTAACAAGGTTCGTGGTGGCAAAGGCGGATCAGCTAGAGGTTCTGCGTTCTACGTTTATCGCTGTGAGAACTTCATGGCTAAGGATAACGTATTCTCCGGTGATTCTCAAACAGGATCAGACAGCACACATCTGGTTTATGTTAATCTTTGTACAGACTTCCAACTATCCGATAACATTATCTATGAGGCATACAGAAACACGCTGACTATTCAGGCTAGTGATCGTTATGTGGTTGCAGGTAATCTGTTCTACGATACAGATATTAAGGCAGACGGCAAGTCCTGCGTCAACCTCATAGGCGATCACAGTTACGGGGCTTTTGTTAATAACCTGTTCAACCCTCGATCTAACACTGACTTCATGGAGAACGATGCAGGCGGTACTTTCTCAGCTATGACGCTGTTCGGAAACCGGCCTCTTAAAAATCAGTCAGGTCGTGTCAATGAAGCGTGGCCCAGTGGCTCTGACCACAACACAGGTCTGGCTACTATTGCAGATACAGCCAGCTCGGTGACAGTCAGTTCTGATCTTATCAGAGAAGACCACACCAACGGAGGAGAGGGTACGCACGTTATCGTAACTCAGGCAACACAAGGTAGCGGTTCTATAGAGCCGTTCACAGTGGCTGTTTCGGATGGTCAGTTTGTTATCACAAGGAACGGCACGACAGGTGCTAATACTTACCGATACTGTATCGTGGGGAACTAACATGCAAGACACAGCACAGTTTGGTTCAACCCTTGAAGTGGCTCAGTTTGGGACTGGGCTTGAAGAAGCATTATTTGGCGGGTTCGGTGTCCTAGTCGATGTTATAAGCTACGGTATTATTTCTAACAGCCGTATTATATCTAACAGTATAATCACAAGGTAAAAATAATGGCATCAAGAATTAACGGAGCACCTTGGACAGCAGCTACTTCGCTTGATGGCACAGAGCTGCTTGCGATGGAGAAGTCCAACAGCCCATATTCCACAACTAGCGCACTATTGAAAGCCTACGCTAACGAAGCTAGTGGTGTATTGGTTGACACTTACGGTACGGATAGCGCAGCTATTCAGTCTGCTATTAACGCAGCAGGCGATGGCGGCACTGTGATCTTTTCGGCTGACACTGTTTACACGTATGACCGATCTCACTACTTCTACCCTAACCAAACTTTTATTGGCTACGGTGCTACGCTGAAGAGAGGTAATCTTGTATCCAGCGAGCTTACTGGTGCAAAGACAGGTAATACTTTCCCAGTTACAGACGGTACAAAGTTTGAGGTGGGCATGCAGGTTGCTGCGTGGACTGACGATCAAAACTTTACAGACATATATTCTGTCACAGGGGTTTCGTCTAACGATGTCACCTTAAGCGGTAGCACTGGGACTGGTACTACTCCTTCTGGGGCAGGTTCATACTTAGTAGTAGTTCCTATCGCTTTTTCTGGGACACTATCTAACCAAGAGATCGGTAATGCAACCCCAGACAACGTAAAAATACTTGGACTAACCTTTGACGGCAATGAGGCTAACAACAATAGCGCACAAGCCCCCTTGCGATGGGAACTGCTTCGTGAGATCAGCCAGCTAGGGGATAACTGCCTTTTAGCCGACTGTACTTTTAACGATGTACCTTGTGAGGGTTTAGTTGCTATCGGCAGTTACTCAAAGATTACTAACTGCCATTTCGAGAATGTGGCAGGAAATGGGATACACATGTCAGGCGGTGACTTTGTAGTTACCTCTAACTGCACGTTTGTTAACACCAATATTATTGAGAGAGGTACACCTTCGGGCGATGGTATCGGACACCAAGACGGCGGTATCTCCTTTAGCGCACTTAACACCAACCATGTAATTTCTAACTGCGTGATGGATACTTGCCTAGCTGCGGTTGGTGGTGTAGGCGGCGGTGCAGTACCTTTGACCATTACAGGTGTTGTTGCCAAAGACTGTGATGAGTTCGTGGAGTGCTTCTCAGACGGCACTGCCCCCTTAACTGATCTATTAATCACTGACTGTCAGGCAATAGACTGTAACGCTCAGGCTGTGTCAGGAGACACTCTGGCTGGAAGTGGCAATGCAAGAGGTGTTTCCTTTGCGAACGTCTTCTTTAAGAATACACCGTTAACTGTTAATCGTGCGGATGATGTCACCTTCAATAACTGCAACTTCTTGACAGGTGAGAGAGCAGTAGGCATTGCATCAATCTCCACAGCTAACCCTATGGTTGTTACCACGGAACAGCCTCATAATATGACAAATGGCGACAACGTGTTAATCACCGATGTAACTGTCGGAGCAGGTAACGACCCCAACGGGTACAATGTTGCCACAGTAACAGGAGACACTACTTTCACCATTCCAGTAGATGGCACTGGCAGTTCATACACACTAACAACTGCTTTGGCTCGTGGTGCAGGTGCGTACACTTCAAACCCCATCACTGTACTCAACAGTAAAAATCTTAAGTTCTTAAACATCACGATTGAGGGCGGTAAAGATGGGATGAATATCAGTACTTCTTCTGGTCTAACAGTGAAAGGCGATTTTATTAACCAGTACGAGACGGGGATAACCGTTCAGTCTGGCACAAGCTCGGATAAACTTGTGATAGACGCTAACTTCAGTTCTGTAGCTGACTCGGCTATCACGACCTATATTGGGGTAGACCTCCAAGGTAGGGCGCAGATCGTTGGCGGTGTGTATAACATAGAGTCAGGTCAACGGGGTATATTTGCAAGGGTTGCCAACTCGTCGGGAACTACAGTGCAGAACACGAGACACTTAACTAATGGGTACTCAAGCGCTGCAATACAGTTTAACGGATCCACTAGTGGATGCTTTGCTCATAACAACCTCCTTGCATCTGGCGGAACCATAAACAACCCCGGAGGAGGTATCCTAAAAGGAAACTACGCCGAAGACAGCGCAACGGAGATAACCTAATATGCAAGAGATCGCACTGTTTGGTACGGTAGAAGAAGAAGCCCAGTTCGGAACCGCACTAGAGACAGCATTATTTGGTGGCTTTGGGGTGCTGGTTGATATTATAAGCTACGGTATTATTTCTAACAGCCGTATTATATCTAACAATGTAATTTCGAGGTAAGCATGGGACTCCTTGCCACAGTAACGATAACGGCAGGGTCTTGGTCGGGGGGTGGTCAGTTTTACTCCTTTGCTTGTAGTGGCTATGACCCTGCACAACCAGCAGGTTCGCTAGACTCAGACCCGCAAAACACGCAGCTTACTTTGTTTAGGAACTGCGAGGACTCTATACCATCTTGGCAGTTTGTAATAGAGGCAACGTCTCCTCCTGCTGGATGGAATGCTGTAAGGACAGGAGGGATGACCTTCCTCAAGAGCGAAGCAGCACAGGTAGGAGGGCAGTACACATGGGGCATCACACAATCACAGAGCAATCTTCTAGTACAAGACACAGAGACAGTTGATCTGGAGTATTGGGAAATACTGCCAGCTACTAAAATCGAAGCTATCCTTGATCGAGGCATCATTGATACAAACACTATTACAAACAACATTATTTCGAGGTAAATCATGGCAACAGACGTTATTTCATTAACAACAACCGCAGCCACTTACGAGTTTCCACTAGCAGCAGGTGAATCTGTTCAGGTGTTCTGTAACCCCCCTCTGGGTATTCGGGAGCAAGTCGAGCTTAACCGATCAACAGGAACAGGCACAACTTGGACTGTTAATGTACGAGATGCTGAAGGCGAGGCTCTTCTGACCGAAGGCAAGAACAACGCAATCATCTCTGGCCCCGGTTACTTTCAAATCTCTAAGCCAGAAACAGACGAAGCAACGGCAGTTTACTTAGACCAGTAAGGTATAAAGCATGGCGAAGATTACATTAGACGGAATCGTTAGTGGTTTCAAGTCTGTTGCTAAACTTATTAGCAACTTTGACTCCATTGAGGACAACCTGAACAACAAGGTGCTGTATCGGGACAACCCTGAGGGTGAGCCGAACCAGATGGAAGGCGAATTGGATATGAACTCCAATCGTATCCTTAACCTGCCTACAGCTACATCAGCGACAGAGCCTGTAACCTACGGGCAATTTACAGGGCCACAAACTCCTTCCGATTTTGACAGAACTGTAGTAGAGAACCACGTAGGATCGGATGCGGTAGCAGATAAGTTCACTCTTGCGCTAACCAGCTACTCCCCCGGCCTCCAAAACCTCTCTGTCTACATTAATGGGGTTCGCCAGCTTAACAGCACATACACAGAAACGTCTCCTACAGAGATCACGTTCGGAACAACACCCGTTGATACAGATGAGTACACCTTTGTAGTAAACGAAGTAAACGTAGACAATGATTTCTACCGGGATGCAGGTGGCCGATCTCTTGTGGAGTCCTTCGTGGCTACAGCAGGGCAGACTGTTATTACATTAGCTAACACATACACCCAGTACATTAACAACGTGTCAGTGTACCGAAATGGGGTGAGACAGTCCGACTTTTTGGAGACATCTCCTTCTAGCATCACTCTGACCGACCCTGCTTCGGCAGGAGATGAGATTGTTGTTATCATAAACGAGGCGTTTGTTATTCAGGGAACGTCCGAGGCAGCTAATGTAGTCTACACTCCGCAGGGTGCGGGAGCAGTAGGGACTAACGTACAGGAGAGACTACAACAGAGTGTTTCCGTTAATGACTTCGACACTGTGGCCAACGCCGTCGCTTATTGCTATACAAACGCTTTAGCACTATACTGGCCTGAGGTACAGACAGTCACAGGTAACATACCTAACTTCCACGATGTCAGTCACTTTGGCCCCGGCGGTGTAACACGAGGGGCTAACACATGGTATGTAGAACAGTCTCCTGCACAACAAAACCGAACCTTGCATGTAAGCAGTGCGTCTGGTAGCAACACAAACGATGGATTAGACACTACCTATCCGATCCAGTATGAGCCGTATGCTCTTACCCAGATGTTGAAGATCAACCCTAACAATGGAGAGGAAGGCTTCATCACTCTCAAGAATGACCACGTTATTGTTGATGAGTCTGCTATTGTTGTGGAAAAAGTAGATGCAGGCTGGGTTACTATTAATAGTGATGGCACGTATGGCGAGTCAAACCACACTTACTCTGAGAACCACCCTAGCTCTGGCTGGTCGTTAGGGACACCAAACCCCGTTACATCTTCTGTAACGTCAGGAATGTATTACATCACAGGTAACGATGGTGTTATGCCAACGCTGGCTGTGTATATAGACGGTGGTGGTACTATGTTCCGAGCATACTCCAGCAATAGGTCTAAGGGAGTTGTCGAGGCGACCTATGGCGGGCAAGACTTTGCACTAGACTCAAATGCACGAGTTCTCTACTGTAATGGTGGTAACGTAAAGGCTTCGGAGACAGTGTGGTCGGACTACTACGGTCAAATCTATTTTGCGCGAGGTGGTGTAGGTAATCTGACCCAAGCACTGCTTAGAAACCGTCCCGCAGGAGGTGGCAACTCTGCTCTGGTGGTTTCTCGTGGAGGTGCAGTAGAAGCACAGGGTTTGGAAATACACAATGTAAACAACGCAATAGAAGTGAAGCGAGGTGGGTCTTCTTTAAACGCACACAGAGCTATTATAGACCAAGTATCTGAACAAGTGGCTATTTCTCATCGAGCGGCTTCTTTGTCCCTAGGCGGTGCTCGTATCACCAATGTAGACGCAGACGGTCTTGTATCCTCCGATGCGGGTGTGATTGAGTTTTCCTACGGAGGCTCCGGTATTAACTTTGCCGTTATGACAGCATCCGCAGGTAATACAAACGGTACGGGATTAAAGGCGAGCAGTGGAGGCATAATCTCAGCTCGTCAGACCACAGTTAGTGGGTTCAGCGAATACAATGCTTGGGCTACGTCAGGCGGTGTTATCGACATTGCATCTTCAACGTTGACTGGTGGGGGCATACATAACGTAATTTGCGTAGACTCGGGAAGAGTTGATGTCTCTAATTCCACCCTTTCAGGAGGAACAAATAGTAACATCCGAGCGCAGGATGGAGCCTATGTAACCTGTACTGACGCAGATGTATCAGGAGCAGGCAGCGGTGACGAGTTGTATATTTCAGGCGGGGCAATCATTGCAGCAAAAGATGTTACTGTGTCTACTGTAGCTTTAACCACTGGCGACACGAATATCGCAGCTTTTAATGATATAACCAATAAAGGTATTATCTACAACTAAGGAAACCTCAGTGGTTCTTCGGAGTCCCGTAACTAGCTTAGATTAACAAAGGAAACAACTATGCCAGAAATCTCAAAAGCGGCTCAGGTCGCAAACATAGGGACAGAGACAGTCTCCGTAAAGGACTTCGGTGCTGTAGGGGATGGTGTTACAGACGACACTGAGGCCATACGAGGAGCCCTTGACTATATTAATAGTATTGGGGGAGGAACCGTTTTCCTGCCTAAAGGCACGTACAGGCGTCCTGATACCTCCCGGCGACTTTATGTGTATTCCAACACAACGATCGAAGGCGAGGGAGACTTGAGTGTTATTCTCCACGATGACACAGACTTCAACCCGCGCAATGACTTGATGTATATTAACGATGCAACTAATGTCACTCTTAGGAACTTTAAAGTTTTAGGTACGGCAGAGCAATACCCTAACGAAACAAACCAAAGTCAATGTATTAACGGCAACCCCTGTTCTAAAATAAGAATTGAGAACGTAGCTGTAGAAGGCGTTCGTTATATGGCCTTCGCCTTTGCAAACGCAGATGACGTACTTTTTACAGGATGCCGTCTTAAGAACATAGTACGAGATGGTTATAGGGCAACCCAGTCTACAAATGTCCGTATTATTGGATGTCATGCTGAGAATGTTGCTGATGACGTAGTGGCTGTTAGTAGTCTGCCTGATCTCGATCCTTATGACCATATTGGACATGTTATCTCGGGTAATACCTTCGAGCAATGCCAAGGTTTTAAGCTCTTAGGTATTAAAGGGTGCACCATAACGGGTAATGTTTTTCGTAGGATGATCCGTAACCCAATTGAAGCGAAGATGGCGGATGCGTCGGGTGGTGAGGGTCTTACGCCTTTATGGGCTTTAAATATCTCTGACAACGTTTTTTTAGATTGCCTTGGTCACAAGGGAACAAACACGGTCATAAAGATAAGCAACAATGGCGAGTACGATAATGGCCTCGAATCAGATGAGCCGGGGGTCAACGCATCCGTATTTGATTCTAATTACCTACTGGATATACAGGATGCTGATAAGGCGAATATCGGGATACGTAACATAAATATCACAGGTAATATCATCGGAAGAACCTTGCCTCTGGCGACCAACTGGTCTGACTACGGGTATGGTCAATTGTTTGACAGAAATGATGTTGGGTTTTTCACAGACCCTGAAGTGACAGAAGATTTCTTTAAGGTTCATTTTATAGGTATAACAGGAAAGGCGGCAGGATGTAATATCTCTAATAATACTTTCTTTGGTCTATCCCAAGGGTACAGCGTCATTCAGGTAAGCATGGTAGGCTCTGCTAACTTCATGGATCTTGATGACTGTCTCATACAAGGGAACGTAGTTACAGACTGTGCGGGGCCATTCCTCGGCATTGACGGCGTGGGGTCAGGGGCTAATGCTAAACAGGTTCATGTCTACAATAATATATTGAACTTTGATCCGTTCTTCAGGCACACGGGGCACAATGCAGATAATACATGGGCGACCAATGGAACACTTCCTGCGATTAATAACTTAGCCAACATAGGTATTTTATGTGGAGGCAATGTGTTTAAGAGTTGTGGCACCACAGGTATTAACAATACGGAAGTAATGACAGCATACCCTAACACTGTATATGCAGAATATGACACCTACACATCCTCTGCTACAAACAAGGGTGTGAGGCAGCTGCCATCTGCAACTAATAACAACATTATCGATATTGATGGTGATCCTGCTTCAGCTACTTATGGACAGGTTCAAAATATGCCAAGGAAGGACGGCACTGCGATGCCGACATCTGGCAAGTATGTAACAGGGCATATAGTTAAGAAGTCTAACCCTGTAGTTGCTGGATCAGGTGGAAGCCAGTATATTATTACAGGATGGTATAGGCTTACAACAGGAACCGGGCATGTACTAAACACAGACTGGGCTGAGATGCGAACGCTTACCGGAACCTAAGGGGAAAACATGACAACTAAATCACAAAACGTAGCAAACAGGGTAAACATAAAACTCTCTGTAACGGACTTTGGTGCGAAAGGGGACGGGGCAACTGACGACACAGCCTCGATACAGGCAGCTTTGACGGCTGCGTCCGGGGGCGAGCTGTACTTCCCAGCAGGAAGATATGTGTGCGGGGCCGTGAATACCCCTGACTCAAGTATATCTGTTCGAGGTGCAGGTATCGGTGTCACGTTCTTCGATCAAACAGATACAACGCTGTTTACGTCTGCCATATCAAGCTCAGAGAGCCATGTAACCTTTAAAGGGTTTAGCGTAGATGTTAGTCCTACTGTTTCCAATGCCGAGTCTCTTGTGTACGTAGGAACAGGGCAAGAGGTAGGTGGTGTTGTTCAGGACAGGCTGACTCCTCGGTTAGAAATAGAAAGCGTAGAGATAAGTGCAGCGGATAACCTTTCTAATGGCATTCATCTAACAGATGCGATGCACGTTAGTCTTTCAAAAATCCACATTGCTCAGGACGATTTAGTCCTAACAGGCAACGGGATTAGGATTGATGGTGCAAACCTCCCTGTTGAAATCTCTATTGGCACTGTGTGGTGCCTAAACATGGATAAGGCTATCAATGCAGAAGAAACTGAAGGGTTAAGCATCTGGGACTGTAATTTTGTTGCCATTAACACCGGTGTATATGTGAACAACACTACATCAAAACCCCAGTGTTCTGTCTCAAACACCCATATTAATGCTTTAGTCTCAAACATCGACTTGACCAAAACAGACAACCCTCTTATTACTGGTTGTGTCTTATTTCGTAGGCCGTCTGCTGCAACCCCCAATGACGGTATAAAACTTACTGATTGTACGGATGGGGCAATAACAGGGAACACTTTTACCCAAGGAAGCTGGAATCAAGTTGCCTTGCGTGGAACTACTACAGGCATTTCTATTGAGGGTAACTCGTTCAACTCAGCAGGTGTCGGTGTTCTTGCGGAGGCCACAACTTCAAACAACAAAGCACAGAGTAACTCTTACTTAACAGTGACTGACAAGTTCAGTGATGCAGGAAGCAATGTATTTAAAGATAGTGATGACTATTTGGCTAGGTTTGATAATGGATCAGGTACAGACGTACCACTGACCGGGTCATTTGCAGCCACCCCTATAACAATCTTAGGGTCTTCTGAACTAGACTTTACAACCGGCGCATCTAGTATCACTGCGAACAGAGATATGAAACTTTTGGTGAGTGGTCAATTTCAAATTAGCGGTAGCACTGGTTTGTTCGCAGCAGAAGTAAGAATTGGTGGTGTGCATAGTGCCCAAGACCCATCACTCAGCAATTCTGATGCGACTTCCGGGGATATATTCAACTTCTCAGGGGTTGTCTCTCTATCTTCTGGAGATGTTTTGGCTGTATATGCTAGGACTGGGACTACACAATCTATTGATTACAGCGTAAATTCTTGGATACATCTTCAAGAAATTTAAAACTACAACAACGGATGTATAATGAGTAAATTTAAAGACCCAAGCAACGGCAATCTTTACACTCAAGGTTTGTTCCTAGAGCTGAGCTACGCTGATCCATCTAATGCAATCTACACGCTGAAGGATGAGGATCACGAACTCAACGGTCGGTCATACGTCTCCATCAAAAGACTTTACTTGGAGATTGCAGACCCCACAGAGTATGAGTTTGCCAAGGCTTGCTTCTACAACTGGGCACACTGGAAGCGTATGTGCGAGAAGACCACCAATCTTCACCCGTACATTGCTGAATGGCGAGAAGAGCTGGAGGTTATGCTTCGCTCACAAGGTGTCCGTGGTGTTGTAGAGGAAGCTACGTCAGGCGGCAAAGGAGCTATGCAAGCATCGAAGTGGCTGGCTGATAAAGGCTGGACTGAGAAGCGTACAGCAGGCCGCCCAACTAATCTGGAAGTAGATAAAGAAAGGAAGCAGCAGGCATCTGTGAAGTCTGTAATCGAGAGTGACTTAGAAAGAGTATCGAATGTCCAACACTAGAGACGAGATAAGACAGCTAGCTGAAGATGACCTCTACACATTCGCTGTTCTTGTCAATCCAAAGTATCTCTACGGAGATGTCCACAAAAGGGTGTTCAAGTGGCTGATGGAAACATCACACCCTAACCAGTTGCTCCTGTTACCTCGGGGACATCTGAAGAGTCATTGTCTTGCTGTGTGGACAGCATGGTGGGTAACAAAGCACCCAGAGACAACGATTTTGTATATCTCGGCAACTGCTGACCTAGCGGAAAGCCAGCTATACGCCATAAAGAATCTGATTAGCAGTGACGTATATCGTCGCTACTGGCCAGAGATGACCAATCCTGACGAGGGTAAAAGGGAGAAGTGGGCTACGACAGCGATAGCGGTAGACCACCCTAAGAGGAAGGAAGAGGGTGTAAGGGACTACACTATTCGTACTGCTGGTCTCACCACGAACACGACAGGTTGGCACGCCGATGTTATCGTACCTGATGACGTAGTAGTGCCGGACAACGCCTACACAGAAGACGGTCGTAGGAAGTGTGCAGCATCCATGAGCCAGATGGCTTCGATCTTAAACACAGGTGGTATGATTAAGTCTTGCGGGACACGCTACCACCCAGCAGACCAGTATGACATATGGAAGAAGCAGGTTGTTCCTGTCTACGATGAGAACGATGAGATTGTAGACGAAGAAGCAATCTGGGATATATTCGAGGAGGTGGTTGAACGAGAGGGTGTGTTCACATGGCCACGAGGTACACGGGATGACGGTAAGTCCTTTGGCTTTGACAGGAAAGAATTGGCACGTATCAGTGCAATGTACACAGACCGTACTCAGTTCTTTGCCCAGTATTACAACGACCCCAATGACCCAGACTCGAACAGGTTAGACCAGAGCAGGTTCCAATACTTTGACAAGGTACACCTGAAGAACGCAAACGGCAAGTGGTTCTATAAAGAGAAAGTATTGAATGTGTATGCGGCAATAGACTTTGCCTATAGCCTAAGAACAAGGGCTGACTTCTCGGCTATTGTTGTTGTCGGGATTGCAGCAGATGGACACATATACGTTCTGGACATAGACAGGTTTAAGACGGACAAGATTAGCACCTACTACCAGAAGATATTCGAGATGCACCAGCGATGGGGATTCAAGAAGCTACGGGCAGAGGTGACAGCCGCACAGCAAGTGATAGTAGGTGATCTGAAAGACCGTATAAGGGAGAATGGAGATAGCCTGTCTATAGACGACCATCGCCCTAATCGCCATCAGGGGAGCAAGCAGGAGCGTATGGCGGCTATCCTAGAGCCACGTTATGAGAACCTCTCGATGTGGCATTACAGGGGCGGCTATATACCTGCATTGGAAGAAGAGTTGATTCTAGCACGACCACAGCACGATGATATTAAGGACTGTCTAGCCTCGGTAATCGAGATAGCAGTTAAACCAAAACAAAGACGTAACCAAGTCAAGGGTAAGAGCAACGTAGTTAAGTTCAGCCCACGGTTTGGAGGGATTAGTCATAGATGATTGATGATAAAGTAATAGAGCTGAACAACATGCTGTCTCCCGAGGACATGGCTTCTAATGTCGTGAGCAAGTGGAGCACATGGAACAACCAACGTAGAGTTTGGCTCGACGAGGTGGAGGAGATCCGTAACTACGTGTTCGCCACGGACACTTCCACGACTTCTAATCAGGCATTGCCTTGGAAGAACAAAACCACTGTTCCTAAGTTGTGCCAGATTAGAGATAATCTCCACGCCAACTACAACAGTGCTCTGTTCCCCAACGACAACTGGATGAAGTGGGAAGGCTACTCACTGAACGACGAGACTAAGAAGAAGCGTGATGCGATCCAAGCCTACATGGAGAACAAGGTACGGGAGAGTGACTTCCGCACAGAGGTCAGCAAGATATTGCTCGACTACATCGACACAGGGGTATGCTTCGGTGACGTAGTGTGGGTTGATGAGTCAAAGGTTGACCCAGAGACAGATGAGGTTATTCCCGGCTACATTGGCCCTAAGCTGGTTCGTATCAGCCCACAGGACATCGTGTTCGACCCTACAGCTACATCGTTCACTAACACGCCCAAGATCACCCGATCAATCAAGTCATTCGGTGAGATCGAGCTACAGGCTAAGTACAGCAACGATGAGGTGTTCCAGAAGGCCGTAGCAGCCGCTAGAGATCTTCGCAGCCGAGTTAATGGCTACACAGTGGATGACTTCGACAAGGCTCAGGCGTACTCTATAGACGGCTTTGGCAACCTTCAGGAATACTACGGCAGTGGCTATGTAGAAATCCTAGAGTTTGAAGGCTGCATCTTCGACCAAGAGACAGGCGAGCTGCTAGACGACTACATCATCACTGTGATGGATCGTACCAAGGTAGTCCGTAAGGAGCCTATCCCTGCGTGGAAGCGTGGTGGCTATAAGGTGATGTCTTGCTGGCGTAAGCGTCCAGACAACCTGTACGGCATGGGGCCACTGTCTAACCTAGTAGGCATCCAATACCGTATCGACCATCTGGAGAACCTGAAGGCTGACATCGGTGATATGATCTTGGCTCCGCCTATCAAGATTGTAGGTGATGTAGAGGAGTTCGACTGGGCTCCATTCTCTGAGATATACGTAGGTGAGGGTGGTGATGTACAACCACTGGCTCCAGCAGCTCAGGCATTCTCAGCCAACTTCGATGTAGATCGCTACCTCAACCTGATGGAAGAGATGGCAGGTGCTCCTAAGCAGGCTATGGGTATCCGTACCCCCGGTGAGAAGACAGCCTTTGAAGTACAGAGCCTAGAGAACGCAGCAGGACGTATCTTCCAAGAGAAGACCACTCAGTTTGAGATTGAGTTCTTGGAGAAGGTGCTGAACAACATGTTGGAAGTAGCTCGTCGTCGTATGAACGGTGCTGACGTTGTACGTACAATGGACGATGACTTAGGCGTTGCAGCGTTTATGAACGTCACCAAGGAAGACATTACAGCGAAAGGTAAGCTACGCCCTGTAGGTGCTCGTCACTTCAGTGCTAGAGCACAGTTATTACAGAACCTGTCAGGCATTGCCAACAGTGCAATCTGGCAGAACGTCCAGCCACACATCTCTAGCAAGGCGCTAGGCAAGATGGTGGAAGACAGCTTGCAGCTCCAGCGTTTCGAGTTGTTCTCTGACAATGCTCAGATCTTTGAGCAAGTGGAGACACAACGTCTGGTACAGCAGGCACAAGAGGACTTAGCCGTTGAACAACAAACCCCGATAGAGGGAGGTGACGATGAAGTCCCGATGGCTTAAGGACTATAAAGAATCCGAGAAGGCAGCAGTAAAGCAACAAATCAAGAACGCAAAGCTGGTGCTGGACAGGTTAGCTGATCTTATACAGGAAGACCTAGATGCAAGTGTACGTGAGATGTCTTCACGTAAACATTTCGATAGCAATTCTTGGGAAGATAAGATGGCGCACTATCTAGGAGAGCAGACCGCTCTTCGTTCTATCAAGAGTCTTATTGACATAGAGGAAAAGTAAATGAACGATCAAGTTAGTAACCCTAACGGTAACGATCAGGTAAACGATCAAGTGCTAGCCGACCAAGCTGCACCAGCTACTGCACCGGCTGAACAGAGTGTGCAAGTCGATCCGAACAGCTTGTTTGCCGACCAGCTTTCAAGTATTACGACCGACGATGGTAGACAGAAGTATGCTGATGTAACTACAGCGTTAAACTCTATACCTCATGCCCAAGGCCACATCAACGAGCTGAGCTCACAGGTTAAGGAATTGCAGGAAGAGTTAGCAAAACGCCAAGGTGCTGAAGATCTACTGGCTAGTCTACAACAGTCACAACAGCAAGTAGTGGAAACACCCTCCGTTACAGGGCTAGATGAGACTGCAATCGAGAGCGTAGTATCTAACATGCTACAATCTCAAGCCCAACAACAGCAACAAGAAGCTAATGCAGCTACGGTTAAACAAGCCCTAACTGACAAATTTGGTGCTGCTGCCTCTGTAGAGTTTGAAAACAGAGCACAGCAATTAGGTATGTCGGTTGGCCAATTGACCCAGATGTCTGCTCAGATGCCTCAAGCCGTTGTGGAGTTATTCAACACTGTGCCTGTACGAGACCCACAGCCTACCGTTGGTAGCACTGTGAACATCCCAGCAACACCAGTGTCTGGCTCAACTCCCGACTATATGGCGAAGTTCCGAGGACAGTCTGACAACGATGTCAAGTCTAAGTGGGAAGCCGCAAAAGAAGAAGTTGCAAAAAACATAACTTAACGGAGATATAGCAATGGCTATCACAAGCTCAAGCAATGGCTCGTTCATCGAGGCACAGCAGTACTCAAGTTTCATCCTGCAAAATCTGCATGATGGTTTACTTCCTGCTACTTTTTATCGTAACGTAACTGACTTCGGTAACGGTGAAGTCCTTAACATCAAAACTGTCGGTAGTGCAACTATTCAGGAAATCACTGAAAACGAAGACATTACTTACAACCCAATCGAAAGCGGTAACGTGCAGCTTCGTATCGAAGACTACATCGGTGATGCTTTCTACGTAACTGACGTAATGCGACAAGACGGCTCACAAGTTGAGCAGCTTTTAGCAATGCGAGCATCAGAAGGTACTCGTGCTATTCAAGAAACTTTTGAATCACGATTCTTCGCTACCCTGAACGAAGGCCAAACATCAGGCGATCAAAACCTCGTTAATGGTTTTGCTCACCGTATGGTTGGGTCAAACGGCACAGGCGTAAACAAGGTTCTGGCAGAAGCTGACCTGATCGACATGCGATTAGCGTTCGACAAAGCTAACGTTCCTATGTCTGGTCGTGTTGCGATTGTTGACCCTGTTGTTGCTGCAACTTTGTCTAAAACCGTAACCTTGACTGCAAACATGGATGCTTCAAGCCCTCTTCATCAGCAACTTGTTAAAGATGGTTTTGACCGAGAGCACAAGTTTGTTACTAGCATCCACGGCTGGCAAATCTGGACTTCTAACCGTCTTCCTAAGATTGCTACCGAGACAGTTGACAGCGTTCAGGTTGACAACGCAGTTGCTAACATTTTCATGTGTGTGGCTGACGACCAGTGCAAGCCCGGTATGCTTGCATGGCGACAAACTCCATCGACTGAAACTGATCGTGACATCAGTAAAGGCCGAGACGAGTTTGTTACTAAGTCTCGTTGGGGTGACGGTATTCAGCGTGTTGACACGTTGGGTGTTATTCTGACTTCTGATAACGCAACTGCATAAGGAGAATTATTATGTCATATGAAAATAGCGCTGGATTAGGCGTAAACAATCACTACGGTGTACGTGACACTGAAGCAGGTGTTGTAAGTGGCGGCGAAGTAGAAGGTTCTGGTGGTACTGTTAAAGAGGCAGTCATCTATATCACAGGTGACGACTTTAATGGCACTACTTCTTTTGCTACCGACCTTACTTTACCTGCTGGTAGTATTGTCCGTGAAATGGTAACTGAAATCACCGAGGCTTTTTCGCTAGGCGATGCCGACAATGTTTTTAGTGTTGGCGATTCTGCGGATCCTGCAACTAATGGCTTTGCCATTGCAAACCCAGACACTGCTGCTATCGAGATTGACTCGACAGGCGGCGGTACTTATGTCCCTACGGCAGCATTAGCTGCTCCAAGTGACGTATCTGTCTTGGTGTCAGGAACTACAGCAGCAGTTACTGCTGGCAGCGGTCGAGCACGAGTTGTTATTCGTTACTCACGATTCAGCTCTGCACAAGATGGTTCATAACCATTAGAAACGTGGGGAGGGGCTTCGGCCCTTCCTCCTTTCTTTAATTTTTAGGAGAACATAAAGTGGCAATAGAGCACAACGCAATAGCTGACGGCGAACGTCACGAACCTAAAGGAATTGCTTCGGCAACAGCTAATCAAGTTTACGTTGCTAATGGAGCGGGGTCAGGCGTGTGGAAAACACCTTACGCCACAGGAGTAGAGGATTATAACCACGCTGGGGGAGCATTGTCCCCTGCTTTGGGTGTAAAAACTCAAGTTTTGAACGATGCAGCTGGCGCTTATACAAACACTGCCTACAAGATACCGGGATACCCTGACATCTGGAACCCCTCGACAAACCAGTTCAACTGGAGCCACTTGACACTAGGAGACTCCGTTGACATCCGTTTCGATTTTACAGTCACAACGAACGGAACACATAACGACACAGCTATTATAATCCGAGCAGGTGTGGGTGCAGCTCCTTACGATCTAACAGCCATTACAGGAGAGTGGCAGGCTTCTAGTACATACCAGCTGACAGTGTGGTACAGTGTCTATATGGGAGACGCAAATACTTTAGATAACCCTGCCGAGGTCTACATTATGAGTACAACTGCCGGAGAGATTGTCCAATGTAACGGCTGGTACGTCCGAACAAACAAACGAATACCGGAATATGTATAATGCCTAAACTAACTTTATTAGACATGACCCAAGACATCCTGTCCGACATGGACAGCGATGAGGTTAACAGCATCAGTGATACTCCTGATAGCCTACAGGTGGCAGGGATTATCAAGTCGTCATTCTATGATATGATTGACAGCAAAGACAGCTGGCCTCACCTGCGTACACTGATGGCCCTTGACAGTGCTACATCTGCCAAGCCTACACACATGAAACTGCCGGTGGATGTTAAGGCTCTGGAGTACGTAAAGTATAACAAGGTTAAGTCTGGGGAGACTCAGGCAAAGTATCGGGACATCGAGTATAAGTATCCTGATGAGTTCCTAGCGATGGTGAACAACTACAACTCTGACTCTGACGATGTAGACTTGGTAACGGACTACTCAGGCGTTACGTTCCCGATCAAGAACGACCAAGGCCCGTCCTACTGGACTAGCTTCGATGATGAGTACATTGTATTCGACTCATACGACAGTGCTGTAGAAGCTAACCTACAGAACAGCAAGAGCCAGTGTATGGCTGTGCGTAACCCAAGCTGGACTGTAGATGACAGCTTTACCCCTGACCTACCAGAAGAGGCATTCTCTCGTCTGTTGGCAGAGGCTAAGTCAGCATGTTTTGTTCGTCTGAAGCAATACGTAGACAACAAGTCAGAACAGCAAGCAATGCGTCAGCGTAATGCTATGTCTCGTAAGAGCTGGAGAGCACACGGTGGTATTCGTATGCCAGACTACAGCCGACGAGGTGTTAAATGAGCAAAGACTTACGAATAGACTACGGGCCATATGGGTTTGAAGTGAAGTACAACGGGGGCGGCCAAAGACCCGTATCACTAACAGGGTACTTCACATCCCCAGCAGAAGCCCAGAAAGCAATAGACGCATATCTAACCACTAAGAAACCGAGAGCGAAGAAGAATGGCACAAGCAAAGTCGAGCATCGAGAGGAACAGCTTCGTGAAGGGTCTGATAACAGAGACGACCCCTCTGAACTTCCCAGAGAACGCAGCGATAGACCTGTCCAATTTCGAGCTGAGTAGGGACGGAAGTATTGCCCGTAGACTCGGTATTGCTATCGAGGCAACAGGTACGGATATTGACACCAGCAGGGCTGCTACGTCTATTCGGAACTACGCCATCACCACATACAAGTGGGAGAACGTAGGCAACGACCCTGACACATCTATCGGTGTTATCCAGATTGGTAACAGACTATGGTTCACTGACTTGTTTGCAGAGACACAGTCTACAGCCATGCTGAACAAAGACAGCAGCGGTGTTGTACAGGCTCTTGACCTGAACGACGAGAACCCTATTGACATATCTGGCAACTTCCCCTTATCATACGCAGCTGTTGGTGGTGTTCTTGTCATCGCCAGTGCAGAGATGGACTACCCTGTCTACTTGGAGTTTAGTGGAGTAGCAGAAGATGGGTCATCCCCTGTCAGTGTGTCCCCTATCCGTATAAAGGTTAGGGACATCTGGGGCGTGTTTGATGGACTAGAGGTGGATGAGCGACCACCTGCCCTTACTCCTGAGCACGAATACAACCTGATGAACCAAGGCTGGCCAGACAGCAGCAGCTCCTCTCTCAGCAAGAGCTATACCCGAGAAAAAGCAAGAGGCAACGGTAGCTACACACTCGGTGAAGTTTATCCTGATTTATTCACCAGCTTTGGTTTCTTTAAGGCTGTTGCTAAAGTAGGTAACGGGAGATACGGAAGATACGCAAGCAGCACCTACGAGGGAGGAACTAGACGACAGTATGAGCAGATTGAGTACCTAAAAAGGACGTACGGGTTTGGTGCACCATCCACCACTCTTATGTGGGACAGTGCTGAAACATCAGGCTACCCTGCTAATTCAGACATACGAAGCATAGGCGAAGGTGTTAACCAAGACGGAGATCCAAACTTTGACCCAGCAAGGGTTAACAT
>FYBJ01002145.1_pt1 | contig 21197 bp, 27 predicted proteins | sample 1134611 | NCBI WGS metagenome assembly FYBJ01 (sample SAMEA104116008, study PRJEB20421) | marine metagenome | isolation source: marine | reverse complement strand
TCTCGTGGGCTCGGAGATGTGTATAAGAGACAGCTATATAGCCAACAACCATGTGAGCATAATGTCCGTACTCGCCTTCCTCGTTATGAGTAAGAACTAATTTCCATTTTTTTTGGGACAACTGTTTAAGACGAGAAATAAAATTCCCTTCGGACTTATAAAAATCGTAAACTTTATTGAAGTCTTCTATATATTCGTCTGTGACGTCAAACATTTCACTTTTGTAAACGCCAGCTAGTGCCATAGTTCTGTAAAATTCTACGGCCCTGTCATCGTATTTGTGAGTGGAGCAGATGACCATCCAGCCAGTTTCAGCCAAAAGATTAGCACCACCCCATAAAACTTCGTCGTCTGGATGTGCTACTATCATTAATTTATCAGGTGTAAGAAGCATATTTATACTACACTTGTAAAAATAATCTGCTTAACAGATTATTCGATCCGAGTTAGTGCGTGAACTTAAAGTTCACACGTGCTCCGAGTACTCGTAAGGGTCGAATGTCATCTCATATTCGTCTATATAATTATTATTTTTGTAGACAGCTCCTTCGTAGTCGTAGTAGTCAATTTCCATTTCCTCGTCTTCATAAACTTCTTGGTATTCATTAATATTGTAGTCGAATGAATCCTCATCTGAATCGTAATCTTCATCTTCGTGGAATTGCTCTTTGAGTAATTGAGATATACTTTTTACAGGGATAAACTCATAGTACTTATTTATTTCTGATTTGCACTGAGGGCATGAAAACTTTTTTTTTGCTGTGCTTAAGGTATGATACCAACTTTTTGCACAACTATCACAAAAAGTTTTTTTGCAGCACTCAGTTTTTAACTCTTGATTTTCAAATTCCGTTAAGCAAACTATACAACTATTATCGACATCCTCCACACAAACCATGTTTATTTAAAAGAGTGAAATTACAATTTTGAGATTTCGTTTTTGTCTTCAATAAATGGTAGGTTGGCATTCAAGCTCCTTTGTTTCTATGTACTATGCATACATTCAAGACAAATATGAACATTTAAAATTTAATCACAAATTTTTTAAATACTTGTCTATTATTTTTCTTTTAATAAGTCTAGTCTTAGCTTTGATAGATATTTATTTTTTAACACAGGACGTCACTGATCTTAGAAAAACAGATCTTTTAGTACTGGCAGGCTTAGTGGTTTTTTTCGATTTATTTAAGCTATTTTATATTTTAAAGAACGTATTTTTATTTGCACTTTTAATGGCTTTAACCTCTTTAATTTTGCTGGTTTTTATCTATATTAGAGTTGAAACTTTGAGAAAGGATGGTATGGTGGTGAGGAGTTTAACGATGTTTTCTATAATTTATTTATTACTTTCATTAGGCTTTTCAATAGTTTATCACTTACCAACTTTTCACCAGTTAATTTTTACAAATGATGCTCACTAACCACACAGTGAGTACACATGTAGTGTAAGGTACTTAATTTTTCAAAAAAATTAAAATTTCTTTTGCAGTATTTAAAATGACAAATAAAGGTGAAACTGAAATAAATGTCCCAAAACTTTACGAAGAATTTAAAGACGAATTTACGGGATATTTTAAGAGAATTGGTATTGAGCAAGAAAAAGCTATTCCCTACATCATGTCGCGAATTTTGTATACAATGCTTCCTAAGTTAATGTCAACAGTTGGAGCCTATAAAAAACTTTCTGGATCGGATAAGAAAACTTTAGTTCAAGATACTGTAATTCACGCTATTGATGAACTTTTTACAGAGTTGAATATTTCCACCAGCTTATCTCAAGAAACTTGGGACGAACATCTACGAGATGTTTTGTTAATGACTGTACCGATGGCCATTGATACTTTGATTAACGTTGAGAAGGGGCAGTTAGCCTTTAATCCAAAGAAAGGATTTTTTTCTTGTTTTGGAAAGTAAGTGAAAAGTGTGATTTTTAAAGTTGGTACTATTAACACGAAACCTTAGTATAAAAATCGAAGATATTTTTAATACATCTTTGTCACGGGAATTTGAAAAAATTTATCGAAACCTATTTCAATATATTTTAAAAAGATATAAATTTGAAATAAAAAAAATAAAAACAGAAGCTGTTAAAATAATTCAAAGAAAATACATTTACAAAAAATATGTTATAGATTCTTACTCACGTTCACTCTCAAGAGTGGAGTGAGGAGTAAATTTAAATTTTAAAATTTAAATACTCGTATTACCATACTAACGTAGTAACTTATTTAAAAAATAGCAGGTTGGTTTCCTCCTGTTGTAGTGGTAGTGCGCACAGTGCGGCTGACCCATTCAGTGGCTCCTTGGCGGCGTTCAGAAATAGCCACCAAAACTGAGACGGCAAAAACGGCAGCAACACAGCCAATGTATACCCAAGCAGTAATGTACAATTGTTTGCGACGAGCCTCATCAAAATTATCATATTGAGAGGAGCGCAATTGTACTAAGGCAATGACTGCGAGAGCAAAACCAACTGCAAAAGCACCGGTACCAAATAAACCAACCCAAGTCCAGTTTCTGTCGATTATCATCTTTTACTATAAAGTAAAAAAAAATTTAATTTTACTTTGAAATTTGTTAAAATTTATTGTAACTTTTGAAATTTATAAACATTTTTATAATCATTTTCATTAGTCGCCACGTACAAATTTCCTCCCAACATATAAGTGTTTTCCGTATCCAAAGAAAAAGAAAATTTCAACCAAGGGTCGTTTAAAGAAATATAAATTATTATATCATCCATCTCTTCTGAAGTTGAAAAAAAGTTTGGACAACCATAAAGTTTAATGTTTTTTATGTTTTCTAGCATGCAATATAAACCGTAGGCTAAAAAACATCCCGAATGATAAGCATGAATGTAAAGTGGTTTTTCACTTTCACTTTCGAATAAAGAGTATTTTTTGAAAATTTCATGCTCTCTTGTCCACTTTAATAAACCAGCATGGATCTCTACATTTTTTTGTGTCATGATAAGAGCTGTCTTAAATAATTTCCAATCCTCTGTATCGAATTTAATCTCTGGAATTATTAAAATTGTCTTGTCCTCAAAATCATATTTTTGAATACTGTGTTGTTCCTCCCAAATTAAAGTATCATATAAGTACTCTTCGTCATTAATTTGATAAGAATCCTCAAATATATCATATTCTTTTTTACCACCAACAGAAATACTTTTCTTTCTAGAATACTCTTGTTTATTTAAAGATTCTAAAAGCTGTGCCTGACTTAATTTTGCAGAATTTGGATTAATTCTGCTTGTTGTTGAAGGTATAAGAATTACTAGTAAAATTAAAAATAAAAGTACTATACCAGATAAAATGATTAAAAGATCTTTATTTATAGTAAACATTTATACTCTTCCGTAAAATTTTATTTGTACCGTAAAATTTTATTTGTTAAAAAAATAAAATTTTACGGAAGAGTATAAATTAATTTAATTTTTAAAAATTTAAAAACTTTATTTTTATTTTATTATTTTCAATGTAATATTTATTTTTTTTTAAAAAACTTTTTCATCTCTATATCAGCTTTCAAAATCTAAAAATTTGTTATCCCATATATAATTGCAGAAAAATATACCTTCCATCAAAAAATTTATATTTTATTGAGTTGTAATATTTAATGAGTCTTCAACAAACATTTTTAAAATCTAACAAAGCAACTTAAAACATTTTTTTCTTTAAAAAATTATCTCCAGTTCGGTAAAAGTTTTAAAAGTTTACTAAACTTCCATCTATTAATCGTGTGAATGTCTGCGGTTTTTAAATGTGAAAGTGAGTGATCTGCTAAAATCATAGAAATCATTTGCTGTCGATCACCTTCATAATACTCATTACCAATTCTCTCCTTTTTGGTAAAAAAAGAATCGAACTCTTTAAGCAGTCTTTTTTCTACTTCCTTGGAATTGGAAACTTGTATAAAAAATATAACCTCACTATCGGAAGGGTAACTCTTTAATCTTGAACGTATGTCATAGGCATCAGTTCTTCCGATTTTATAAATATCTTCCTTAGTGTTTACAAATTCTCTTTCTCTGATTAAATAAATATATCCCATTTAAATTAAAATAATGTTTTAAAATGGTTGCACATGTATATTGCATGACATCTATTTTAGGATTGTTCATTGCTTTTGTTACAGTTTTAATAGTGCTGCTTATCAACAAAACTAAAGTAACCACACCCACTGTAAAAACCGTAAAACAAAAAAAAGCAATAAAACCCCTCAAAGAAGATGTCCCCGAAATTTACGATTTACTAACTCTACAAAATAAAGAAGTTCAGCTCAAAGAGTGCTCCAACTCTTCTTCAGCCTACGAATTTTACATCTCAACTCCTGCTGAAGGAGTACGAGGCCGTATAAAAAAATGTGTCTTTTTAATGCTCGAAAATAAAGAAAAATGGATCATTGACTATTTCACAAAATACACAAATTATGTAGTGGTTTTTCCCACTATTGCCAAAACTAGTAAAGATTACGAGTCTGTGCTTAACAGAATATTTTTAAGCAAGGACTCAGACAAAGGACTTGAATTTACTAGTTTAAAAAGAGAATGGACGGTTGTCTGCCACAAACAAACATTTCCACTCTTTTTAGAAATGAAATTACCAGAAGCTTTTAAAGAGAATTGTGTATTTGAAAATTTAATTTGTTTGCAGGGAAATTATACCGAAATGACCACGAACGTAAAAAATGTAGTTTTTATAGATACTCTTTATAACTGCCAAATAAAATACAATACTTTCTTTCCTAAAGATATATACGAAGACAATGATGAAAAATATAAAAGATACTATTATAGAATTCAAGGCAGTTACAATCCAACGTTGTTCTCTTCGAGTTGTGGATTTCATGATGAGACCTGTGACAAGTGCACAAAAAGCGCCTATATTATTAACCCTAACGCTATAAAAAGTACCTCTCTTTCTATTATTGATCACTTTTTAAACTACGAAAAAAATTTACAATTTCCAGTAGTGGAAATCATTAATATTAAAGTCAATAAAAAAAATGAAATTATTTGTTTAACTATAAGTAATTAAAAAATGGTACAGGTGACTGTGTTTCGTGGAATATATGACTGACTGTTATAATCATGCTGAAAATCACGAGTACAAAAATATAAATCGGGAGCACAGAAAACCTCTTATTTTAAAAAAAGTAAAGTCTCTGAACGCGGAGATAGTTTGTTTGCAAGATGTTCAAAAAAGTCACCTTGTAAAAGAAGATTTTCCAGATTATAATTTATTTTTCAAAAAAAAGATTACAACATGCAATTGTTAATTTTGATAAAAAATTTTTTCTCTTACCGAAAAAAATAATTCATAAAAATAAATATTTAATTCTAAAATGGAAGATTGCTCTTTAATTAATGTGCACTTGTGTACTAATCGCGTTAAAAATTTTAAAAAAGAAAAAACAGACTGTTTAATCAGCATAAAAAACTACTTTGGACACATAAAATATTTTTGTTATTTGCACTTCTGAAGAAATACAATCTTACTTAGACAATACAGAGTTCAATTTTAAAAATGTTTTGAGACAATCTCCCGAACACAGATCCTGTGGATCCTGTGTAGGAAATAAAATAAACATAGACCATATCTATGTTTTTGAAAGTGTACTCTTTTACGAAACTAAAATTTTTCATTCTAAAAAGTACCCTTCTGATGAATGTCCTTCTGATCACCTACCCATTAAAATTAATTTTTCACAATCTTTATTTTTGTAGAGAGAAACGATTTAAAAATCCTTTTTTTAAATTAAATGAAATATCCAATGATTTTTGTTAATAAAAATGATCCAAATAAGCGCTACGCTTTTATGAAAGATAAAGATGATAATATTATGGGTATTTCCTATGTTGATGGTAAAGAAATTCCCCGCAAATTTAAAAATGAATCTGAAATGAAACGTAAAAGAAGTGCACTAGTTACCTCTGGTGAATGGGCAATTCAAACAGAGGAAGATCGGGAGACTGGAATTAAACTGCCTATCTACATGTACCCTCATTGGGATACAAAAGTTCGCTGGTCAGCTCAATGGATGCAAAATGAAGAAGGAAACAAGCAAGTTATTATGAGCAGTTTTTTAAAACAAGGAGAAAAGGACTCTGAAGGAAATGAAGTACCGCCTAAGATTCGTTACATGTGAAACATGCACGAAGTTAAAGAGCAATATGATATGCTTAAACAAAATGGATGGATTGAGGCCGAACAGCCAAAAATTGATGTTACTTATGCACCTCCTGAAGATCCAGAAATTAGAGAGAGACGCCTTAAAGAACAACAACTTAATGACAAGTTGATGGAAATGTTAGAAGCCGAAAGGGCTGCGAAAAAAGAGTAAAAAAAGAGAAGTAAAATAAATATGCCAGTAACCAACAAAACAAACAAAAAACTTGTCTATACTTATTTACCATCGATAGACGCTCGGCCTTCTAAAAAAATAACTGATTGGTATACACTCCTTCCAGGTGAGGAGGCAATTTTTACAGACAAACTTAACAATAACTTTGTTAATTTTTGGGTAGGAGAAGACTATCCATGGGAATATTTTTATTTTCAATGTACGGGTAATCTAGAAAAAGTTAATTTGTGGTATGGGCCTCTCGATATAACACATCCAATTACGATTTCTAATATAGAGAAAAATTTACCGGTTTTATACAACATGTCTACTAAATTGAGCAAAGGTTATGGGGCTGTGACTTCTTTCGAAAGTCATAAACTCGAACCAAGTAGAGAAATTCAAAATAAAGGTAGTATGGTTTTAACTATATGGGTTATTGCCATTTGTTTTGTAATTTTTGTCTCTGCCTATGTTAGATTTTTACTTTAATTTTTTTATTTACTCGAGTAAATAAAATGTTAACATCTTTCTTTCTTACAAATTTAATTTTAATTGCTACTGTCATTTTAATAGTTTCATCTGTGATTCTTGTCTACAAAAAAAGAGAATTACAAAGACCAGAAACTATAGTCTGTCCAACTAAAACAGAAATTCCTGATGAGTTTATTACAAGCTGGAATTTGGTTTCTAACACAATTACTCTACCTTTTAGTGATACTTTAGGTGAGCCATATAGTGTATTCATTGATTGGGGTGACGGCTCTGCTTTAGAATCATATAATGGTAACGGTTCCACTCCACCCAGTCACACTTATGCAACTTTAAATAATTACCTTGTCTCTATAACTTTAGGTCCTTTAGAGACCATGCCCTCTTTAGACGCTTCTCTAGCGGGAACAAATTTTACTGACAACTTTACGGGTATCATTCAAGCAGGAAAACCATGCTATACTTTGAAAAGTTTAGACAATGCCTTTAAAGACTGTGGAGCTTTAAAATTTATGGATAACTCTGACTCCGAACTTTATTTAAGTTCGGAGTGGACTTCTGGAATCACTGATATGACAGAAGCCTTTGAGAATTGTACAACTTTTAACTACCCACTTGATAATTGGGATGTTAGCAACGTTTCCTCACTGGACTCAATGTTTCAAGGAGCCTCAGCTTTCAACTCTTCACTCACGGGTTGGCAAATTACTCGTTCAGGAGTGAATGCCAACTCAATGTTTGAATCCGCGACTGCTTTTAACCAGCCTTTGAATAGTTGGAATACAGATGGAATTACAAATATGCGTAGTATGTTTTTGAGTGCCACAGCTTTTAATCAGGAGATCAATTTGTGGAATGTGAGTAATGTAACTAGTATGTCTCAAATGTTTTTAAATGCGACTTCATTTAATCGAAACATTAATGAGTGGGATGTGGGTAATGTAACTGATATGAATAGTCTTTTTAATAATGCTTCAGATTTTAAGGGTGATGTTAGTGGGTGGAATGTGAGTAGTGTAAATACCATGAATAATATGTTTTTGAGTGCGACAGATTTTAATGGCAATATTGGGGGCTGGAATGTTCACAAAGTTACCAGTATGAATAACATGTTTCAAGGTGCGTCTTCAGCTTTTAACCAAGAGCTAAGTGGATGGAATTTTACTTCCGCAATTAGCACAGTTGGTGGCTTTGAAAGTTTTTTGGGAGGCTCAGGAACTTTATGCCAATTAGCTCAAGATTTAACCAACTTTTCTGCCTTGATTATTAAACTTGAAGCAGATGCTTTAGCCGGGGGTGTAGCAACAGAAGTTACCCATACATTAAACTATTCCAATACGATTACTCTTATTGGGGATGCAGCTGTGGCAGAAATTACTTTGTCGAGTGCCCCTTACAATTGGACAATAAATCAAGTTGCTCCTTAAATTTTTCTTTTTTTAATCATCAATTTGTCACCACCTTTTAATTTTGCAGTACGACATTTTAAATATTTTAAATATTTTTCGTATTTAAAAAGATGACTTTCAATGTCATTGTAATACTGTAATACAAATAATAAAAGTAATATTTACACATGCGTCTTAATAATTCATCGCTCTTAAGTATTCTATTTTTCAAGTGAATAAAGTTTTGCCTTTCTCTTACATCTATTAAAAATAGATTTTTTATAGACGAATGTAAAATATTTAAATATTTTAAATATTTATTTTTGAGTTCACTTACAAAATATATTTTAGAGTATTATAAATAATGTTAACTGTGATATTTTTAACAATGATATTAGTTTTGATGATTGGTGCCATCTTTTCAGTTTCAGTAATTTTGTATGATGAAATTAAAGCTCTTAGAAAAGTTCCTAAAGTAATTCCGACTTGTCCCTTGCTTGTACCTGATGAGTTTGTTACTAGATGGAATTTAGTTTCTAGTACAATCACTCTACCTTTTAGTAACATCACTGGTAAAAGTTACAACGTCAATATAGACTGGGGTGACAGTTCAGAAATTGAAAATTATTCAGGAGACGGTACTGTACCTCCCAGCCATACTTATTCTTCTCTCAACAACTACACAGTTCGTATAACTTTAGCCGATGAAAGTAGTCTCATGCCGGCTCTAGATTCTAGCCTTGCCGGGTCAAATTTTACGGACAACTTTACTGCTGTAACTCAAGCTGGCAAACCGGGGTATACAATAGAATCGATGAGTGCGGCTTTTCAGTCTTGTGCGGTTTTGGACCTCATGGGTAATTCTGCCTGGACTAGTAGTGTTACAAACATGAGAAGCGCCTTTCAAAATTGCGATATTTTTGATTATCCTATTGGAATGTGGGATACTAGTCAGGTTACTGATATGCAATATATGTTTTCTGAAGCCTTAGTTTTTAACCAAGGTATTGGTGATTGGAATACAGCTAAAGTAATGAACTTCTCTAACATGTTTAACGGGGCCGCCCTTTTTAACCAAGACATTGGAGGATGGAATACAGGAAATGCGCAAACCCTGCGTTACATGTTCAATACGGCTTCGGTTTTTAACCAAGACATTGGAAGTTGGAACACTTCTAAAGTGACTAATATGGTTAGTACCTTTAATGCAGCAACAGCTTTTGACCAGGATATTAGTACATGGAATATGAGTAGAGTAACTAGTGTTTCTAATATGTTTTTTCTGTCGGCTAATTTTAATCAAGATTTAGGAAATTGGGATATGAGCAATGTCTCTGATTTTTCTAACATGTTTAATGGAGCTGTACTTTTTAATGGTTTAGTAGATAATTGGATTACAGCAAGCAATACAAATATAGATTCTATTTTTGAAGGTGCCTCAGATTTCAATCAACCTTTGAGTACTTGGAATGTTAGTAATGTAACTAGTATGGTTAATGCTTTTCGAGATGCTGTAGATTTCAACCAACCTTTAAGTACTTGGGATGTTAGTAGTGTGACTACTATGGATAGTATGTTTAGATCAACTACCACTTCAAGCTTTGATCAAGATATTTCAGGGTGGAATGTAAGCAATGTTTCTAATATGAATAGTATGTTCTCTCGTGCTACAACTTTTAATCAGCCCTTGGCGTCATGGAATGTTAGTAACGTGACTAGTATGAATGGAATGTTTTTTACTACTACATTATTTAACCAAAATATCAGTAGTTGGAATGTAAGTAATGTGACAAATATGGCTTTTATGTTTGAAGACTCCGCCTTTAATCAAGACTTGAGTACTTGGGACTTTACTAATGTTATAAGTACTTCAGGTGGTATGACAGATTTTATGGGTATGGCTGGTGCCTTGTGTGCTATGGCTGGAGATGTGACCAATGCCTCTAATCTTTTTGCTAAATTAGCAACAGATGCTGCGGCAAATCCAAATTCAAACGTTGCACAAAGTCTGAACTATTCTAATGCTATAGTTTTAAATGGCTCAGGTACTGCTGCAGTCGCTACTTTAATAGGTACATACGGTTGGACTATTACACAAGTTTCTCCATAAATTTTACTCTCAAAAAGTAAAATATTTCAATTTAATTTTGTACTCCTTTTTTAATTTTTTTGTTTCAGAGACAAGCAGAAACTTCAAACTTTGATTTAGGACTTCGAGCTTTTTTCTTTTTTTAGTTAGAAGTTTACATTTATTTTATTTTTCAGATTTAGTTTTTTTACCCAAATTCAACAAGCACTTTAAACACCTAAATTATTTTTTTATTTTTCTTTTTTTTTAAATGGATCATACATCAGCTTTATATTTAATTAGTGCTTTAATTTTGCTCATATTAGCAGCAGTTTTTGCTACTTCTATTGCAACGACCTATTATAAATCTAAAAGTTTTGCACGAAGCGAACAATTGAAAGGTGTTAAAAAATGGGTCTTATGTATGTTTAATCCATCAGTTAGCCCAATTACTGAACAAACCATCTATTTTTCAGATGATGGTATTAATTGGCAATCAAATCCTGATAATCCTATCATAAATGGGTTGAATGTTTATTTTGGCAAAACAAATTGGGTTATTGGTGGATTTAATTATGGTTCAAGTAATACACAAGTTGCTTATTCCACGGACGGAGAAAACTTTTTTTCTGGAAATGTATCTGTGCAAGGAAATTATGCCCTAAGTATGACAGTGTATTTTGCTAATGACATATGGGTAGCTTCCACTAGCTCAGGAGAACAATACTCCACTAATGGAGGTCAATCTTGGACACCTTCAAATACTCCTGTTTTGGGGTATGAGACAATAAATAATATTCATTATGCTAATGGTATGTTTATAGAAATAGGAACTCAATTAAGTGTAGGAAATACTATAAACCTTGCCCGTTCAATAGAAGGTAAAACCTGGACTGGTATCACTGGACCTTTCTCTGGCAATGGAAATATACCGACAGATGTATACTTTGGAAATGGTACATGGGTAGTCGTCGGGTCTAGTAGTACCGAGACAGTAACAGACGTACACATTTATTATTCTTCAGATGGTATTACTTGGACTGGTGTAGCCGGACCTTTTGGAAATCCATCAGGTTTTATCCTTGCTGGTGGAAATAGTGTTTTTTATGGAGATGGTGTTTGGGTAACTGTTGGAAAACACGGAACAACGGATGAAAATATTTATTATTCAACAGACGCGATAAATTGGACTGCTGTAGTTGGACCTTTTAGTACAAATACATCAGGTGGAACCGTTGTTAAGTATCATGATGGTATTTGGGTAGCTGGAGGAGGATCTTATACTACAGATGAAAATATTTATTATTCAGAGGACAACGCCGTAACTTGGACTGCAGTAGCCGGACCTTTTGGAGTTGGAGGGAGTGTAACTGATTTGTCATACAGAAATGGTACTTGGGTAGCGGTAGGTAATGGGTACACAGGATCTGATGCTTACTATTCTTTAGACGGAAAAGTATGGAACCCTTGTATAGGAATTGAAAAAGAATCTGAATACAATATTCCTATTTCTGTTTATGTGAGATAAAAAGATTTTACTTTTTTTATTCTTTTATAAAGATGGAATACGAACAAGCAATGTACTTAATTTTGAGTTTTATTTTACTCGCTGTTTTTGCAATTTTAATTACTAGTATTGTTACTACTGTTTACACTGCAAAAACCGCAAACAACCAAAGTTAAATTTATTTATCTATAAAAATCTTTTGGTGATTTTATTCTTTTCATAAAATCTTCAAAATAATGTATGGAACAGTCTCGTGAAAAAAAAATGGTTTTGAAATACCATTTTCCTCATTTTTGCCTCTTAAAACATTCTTTATTCGTGGAGACAAAAAAATTACTATTATTAAAACAAAGAGTATGATATTCATGAATTTAAAAAAACACTTTCAGATGAAAATATTAAGTCATTAGACAGTGGTTATACGAAAAGTATAATTTGTATAAGAGATCCTTTTGATAGATTTTTTTCAGCTACTGAATTTATTAATAAGCAAATGACTACTGAAAATATGGTTAAAACTATTTATAATGACGAAACTTACGAAAAAAACTGGTGGTATGGTCAATGTAGAAAACTCTCCTCAAGGGAGTATATTTCCCAAGCGCTAGAAAATTTAGAAAAATTCGATGTTATCTTTAATGTTAGTATGATGGATAATCCATTTTATGTAAAAAAATTGCAAGAAGATATGTATAAAAAACTTGGCTGGGCTTATACAAATTTAAAACAAAAGAGAAATGTTTCTCTTGACAGAAACAAAAAAAGCAATATTCAAAGACAAACGGTTTTAAATGAATTGTCTAACGATAATTTAGATTATTTAAAGGAGAAACTGGAAAAGGATATTTTGTTTTATGACGAAGCCGTAAAATTGATAAAAAAAAGATATAAGCTATCTTAAAAAATGACTTGTAGTAGTGGTTTATGTAAAAAAAATAATTTGAATAGCAAAGAAACTAAAAAAATTCCGCGTATCATACACCAGATCTATCTAGGTTATACTGGACCAATGCCAGAAGAGTGGAAAAAAAATCATCAAGTTTGGAAAGATTACGCAGACAAAGAAGGTTGGGAAGTTAAACTTTGGAATATGGAAGACTGTGAAAATCTCATTAATGACTCTCTCTATCCAAAATTTTTAGAAGTCTTTCAAAATTATCCTTATGGGGTACAAAAAGCCGATTCAATTCGCTATTTTATTCTCTTCAAATATGGAGGAATTTATTCCGATTTAGATGTTGTACCCAAGTACAGCATTGAACCTATGTTACAAATGTATGATCAATCCAGTCATTTAAAGGCCATGTTCTGCCAGAGTCCACAAGATAGAACAGTGAGTAATTGGTTCATGGTGGCTCGTCCAGAGTGTCAGCTTTTTTTACAAATGATCAGAGGAATGGAGGAGCGTCGTGATAAAACTAGATTGAATAAACACTTTACTGTACTTTGGTCAACTGGTCCTATCATGGTTAAAAATATGATTGAAAAATATGAACACCCTGAAGAAGTTTATATTTTTCCTAGGGAGCTCTTGACAACTTGCACTTTTTGTAAGGATGATTGTAATTCTTTTGCTCTTTTAATTAATGACCAAAGTGGCACTTGGAATGGTGGAGCTACTCAGTATTTAAATACACTAACTTGTGCTATGGAACCTGTTAAAAATCTGACTTGGTTGGCTTGGCTAATTATAGTTTCAGTTTTATTTGGAGTTATGGTAGTTGGATTTATAGTTTTATACTATATGTATTTCAAGTGTACTGAATTATGTATGCGTTAGTGCGTTAGTTTTTCATTATTCAGGGTCGGCGTCTCCGGAGTCGGGTTCTTCTTTAGTCACCTTTATTTTTGTGGTTCTTGTAGTTTGGTTGAAACTTTAAAAAATGTGAAAAAAACTATATAGCCATTACTACTCTAAAAAGATAAAAAATCATTCGGAGTTGTTGCTATTGGTTTTACACTTTTAAGGGACATGCCACAGTAGAGTTAATCTAAGACCTTTGTTTTCTAAGAAAGATTTAAAATTTTATGCAAAGAAAATTCATTGACAACGGCTTTGACTTCTTTCTCAAAGCCAAAATAATTATTACTAAAAGTGATTTGATTACCTTTCTTTAACTTGGCAAATTTTCCCTTGCACAGACGACCTTCATGTTTTTTAATACCTATTAAAATTAAAGAAAACCAAGGTTCTGATACTGTGATATTGTACATTTGAATTAATCTTTTTTTAATTTTATTTAGAATATAAAATGGTTTCTAAAAGTTCCTTGAGTCAAAATACAACATGGTTATATGCTTCTCTCTTTATTTATTTCTTTTTGATTTTGGGTTTAATAACTGCCTTAATTTTTAACTTTTTGTACATCAATGGTCCTCCAGAAGAGAGATGTCCTAACATTAATGAATGTGTAGAGTGCTCCCCTTCTCCATGTACAACTTTAACCGAACTGTCTGGGTGTCACGCTTCGAACGAAACAATCTCCACTTTGGGAAATCCTAATACTGCCTTTGAATTTTATCTTCTGGGTTCTGTGGGAAATACTAGTGATACTGTTAGTATCGGTTCTTTTGGCCAGGCCTTTAGTACTTTAGTCACTTTTGCAGAAGAGGTCTCTGGAATTTCTATGCCTTTGTACCGCACAACTAATATTTTAAGTTCTAATGTAGGTAAATTTTCTTATATTCCAGCAACAAACTCTATTACAGAAACTAAATTTGGAAATGTTTTAACTACCCAAACAGTGGCTTTAACAGGTACTTTCTTTCCTATAATTTTTGAAAAAGATAATACGTCTACTACAGATACTGAAACTAATACGGTTGAATACGTAGGGGGTAATGTCCGTGTAACTGGTAATATTTCGACGACTGTTCGTTGGTTATATTTAGCTTCAGATACAGAGTTAGGATTTACAAATTTAGATGAAGGTCTCTATCCTGTTTTGACAACTGTAGCACCAGTTGGTACAGTCGATGACAACTATAATAGATATGTCTGGACTTATTACCAAATTTAAATTTTTGATACTTTGTCAGATGATACGAAATTTATTTTTAAAAAAATAAATAAATTTAAAATGTCGCGAGTCCGAAGAACCAACCAAACAGAACTGAATAAATTGTTAAAAGATATTAGCCGTCGTATGGAAGATTTTGAATTAGCTGTTGAAAAATTAAAAGAATTAAAAGACAGTGCGGTAGAGTTAGACGATACTATAGCAGAGCAAGCAGCGAATAATAAAAGTGAAATGGAAAAACTAAATAAGGATTTAGAAGATAACAAATTACGTACAATTAATCAAGCTGTATCTAGTATCGGTAAAGTTGTAATTTCTCGAGAGGAGTTACAAGACCTTCGTGATGAATTAGCTAAAGTAAAGGCTAATAGTAAGAAGGAAATTGAAAGTAAAATTTTATTGGAAGAGGAACAATATCAAGAAAAATTAAAGCAAGAACTCAGTGTTCAAAATCTTAAACATGAAGTCGAGACCGCCAAGTTACATGCTAGTGTAGAGTCTCATGAAAAAGAAGTGGAAAATCTTAATGCTGCTTTAGATAGAATGGCGGAAGAATTAAAAAGTCAAAAGGAACTTACAGCTAGTATTGTTAAGCCACGACCTCAACAAAACGAAAAATGAATCTATTTTTTAAAAAATAGATTTAAGAAAAGATAGAATGACAACTAAAACAGAAGAAAGAGTTAAAGTACTCTTTAACGAAAAATTTGAAGAGTCTGTACAGAAAATAAATGAAAATACTTATACATTTGTTCTATGGGGGATTTTAATAGGTATAGTTGTCAGTAATACAAATTTATTAGGACTCAGTGCGGGTTTTATTTTTGGTTATGCTTTAGCTAAAAAAGATATAGCTTTAATAGATATGGCTTTAGTAAAAACTTATTTATTACTCGATTATAGAAAATTTATTAAAGAGTGAATATATGAACTTCTTTGTATTTTTTTATATACTGGTTGTATGTATAAATAAAATGTTTACAGTCATTTATTTGAGAATCATTTGTATATATTTCTCCTATTGGAGAATAGTTTTTAGAGAGACAAAAATTCATTTCATTGAATATCCTTTCAAGCTCGGAATTTCGCTGAGAATCTCCTTTTATTTTTTTAAAATTGATAATAGACAAAGGGTCTCTCATTTTACACTTTATTTTTAAACAAAATAAATTATATTTTTTATTTTTGAGTTCAGGTAACTCTTCAAGCTACTGTGGAATTTCCTGCTTGTTCCCAAAGTTATAAACTTGGTTAGGTGGCGGGCCTTGCGAAAATCCTGGTTGTTGAGGTAGAGTTTGGGGTATTTCAACAGGGGCAGACTTGGTAAAATCGTAATCTACCTCTGAGGGTAAAGAAATTTCTTGTGAAACTTTCTTTGGTTTTCTATACCAAAATAGTACTATTAAAGCAAACAATAAAGCCACCGCAAATAGTGTGGCAAAGAGAGGTAAAATCCAATATCTATTATCAGAGACCTTCTTAGAAAAAGAAGTCAAAGAACTAGATTGGCCTTCTAAAAGTTCACCATTGTCGCAAGAAACCTCTCTAACATTATTGTAATTATTATCTATTAATTCGTAACAAGTACCACAAGATTGACTTATATTTACACCACCAGAAATAGTACTGTTTAGTGTGGTGACTGAAATGTCATTCATGTAACAAACACAACCACCATCACCACAGTCATCACTACATAAATTAGAAACATTAATACCACCTTCGACATTAGAATCTATAACAGTAATATCAATACCAGAAATAATACAAAAAGTAGAATTGCAAACAGTAATCTCTCCATTGACAATATTAGGAAAACCATTACCAGATAAGCAGGTAGTGTCACAGGTAATTGGATCTTGCTGCGGGACGGAAGAACCATCAGCCGCAGGAATATTGTACTCATTAATATTCATATTACAAGAGCACATGTAGCGGAGTTCTTCTTGATTTTCACCTACAATATCAGCTTTAGAAATATTATTACAAATGTCCTTATAAAAATTAGAACATTGAGTCAAACCATCAGATCTTAACCGGGAGGCGTCACAAAGAATATTGATAGCTCTCTTAATATTTGGAAAAAGAGTAGAGTCGATTAAATATTCTGTTTGGTTTAAAATAGTTCGAGCATTAAGAGTAAATTGATCTATGAAATTAGCTTGAGCAGTCTCATTCAAAGTGTTAGCTATTAAGTGTACAATTTCTAATCCTCCTGGATAACCATTCTCTATTAAACCATTATATTTTTCTCCCAAAACATTTGAAGGAGATTCACTAAGACCGTATGAAGATAACCAAAATCCAGTGAGAAATCCGTTATCTATAGCTTCTGGAGTAGTAATTCCATCTGCTTCTAAATTACCTCTTGTTGGTAGAGAGTAATTGGCTGTTGTTTTAAAATAGTTAGTCAAAAAATCTATGCTATTATTATCAATGTTCCATAAGGTAGCATTGCAAGTACCATATTGATGAATATCTCCTTCTGAAAAATTTGCCAAAACATCACTATTAAAAGCTCCATCAAAAAGTTGAATTGGATATTTAACTTCTTGTGCATATTGAATAGGTAAATTTGTATTAAAAGTTATTCCACCCAATTGGTTTGTTTCTTCCCAAGGTTCTCCGCAGGTAAAATTGTTTCCTTGATTAGGAGTACAATTTGGATTTTTACCATTACTAAAATCAGGATCTATAAAAGAAAGTACTCTACGAATTTTACACAAATCCATGATTTTAAAATCTGTTTGTGGAGTGTTACCGTTGATGACCCGTTTACAAACTCGCATTCTAGCGTTGGTACAATTGTCTTTAATTGCTGCACCGAATAGGGTAGAATCTCCGGTCACCGCACAGCATCTGTTAGTAATACCACTTTTTCCTTTGTCTTCCCATTCAACAGTGTTTGGACAATCAATAAAGTTATGGTTGCAACCTGGATTAGAAAAAACTTTCTCTATTGTCAAATCCGGAATATTTCTAATTTGCACAGATCGACATCCATCTACTTTTTTATTACAATAACTCGGATCTTGTAAATAATTTCTATTCGTCGGAAATAAAATTTCTGGATCACTCATTTTAATATTTATATATTGAAGAAATAACTTTTATATTTAAAATATAAATTAATACCTTCAACTTATTTTTTCTTTTCAAGAAGCTGTGAAGCTATTTTTTTAGCATAGTCCATATCACCAGTGTCAATTTCCACTCCTTGTTGATAACCATTTTTAAATTTTACTTGTGGAGTTTTCTTTTTTAATTTGCTCTTGGGTATTTCTTCTAAATCACTGAGCAAGTCTTTAAAATTTTCTTTTTTTGGTAAGGAAATATTTTCTGTTTGGCTAGGTACAACTGCTTTTAAATAATAATCAAAATCATCTGTGGAAGTCATTTTAAATAAATTTAATTTCTTTAATTTTAAAAATTTAAGTACGCAGAAAAAAATTCAGTATATAAAAAAAATTTACAATTTTTATTTCTATTATAAAATGAACAGTCTTGACAAACAAAGAGTTAACGTTGGTTATTCTAAAAATGCTTATTCTGCCTCCTATAATTTAAAAGCTTCTCATGCAGAAGGAGTCTGTCAATCTCACAAATTGACTAAGGATGTTTACGGACGCGAAGTTGGAGATCTTGGTGTTAAGCGCTACGACGACAACTGCGGAAACAAGTTTGATGCCACTCAAAATTTATCTTCTATTTTAGAACGTGAAAATAAGCAACGCCCTAGTATTTTGGGAAAACTTGACCCTATGGCTATTTATGAAGCTACTGAGGAAACGGCTTCACCCGAAGAATTCGCTTCGGTTGAGGAAGCCGCTGCACCCGAAGAAGCTTTTACTGAAGACTACACCAATCAATACATTAGCCCTGTTATGTACCGTGCTTAAGAACTTGGTGCTAAAAATCTTCTTCTCCCCCAGAACTTTCTTCCTCCTCTTCTTGTGAAGGTTCAAAGTGGAAGGAGTGTTCGTCGGGATTATATTCTGTATTCGAAGTATAAAAAAATATATTTTTTATTGTAGCCAAAGTTTCATCTTCATTTTCATAATGAACTTTGTTTAAATCGTAAAAATATTCTCCTGGTCCATGAATTAAATTTATCATACCACACATGTAGTCTAATAATTCATCTTCAGTATCACCTTCAACACTTATTTCTACATCCTTATTTTCATTCAAAAAGTCTAAAATATAGTAGTCATTTTTCAAAGTTCTGGTGGGAACTTCTACTGTGACTCTATCACCATCGTCAAATTCAACATAAGCATAACCGTCTTCTAAAATACGAAATTCCATCTTTACTTTTGAAAGTAAAGAACAAAGAAACAAAAAATTATTTTTGGTCTCGTGACTCTCTACTCCCGTTGGTCAAATTTATCACTCACCTCCATAATCTTTTTTATGGCTTCTTTTTGGCTGATGAAATACCATTCATTAAGCTTGTCACTTTCGTTAATGTCACGAATTAAAGCCCACTCTCTTTTTATTTCTTCTTCTATGCAACTGGCATACTTTGTTTGGTAAAAAAGTACCAAGTTAAAATCGTTAGCTAAATGAGTGCGGTAGCGTGTTAACAATCCACCCATGCTTCCCGAGTGAATTCCAATTTTTATATAGTTGTCTTTGTCTAAACGTTTTATAACATAGATCTTCTGTTCAGGATTTAAAGATTTGTCTATACAACCTTTAGTTTTCATATGCTTTTCTAGCATCTTATAAGATTCATATTTTTCATTACAAACATGGCATTTTGCAAATTGATTTTCAGCATCTTCTTTGGTCTCTTTTAAAGAGACACTTTTGCAGAGAGGTAAACAAATTTTCTTTTTGTTCAAATGCTTAATTAAAAATGTTTTGTATGGAGAAGTGTATCCACAACGCAAACATTTAAAACAAGTTTTTGGTTCTTCTTTGGGTTCTTTTTCGTACAGTGGAGAGTTCTCTTTTTGGGGAGAGTTTAAAGGGGAGTCTTTTTTTTTCTTTGTACTTTCAAATAAAGTTTCTAAAGTTTCATAGATGATTTCTGTTTCTTCTTTAAAAGAAACTTCTCCTTCAGAAGGTTGGGAGTCTTTTAAAGGTAAAGACTCCTCGTCGGAACTGTATTCACTTTCTTGTTGTTCTTCATCTTGTATTCTTTTTTTAATTTTTTCAATTTTTTTATCAGCCTCATTTTCCTTTTTAAAAAGAGAAACCAAAGAGGAATTTGTGGAAGTGGCAGGTTTACTCGGTGCTTTACTTAAAGCTTGAGGAGATTTCTTTTTTTCTGGTAAGGGTTGTGATACTATTTTATCTTTTGGAACATAACGAAATTGTTGCAAAAAATCAATACCTGATTGTCCTTCTTGTCGAGGAATAATCATTTTAAATAAAACTTTTTTTAAATTAAAAAAGTACACGTTTTTATTTTAAATTTAAATAATGATCTTTTAGTAAAAAACTAATAACACATATCAATATTAGATTTGTAACCTCTGGAGAACATGTACAAAAAGAGTAGGACCCAAACTACAAAAGTAAAAAGAAACCAGTAACCCCATAATTTACGATTGTCGATAACATATTTGTTACCTTCTTTTTTTTGGATAAATCCAGGTTCAATAAAATAAAGTAAAATAAACATAACAACAGGAGTAATTGCAATTAAAATCCAGACACTACTAAAACAGACGCGCTGCACCTCTCTTTTTGATTCAACAACACGATCTTCAGGTGTACCAATAATTTCTCTTAACTCAGCTATTTGAGAATTAATATCATCTTGAGTTTCCATTTAAATTAAAATATAAATTTTAATTTTTTTATCTTGTTATCTTCGAATATAATCAATCTGTGATAACATCTAAATTATTACTTTTTATTCTTAAAATATATAATTAAAAGAATAAATTATACTTTTGTAAGATTGGTATAATAAAATATTAAAATTTATTGTACCTTCTCACTTTAAAAAATAACCAAACCTAAATTTAAATTTCACAATAACAAAATTTCATATAAATACGGGTTTTTATATTATTATAAACAGTTTTTAAAGATTGAATTTTTGAACTAGTTAATTTTTAATTTTTTATACACTCAGCTTATTTTATCTTGTTTGTTCCTACTTGTAATATTTTTACTTATATTAGTAAATTCAAATAGAATATATTTTACTTTTGAACTTTTTTTAAAACATATTTACTCTTAAGTTGTTGTAGTAATAGTTTTTACTGCAATGCTTAAACCCGTACCACCCACTGCAAAAGGATCTCCTGTACCAGCTGTCCAAGTCGTGCCATTAGTTGAATACCAAATGTTTTCTGCCGTAGAGCCGTCTTCTCCACAGGCCACCCAAAAATCGTTATTAAAAAGTATGTCCTTAC
>FYBJ01001046.1_pt1 | contig 21199 bp, 22 predicted proteins | sample 1134611 | NCBI WGS metagenome assembly FYBJ01 (sample SAMEA104116008, study PRJEB20421) | marine metagenome | isolation source: marine | reverse complement strand
AGAAGGACTGGGAAGAGGTGGCTTACTATATCGTGCTGATCATCCTGATGGTGATGTTCATGGATTGGTTCTCGGGCTGGCTGAGGCGCAAGCTGATCACGGGTGATGTCAAGAAACCGCGCGAGCGCAAAGCCGCCCCCCCGGCCAAGCCCTTTGTCCTGCCCTGACATTTGCAACCAAAGCGCTGCTGACGGATGTGACCCGTCAGCGGCGTCTTTTCGTTTGAGAAAGACCAGAGATGACCGAACCCCGACTGAAACCGGACGCTCCGTACATCCACCCTGATTGCCAGATCCATGACAGCCAGTTCGGGGCCTATGTCGAGATTGGCGCAGGCACTCGCCTGAACAACACGGTGTGGGGGGACTATTCGTATTGTGACCGGACCTGCGATGTGGCCAATGCCCGGATCGGCAAGTTTTCCAACATCGCCAGCTTCACCCGGATCGGGGCAACGGATCATCCGATGGAGAAAGCGTCGTTGCATCATTTCCACTATCGCTCGGCCGACTATTGGGCGGATGCCGAACATGATGCGGACTGGTTCGCCCTTCGCGCCAGTCGGACGGCTGTGATTGGACATGACACCTGGATCGGCCATGCCGCAATCATCAAGCCCGAGGTCACAATCGGCCATGGCGCAGTGGTCGCATCTGGTGCCGTGCTGACCAAGGATGTGGCACCGTACACGATCGTGGCGGGCGTTGCGGCAACCGAAGTGCGCCGTCGTTTTTCAAAGGACGTGGCCGAGCGCATGATGGAGCTGGCCTGGTGGGATTGGAGCCACGACGTTTTGCGTAAACGCCTCGCGGACTTCCGCACGCTGTCGGCCGAAGCTTTTCTTGGAAAATATGCCTGAACTACTCGGGACACTCCCGCACCCGAGCGATCCTGACTGCGTCAGCACCGCTAACGGCTTTGGGCCGGGCGCCGTGCCTCCGGCGCGGCGCGGGTGCGTCTAGACCGACCCTATCGCGCCCATCGTGGACAGTAGCCATCTGGCGCCGACCGCCGAGCGCAGCGAGGCCCGGCCCAACGGGAGGAGGGCATCTTTGATGCACGAACGACGGGCGGGAGTGCTTGGCTCATGGTTCGCTCAAAGTTAGAGTGACGTGATCCCCCGCAAACCAGGTGCGGCCAAACTCGACCGGGTGTCCATGGGGGTCAACATTTACCCCCAATGATTGCATTACGGGTGCGCCTTCGGGCACGCGCAGATGCAAGGCTTGCGTCGCACTGGCGCGGCGTGCGGTCAGGCGCGTCCATTTGCGCGTGTAATCCTTGATGCCAAGCTTTTGCAACGCTCGGGTGACAGATTGCGTGTCTTCGAGGGCTGAAAGCATGTTGGGTAAGCGGCTAGTTGGAAACACGCTCTGGAACACTGCTATTGGTAATCCGTCTGCCAGCGACAGCCCGTCGTAGACCTGCACCGGGTCCCCAACGCTCAGCCTCAGGGCGTCGGCCTCTTGCGCGTCGGCCGCACGGGTGGTCAGCGCCAGGATCTGTTTGCCGGGGATTTTACCGCCGGCCGAGATGTTCTGGTGATAGCGTACTCTTCTGCCAATGGGGTACTCGGTCGGGCGCGCAGCAACGAATACCCCGGCGCCCCGACGGGCGTGCACCAAACCTTGTTCCGACAGTTCGGCCAAAGCACGCCGCACAGTGTGGCGGTTTACGCCATGGGTGGCAGACAGCTGCGCTTCGGTCGGCAGACGGTCGCCATTTCGATATCGCCCCTCGGCAATGTCCGAGGTCAGACTGGCGGCGATGGTCTTCCAGATAGGGGTTCGGCTCATGTCATCAAATCTTCACAGCAGACGGGATTGCGGGGTGGCCCTCTAATCCGTATAATTTGTCTAGTTGTATAGTTGTTGTAGACAACTTCGCCAAGGGGCTAAAATGGCAAATGAAAAACATACCGACAATTCGGCAAGAAAAGCGTGGATGAGCCTGATGGCATCCGCGCCCGAAGCGGCGATGATGGCGCTGTTGGATGCGGTGGAGGACAAACCCAAGTTTGACTGGTTGCGCGCGCCCGAAGTGGGCGGCGTCATGGTGCAAGGCCGCATGGGCGGCACAGGTGCATCCTTTAACGTGGGTGAAATGACAATGACCCGCTGCACGCTGGTTCTGGAAGATGGGACCGTTGGACATGGTTATGTGCAGGGTCGTTCCAAGCCCAAGGCCGAAGCGGCCGCCTTGATCGATGCTTTGATGCAGACCGAGGCGGCCGACCGGGTGCAGCGTGATGTTCTGTCGCCTCTGGCCGGTCAGGTGGCGCAGACCAAAACAGAACGCGCAGCCAGGGCCGCGGCGACGAAGGTCGAATTTTTTACAATGGTCCGGGGGGAAGATTGATGCAAACACAAGCGACCCAATTCGCCGGCGGGTTCTCGAACGCGCCGATCGACGCGGCCCACGCCTTTCGCGCGGCCATGACTGTCATGGCCCGACCGGGCGAGATCCGCACCATGACCGGCGCGCAGGCTCCGGCCCCCTTGTCCAGGGCTGCCGCGACCCTGTTGCTGACGCTTTGCGATCCGGAAACCGGAATTCACCTCGCAGGCAGCAGCAACACGCCAGAGGTTCGCCAGTGGCTGACGTTTCACACCGGAGCCCCGCTGGTCGATGCCGCGCAGGCTAACTTTGCCGTGGGCACATGGGCGGACCTTCAGCCGATCGATATCTATCAGATCGGCACAGCAGAATATCCGGATCGCTCGGCGACGTTGGTCGTAGAATGCCCGGTACTGGCACAAAGCGGGGCAACTCTTACAGGCCCGGGCATCAAGGGCACGTCGCAGTTTAGGCTTCCCGCCTTCGCAGGTTTTCTGGCCAATTCCCAACTCTACCCCTTGGGGGTGGACTTCTTTTTCACCAGCGGCACCCAAGTCGCGGCCCTGCCGCGCAGCACGCGGATCGCGGAAGGCTGAGGCATGTATGTAGCTGTAAAAGGTGGAGAACGCGCCATCGAAAACGCCCACGCCTGGCTGGCCGAAGAGCGCCGTGGAGACACGTCTGTGGCGGAACTTTCGATCGCGCAAATCCGCGAGCAGTTGAGCCTTGCTGTGAATCGTGTCATGGCCGAGGGATCGCTCTTTGATCCTGATCTTGCGGCGCTGGCGATCAAGCAGTCTCGGGGCGATCTGATTGAGGCGATCTTTCTGATCCGGGCCTACCGAACGACCCTGCCACGGTTTGGCGCAAGCTTGCCGGTGGACACCGGCGAGATGGCCTGTGACCGCCGTATCTCAGCGACCTTCAAGGATGCACCTGGCGGACAGGTTCTGGGTCCGACGTTCGACTACACACACCGTCTGCTGGATTTCAAACTGGCCGCCGAGGGCGAAGTCGCCCCCGCCGAATCTGGCACCCCGCGCGAGGAGCCCACCCCACACATCACCGAATTCCTGCAGGGCGAGGATATCATCCAGCGCGAAGTGCCAAACGATGCAGAGCCTGGCGATCTGACCCGCGAACCGATGGAGTTTCCCGCCAGCCGCGCGCTGCGGTTGCAGTCACTGACGCGCGGGGACGAGGGGTTCATCCTTGGCATGGCCTATTCGACCCAGCGCGGCTACGCCCGCAACCACGCTTTTGTCGGCGAACTTCGGATCGGTAAGGTCGCGGTCGAGATGGAGGTCCCAGAGTTGGGCTTTGCCATCGAGGTCGGCGAGTTGGACCTGACTGAATGCGAAACCGTAAACCAGTTCCAGGGATCCAAGACTGTGCCGCCGCAATTCACGCGCGGCTACGGTCTGGTCTTTGGTCAGTCCGAACGCAAATCCATCGCCATGGCGCTGGTCGACCGAGCGCTGCGGTGGGAAGAATTGGGTGAGGATAATCTGGGCGCGGCGGCCCAGGATGAGGAATTTGTGCTCAGCCATTCAGACAACATCCAGGCAACCGGCTTTCTGGAGCACATCAAATTGCCGCATTACGTCGATTTTCAGTCCGAACTGGAATTGGTTCGCAAACTGCGGCGCGAAGCCGAAGAGCGCAATGCGGATTTCAAGGAGGCGGCGGAATGAGTGAGTACAATTTTGCATATCTGGATGAGCAGACCAAGCGGATGATCCGTCGGGCCATCCTCAAGGGGCTCGCAGTGCCGGGGTATCAAGTGCCGTTTGCCAGCCGCGAAATGCCGATGCCTTATGGCTGGGGGACCGGAGGGGTGCAGGTGTCGGCGGCGACGCTGACGCCGGACGACACATTCAAAGTGATCGATCAGGGGGCCGATGACACCACCAACGCGGTGTCGATCCGCAAGTTTTTTGAAAACACCGCCGGTGTGGCTGTGACTGAGGCGACCGAAAAGGCGAGCGTCATCCAGACACGACACCGCATACCCGAGGCCGCGCTGACCGAGGATCAGATTCTTGTCTATCAAGTGCCGATTCCGGAACCGCTGCGGTTTCTGGAGCCGCGCGAGACCGAGACACGCAAGATGCACAGTCTGGAAGAATACGGGTTGATGCATGTGAAACTCTATGAAGACATCAGCCAACACGGTGATATTGCGACTGCATACGCCTATCCGGTGATGGTGGAGGATCGCTATGTGATGGATCCGTCACCGATCCCAAAGTTCGACAACCTGAAACTGGAAATGTCGGCAATTCAGCTTTTTGGTGCGGGTCGCGAGCAGCGAATTTATGCGGTCCCTCCGCACACCAAGGTGGTGAGCCTTGATTTCGAGCACTTTCCTTTTGTGGCTTCAAAAGCGGATCATCCCTGTGACCTTTGCGGGGCCGAAGACAGTTATCTGGACGAGGTGATCCTGGATGACGCCGGCAGCCGAATGTTCGTCTGCTCGGACACCGATTATTGCCGTTCCCGCAGCACAGCGGGCCATGTAGGCCGACTGGGTGCAGACATGGGGTCCGAGGATGCAGCATGACCAAGCACGCGACGGCGAAAAATTTTCGCAAAATTTTTGCCCAGGATTTCGGGGAAATCCTGCTACCGGGAGACCGCCAATGACACCGCTATTGCAGGCAAGAGGTATCGAGAAACGCTATGGCGCGCGGATCGGATGCAAGGATGTGAGCTTTGATCTCTATTCAGGCGAAGTGATGGGGATCGTAGGGGAAAGCGGTTCGGGCAAGTCGACGTTGCTCAACTGTCTGGCGGGCCATCTTGAAACGGATTCCGGTCAGGTGATTTTTGACACCCGCGCTGACGGCCCGGTGGATACGCTGCAGATGTCCGAACCCGAGCAGCGGATGCTTGGACGCACAGATTGGGCTTTTGTGCATCAACATGCCCGCGATGGGTTGCGCATGGCCGTCAGTGCGGGCGGCAACATCAGTGAGCGGCTGATGGCCGTCGGGGACCGCCACTATGGCGATATCCGCGAAAAGGCCATCGACTGGCTTGGTCGGGTGGAAATTGCTGAAAGCCGGGTGGATGACCGACCGACGGCGTTTTCGGGTGGAATGCAGCAGCGTTTGCAGATCGCGCGCAACCTGGTGACTGGTCCGCGGCTGGTGTTCATGGATGAGCCCACTGGTGGTCTGGATGTTTCCGTTCAGGCGCGCCTGCTGGATTTGTTGCGCGGTTTGGTGCGCGAGATGGGGCTGAGTGCGATCATTGTGACACATGACTTGGCTGTCGTGCGCCTTTTGGCGGACCGGTTGATGGTGATGAAAGACGGCCACGTAGTTGAAGCAGGCCTGACCGACCAGGTGCTGGACGATCCGCAACATGCCTATACGCAGCTGCTGGTGTCCAGCGTTCTTCACGTATGAAGGGTGAGAACATGATTGAACTTGATCGCGTGAGCAAGAACTTCACCCTGCACAATCAAGGCAGCGCCGTCATTCCAGTGGTAGAGCACGCCAGCCTGAAGGTGAAACCGGGTGAATGCATCGCCTTGACCGGCGCATCGGGGGCCGGGAAATCCACCCTGATGCGGGTGATCTATGGCAACTACCTGGCGGCCTCGGGGCGTGTGATGGTCGGGGGGCTGGACGTGGTGCAGGCCGAACCGCGCGAGATTTTGGCGCTGCGGCGTGAGACCCTAGGCTATGTCAGCCAGTTTTTGCGTGTGGTGCCGCGTGTGCCAACGCTGGAGGTCGTGGCCGAACCGTTGTTGGCGATCGGAGCAGACAGAGGGGATGCGTTAGAGACGGCGGCTGGATTGTTGACGCGTTTGAACATCCCGGAACGTCTGTGGCCCCTCAGTCCGACCACGTTTTCAGGCGGCGAGCAGCAGCGGGTGAACATTGCGCGTGGTTTCGCCCATGAATACCCGGCGATGCTGCTCGATGAACCGACGGCTAGCTTGGATGCGACCAATCGCGAGACGGTGCTGTCCCTGATCGAAGAGGCCAAGGCTCGTGGGGCGGCCATCGTCGGTATATTCCACGACGTCGAAGCACGCCAGCAGGTGTGTGATCGCGAAATCAACGTCTCGCAGTTCACACCGGAGGCTGCATGACACTGGCAACCGTCATCGCCGTTGTTGGCCCGTCGGGCGTCGGTAAGGACAGCGTCATGGAGGCACTCGCCGAGCGTGGACATAATCTGCAATTGGTGCGTCGCGTCATTACCAGGCCAATGGGAGAAGACGGTGAGGATTTCAAAAGGGCCACCGAAAGAGACTTTGATGCGGACCTGGCTGCGGGCGGCTTCCTGCTGCATTGGAGCGCGCACGGCATGCGTTATGGCATTCCGGCCGCGATTCACAATCAGCGGCGTCTAGCGCGCGGGCTGTTGGTGAACCTGTCCCGGTCAGTGCTCTTGGACGCGCAAGAGATGTTTGACGATTTCGTGGTGGTGTCGTTGACGGCCTCGCCCGAAGTTCTGGCCATGCGGCTGAACACCCGCGCCCGTGAAAGTGCCGAGGATCGTCAGCGCCGCCTGGACCGCGCCCGCCTGAAACTTCCCGAAGGGTTGCGCCGGGTGATCGAGGTCGACAACTCCGGCGCGTTGGATCAGACGGTCGCGAACATCCTGGCCTGGCTTCAGCGGGAAAGCGTGTAGCGATGAAGCATCTGGAACCGGCCATCGCTGCGCTCTCCCACAAGAGACAGATCGTTGATTACAAGGGGTTTCGGCAGAATTGGGGCCAGGACATGTTTCAGGACGTCTTGCACAGCCGCCAACTCGAGCTTGGGCAACTTGCTGGTCAGAGTAATGTGAAACCGGAACTCATCCATCACATATGGGTATCCCCACTGCGCCAGGTTCGCCTCTTGCGTGGGTTTCAGACCCGCCGCACGGCGACGCTCCAGCTCTTCGGGGGGGGCAGGCGCACGATAGCTGTCCAACCCACGCACGGCCTGCGCCGCCAACTCGCCCAATTCGCTGGTGTCGCCTATCGGACGAAGGGCCAGAAACCGTCCCATCCGTACCAATTCCAACCCGTCCAGCCACACAGGTGCCATCGAAGCGGCCATGTCAGCACAGGCCTGTTCCAGCGCCTCGAGCGTCTGCCCCTCGGCCAGGCGGAACGGCGCCTTGATGGTTCCGTGCAGCCCGTATTTGTGGGGTGTCGCAGTGATCTGAGCCACGTCAAGTCCTGCAAACACGGGACGGGACACCGTTTCACCGGTTTCCATGTCCCAGCCCAGCCAACTGGACCCGAACCGGGTCCACTCCGCATCGGCGGGTGGCGCAAAATAGATCGCATATCGCGAGAATGTCATATCGGCCTCCTATGTCGTGGCCTTCCCCATAGCTCAAACCATGTGAAGTTCAGATGACAGAAGAATTGATCCTTGCCAATGCAACGCTGATTTTCCCCGACGAAACCCGCAAGGGTGCGCTGCGGGTGGTGGATGAGCACATCGAAGCCATCGACACTGGCGCAGATGTTCCGCCAGGTGCCCTAGACTGTGAGGGCGATTTTGTTTGCCCCGGCCTGATCGAGCTGCACACAGACAACCTGGAACGTCATATCCAACCTCGCCCAAAAGTCGACTGGCCCCACGCGGCGGCTATCATTGCCCATGATGCGGAACTGGCAGGCACCGGCATCACGACTGTATTTGATGCCATGCGGGTAGGGTCAATCTCGCACGGTGGGCGCTATGGGAAATACGCGCGCAGGTTGGCCAGTGAATTGCTGGAATTGCGTGACGCGGATGCTCTCAAGATCAGCCATTTTCTGCACCTAAGAGCAGAGGTTTGTTCGGATACGCTGGTGGAAGAGCTTGCCGAGTTCGGGCCCCAGGACCGTGTCGGCCTGGTGTCTCTGATGGATCATACACCCGGGCAGCGTCAGTTCCGAGACATGTCAAAGTTTGAAGCCTATGTTCGGGGCAAATACAGCATGGATACTGCGCAGTTTGCGGAACATGTGGCGCATCTGAACATGTTGCGGTCACAGTACGGATATCTGCATGAAGTAGAAGCCGTCAGGTCAGCCAATCGTTTTGGCGCGGTCTTGGCCAGCCACGATGACACAACGGCAGAGCAGGTGGCAGTGTCTGCCGGGCACGGCACATGCCTGGCCGAGTTCCCTACGACGGTTGAGGCCGCGCGCGCCTGCCACGAGCACGCCATACAGGTGATGATGGGCGCACCCAACCTGATCCGCGGCGGGTCGCACTCGGGCAATGTGGCCGCCAGAGAATTGGCCGAGCTGGACCTGCTGGACATCGTCTCTTCAGACTATGTTCCCTCTGCATTGTTGCTCTCGGCGGTGAAACTGGGTGAGATCTGGGGTGATTTGGCGCGCGGTATCAAGACGGCGACCCTTACACCGGCCCAAGCGGTTGGGCTGGATGATCGTGGGGCGCTGCGCGTAGGCGCAAGAGCTGACATTTTGCGGTTCAACATGCGAGCAGGAGTGCCCGCGTTGCGTGCAGTCTGGTCCCGTGGGCGGCAGGTGGCCTGATCGGCCCCGGCTAGTTTTGCATCTTGCGATGCAGGGCGGATAGGCATGACACCGGGTTCGGCATGCGAGGCTCATGTGGGCTTGCCCACATGAGCCCGGCCCAACGGGAGGAGGTGTCCCGCAAGGGGACACCGACGACCGGCGGGAGCTCCCCTGAACACGGGGGGAACCTAAGTCGCGTCAGGCGCGATAGAACAGGTAGCGATCTGGCGCGATGGTTTCGGGGCCCGTGACATGTTCAAACCCGACAAGCGGCTGGCCCGAGATCAGCAGCCCACCGGGTTTCATCACGGCCGCGATCAGTGGGCTAAGACGGGCTGCTTCAGCGACGTCATCCTCCTTGATCCCCATTCTGAAATCATAGTGCGCCAACGCAATGCTCTGGCCCCGTTCCGCCAGATTGAGAAGCATTGGCTCAGCCTCACCTTGCAGAAAATCCTGTGCCGGTGGCACACAGGACGGGTGGCACTGCAACACCCGGTCCATCACCAAAATGCGGCGCCCGGGCAGGATCTCGCGCAGGTGGTCATAGGTGCGGCCGTTACCCAGCCCCATATCCAGCACATCGCCGCCCAGGTCGGCAATGGCCTCGGCAGCCCAGTTCAGCCCGTCCCGTTGGGCGGTAAAACGGCGCAGCATCGAATCCAGTCGGCTCATTGGGTGGGGTCCTCTGTCAGGGTTTCTGCCATTGTCCAGCACCGGGTCGGCCCGTCCAGCAGACGGAGTAAAACCTCGCGGGTGAACCGCCAGATGTCTTGATCATGAACCAGGTGATGGGTCAACAGGCCGTAAGGTTCAGAATTATCGGTCATCCCGCTGCGGCGATCCTGTAACTGCTGAACCAGCGTTAGGATCAGTTCGTTTTCAGGTGCCAGGCTACGTGTGCCTCTCCAGTCAATGGGATCGAGATGCGTGTTCACCTGCAACAGCCCGCGGGCTCCAAAGACAGCCCTGCGCGGCGTCGCCGCCGATAGAACCCGATAGCCCAGACCAGGGAGTTCTTGGATGATTCGCTGGTCAATCCGGTTCCATGGAGGCACAAACATGGGCGCCAGGTCTGATCCAAACAGCGCTCGCAGCCGGTCCAACCCCCGCTTGGCATCCTACGTTATGTCTTCAACCGGGCGATGGCCGCGAAACTCCGCCTTTTTTTCTGCGGGTGGGGCATGGTTCTGATGCGCCCACCCGTGAACAACGGGAAGCACGCCGGGGTTGGTCGAAAGCTGTTTTGCCAGGGCCGCTGTCGCATGAGCCGGGATCACTGCAAGATGAACTGGAATACCGATCTCGTCCGACAATGCACACAGCCGGTCAAGTTCGGCAGTCGGTTCGATTGCATCATCATCGCGCCACCACAATGGCAGGGTCAGTTCCTGAACACGCCATAGAGCGAGCTCTTTGTCCAAAGGGGCCCAGTCTGGTGTCATGTGCAAGCCTCCAGCCGGTCCTCGATGATCCGAACCGTCTCGACCGCCCCGTCAAACTCGGCAGGCTGACGCGACCGAGGTCGCGCACCGATAACCTCTTCGATGGAACGTGCCAGATGGTCGCCAGTCAGGTCAGCGTTTTGCAGAACTGTAAAACCTGACAATTCGGACAGACTCTTGGCACGAAGTGTCTGCTCGACTTCATGACCGTCATCAAAGGGGATCAGAACCGCCGGAGTGCCCGCCTGCAATATATCCAGGGCAGTGTTGTAGCCGCACATGCTGACGGATGCGGCCGCATGATGCAGCATCTGTCGAAAATCCGGGCGAGCGGGTTCGATTGTCACGTTCTCTGGCGGTTCGTCCTGCATTATCTCAGCGATCCGCGCCTCGGCATCGGAGCCACCCACCAACACGCGCCAGCGTCTGTTGGTGATCTTTCGGGCGGCCTCGATGGCCGTGCGAAAGATTGGTGTGCCAACCCGTCCACCTCCCGCGCTGACCAGGATTTCGCCTTCGCCAAGACGATCTGTATGCGCAACAGCCGCCGGGGGCGCGACATAGCCGGTGTAAATCAGCTTGGTCTTCAGGGCCTTTGACACGGGCCAGCTTACCTCAAGCCGTGTGGTTTGCGGGTCGGAATGGACCAGAACCGCATCGTAGAACTCTGTGATGATGGCATCCGTTTTCCTGACCTTCCCGGGATTTGACGGCGGCGCCAGGATATCACGGATCGAACAGCAGATCAGCGGGCGTTTGGGCAGGGCGTCTGCCGCCTCAAGCAAAGCCAGAAACTCATGCCGCAAAACGCGTCGCCCGAAAGGGAAAAGCTCGGTGATCAGAACCTCGGGTTGCATCTCTTTCAGGATGTCGGTCATCGCACGAGCCCGCAGGGTCAAGTGGGCCTCGCTTGCCACGTCTCCGGTGTCGGTCAGCAATCGGGTGAAATTCGTGCCGTCTGACCTGAGCGGAGGCAGATTGCGCACATCCACGCCGGTTGTGTCCAACTGAGGCACGGCAAACCCGCCCGAGATCAACACAACTTCATGCCCCTTTTGCGCAAAAGCGCGACCCAAAGTCAGGGCACGGCTCAGATGACCGCTGCCCAGTAGATGGGTGACGGCGATCAGAACTTTCATGCGCTGCGCTTCCGGATCAGGCGTACGGGTTCGGCTGCCGGGTCAAACGTATCAAGGTCGACCACAAACAGCCGGTTCCGTTTGATCTTGAAAGGCGCCTCGCCCTCAAAATTCCACCCATACGCCTTGGCCAGGATAACCCGCATGATTCCGATATGACAAACGGCGATCGTGTCCCTGAGGCGAGACCGAACCCAGGGTTCCAGCCGATCCCAAAGCTCGCGCGGGCTTTCGCCGCCGGGGGCGCAATAGTCCCAGCCCCATTCTTCGATATGGCGGAACCCGCTCGTGGGCTGCGCCAACAAGTCGATCCCGCGTTTGCCTTCCCAATCCCCCCAATTCATTTCCGTCAGTTCGGGCGCCGTCAAAGGCGGTCGCCCGGCCACGATCTCGGCGGTTTCGCGGGCACGGTCCAAGGGGCTCGACCACAGCTCGGCCTCGGCCCAATCTGGCGGCAGGCTGAACTGGGAAAGATCCCGGCGCGCCTCATCATCCAGCGGAATGTCGCTGCGCCCCTGAATCTGACCAGCGCGGTTCCAGGAGGTGTGGCCATGGCGAAGAAGGGCAAGACGGGTCATTGGAAACCTTTCAAGAGCGGGTCGATGGCAGACCAGAACCTATGGGTCGCAGCTGGTCTTAGGTGGGCCTTGGCGATCATGTTTCGGGTGTTTGCACCACAGGTGGCGCGGTGTTCGGCGTCGTTCAGGTGTTTCATGATGAAAGCCGCCAATGCCTCTGGCCCGTCCTCTGGCGTAGGATATCCATCGCCCAGAAGAATGTCCCGGACGCCCGGACGATCCTGTGCTGCCACTGGCAAGCCATGCGCCTGAGCCTCAAGGTAAACCATGCCGAACGCTTCATTGACACCGGGCCACAGGAAGAGAGAGGCCGCGCGATATACCTTGTTCAGCGCGATGCGATCCAATTGCCCCAAAAACCGCACCCGCGCACCAAATTGTACCATGAGCTGTTCGACCTTTGGCCGTGCAGGCCCGTCCCCCGCGATATCCAGCCGCCAATTCCCGTCAAGGTAAGGCAGGGTCTTTGCGATGATTTCGTAGGACCGCAACTTGTCGCCGTCGCGCATCATTCCAGCTGTCAGCATCGGTCCCGTCAGGGAACTGGCGTCGGGCAAGACGTCAACGGGCAGGAATGGCGGGAAATGTATCAGTTGCTGAGTGCCGGCGCGTTCGCGTTCAAGGGTGATCAGATCATTGGCCGTCAGATAGAAGATCACCTGAGCCGCGTCGCAAGCGTCGTGGGCCGCCTGCGCAAAATCCGACCAGCGACTGTTCAGGCGACTGTAGGCGCGGGTGCTTTCGATCTGAACGTAGGGAATGTCCAGCATCTTGCAGACGCGGGGACCGATCAGATCGGGTGCTTTGTAATAGTTGTGATAAGTCACCCATAGTTGAGTGTCCCGCCGCGCGCCTCGGGTCAATCGCTCGACTTCGGCGTCAGCTTGGTGGCGCAAGTTGGCCTGTTGGGCTTTATCTCCGGTTTTGTCATAGATCTTGAGTTCCGAAACCAGATCGACCTGTACCCCGCCGCGTAGGCCGATTGCCGCCATCAGGTTGCGCGCCATTTCCCGGTCTCCCGATGGCACCGCGCTATGGGGTGACTTCATCGGGGCGTAAAAGGCGATGCGAGTCATGGGATCACGCGCCCTGCATCAACTGTTTCAAACGAGCGGACAAGCGGGCGATGCCAGGGGCCATGCCGAACTCGCCGACCAGACGGTCGTGTGCGGCGATTGCATAGGCATGTGTTCGCGCCGAATCACCAGCCAGATCGCAGATCGCAGCCGCCAGTTTGCCCGGATCATCCTCGACCAGCAAACCGTGGGTGCCACTGTCGATGAATTCGGGGATGGCCGACACGGGCGTCGACAGGATCGGCAGCATTTGCGAGGCCGCCTCCATCAGCACGTTGGGCAGCCCGTCGCGGTCGCCATCTTCGGCGATCCGACTAGGCAGGACAAAGAGGTCGGCGGCCCGCATCGCCTCGATCACTTCGGGCTGGTCGCAAGCTCCGCGCCAAGTCATGCGATCTGCAATTCCTGCGCTTTCAGCTTGAGCTTGCAGCGCGTCCTTCAGGCTGCCGCCACCGATGTGGGTCCAGTGCCAATCCAGATCCGCGGGCAACTGGGCAAAAGCCGCGATCAGCCGGTCAAAGCCCTTTTTTTCGACCAGACGTCCAACCGACATCATGTGGAATGGATGCGTGACATTGCGCAGGGCACGCGCGGGCGGCGCGGGAAAGCGCGTGAGATCAAGACCGTGATAGACCAGATCGACCCGCGCCGGGTCATCCGCCATTTCGCGCAGGTGTTCTGCACCAAAGCCCGTGCAGGTCGCGCCAAAGACGGCGCCATGGGTCGCGGCGCTCAGCTTTTCGCGCTTTTCCCATTCGTCCGACGTCCAGATGTCCTTGGCATGGGCAGAAAAGCTCCACGGCAGGCCGCGCATGATGGCGGCATAGCGCGCAACGGATGAAGGTGTGTGCATGAAATGCGCATAGAGCGCCTGCGTGCCTTCGGGCAGTTCGGTGGCCAGAACGCAGGCCTGGCCAAAACGGCGAATGCGATTGTGGGTCAGATCGCGCGCAAGGTCTGCGCGCCAGATGCGAAATGCCTCGCTGTAGCCGGGCAACATTTGGGCCGCCGCGCGGGCACGCCAGACGCGCTCGGGCTCTTCATGAAGGTATTCGGGCAGATACCGCACCCGCGCCTTGATCCGGTCATGCAGCGGGTGGCGCTTTTTGTCGGTGGGGTGGCGCAGCGACCAGATGTCGAAGTCGTGCCCGCTGTCCTCGAGCGCGGCCAGTTCCTGTGCGATGAATGTCTCTGACAGGCGTGGCCAGCCTTTGACCACGATCGCCAGTGGCGGGTTCCGGGACGTCATTGAGCGGCTTGTTCCGTCTTGTTGGTCAGCAGGGCGTTCACCCGGCGTGTGACATAGTCCAACCCGTCGAGCAGTCCCGAAGATATGGCCTGCGAGGGTTTGGGTTGTTCGGACAGTCCACGAATGGCACGGATCATGGCGTCCGGGGTCAGCCCGTCGCGGGTTTCGTCCAGCATGCGCACCAGACCCAGATCTTCGGCGCGGGAGGCGCGCAACCATTGTTCCAGGCGTGGGGTGGTGCGGGGCACGATGACTGCGGGCTTGTCGAAAGACAGAACCTCGCAAAAAGTGTTGTAGCCGCCCATGCAAATCACGCCTTGGGCGCCTTTGAAGATGGTTTCGATCTGCGATTCAAACCCCACGGCTGTGACGCGCCCATTCAGGGCTTCGACTCGGGTTTCGAAGTCATCACGCAGTTCGCCCGACAGGAACGGGCCGTAAACCAGAACGGCGCGGGGCGCCAGGGTCGGGTCTTTTTCGTAGGCGCTGAGCACAAGATCAACCATGGCCCGGCCATCGCCGCCACCACCAGGCGTGATCAAGACATAAGGCTGCTCCGGGGGCTTGCCGTCAGCATGGGCTTCGCGCCGCAGGTAGCCGGTCCAGTGCATTCTGGCCTGGGCGTCCGCAGACAGCGGCAAACCGGCAGTCGGATCATAGATCGAGCGCAGGCCATAGACCCAGATTTCGTGATAAAATCGCTCGGTTGCGGTCACGGCGTCCTTGCGTTCCCATTCAGCGGCCAACACCTCTGGCTCGTCCAGTACATCACGCAGTCCCAGAACCAGCTTGGTTTTGCCTTCTTTCTGAAGTGTTTCAAGTGTCGGCAGCAGTTCTCCACGAAAACCGGTTGGTTCCTTGTCTACGATCAGAACGTCAGGTTCAGATTGTCTGGCCGTGGTGCAGATCAGGCCCGATCGCAGGTCAGTGACCTCTTCGATGCCCATGCCGATGGTTTGCGAGGCGTAGGTGCCATCGCTGCGCTTGGTGACACCGGGCAGTCGAACATGGTCGACGCGTTGTGGAAAAGTGAACCGACCTGCGACCGGTGATCCGGTCAGAATCAGGGCCGACGCCTCTGGATCGGCGGCTGTGATGGCGGCTGCCAGTGCACGGGACCGCCGCAGGTGGCCAAGCCCAAAGGTGTCGTGGCTGTACAACATGATACGGGGCGCACGGCATGCGCCAGTGTGTCCTGCCCTGGTTGTTTCCCCACCCATATTCACGTCTTCGACCTCGGACTTGCTCCGGACAATCTGTCTGCTTCGGGGGCACCGTAGCGAATTGTACAGCGAATTCCAAAGCCCAGAGTTTCAGCAGGCGTCATTTGGGCGACTATCAAGTGCGCCCTTGCCACATCATCTGAAACACTGCCCGGACCGACCGGCGCCTTGATGCAGGTCAAGCTGACGCTCGTTGCCATATTCATTGATCTGGTGGTGTGGATCGAGAATGGAAAAACAATCGATCCGCGATGCGCACGGTAAAGGCCGTTGTCCAAGGCGGGTGCGGTCATGCCCAAGTCCCGTAGTCGGCCGATCTGTGTCGGCAGTTATCATGCGTGCAGACACGGTGGGTACATCAGACCTGTCTTGCTTTTCTTCATGTCCTACTATTTGACCTGAACGGGATTGAGAATACGATTTCGCCAAAGAAGCAATTTGACGGGTCATGCAGAAGCATTGTTTTCACCGTATCGGTATCGTGTAACCAAGTCATTTGAATAACATGGACCTGTCGGATAGGTTCCCTGCCAGGTTCAGTTAACCAAAGAAAGACCTACATGCTGCCCATTGTCCTTCGCCTTCTTGCAATGCTGGCGCTGACCATCACGGTGACGACTACGACCGCGCAGGCGCAACTGTCACTTTACTCTGGATCGTCCAATTCCAGTGGCAGTGAATCCTCTGCAGACAGCGATCTGGCAACCGCCATTCGTGAGGCGACAGAGGCCGGGGCCAGCGTGATTGTCATCGACAGTTCAGGCAATCTGGCCGCGACAGGCCAGACATCCAAGGATGGGACCGAAGCGGACAAGGCTGATCCGATGGGGGAGGCGTCGCAACTGATGCAGGCGCAGTCGCAATGGTCTGAATTTCGCAAGGCCCTGGAATCCAGATTGGCGGCGCTGCCATATTCGATTTTCGAGGTCCAGTATATCCTGCGCCAAACCAGCCCGGACGGCCAGATCAGCACCTACCTGTGGGTTTTGGCCATAAACATTGGTCTTCTTTTGATCGGCCGATGGTTGTCGGTCGAGATTTACGGCAAGCGGGTTGCCAAGAAATATGTCGTCTCGCGGATCAAGGAAAACCCCATCGGGTACCGAGATAAGATGCCGTTCCTGGTCTTCCGCTTTGTCATGGGGATCGGCGGCACGCTGTTTGCGATGCTCTTTGCCACGATTATCGGCTTATTGATATTTGGTGAATCCGAGGACATTTCGGTTCAATTCACGGTGACGGCGATTTTTACCGCCTATTTCCTGTCGCGCACCGTGTCGGACTTGTGGCGCATGGTGCTGTCGCCTTACCTCAGCCAGTATCGTATTCCTCCGTTTTCGGATCGAGACGCAAAACGGCTGTATCTTTGGGCGTCGGTTTTGGCGGCCTATGACATTTCGACGGTTCTTTTTGCCACCTGGGTCGCGGATTTTGGACTGAACTACAACGTCTACGCCATGGTCTATGGTGTGCTCACAGCCGCGGGCGCTGCGTTCAACGTGCTTATGATCCTGTTCAACGCGCGCGCCATCACGGAAGCCATTCGCGCTGGTCGCAGCAAGGAGCAGGTGTCGTGGATCTTGTGGGCGATATCCATTGCGTGGGCCCCGGTGTTGATCCTGTATATCGCCTTCAGCTGGTTCGAATTGGCCTTGGACCTTGTGCTCGAACACCCGGTGCCGATCCCGCTGATCGCGGGAACCTATGGCATCTTCATGTCTGTTGTTGTTGCCTATGGTGCAATGAACTATCTGCTCGAGCGATATTTTGATCGATCACGCAAGGTACAGGAAATCAACGCCGAGCTGGCCGAGGCCGAAGCAAGCGAAGACCCTCGGGTTTCACCACCCATTGAATTGGCGCATTCAATCTCGACCTATGAGGACCTGGCGCGACGGGTGGCAGGCATTTTGGCATTTGTCGTTGGTGCTTATGCTCTGTTGGTGATCTGGAACCCGGAGGCGGATTGGACCCAGGACCTGCCGATGGAACGGTTCCTGGATGTGATGATGATCCTGTTCATCGGTTACGTCGTCTTCCATTTCTTCCGCATCTGGATTGACAGCAAGATCGCTGAAGAAGGCGGGGACATGGAAGAAGGCGAATTGGGGGACGAAGGTGGTGGTTCATCCGCCAGCCGTCTCGCAACCTTGTTGCCACTGTTCCGGGGTGCGATCCTGGCCGTCGTGGTGGTGTCGATCGTGCTGATCGTGCTGCTGGAAATCGGCATCAACGTGAGCCCGCTGTTTGCCGGTGCCGGGGTCGTCGGGCTGGCGGTAGGTTTCGGCTCTCAGACGTTGGTCCGAGATATTTTCTCCGGAGCGTTCTTTCTGCTGGATGACGCGTTCCGCAAGGGGGAGTACATCGACATAGGCGATGTGAAGGGGACGGTTGAGAAGATCTCGGTCCGGTCGTTCCAGCTGCGCCATCATCTGGGCGCGCTCAACACCATTCCCTTTGGCGAGATCAAGGTTCTGACCAACTATTCCCGCGACTGGGTGATCATGAAGCTGCCCCTGCGGGTCACATATGACACCGACGTGGAGAAGGTGCGCAAGCTGATCAAGAACCTCGGTAAAGAATTGCTGACGGATCCGGTGATTGGCGACAACTTCATCCAGCCGCTCAAGTCACAGGGCGTGATCGAGATGCAGGATTCGGCGATGATCATCCGGGTCAAGTTCATGACCAAACCCGGCGATCAGTGGCTGGTGCGCAAGCGCGTGTATCAGGACATCCGCGAATTGTTTGCGCGCGAAGGCGTCAAATTTGCCCATCGCGAAGTTACCGTACGCCTGGCGGACGAGAAGGAAGCCGGCGATCTGACACCCAAGCAACGAGAAGCCGTGACAGGGGCCGTTCAGGCGGCAATCGACGAGGACTACCTCGATGACATCGGGCCGGGTGGCGGGGATCGCGACTAAGGCTCGGGACGCTCCCGCCCCCTTGACGCCTTTCTGACGAAAGACCCCTCGGGGTTGGGCCGGGCGCCGCGCTGACGCGCGGCGCGGTCGCGCTCAGTGTTTCGACGACCGCAGAATGCAAACGGCGCGCGCCCCGTCCCCAATTACAGACTTATTGCTGATACGGATCAAGGCTATCGCGCAACCCGTCGCCAAGGAAGTTGAACGCCAAGACTATGATGATGATCGGGATCATCGGGATGGCCGTCCAGGGATAGATCTCGATTGAGGCCAAATTCTGTGCGTCGTTCAGCATCACACCCCAGCTTACTGCGGGTGCCCGCAGACCCAGGCCAAGGAAGCTGAGCGCTGTTTCGCCCAGAATCATGGCCGGGATAGACAGCGTTGCACTGGCGATCAGGTGGCTCATGAAATTGGGCAGCAGGTGTTTGCGGATCACCCGACCTGAGCTGGCCCCCATCATTTCTGCTGCGCGCACGTATTCCTCTTCGCGCAAGCTCAGGAACTTGGCGCGAACGGCACGGGCAAGGCCCGGCCAGTCGAGGATTCCGAGAATGATTGAGATGATGAAGAACACGGCCACCGGCCCCCAGTTCGAAGGCACGGCAGCCGACAGCGCCAGCCAAAGCGGCAGTTCCGGCAGCGACCGCAGGATTTCGATCACGCGGTTGATGACCCAGTCGATGCGGCCACCGAAATAGCCTGCAATCGATCCCAGCAGGATTCCAAGGAAGAACGACACCGAGATACCGATCAGACCAACGGTCAGCGAGAGTTGTGCTCCGTAAAGAATGCGGCTGAAGACGTCGCGGCCCAGTCGGTCGGATCCCCATAGGAAGAGCGTCGCGCCATCGGGAGCACAAAACAGGTGTGTGTCGCTCTTGATCAGACCCGCCAGCTTGTAATCAGTGCCTTTACAAAAGAACTCCAGCGGTTTGGGGTTTTCGGTGTCTCGTTTGAACACCCACTGGAACGTTTCCAGATCCGCCTCGGCTGTAATCGGATAGACAAAGGGACCCAGAAATTTTCCGTCATGCACCCAATTTACGGACTGTGGAGGGGCGTAGAGGTGGTCGGAATTCCGCTCGTTGGCGCCATAGGGTGCAATGAAGCCCGCAAAGGGCAGCATCAGATAGCAAAACAGCAGGAAGATACCCGAGATCAAGCCCAACCTGTGGGTTTTGAACTTGCGCCAGACGAGCACCCAGTTGGGCGCGTCCAGATCGCGGCGTTCCAGCTGTTGAATTGAAGCCTGCGGGTCATATGGCGCGTCGTCGACGTAGCGCCCGTCGGGGAGTTTGGTCATGAATCGCGCCCCTCATATCTGATGCGCGGATCAAGCATGACCAGCAAAATATCCGAAATCATGGTGCCGATCAGGGTCAGCAAAGCCACGAACATCAAAATGAAGGCTGACAGGAACTGATCCTGGGTTTTGAGCGCAGTCAGCAGGGCCGGGCCAATTGTCTGCAAACCCATCACCACCGAGACCAGAACCGAGCCGGACACCATCGACGGCAGAAGGTTGCCGATGTCGGCCACAAAGGGATTGAAGGCCACGCGCAGCGGGTATTTTGTGAGCATCCGGCTGGGGGCCATGCCTTTGGCGATTGCAGTTTCCACGTAAGGCTTGCCCAACTCGTCTAGCATGTTGGCGCGCAGGCGCTGCATCATGGCGGACGCGCCAGCGGTGCCGATCACGATGGTCGGCACGATCAGATGGACCATGATCGATTTGATCTTCTCCCAGTTCAGGGGCTGGCCCTCGAACGAGGGGTCCATCAGGCCGCCGATTGGAATGTTCAGATATTTGCGACCGTAATAATAGAGGATCAGCGCCAGCAGGAAGTTCGGCGTTGCCAGGCCCAGATAGCCGACAAAGGCCGAGGTATAGTCGATCCAGGTGCGCGATTTGGCGGCGGCGATCACGCCAAGAGGCAAGGCCAGTGCATAGACAAAGACGATGGCGGCCATGTTGACCAGAACGGTCAACCACAGGCTGTCGCCCACAATCTCGCGCACGGGGCGGTCGAATTCGAATGACCAGCCAAAGTTGCCCTGGATGAGGCCCGAGAAACCATGCGGGCCGGGCATGAAGCCCATCCAGATCATGTATTGCTCCCACAGGGCGCGGTCCAGTGCGTATTCCTTGCGCAGAAACTCGGCCTTGGCCACACCTGCGGATTGGCCGGATGCCTTGAGTTCGGCGATTTGATTGGACAGGTAATCACCGGGTGGCAGGTTGATGATGACGAACACCAGCACCGACACCACCAACAGGGTCAGCAGCATGGTGCCAAAGCGATAGATTGCGTAGCGCAGGATGCTCATTCAGCTTGTCCCGTCACTCGGCTATGAAAAATTCGTCAGGCCGGTGCACGCCGAAATGCGCTCCGGGATCCCAGGCCCAAAGACCTTTCTTGGGCACGTTGCGCATCCGGTTCGACACGACGATGGGCTGCGGGGCCTCGGCCAGGATACCGATGCCAAAGAGCTGATCGGCGTGGATATCCAGCATTTCGTTCCAAGCGGCGGCGCGCTGTTCGTCGGTGTCGGCCCGGTCCCATTCCAAAGCCAGTTCCATCAAGCGCTGTGCAGCGGGAATATCGGGTGCTTCACCCACGTCGCCGTTGGTTTGATAATTCTGCCCCCATTTGGGCCAGGCCAGGAACTCCTGGTGGCGAGGGGCCAGATAATCGGGAGAGGTATAGGTTTGCGGAATGCCGTTGTCCCAGCCA
>FYBJ01001864.1_pt1 | contig 21218 bp, 23 predicted proteins | sample 1134611 | NCBI WGS metagenome assembly FYBJ01 (sample SAMEA104116008, study PRJEB20421) | marine metagenome | isolation source: marine | reverse complement strand
AATGGAAACGGTACTAGTTGATTTTCTTGAAAAGGATCATGGGGAGGGCTTTAATGATGCTCATTATTGGGAGCCAGAATATTGGAAAATAGCTTTTCCTTCGGCCTTTCTTTAATGTACGCCAGCAGGCTTTTGCGGCCTCATCAGGATGCGCTGCATAAAAAATACCGGCTTTGCCAAAAGTTTGTTGGGTATCGATATAACCTAAGCGCATGATAGTGATCTGCGTATGCTCGTTTGCTGCCTGCTGCAGTCCCTCGAGATAGCGTTCAATAGCCGCTTTGCTGCCGGCATAAAGACTGTTTTTAGCTCGACCTCTTGAAGCTGCAACAGAACTGAGAAAAAGAATTTGATGTTGTTGTTGATTTTTTTTCATGTAAGCGTGAATCAGTTGTACGCTGTGATGGACGTTGGCGCAGAGCATCTGTTCAATGGATGCTTCATCCAGCTCGGCATTATCCATAATAAGGCTATGGCCGATGAATAAACTGAGTTCATCTTCTGTTTGTTGGATGAAATTAAGCAACGGTTTGACTGAAACGCTCATATCCAGAGGCATTATGGCAACGTCAACCTGATATCTGATGCTGATATCCGAGGCAATACACTCAAGTTGTTGTTTATCTCTGGCGGTAAGGAGCAGCTTATCGCCTTGCTTTGCTGCCAGCCTTGCAAAGGCTTCGCTGATAAGCGAGCTGGCGCCGGTTATTATCCAGAGTCGCTTTGTCATGGGCATAACCCCAGCCGGCGACCCAAATCCGATCGCAGAGGACTTTGATATTCAGCTAATACTGCCTTGAAGGCTTCATGCTCCGGATACATTTGCTCAAACTGCTCTCGGGTCAACAGCATGTCTTTTGCCAGATAAACCTTGCCTTGGTTGCGGCATAAATAATCATTCAGCGATAAAATGGCCTTTCTGGCCGCCTCATTATGAATGAAATCAACCGCAATGGTGAAACCGGGCTTGCAGAAGGATAGATAGCCTTCGCCGTTATGCCCCAGCGTTTTCAGCACGGCCAGGCAGGGTGTTGCCCGATACTTTTTGATGATATCCAATAGTTCAGCAAGATGCTGTTGGGCATTTTCAAAAGAAAACAAACCTTGAAATTGAATCAAGCCCTTTTTTCCATATAGACGGTTCCAGTTAGTTATCTTGTCTAAAGGTTGATTAAACTGGATAAACGGGCAGGGGGTTTTGACCCGGCTGGCATGATAATAAAAACGATTAAAGGCCTTGATGAACCCTGGATAGATCAGGCGAAGCGGAGGAAGTGAGTAACTCTTGTCAATACGGTTTATGATCTGCGGATGTTCTATGGCATTCGCCTGTAATAAAACGGCACGGGGTTTGTTCAGTAAATCAAGCCAGGCAGCCTGATACTCGAATTGCTCCATGCCCTGCCGCATTTCAGTTAACAGCGTTGTCAATTCGGAATATTTCTGTTGTTGAACCTCTACAACCTGGGAAGAGGGCAGCAGCTTGATAGTGGCCTGTTGAATAAATCCGGTCAGTCCTGCGCCGGCAATGGTTGCCTTGAACAGTTCAATATTTTTTTCTTTGCTGCAATGAAAGGCCGAATGCCCGGTATTTAACTCAATCGATTGAACATGAGTGCCGAAGCTTCCCTGTCGATATTGATTTTTACCATGAACATCATGGGCTATGGCGCCGCCGATGCTGATGTTAAGACTTCCAGGAACCACGGCAGGGATCATCCGCTGGTGCAGCTGAAACAGTTCGAGCAGTTTTACAGCCGGTTGGCACTGGACGCTTGCCGAAGATTTATCAAATTTCAGAAAGTGATTAAAATGCCGGGTATTTAGAATCGAACCGCCATCATTCAAACAGCTGTCATTATAGCTCATGCCATTCCCCCGGCAGAGGATGCCTTTGTCTGAGGGCGCTTTTAAAACAGCCGGTATTTCTTTGGCGCGCTCCGGGCGAAATTCGTTGGCGGTGGTACGCCTCGTTCGACTGAAACTATAAAATTCAGTTTGACGATAAGATGGATTCATTTCTCATCAGATGCCTAAAGGTTTGGAATCTAAGATATTGCCATAAAAATAAACTATAATTCCAGTAATAAATTTTGTAAGGATTCTCATGATGAAAACGTTTATTTTAATAATATTGATGCTTCCGGTCTTTTTGTTATCATCACCGGTTTTTGCTGACGATCTCCCTACTTCGGTTCAGCAGGGCAGCCAGACCTTTGATAAGGACATGTGCATTCAGCAGTATGCTCAAAACTGCATTTCAACCATTTGCATTACCTCCTCTGACATTAACTGCCAGCAAAAATGCCGTTCAGACGCCAAAGATAAATGTGAAGAGCAGGCAAATCAATATTAATTGGCACAGTCCTTGCTTTGGAAAAGCTATCCATAGATAGAATCGAGACAAAGCGATGGCTGATAAAGACGTGTTATCCCAGGAAGAAATTGACGCCCTGCTTGAAAATGTAGACGAGGACGGTGACGAAGCCCAGGTTACGGCCGATGGTGGTAAAGGACCGCTTGATGAGCAGGTTCAGACCATGAATTTCGGCAACAGAGAGCGGATAACCAAAGGTCAGTTGCCGGTTCTTGAAAAGATATACGATCGCGCCAAGCGATTTTTCGCTGCTGAAATCTACCAGTTGACCGGCCATGACTTTGACATTGAGCAGGAGCCTCTGGCCGTTGTCAAACATTCTGAATACATGGCCTCGCTGGCCAACCCAAGCCTGATGACCACTTATCGCTTCAAGCCTTTGAGAGGCAAGGGCATGGTTCTGTTTGACAGTATTTTTGTTTACTGTCTTGTTGATTATTACTTTGGCGGCCATTCACAGTTCAAAGCCCTGACAGCCCGTAGCGATTTTACTGCGACCGAGCTTAAAGTGATGAATAATGTGACAGACAAGCTGGTTCAAAATCTCACCAAAGCATGGGAACACGTCCTTTCTCTGCATCTTGAAAAAGTGACAGCCGAGACCAACCCTTCACTGATACATATTTCCGAGCCTGATGAAATGTTGCTGCACACCAAATTCAATATCAATTTTGGTGAGGAAAACGGTTCATTTTCACTGGTTGTTCCTTTTTCAATGATAGAGCCTGTGAGACAGCAGCTGGAACTGGGAGCAACCCGTCCGGATGATGAAATCGACCCTAACTGGATTAAATCTTTGAAAGAAGAAATCATGGGCGTGAATCTGCTGTTAAGTTCAACCATGGCTGAGGCTGAAAGCAGCCTGGGCAAGGTTTATGAGTGGAAAACCGGTGATTTTATTCCTTTGGATAAAAAAGAAATCGTAACCCTTGATGTAGAGGGGACGCCGGGATTCGAAGTTAGCATTGGTACCGCTGGAGAAAAGCGGGCTTTAAAAATTATAAAAAAAATCAGTTATTACTAGGAGACTCCAATGGCCGGACAAAAAGATAACGTAGTAAAGGATGATGCGAAAGATGGCAATTTGGGAACAGAGGATAAAGTGAATCAGGCCGTGGACGGCGGAACTGAAAAAATGGATATGATTCTGGATATTCCCGTGTCCATTGCGGTTGAAATTGGCCGTACCAAAATGACTATCCGCAATCTTTTGCAATTAAATCAGGGCGGCATTATTGCTTTGGATCGGATGGCCGGAGAGCCGTTGGATGTGTTGGTCAACGGAACATTGGTGGCGCATGGTGAAGTTGTTGTGGTCAATGAAAAATTCGGTATCCGCTTAACGGATATTGTGTCCAAATCTGAACGTATCAAGAGGTTAAGATAGGATGATCAGGCTCCGATATCATGCAGGTATCCTTTTCCTGTTGTTAAGCAGCGCGGTGCATGCAGAGCATGTTCAGCCATCGTCCATTACGCAGCCGGAACTGTTCCGGATGATGGGCGGCTTGCTTCTGGTTCTTTTTCTTATCATGGCGCTTTCCTGGCTCATTAAACGATTTCATCCGGGAATGATAAACGGCGGCAACAAAGGTTTTCAGACCATCGCTGCCATGGGGATGGGGCCAAAAGAGCGATTACTTCTGATTAAAGCCGGAGAAAATTATTTATTGATTGCCCAAGGGGCATCATCTATCAGCCTGATTGTGGATTATGGCCCTCAAATGCCCGAGGGTTTTGATGCACCCGTAAAAACATCGTTCAGTGAGCATCTGAAATCAGCATTGGGGAAGAAAGACTCATGAGTACGCGTCTATTTTTTTGTTTAGGCTTTGTATTATTACTGTTTCCATTTGCAGCTGATGCCGCATCAGCAACGGTACCTGCCGTGACCGTCACCACAGGGCCTGGGGGCGGAGAGTCTTATAGCGTCAACTTGCAGATTATCATTTTTATGACGCTTTTGACCGTATTGCCGGGAATATTAATGGCGATGACGGCTTTTACAAGAATCATTATTGTTCTTTCCATTTTAAGGCAGGCGCTTGGAATGGCGCAGGTTCCAACTAACCAGATTTTGATTGGAATAGCTTTGTTCATGACATATTTTGTGATGTCGCCGGTTTTTACCCAAATCAACGAGCAGGCGGTACAGCCTTATCTCAATGATAAGCAGAATTTTGAGAAAAGCCTGAAAAAAGCCCAGGAGCCTTTGAGGACATTCATGCTCAATCAAACCCGGAAAAACGATTTGGCGTTATTTGAAAAAATGAAAAACGATAACCCGGCCAACCTGGATGATGTTTCGATGTCGGTGGTGATTCCTGCATTTATTACCAGCGAATTAAAAACCGCGTTTCAGATTGGTTTTGTATTATTTTTACCATTTTTGGTGATTGACCTGGTTGTTTCTTCGGTTCTTATGGCAATGGGAATGATGATGCTGTCTCCATTAATTATCTCCTTGCCCTTTAAAATCATGTTGTTTGTATTGGTTGACGGCTGGACACTGGTTCTGGGATCACTGGCTTCGAGCTTTGTGCTGTAGAATAAAAAAAAAGGGGGAAGGATGAGTCCTACCAATATACTCTCAATGTTTGGCGATACACTGACCGTGGTGTTAATGATGCTGGCCGTGTTGATTATTCCGGGGCTCGTCGTCGGTTTGCTGGTTGCCATGTTTCAGGCTGCCACGCAGATTAACGAAATGAGTTTAAGTTTTATCCCCAAACTGTTTGTGACCTTTCTTGTGATAATGTTTGCAGGCCCCTGGCTTGTCAAAACGCTTATCAATTTTACCGAAGGGTTGGTGAACAATATTCCATATATGATAGGTTGAGCATGACGCTGGACTACCTTTATTTCATCAATACATTCAGCAAGCTGGTCTGGCCGATTGCCCGTTTTACCGGGTTGATGCTGTCTGTTCCGGTATTTTCTTCCTCGTTAATGCCGGCGCGTGTAAAGGTGGTTTTTATTTTAGCGCTGGCGCTCGTTGTTATGCCGATGGTGCCTGATAATTTAAGCTTCGTTGATTTTAAAGGCGTCTATCTGCTTTATCTGATCCAGGAAATGTTGCTCGGTCTGCTGATGGGTTTTGTTTTTGATTTGGTCTTTCAGGTCTTTGTGCTGGGCGGTCAGATTGTCGCTATGCAGGCTGGCCTGGGGTTTGCGACCATGGTTGATCCGGCCAGTAAAGCCAGTGTGCCGATAGTGGGCCAGTTTTATCTTATCATGGTGACCCTGATGTTTCTCTCATTAAACGGGCATCTCGTGTTGATAGAAAGCCTTGTTGAAAGTTTTAAGCTGATGCCGGTGGGTACTGTCCATCTAGATAACGACACGGTCTGGCGAGTGGTGACTTTTTCAGGCTGGATGTTTAAAGAAGCCGTACTGGTCGCCTTGCCGGCCATTTTATCATTATTGCTGGTCAGCATGTCTTTCGGCATCATGAGCCGGGTTGCGCCTCAGCTGAATTTATTTTCTATTGGATTTCCGATGACATTATTGATGGGATTTGTCATTATATATTTTGGTCTTCCGGGAGTCGCTTCACAGATTGAAGAGAGTTTTGTCAAAGGAATGCAGGTAATTAAAGGACTGGTGCAATAATGGCAGAAGAAGAACAGTCGCAGGAAAAAACCGAACAGCCCTCGGCCAAGCGACTGAAAGAGTCGAGGGAAAAAGGTCAGGTTGCGCGTTCCAAAGACTTTAACTCTTTGGTGATCCTGCTATTTACCGGAATCGGTCTTTATAGTTGCGGTGAATATATGGGAGCCAGGCTTACTGAGATTTTAAGGCAGGCATTTGAATTTGACAGCCTGACTTTTTTGACGCCTGCACTGCTGCTGAAACAGACAGCCTCAATGGCGCGGTTAGGCTTAATCAGTGTTGTGCCTATTCTTTTGATTATTTTTTTAGTATCGCTTTTTGCTCCTATCATGATGGGCGGCTGGGTGTTCAGCGGACAGAGCCTTAGCCCTAAATTTTCACGATTGAGTCCTTTGAAGGGCTTTGGTCGAATGGTGTCGGTCAAAGGCTTTATGGAAATGCTTAAATCGATGCTTAAATTCGTGTTAATCGCGAGTCTTGCCGTACTGGTTCTAAAATGGGAAATGCCGACCTTAATGCGTCTGGCTTATGCTTCGCTTGAAGGCGCCATCGCCACAGGCCTGATTATTCTGGTTCAGTCTTTTTTAATGATTTCGGCCGGCCTTATTTTAATTGCGGTTATCGATGTTCCCTTCCAGCATTATGAACATCAGAAACAGTTAAGGATGACCAAACAGGAATTAAAAGACGAGTATAAGGAAACGGAAGGAAAGCCTGAGGTTAAAAGCCAGATTCGCCGCGCTCAGCAGGATATTTCAAGACGGAGAATGATGTCTGAAGTGCCAAAAGCCTCGGTGGTACTGACCAACCCGACCCATTTTGCTGTGGCTATCTTATATGAAGAAGAAGGGAACAGAGCGCCGGTTGTGGTTGCTAAAGGTAAGGATATGATTGCCCTGCAAATCAATAAAATCGCCAAGGCGCACAATGTTCCTATTCTTACCGCACCGCCCTTGACCCGTGCCGTTTATTTTTCGACAAAACTGAACCAGGAAATCCCGAGGGATCTGTATCTGGCCATTGCCCAGATTCTGGCTTATATCTTTCAGCTTAAGGATAAGGATGATTATGATACCGAGCCTGAGTTTGTGAAACAGATGCCCATCCCTAAAGGGTTCCAATATGACAGTGAAGGAGGCAGACAATGAATGCTGCGACACAGAATTTACGTCAGACGCTCACCCAGGGACTGGGAACGCCTATCATGATGGTCATCATGCTCAGCATGATGATTTTGCCATTGCCTCCATTTATTCTGGACGTGCTGTTTACTTTTAATATTGCGCTGTCGCTGGTGGTTCTGCTTGCAGTTATTTATAGCGATCGTCCTCTTGAGTTTGCGGTATTCCCCACAGTGATTTTGATCGCAACCCTGTTGAGACTGGCGTTAAACGTTGCTTCAACCCGGGTGGTGCTGATTAATGGGCATACAGGAACCGACGCGGCAGGGCAGGTCATTAAATCGTTTGGAGAGGTCGTAATTGGTGGAAACTACACCGTAGGACTGGTGGTTTTCACCATTCTGGTGGTGATTAACTTTGTGGTGGTCACAAAGGGAGCCGGACGGGTTTCCGAGGTCAGCGCCCGTTTTACACTGGATTCATTACCGGGTAAACAGATGGCCATTGATGCGGATTTGAATGCCGGGCTGATTAATCAGGAGCAGGCGCTGGCAAGACGGGAGGACGTTGCGCAGGAAGCCGACTTTTACGGTTCCATGGATGGTGCCAGTAAGTTTGTCCGCGGAGATGCGATTGCCGGTATCATTATTCTGGTCATCAATATTCTTGGCGGTTTGATTATTGGTATTGTTCAACATGACATGAGTTTCAGCGACGCGCTGCATAATTATATTTTATTGACGATTGGTGACGGATTAGTGGCGCAGGTGCCGTCATTAATTCTTTCAACAGCGGCGGCCATCATGGTAACCCGTGTTTCCAGTTCGCAGGATATGGGAAAAGCGGTTGCCACACAGGTATTCGGCAACCCCCGTTCGTTGATGATTACCGCAGCAATCATTGGAGCCATTGGCATTATTCCCGGCATGCCGCATGTTGCATTTTTAATTTTAGCCGCAGGTCTTGCCGGCATGGCCTATATGATGCTGCAAAAGAAAAAAGCACAGATTTCTCAGGATGAATTGATAGATAGCGAGGATGAACTCCCTGAGCCTAAGGAGCCTGAGGAGTTGTCCTGGCAGGATGTGTCTCAGGTTGATGTGATAGGACTTGAAGTCGGCTACCGTCTCATTCCCATGGTAGACAGCAGCCAGGGCGGCGAATTGCTTTCAAGAATTAAAGGCGTCAGAAAGAAAATTTCACAGGAGCTTGGTTTTTTAATTCCATCAATCCATATCCGCGATAACCTTGATTTGCCTCCAAATCATTATCGAATCACCCTGGCAGGCGTGGTCATGGGAGAGGCTTTGATTCATGCGGACAAGTGGCTGGCCATCAATCCGGGGGAAGTTTTTGGCAGCCTTGAGGGAATTGAAACCAGAGATCCGGCTTTTGGTATGCAGGCAATATGGATTAATGATGCCCAAAAAGACGCGGCGAACACCAGCGGCTACACGGTGGTTGACGCTTCAACGGTAATCGCTACGCATATCAGTCAGATTTTATCCTACAACAGTCAGCGCCTGTTGGGTTATGAAGAAACGCAGAAACTGCTTGATAAATTGTCCGAGTCCACGCCAAAGCTGGTGAAAGAGCTTGTTCCAGTTAATTTATCGTTAGGCATGGTCAACAAAGTGCTTCAAGGACTGCTGTCAGAACGGGTACCATTAACGGACATTCGAACCATTGTCGAAACTTTGGCGGAAGCTGCGCTAAAATCCAAAGATCGTGATTTCCTCATTTCAGAGGTTCGTATTGCGCTGTCGCGTTTGATCATTCAAAGTATCGGCAATCATGGTGATGAATTGCCCATCATTACCTTAAAACCTGAACTTGAACAGCTTCTTACTCATTCTATCGATAACAGCGGTGGTCAGGGCGCAAGTTTTGAACCCGGCATGGCAGACAGGATGCAAATCTCTTTGCTGGAATTTGCCAATCAACAGCAGAAACTGCAGGAACCTTCGGTATTGGTGGTTCAACCTCGATTAAGAACAATCTTGGCACGATTTGTGCGTAATGTTTCACAAGACTTTCACGTTTTGTCTTTTCAGGAGGTTCCGGATAATACCCAGATACGGATTATCGGAACCCTGGGTTAAGGCTTAAGGGGGCGCGATGAAACTCAAACGCTTTACAGCAAAAGACGCAAAAACAGCCATGCGGCAGATTAAGGAAGCATTTGGGCCTGATGCCGTCATCCTGTCCAGCCACGAAGTGACTGACGGCATTGAAATTGTTGCTGCCATTGATTTTGACGAGAACCTTCTGAATGACCATCTTTCAGAAGAAAGCAGTTCGACCGCAGCACATGAAGCGCAAGGCCATGATAGCTCAAACAAGGAGAATTTCAGCGCCTTATCCATACAGCAGGTTACTGGAGAACAGCCGGCTGCCAGGCCGCAGCCAGCCGCCATTTCGCTTGACGATATGCGTCAGGAAATCCTGACATTGCGATCAATGCTTGAAACACAATTCAAAACCGTTGCCAATGGCCGTGAGCCTTTGCATAAGGTGCTGGCCGAACGTTTACAGGCAATGGGATGCAATGAGCATTTTGCTAACCATTTAGCTCAGGGGATTAATCCGGCATTAAATCAGAAACAGGGGTTTGAAATGGCTTTGCAGCAGTTCAAATCCAGTATCCCATTGCTGGAAACAGCAGGCATTGAAGAGGGTGGGGCTTATGCTTTTGTTGGTCCAACCGGTGTTGGAAAAACAACAACCCTTGCTAAAATTGCCGCACGTTTTACGCTTCGTCATGGCGCCGACAAGCTGGGATTGATTACCCTTGATACCTACAGAATCGCAGCACAGGAACAGTTGTTGATGTATGGAAAGATTCTTGGAGCAAATGTTTATGTCGCCCATGATCTTGAATCCATGCAAAGGCTGATGAGCCAGCTTGCCGACAAAAAACTGATTTTAATCGACACCGCCGGGATGAATCCCGATGATGAACGGCTGGCTTCGCATATGCAGATGCTTTTTGAGCATGAACGACGGGTTTCCCCGGTGTTAGTGATGTCGGCCACCAGTCATTATCATGTCGTTCGACAGGCTATTAAACGTTATCATCCCTTTGAAACAGAGCAATGCATTATCACAAAAGTGGATGAATCATTTTGTCTTGCCCAGGCATTAAGCGCAATTATTGAAGTGGGGCTGCCTGTCAGTTATTTGACGAACGGACAACGTGTTCCAGAGGATATCAAGCTGGCTACACAGCATCAGCTTATGGAACATCTTTTGATTCAGGATAAAAAAATATCAGCGCAAGGTCTGGAAACAGCTTAGCCAAACAAGGACGTCTGGAGGACTATTTATGTCGAACATTGAAGGTTTCATGCATGATCAAGCATTGGGTTTAAGACAGGTCAAAAAGAATAAACCGGTAAAGGTCATTGCGGTTGCCGCCGGCAAGGGCGGTGTTGGCAAATCCAATGTCTCGGTGAATCTTGCCGTGGGGCTTTCGAAAAAGAATAACAAGGTGTTATTGCTTGATGCAGACTTAGGCCTGGCCAATGTGGATGTTATGCTGGGATTGCATGCCCGATACAACCTTTCGCATGTGGTTGACGGTCAATGTCATATTTCAGATATCATCCTGAAAGGTCCTGAAAATATCTCCGTCATCCCTGCATCCTCCGGAACGACAACCATGACCTCCTTAAGTTCCACTGAACATGCTGGAATTATCAATGCGTTCAATGAGCTGATGGATGATCTGGATTATTTGATTATTGATACAGCGGCAGGAATTTCCGACACCGTGCTAAGTTTTGCGCGTTCGTCTCAGGACATTATCGTCGTGGTCTGTGATGAGCCAACCAGTCTGACTGATGCTTATGCATTTATTAAAGTGATGCACCGGCATTATGGCTGGAGGCATTTTCATGTGCTGGCCAATATGGTTCGTCAGGAAAAACATGGCCGCGATCTCTTCAATAAGCTGTTTCGCGTCTGCGATCAATTTTTAGATGTGAATCTGGATTATCAAGGCTGCATTCCTTTTGATGAAAGCGTGCATCAGGCTGTGAAGAAACAAATGCCTGTGACGCTGGCATTTCCTGATTCTGCGGCAGCCAAAGCATTGAAGCAACTCGCCGATGATGTCAATAACTGGCCTGATGAAGATTCGGCCAGCGGTAATACCAGTTTCTTTCTTGAACGACTTGTTGCAGGCGAAATCTGAATTTATTGTCTAAACTGTAGTTAAGGGTTGTTTTCCTCCGTTTTATTAGAGAAAAACAACGCCGGTTGTCTGCAGTAAAGTTGTCTCTTGCGTTAAAAATTGAAAAAAAATGGCCAGGGGGAACATAGTGGATGGTTTAATTGCCTATGACAATATAAAAAAACAGACTCAGGAAGCATTTGTTAAATCCCATGCTCTGTTAGTCAAGCGAATTGCTTATCATTTGCTGGGTCGTTTGCCGCAAAATATTGCTATTGATGATCTGATTCAGGCTGGAATGCTGGGTCTTCTCGAGGCTGCTAAAAATTATGATTCCAGCAAGGGCGCGTCTTTTGAAACCTATGCAGGAATTCGGATTCGTGGTCATATGCTTGATGAAGTCAGGCGTAATGACTGGGTTCCCCGCTCGGTATACCGGAATGCCCGGATGATTTCCGAAGCAGTAAAACAGGTTGAAAACCGCCTCGGCCGTGATGCCAGGGATCAGGAAATTGCAGACGAACTTGAGGTGGGTCTCAACGAATACCATGAAATGTTATCAGACTCAGCCGGCAGCCATATCTATGGTTTTGAAGAGCTGGGCGTGACGGATGACGTCATAAAAGATTATCACGAAGATTGCGAGGAGCCGCATTCAAAGGTTATCAAAGACGATATGAAATTCCATTTGGCGCAGGTGATTGACAGCCTTCCTGCCAAAGAAAAAATGGTGTTATCACTTTATTACGAACGCGATTTAAATTTAAAAGAAATTGGTGAAGTTTTGGATGTGAGCGAATCAAGGGTTTCCCAGATTCATTCGCAGGCGATTACACGCATTAAATCAAGGCTATCGGATGGTTAATCTATGGATGCATTAACCTTTATAGGATTATTGACAGGATTTCTGGCCATTATCATCGGTCAGATGTTTGAAGGCGGCACGCTCCATTCATTAATGAATTTCCCGGCGCTGCTGATTGTATTGGGCGGCACCTTGGGTGCTGTGATGGTACAGACGCCGTTTGCCATATTTCGCCGCGCCATTCGCATTTTTCCGTGGATATTTTTCCCTCCGAGTTTGTCTTATGAGATGACGAGAAACAAAATTGTCGAGCTTTCAAGACTATCCCGCCAGCATGGCCTGCTTTCTTTGGAAGATCAAATTGAACTCGAAGATAATCCATTGCTTCAAAGAGGGTTGGAACTTCTTGTGATTGGCCTGGATAAAGCCACGATTCAACAGATTTTGGTTAGTGAAATGGAACAAAAAGAAACCCGTGATTTGAAAGCGGCACAGGTTTATGAAAGCATGGGCGGTTATAGTCCCACCATCGGTATTTTAGGCGCAGTGCTTGGTTTAATTCAGGTTATGAGAAATCTCTCCGATCCCAGCGCTCTTGGAACAGGAATCGCTGTTGCATTTGTGGCGACGATTTATGGCGTCGGTATGGCCAACCTGATTTTCCTTCCTGTCGCTACAAAGCTTAAACATTTTGTATCCAATCACAGTCATTTTGACAGCATGATCATTGAGGGCGTTCTCTCAATGGCCAGCGGAGAAAGTCCTAATATGCTTGCCCTTAAACTCAAAAATTACGGGCCAAAGGCCAAGGAAGTCAAGAATGATGAGAAGCCGAAAGCATAAGGAAGAAGAGCATGTTGATAGTCATCGCTGGGTAGTATCCTATGCAGATTTTATTACCCTGCTGTTTGCTTTTTTTGTTGTCATGTATGCGATATCTTCGGTCAATGTTTCTAAATACAAAACCCTTGCCAAGGGCATGGAATCGGCATTCAATAATAAAACAGATCAGCCTGCTTCAAGAGCATTGGCCAATCCGATTGGCGGAATGCGCCAGTTAACCGGCAAAGGCGGTCAGGAATATAATTTTGATGCAATGAGTCAGGCATTGACGAAACTTCAGGATTCAGATTATAAAATGAGCAGTAAAGACGGGCGGATACAATTTGATATTTCGGCCGGAGCATTATTCAGAACCGGCAGCGTCGAAGTTAAACCCATGGCGCTTATCAAATTGATGGAGCTTGCCAATATATTGAAAGGTGAAAACTATCCGATATTATTGACAGGCCATACCGATAATCTCCCCATCAATACGCCGCAATTTCCATCGAACTGGGAACTGTCGGCGGCCAGAGCCGCATCCATTGCCAGAATATTGAATTCCTTCGGTGTGGATGCTGAAAGAATCACCGTGACTGGCTACGGCGCGCAACGCCCCATAGCAGATAATAATACGCCTGATGGCCGCAAAAAAAATCGTAGGGTGAATCTGGTGATTTTCCGTGATAAAGTTATTAACACAGATGAAGTTCCCGTTTCTGGAAAAAAACTGGATAATTTAGAAGGAGAGTTGATCATGACCAAGGATGCTGGGGGTGGTATTCATGAATGAGCTGGTTATTTTAAATACGGTTCTCATTGTGGTCTTGCTGGGTTTTTTTATAAGGCAGGTGTTAAAAGAGGGGAAGATTAAAAAGCAGTTGAAGCAAAATATGGAAGACTGCGGACGAATTTTGGAAGAATACCCTTCGTTGCTGATGGCCGATTTACAGTTTACGAAAAAATTAAAGCAAATGGATCAATTGATTTTAAACCTGGAACAGAAAATTCTTACGATGGAAAATAAACGTGAAAATGACGGCGGTTATCAACATGCGCTGAAAATTCTGGAAATGGGCGGAAGCAAACAGGAAATTATGCAGAGCTGTCATCTGACGTCAGCGGAAGCTGATCTTCTGATTAATCTTCATGGTTATCGGACTGCAATCAAGGAATAATAATTTTTGAGGGAAGGTTATGCATCGTCAATGGTATATAGGTTTTGGGGTTGTGCTGCTGGCCATATTTTTGTTTTTGGTCATGATTAAAAGTGCAGTCTGGTTTTTTGTTCTGCTGGTTCCCATTATTATTATCGGCATTTACGATGTGACGCAAAAACATCATGCTATTTTGCGAAATTTCCCTGTTCTGGGCCATATCCGTTACCTGCTGGAGTTTTTCCGTCCGGAAATACAACAATATTTTATCGCCAATGATGAAGAAGAGCGTCCTTTTAACCGGGAGCAACGTTCGATGGTTTACAGAAGGGCAAAGGGCGTCAGGGATACCGTTCCATTCGGTACTGAAAAAGATATTATGGAAATAGGATTTACCGGAAGCCTGCATTCTTTGAATCCTAAACATGTTTCAGAAGTTGAACCGCGAATTCATGTCGGCGGCCCGTTCTGTACCAGGCCTTATCATTCATCCAGGCTTAATATTTCGGCAATGAGCTTTGGAGCGCTTTCGGCAAATGCTTTGATGGCCTTGAATAAAGCAGCTAAAATCGGAAATTTTGCCCATAATACCGGAGAAGGCGGCATCAGTCCTTATCATCTGCAAGGTGGTGATTTGATATTTCAAATCGGTACGGCCTATTTTGGCTGCAGAGATAAAGATGGCAATTTTGATCCTGAAGAATTTAAAAGAGAAGCGCATCGTGAAGAAGTCAAAATGATTGAAATCAAGCTTTCTCAAGGTGCGAAACCTGCTCACGGCGGTATTTTGCCTGCCGCAAAACTGACAGAGGAAATTGCCAGGGTCAGAAAAGTTCCCATGGGAAAAGACGTCATTTCACCGCCATCACACACGGCGTTCAGTACGCCGAAAGGTCTGCTTGAGTTTGTTGAACATTTAAGGGAGCTTTCAGGTGGCAAGCCGGTCGGGTTTAAACTTTGTCTTGGCCGTCATTCTGAATTTTTAGGGATTTGCAAAGCTATGGTGGAAACCGGTAAATTGCCTGACTTTATCACCGTGGATGGAGCAGAAGGAGGAACGGGGGCCGCGCCTCTTGAATTTACCAACCGTATTGGCGTACCATTGGAACCGGCCTTGGTTTTTGTTCATAACTCATTGGTTGGAATCAACGTTCGTGATAAGGTGACCGTGATTTGCAGTGGTAAAGTCGTTACTGGATATGATTTGGTGGAAAAAATAGCCCTTGGTGCCGATATTGTTAATTCTGCACGGGGAATGATGTTGTCGATTGGTTGTATTCAATCCAAGCAATGCGATGCCAACACCTGTCCTACCGGCGTTGCGACGCAAAATAAGAGACTGCAACGAGGTCTGAATGTTGATGATAAAAAACATCGGGCGGCCAACTATCATTCCAATACTTTAAAAAGTTTTCTGGAAATTGTGGGCGCAATGGGTCTTTCCAATCCAACGGAACTTAAACCTGAATATCTTTTAAGGCATGTGGGTATTGGTAAGGTAAAGTCATTGGATGAAATTTATTCTTACCTTGAACCCGGGCAGTTGTTTACAGATGATCTCCCTCCCCGATACAAAACCAATTGGGCGAAAGCGAGTGCAGATCATTTCTAATTTCTTCGCCTACGTCCCGCGGACAAGCCGCGGGACGTAGGCGAAGAATGAAATCCGTCTTGACGGAAAACAGAAGAATCAACATGGCATTTTGAAGTGGATATTATGCCAGTCTGATGGATATAACAGAAATAAAATCAGGATTTTTACTTATGTTGCAGAAGTTTTTTATCTGGATTCTCAAAATCACCGGCTGGAAATTGACAGGCCAGCTTCCCGTTGAAAAAAAATTCGTGATGATTGTTGCTCCGCATACCAGCAACTGGGATCTTCTTGTCGGGCTAATGGCGATGTTTGCTGTCGGCGGCCGTTTTAATTTTCTGGCCAAACGGCAAATTTTCTTCTTTCCCTTTAGTCTGGTTTTGAGAGGGCTTGGCGGATACCCCGTTGATCGCAGTAAATCCCATGCGCTGGTCGATCAGGTGGTTGATATTTTTAATACCCGTGACGAATTCGTCCTGGCCATTACTCCGGAAGGCACTCGTTCACCGGTGAAACGATGGAAAACCGGTTTTTACCGGATCGCAGAAAAGGCCGGCATTCCCATTGGCATGGTCGGTTTTGATTATAAGAAAAAAGAAATCGTTTTACGAAAAGCGTTCTGGCCAACAGGGGATATTGAAAAAGATTTTCAAGATATCTTCGCTTTTTACAGCCAGATGCAAGGCAAATATCCGCAGCCACTTCCAGAGCCGCCTACCGAATAAAATATTTGTTGACATTTCGTCCTAGAGACTACGTTCCGCGCTTTATGCGCGGAAACCATACAAAACCACTAAAAACCAACCCTTGTCCAAATTGATGACAATATGGATTCCGGGTGGTTTTATTCAATTATGCCTGTTTCAAAGATTCCATGACCGCACCCAGAAAACGAGTGGCCTCTCCTCCGGTTACTGCCCGGTGGTCGAAACTTAAAGACAGGGGCAACATACGGTGGCTTTCAATCTGCTCGCCTACCGCTACTGGCGCCTGATAGAGACGGCCAACAGCCAGAATCGCAACCATCGGCGGAACAATTATCGGGTTTGCAAAACGTCCGGCAAATTTTCCAAAGTTTGACAGGGTAATGGTTGCGCCTTTGAGGTTATCCGGATCAACACTGCGGTTGTTGACCTCATGTTTATAGCTGTTAATGATGGAACGTAGTTCGGCATCGGATTGATCGCCTGCATGATGAATCACCGGCACAAAAAGGCCTTCGTCACTGTCCATGGCCAAGCCAAGATGTACCTCATTACAGAGTTTTCGAGCCTGATGCTGGGTATTAAACCAGGCATTGAGTGCAGGTTCCTGTTGAGCTGCGTGTACAATGGCACGAATCAGGCGTACGGTGATATCGGTGCCTGGTTGCCATGCGCTGATATCTGCTTCATCAAAAATACTGACAGGAACAACCTGTTCGTGAGATTCCACCATGCTTTTCAGCATTGAACGGCGAACGCCGCGTAAGGCCTCAAATCCTTCAGGCAGCCCCTGTTCTTTGGCCGCATAGGCTTCAAGGTCTTTTTTGAGAATGACGCCATGTTCACCGCTGCCCTGAACTTTAGATAAATCAACGTTCAGTTTTTTAGCCAGCATGCGAACAGCCGGGGTGGTTCTGACCCGTTGGCGCTTTTTGTTTGCGCCGACAGTGAAGTCATCTGCGCCAACATCGGCATTTTCTTCAAGATTGCCGACAACGGTGCCTTTATCAGCAGCTTTGACTTCATTGGAAACAAACTCGACCAAAGGCTCACCGGTTTTAATCACATCACCAGGCTGGCCGTAGAGTTTTTTAATCACGCCGTCCTGAGGACAGGGAACATCGACAACGGCTTTGGCCGTTTCCATGGATGCAAGAGGCTGATCGGTTTTGACTTCATCGCCTTCCTTGACAAACCATTCATGAATTTCAGCGTCTGGCAGTCCTTCACCTAAATCAGGTAAGTTAAAAATACTCATGATTCGATTACTCCATAATACTTAAAACAGATTGTTTAATTCGTTCCACACTGGGAATATATTGTTTTTCCAGTTGGAAATAAGGCATGGTTACATCATAACCTGTGACTCTTTGCACCGGTGCTATCAGTGAGGGCAGACAGTTTTCCATCAGCCCGGCAGAAATTTCAGCCCCGACACCGCAGGTTCTGGCTCCTTCATGGACAATGACGCAGCGGCCGGTATGTTCGACGGAAGCAATAATGGTTTCCATATCAAGGGGCTTGATGCTGGCCACATCAATAACTTCGCATGAAATACCTTCCTGAGCCAGTTGAATAGCAGCCTGGCGTGTTTCATGGATAGAGGCTCCCCAGCTTACCAACGTCACATCATCGCCTTCCTGAAGGGTAAAACAGCGGCCTAAAGGCAGGGCTTCGCCGTTGTCTTCAACCGCTTGTTTCACCAGCCGGTAGATACGCTTGGGCTCAAGAAAAATCACCGGATCCGGGCTTCTGATGGCCGCAAGCAAAAGGCCATAAGCACGTTTGGGGGAGGAAGGGATAACGACCTGCAGGCCGGGAATATGGGCAAACAGCGCTTCTGTGCTTTCTGAATGATGTTCAGGAGCATGGATTCCACCGCCAAAAGGCGCTCTGAAAACCAGCGGACAATGCAGACGCCCGCGAGTACGGTTTCTCATTCTGGCCGCATGGGAAAGAATTTGGTTCATAGCCGGATAAATAAAACCCATAAACTGAAATTCAGCAACCGGTTTTAAACCTTGAACCGACATGCCGACGGCAAGCCCTGCAATCATCGATTCAGCAAGAGGGGAGTCAAATACCCGTTCTTCGCCAAACTGTTCCTGGAGGCCGGCGGTTGCTCTGAAAACTCCGCCGTTTTTCCCGACATCTTCTCCGTAGATTACGACATCAGGATCATGGGCTAATTCATAAGCCAGCGCTTGGGTGACGGCTTCGATTAAAGTGATATCAGGCATTGTCCGCATCCTCCATGGCCATTGCTCGTTGTTCAATAAGATAGTCAGGCATTTCAGCAAAATGGTAATCAAACATCGCCGAAACTGGTTGTTTTTCAGCACTAAGGTATTCTTTGACTGCGTTATCGACCTGTTTGGCACAGTCTTCAAGCAGTTGCTGTTCTTTTGCTTCATCCCAGCATTGCATCGCCATCAGATAATTACGAAGCCTTGCGACGGGTTCTTTTTTCTCAGCTTCACTGACCTGCTCTCTGGGCTGATAACGGGTTGCATCGTCAGCGGTAGTGTGATCCGATAGCCTGTAGGACATGCCTTCGATGAGCGTCGGCCCATCACCCTGACGGGCTTTTTCAATCGCTTCGCCAATCACCTGGCGGCAGGCAATCATATCATTACCGTCAATCTGGATGCCTTCAATGCCGGCAGCAATGGCTTTTTGGGCAATGCTTTGGCAGGCGGTCTGTTTTTCGCGAGGAACCGAAATGGCCCACTGGTTGTTATTGACTACAAAAACGACGGGAAGCTTCCAGGCGCCGGCTACGTTCAATGCTTCATAAAAATCGCCTTCGGAGGTTCCGCCTTCACCGATACAAACCACGGCAACCCGTGCCTGTTTACGGTGCTTAAAGGCAAAAGCGACGCCGGTAGCATGCAGACATTGCGAGGCTATCGGGACGCAGATGGGGAAATCTTCTTTATTATTTTCAAAACAGCTTCCGCGCTCGTCACCGCCCCAATAGGCAAGGATTTCAGACATTTTTACGCCGCGCTGTATCATCGCAGCATAATCACGGTAGTAAGGAACAAAAACATCTTCTGGCTGCATGGCATGGCCGATAGCAGAAGACATGGCTTCCTGACCATTGATGGGAGCATAGGTTCCCATTTTTCCAGTGCGTTGCAGTGCAATGGCTTTTTTATCAAAGACACGGGTTTGCACCATAATTTTATATAAATCAATCAGGGTTTGCTCGTCCCTCGCAAGAGGACTGCTCGATTCTGCCAGTTCACCATTTTCATTGAGATACTGGCGATAATTGACAGTAAACTCAGCCACTTTATTCATTGTTCATCTCCTTATCAGCGACCCGATACGCCGAGCCATAAGGATACTGATAATTTGCGATTATGTCATCTTTTTGTTTTTGTTAGGGAAAAGGTAAGTTGTCGGGCTAAGGATCATAGCCGTTAAGCAAAGAAAATATCGCTTCTTTACAAGATGAGGTACTATGTTCCGCACAGAAAGCGCGGAACATAGGAAAAATGTTTGGCTTGACGGATGGGGCTTATAATCCGAGCCAGCGTATAAAGCGATCGCTGGCATGGATTTTCATGCTGGCTTTTTTCTCGAAATGCAGGGTGAATAAGGCTTTGCTTTCCGGTTTTTCCTCAATTTCTACGTTTTTGACATCGCCTAAATCCACCAGTTTCATTTCGGTTGCCCAATAGCCGCGTTGATTGTGGACATAGGGGACGACGAAATAAATCTGTTGCTCGGGTTGAGAGGCTTTTTTAAACAGGGAGGGTTCCCGTTTAACGATTTCGCGAAGCTCGTGGGCATTCAGGGCGATATAAGCGCTGTCATGAATCGGTCGGCGAAGCATACGGTTGACCGGAGGTTTTAACTGGAAAAATTGTTGATAGCCTTTAGCACTCATACTGATAATGGCTTCATTTTCTTCTCGCTGATTATCGTTATTTCGTTCAACATAGACAATATCACCGCGGTTTTCGTTAATTTCTGGCGGTTGTTCCTGTAATTTTTTCGGATCAGGTATCTGGCTCATGCCTTTGCAGTTTAAATATTTTGATTGACTGAGCCAATCGAAATCAGGGTAATAGGCCAGCAGCAGGGCGTTATCTTTAATGCTGTTTATGATTTCCCGGGTCAGATGGTCTGGAAGTGCAGGGCAGCCCCAGCTTCGTCCTGCACGACCATACTGGCGGATAAAATCATCATTTACATACCAGCCGCCGTGCATGACGATATATCGATTATAGGCCTGATCATTAAAGCCTCGTTCAAGCCCTTCAAGTTTCAACGATAATCCATGCCGGCCATAGTAGGCATCTCCCGTTCTGTAAAGACCGATGCTGCTGGCTTTGGAGTTATTGATGTTTGAAAAAGCCATCGATTTTAATTTTCCAGAGCGGATGCCATGGGAAATATAGGTATGATACAGCAGCTTACGGGTTTTTAAATCAAAAACCCACAGGCGCTTTTTACTTGAAGGTAAAGAAAAATCAATGACCGCAAGTCTAGGTTGATAATAGAGCTTATATTGCAATGCGCAGCTTAAACTGTCTATGACCTTGTTTTTAAGATATGGACTCATGCCCTGAGCGTTATTTTCCAACATCATCCGGTATTCATCCAGATGATCATCGCTTAAAGCCTGATTCTGGTAGATGCCGGCAACCAGCTGAAAATCTTCAACGTCGGGAATATCGCAATAAGCAGGGGAGCCAGCAATCAATTGCGAGCTGATGGAACATCCGAGAAACAGCATCCATGCTTTTATTGGGTTCATCATGATCTTTATAATTTAATAGAGTTATAATATTAAATTATAGAACATGTTGTTTACATTTTGAAACTTTGATGAGGGGTG
>FYBJ01001595.1_pt1 | contig 21395 bp, 22 predicted proteins | sample 1134611 | NCBI WGS metagenome assembly FYBJ01 (sample SAMEA104116008, study PRJEB20421) | marine metagenome | isolation source: marine | reverse complement strand
ATCTACACAGAGTAGATCGTCGGCAGCGTCAGATGTGTATAAGAGACAGCCGATCGGGATCCTAACAACATTCCATCGGTTCTGATCTCTCAGCCCGCGCCCGAATTTGATCTCGCCGCCGTTGATGGGCTTGAGACGCCCGGCCTGTCACGCTCTGATCTGGTAGGCAACGCCGGACCTGTCATCGTGAATGTGTTCGCCTCGTGGTGCGTGCCCTGTCGGGCCGAACATGGGGTACTTACCGGGCTGGTGGAAAACGACGGTCTACGGTTGTTCGGAATCAACTACAAGGACAAGCCGAAAGACGCGACGAAGTGGTTGGCCGAACTTGGCAATCCCTATGAAAGGATTGGTTCGGATCTCAACGGAAGGGTTGGTATTGAATGGGGCCTGTCGGGTGTGCCGGAAACGTTCATCGTCGGACCGAACGGGACGGTTTTGTACAGATATGTGGGGCCTGTCGTAGGTGACGAGGCCATTTCAAAATTCAGGGAAGCGCTTGTACAGGCGGGCGCATTGCCAAGAGGAGAGTCCGGATGAGGTTTATCGCGTCTGCGCTTTTCCTGCTTCTTCCGCTCATGGCCTTCGCGGTCGAACCGGACGAGATGCTGCAAGATCCAGTCATGGAAGAACGCGCCCGTGAAATTTCAAAGGAGTTGCGCTGCGTTGTCTGTCAGAACCAGAATATTGACAGTTCCAACGCGGGGGTAGCGCGAGACCTGCGAATTCTGGTGCGAGAACGTCTTGTCGCCGGTGATAGTAACGATGAAGTCATCGCGTATATTCACGCGCGCTATGGCGACTATGTCCTGATGCGACCACCTTTGAATTCATCGACGTTCGCGCTTTGGCTGGCACCCTTTGTTCTGGCTCTTGTCTCGTTTCTGGTCGGCTGGGCGGTCATTTCGAAGAGCAGGAAAAAAGCGGCCACGGTCGCCATTTCTGAAGATGAAGAAGCTGAGATTGCACGCTTTATCGAGATCAACACTTCAAAGGACAACTCATGATCTGGATGGTTTTTGCCGCATTGTCTGTGATCGGTCTGATCATTGTCGGATTGCCATTGCGAAACCGGTCGGAAACAACTCCCGTTTCGGAGGATTCGACCGCAGCTGTTCTCGTGGACCAACTGGAAGAGGTGCAGCGGGATTTCAAGCGCGGTGTCATTTCCGAGGCCGAAGCGATGGCAGCCGAGCAAGAAATCAAAAGGCGCATTCTCGTGCAGTCGCGCAAGACCTCGCAAGGGGCGAGCAGTCTGACAAGAGCTGGTCGTTTGCCCCTTGTCCTGAGCGCCGTGTTCGTTCCGGTATTCGCATTCGGCTACTATTCAATCATGGGATCGCCAGAGATACCCGCCGTCGCATTTTCCGAGCGCTCTACGGAACGGCAAAGGGTTGCAGAAGTGACGGACCTGACAGATCAGCTGTACGTTCGGCTCAGCACGGATCCCGCGGGAGGGCCGTCAGAAGGTTGGATGCTATTGGGGCAGACCTATTCCCGGATGGGCAGGTTCGCGGATGCCGCCGAAGCGTTCAAGATTGTTTCAGGGCGACCAGAAGCGAACTCAGCGGTGTTTTCCATGCTCGCCGAGGTTCTGATCTCTGCTGAGCAAGGTATAGTAACGCCAGCAGCGGACTCTGCAATTGACCGCGCCGTTGAGCTGAACCCCTCAAATCCCGCCGCGGTATTTTACAGGGCAGTCTCGCTGACCCAGAAGGGTGACGTTGCTTTGGCGCATGACGTGCTGACTGCCCGCCTGACGGATGCAGATAAGTATTATCCCTGGATGGAAAGCTTTGTCAGAGAAGCAAATCGCATTGGCGCAGAGATCGGCAAGGCTCCGGTCTCATTGGACAGTTATGCACAGGTTGCAACTGCGCCCGGTCCTACGCAGGCAGATATAGAAAACGCGCAAGATCTGACAGCGGACGAGAGGCAGGCGTTCATCCGATCCATGGTTGAAAGACTGGCTGCGCGGCTCGAAGATGAGCCGAACGACGTTGACGGGTGGATGCGGCTTGGGTCCTCTTATTCGGTCCTGGGTGACACGGTTCAGGCAATCTCGGCCTTTGAACGAGCGGAAACCCTGTTGTCTGACGCACCGGAAAACGATCCACAGCGCCAGTCCGTCGCCGAGGCTTTGGGCAAATTGCGTCGGAATTGACCTGGCGGTCATTCGTCAAACATCTCGATCTTGGCCGGCAACCAAAACTCAGTTGGTGCTCTGGTTAGTGTAGGGCGCCGACGAAATGACCACGCCAAGACAAGTCAGTGTTCAATTGGCAGCACATGCTGCCTGCCTATCATCGCAGACTATCTGGCAGGCAGGTTTTCAGGATCGGCCTGCCAGTCGGCATCCGCCAGACGAAGGGTACTGCATGATTCAGCCCAATTGGGCGCCACTGGGTATGGCGGACACCGGTTGCCCACAGGCCGAGGCCTAGCGAGCGCGCTCAAGTCCGTGTGCTGGAACGTCTTCATGTTCCAATTCTGAATCCAGTGTGGATTTGTCCACCTTTTCCTGCTTTGAGCCGTGGCAAGATTTTCCCATCATCTTGTGCATCACGACATGCGCTCCAATGCAGAGTGCGATGGGTGCAAACAGCCCGACATTGCTCCATAAACCAGCAATCGAACCTCCGGCGATAAAGAACGCAGCAACAGGCAGCAGCATAACGGCACAACACACCATCATCCCATAGTGCATGATCTTTGATGACAAGGCAGGTTTTTGATCTTGAGTGTCAGACATAAGGCCCTCTTTCCAACTATTTGGGTCTCTTTGGCGGCTTCCTGTGATGCAAGGTCAAGGATACATTCCGGCACATTTTGATCTGATAAGTGTGTTGCAGGTGAACAGCGCATCGAGCGGCGGAGTTCTGTAGAACTGACAGGGTTGCCACAACGGGGACCGGGATCATGCTGTACAGTTTGGCAGACTGCCATAAGTTGATTGGTGCTTGGTTCGCCGTCTTTCATCCAGGTCGGGTCAGAGCGGCCGCACCAGCGTCATAAGCCGCTGGCGCGAGGGCACGGACGTAAACGCCTGAGATGGTTTTAAACGGGAATGACCGGCAAAGTGTTGGGCCAAACGCGCCTGATGCCGCTGCGCGGATTCCGCCCAGGGACGCAATAAATTCGGCTGACGACATATCCAAGGTGATATCTGCGCCGACCACCGTGACACTGCACAGGATGGATACGTTCCAACAAAATCCGCCAAAGGGGAGCGCAGGAAAGACGTTTTGTCGGAACGTATCGGGGAATTCGCCTTAGCTGTGGCTTGCGAAAACCTGCGTCGACCCGTCCTTGAGAACAAGAAGCACGTCGTAGCTGCCACCTGCGCCGCCCATATCCATACCGGGCGAACCCATGGGCATCCCGGGTGCCGTCAGCCCACGAGCTTCAGGGGCATCCTTCAGCAAGCGCCGGATATCCCCTGCGGGGACGTGACCTTCAACGAAATAGTCACCAACTTTGGTCGTGTGGCATCCTGCCAGTTGTGGCTCAATGCCAAGCTGCTGCTTCATGACCTGAAGGGTGTCATAGTCAACATCCTTTACCGATGTTTCAAACCCAGCGGAAACCATGCGATCAACCCAAGCCCCGCAGCACCCGCATGTGGGAGTCTTTGTCACCTGCAGTATTGGGGTGGCGGCTTCTGACAATGCAGGGCCTGCCGCAATCAGACTGGCTGCCGTCAAGACAAATTGGCGTCTGTCCATTTCTTTTAGCTCCTTTTCATTTCCTAACCTAAATACAATGCGCATGAACGCGAGTCGACCGGCAGACGGTGTTACATTTGGCTACAAACATAGGAGGGGCGTTTCCGATCCGGAATGTCTATATTGATGCCATGAGCGAACACCCACGCATATTGGTCGTCGACGACCATCCAGAGATCAGGAAATCCGTGTCAGACTATCTGGAACGGAATGGGATGCGCGTATCGGCAGCAGAGAATGCAGAGCACATGGACCGTAAGCTCGCAGAAGCCGCTTATGATCTGATCGTGTTGGATATCATGATGCCGGGTGAGGACGGGCTGTCGGCCTGCAAGCGTCTGCGCAGGCAAGGGCACACGCCAATTCTTATGTTGACCGCTTTGGGGGACGACCACGACCGCATCGCAGGTCTGGAAGGAGGGGCAGACGACTACCTTGCCAAGCCCTTTAACCCCAAAGAACTACTGGCTCGTATCAATGCGATACTGCGACGGACAAGGCTGATACCTCAAATCGATGAATTTGCTGGCAAGACAGTCAAATTCGCGCATCTCGAACTTGATTTCGATGGGCGCGCTCTGATTGATCAAAGCGGATCCCGTACGCAGCTGACATCCGGTGAATTCAAGTTGCTGACGCTATTTTTGCAAAGGCCAAGGACGGTCCTGGGCAGAGACGAACTTCTCGAATTCAGCACAGGACGAACAGCCGGTCCGCTGGACCGAACAATTGATAATCAAGTGAGCCGATTGCGGCGGAAGATTGAACAGGATGTGTTGCGTCCGAGGGTCATCGCCACCGTGCGCAATGGCGGTTATAGTCTTTCTTGTGATGTAGAGATATGCGGCTGAGAATTGTGCCTCGGACATTGCGAGCGCAGATTGCGCTGTTGGTTCTTGGTGTACTGGTTCTCGCTCAGGCCCTCAGTCTGTGGTTCTTTGTGGATGAAAGGTCGTTGGCGGTTCGAGCCGCGATTGGTGCCGAAGCCGCAGGACGTGCCGCAAATGTCGCGCAACTGATTGAAGGAGCACCACCAGAGTTGCACGCCCGAATAATTCGTGCGGCAACCTCGCCACTTGTACGGTTCGACTTGGCAGATGCTCCGACAGTCTCACATGGAATCCATGGCGAAGGAGGTGCAGTTGAAGCCCGCATCCGAGTGTTGCTGGGAGAAAGCTACAGCCGCGACATCCGTGTGGAGGTCCATGAGATTGAAGGAGGCCTGCTGCCTCTGCCAAACCTGTCACCGGAAATGGCGAGAATGCACGCCGAAATGATGCAGGGTAGCCTGGCCACTATCGAGATGGAGCTATCGATCGCGTTGGCGGGCGGGAGCTGGCTCAACGTCGGTACGCGATTTGAAAAACCACCGCTGCAATGGTCGCAGGCTTCCAACATTTCATTTGCGGTGACTGCGGGCCTTCTCTTGGTTGCAAGTTTCTGGTTCCTTCTCACCAGGCTAACGGGACCCCTCAACAACCTGGCGAACGCATCTGAACGTTTGGGGCGGGGCGCCGCTGAAGGCGACCTGCCGGTTGTCGGACCGCAGGAGGTGCAAGACGTAACCCGTGCGTTCAACATCATGCAGGATCGCCTGACGCGATTTGTCAGTGATCGGACCCAAATGCTTGCGGCTCTTGCACATGATCTTCGATCGCCGCTGACAGCGCTTCGGGTGAGGGCAGAGATGGTGGATGATGACGAAACACGCGAATCCCTGGTGGCATCAAGTGAAGAAATGCAACAAATGGTCGACGCGACTATGGATTTCGCGAAAGGAGTTGGCCACTACGAAGATGTCCAGTCAATCGACCTTCGTGATCTGATTTCCGATCTGGGAAGCGAAAAACTCCACGTAAGCGGAAAGGGGCCACTGTTCGCATCTGTCAAACCGAATGCCATGCGACGCGCTCTTAGGAACCTGATAGAAAATGCTCTGCGCTACGGTAAGACGGCAAGTATTTCGTGGGATATTTCAGGCGGCAAGGTGGCGATTTACATTGATGATGAAGGCCCCGGAATTCCCAGCGAACAATTGGAGGTCGTGTTCGGACCTTATGTCAGGCTCGAGACGTCGCGTTCAAAAGACACCGGAGGTCACGGTCTTGGGCTGTCGATTGCGCGAAGCATCATTCTTGAGCATGGCGGCACAGTTGAATTGACAAACCGTGCCAAGGGTGGACTGCGAGCCAAAGTGACCTTGCCCCAGGAATTGTATTCAGACCCCAAGCCCCCTTCGGTGTCAGGGGCGGCCACTCGAGATCAGAACTTAAACCTCTCAAACACAACGAGCTCAAGTTCTCAGTAGGTTAAGTATATGATACAAAATCTTTTTTGATCGCACTTGATGCATTTTAAGTGAACATCAAAGCTGTAATCGGGTATTCGAATGAAGAACAAAGTCGACGCATAGATCGGCAGTTGTTTGACCGAAATGGCCACCGCGTGAAGTTGAGTATTTTGAAGCGGGTGAGGCGCGCACCGATCGGAATCGATACATACCATTACAAAAAAGCCAGCCCCGAACTATTCCTGAAAATCTTGCGATTGGGTAGCCTTGCACCAGGCAAGCAATCTAACCGAGGTTGGTTTTATGACCCAAAAGAAAATTCTGGTACCACGCAGGGCGTTTACACTTGGAGTCGTGGCAGCGGCGCTTGCCGCACCCTCGATTGTGAACGCTCAACAGCAAGCTCCGGTTCGGCGAAACACATCCTCGTTCCGAATACACGCCTGGCAGGATCATTTTGATCGGCTCGGCAAAGGCATAATCATTTCGGATACGGTTTCTCGTGTTTTGCAGCATTGGACTTCGGACGGCGAAATGCGCATCTATCCAACGTCTGTCCCGATGTCAGACGAATTGACCCGGCGGGGGTACACCGAAATCGTGTTCAAAGATTCAAAACCTGATTGGGCACCAACACCGTCGATGCTTGAGCGGGACCCAACGTTGCCGTCCTATGTGCCGCCAGGGCCGGAAAATCCATTGGGTGTACGGGCCATGCATTTGACGTGGCAGTATTACAGAATCCATGGGACGAACGACACTCGCAAAATCGGACGTCGCTCATCAAACGGATGCATCGGGCTGTACAATGAACAAATCACCGAGGTATTTGACAGAACGCCAGTTGGTACTCAGGTCAAACTGATCTGAAGCTGAAGTCCTGCCCCTTTATGGGTTTTTTTGTTGGCAGGGACGCGGTTGTGAACTGGCCGCTGCAGGTACTCCTCTACAGTTCGCCATGGCAATCGGAAGGGCGAAAATGTTCGTCCCATACCTGCCGAAACTGCAGCGGCCACCAGAATAGGCCAATTGGAGAAAGAGAATGAGAATAGGAATGAAGACTTGGGCCGCATCCGTGGCCTTTGCCATGATTGGCGTCGCGACCTGGGCCCACAACGGGGCCACGGGTGTAGTTTTGGAACGCATGCAGGGTATGTCCGCAATGGGGGATACGCTCAAGACCCTTACCCCGATGATGCGGGGACAAATTGCATATGATGCCGACAAGGTGCGACGCGAGGCAGACGTAATGATCGGCCACGCGGGTGAACAAATGACTCGACTGTTCCCCGAGGGGTCGGGCGGAGGCGTGTCAAAAGCACTCCCGTCCGTTTGGGGCGATTGGGAAGACTTTGCTGCATTGGCTGAACAACTGAAGACGACTTCGGAAGGTTTGAAGTTGAGCGCTGAAAACGGTTTGGCTGCTGAAAGTGGCAACGGCAGCGCAGGTATGATGGGTGGATCAGGCAACACCATGATGGGTGGATCAGGCAACACCATGATGGGTGGATCAGGTAGCGCCATGATGGGTGGTGGATCCGCTGCTACCATGGGGAGCGGCATGATGACCGGGAACCAGACTATGACAGCAGAAATGATTGCAGCCATGCCAACTGACGCTGCCTTCATGATGGTCGCCCAGACATGCTCAACCTGTCATCAAAAGTTCCGCACAGAGGACAACTGAGCCGATGCAGTGGTGGTGGATTTTCATCTTGGCCCCTCTGGGTGGAACGGGCATTGCCGCTGGAACGGCGGCCTGGTCGATCGGCGCATCTGTTTCGAAAATTCGCCTCACTGGGGATGCTGACCGGGACGCCTATTCGCTTAATCTGACTACTGATACAGAATAGGGAATGGGAAACCGAACGCGATGGCAACTTACCTAATGAACGCAAATGAATTGGGATTAGACAGATGTTCACATTAAATCGGCGCCAGTTTCTGGCCACGTCCAGCGCGTTTGCTGGCATGTCGGCGTCCACAGGTTTTGCAAGCACGTGGCCAACCCAACTAATTGCCCAGGAATCCGACATTCAATTGCTACCCGATGACTATGGCAAGACGAAGCTTTGGTGTTTTGACGGGCGCTCACCGGGCCCGGAAATCCGGGTTGCACAAGGAGGCCGGGTTCGCCGCAGACTGATCAATCGCTTTTCCCAAGGGACATCAACGCACTGGCATGGCATCCGTATCGACAATGCAATGGACGGCGTTTCCGGTCTGACTCAGGCGCCCGTACAGAACGGAGACATGTTCGATTACGACTTTGTCGCCCCAGACGCGGGCACATACTGGTACCATGCACACAACCGTTCGCTGGAGCAGGTGGCCAGGGGGCTCTATGGCGCGCTGATCGTGGATGAACCGGAGACCCTCGATATAGATCGCGAAGAAGTTCTCATTCTCGATGATTGGCGTATTGACCCGGAAACCGCGCAAATTCCGAATGACTTTGGTGCGCCTCATGATCTCAGTCATGCAGGCCGGATCGGAAATCTGATCACCACCAACGGAGCCTTTAATCTGGCTTTGACAACGCGCCGGAATGAACGCATGCGCCTGCGCCTTATCAATGCGTCCAATGCCCGTAATTTCCAATTGGGTCTGGATGGTCTTGAAGGATGGGTGATTGCGCTCGACGGAATGCCCTTGCAATCGCCCAGCAGAGTTGTCGACACGATGACTCTGGCACCGGCCCAAAGGATTGATTTGATTGTCGATGTCAGCGCAGACGTCGGAGAAACGGCCCATATCGTGCAATTCGGCCGGGATGAAACCTTTAGCCAGGTTGCATTCAAGGTTGCAAGCGGTGGGAGTGCCACCCGCAGGGATGCGCCCGCTGCCTTGCCCCCGAATGACCACCCGATGGTTGATCTGAAAAAGGCCACGACACTCAGCCTCAGTATGGAAGGGGGCGCCATGGGACGTTTGCGCTCTGCCTCACTTGGAGGGGAAGTCAAACCCATGAGCGAGCTCGTCCAGGCCGGGTATTTCTGGTCTTTCAACGGGGCGGTTGACGGCATTGAAGGCGAACCGTTCGCTCGTTTGGATCGTGGTGAGAATGTAAAGCTAACGATTGTGAATGACACGGTCTTTCCACATGCCATGCATCTGCACGGAATGCATTTTCATGAAGTGGCGGAAGATGGTGCACTTGGGCCTCTTCGCGACACGACTCTTCTTGAACGGGGTCAAACGCGCGACATCGCCTTCGTTGCGGACAATCCGGGTCAATGGCTGCTGCATTGCCACATGCTCTCGCATGCAGCCTCGGGCATGATGACGAAAATTGTCGTTACATGAGAAACCGATCTATTTATCTTGGACTTGGCGTTGCGATCCTCGCGGCGGTAGGCGGCTTTCTCTGGCAGCGGCCCGGCGGTCCGGTTGATTTGGAGAGCTCAGCGAGCTTCCAGCCAGTCGATATCGAAATGGGTGAAACGCTTTACGCAGAGAATTGCGCGGCGTGCCACGGCGCGAATTTGGAAGGCGAAGAGAACTGGCGTTCGCCACGAGAGGACGGGAGCCTGCCTGCTCCGCCGCATGACGCAAGCGGACATACCTGGCATCACCCCGACAGCATGCTTTTCACCTACACAAAGAAGGGCGGCGAACAGACACTCGCCGCGCAGGGCATCGAATTCGTCAGTGGCATGCCGGGTTTCGGCGACCAACTGAGCGACCAGGAAATCTGGAACATCCTCGCATTCATCAAATCGACATGGCCGGAACGCGAACGTGCCGCACAGGCGGACCGTACGGCCCAAGACATGGCATCTAAAGGAGACGGGTAATGAAACGAATTTTGGCAGGCACAGCACTTTTGCTGCTTCCGCTCACTGCGATGGCAGACGACGTGAGCGAAAACCGTATTAAGGAACTTGTTCTTGAGGCAATCCGTGAAAACCCGGGCATTGTCTTCGAGGCGGCTCAACTGTTCGAAGAGCAGCAACAGGCCAGCCGGGCCCAGGCGGCCGCGCAGGTTCTTGAAACGGAAAAAGCCACGCTCGAGAATGATCCCAACGCACCTGTTCTGGGCAACCCGGAGGGCGACGTAACAGTGGTGGAATTCTTTGATTACAATTGCCCATACTGCCGCCGTGTGAAACCCGAAATGGAAGCTTTGCTCGCCGCAGATTCAAATGTCAGAGTTGTGTATCGCGAATGGCCCATACTTGGGGAAGGGTCGGTTTTTGCGGCGCGCGCTGCTTTGGCCTCGCGCAATCAGGGCAAGTATGAAGAGTTCCATTGGGCATTGATGGGATTGAACCAGCGAGCTGAAGAAGGGTCGGTCATGCAGGCCGCCAAAGACATCGGCCTGGATGTTGCACAACTCCGCCGCGACATGGACGCACCGGAAATCCAAGAGCACATTCAGACCTCCATGCGGCTTAGTCAGTCTCTTGGCTTCAACGGAACGCCATCGTTTGTTATCGGTGACAGCCTGGCACCGGGCCTGATTACGGCGGATCAGATGATCGAGCTTGTCGAACAGGCGCGGGCCGCGAACTAGGACCGCACCCTAAAGCCTGCGAAACATGGTTACGCGCTTTGACGATCGCCAGCTGAACAGCGATCTGTTCAAGTGAGCTTTGACCGCGAACAAGGCGAAGGCCCGGATCGGTTGCACCAACAGCCGATGGGGTCTTCGTCTTTTTTCTGATTCAATCAGGAATGCGCGGTGTCGCCGGTTCCCCTTCGGGACAAAATCATCATTGATATGCGGCACTCGACAAAACCGGAGCGGCCACACTAGGACGGCCCAGGTTGACTGATCCCGTTCTTACGAATGGATAGGACCATGCAGAGACATTCGTCCAGGGCCTAGCCCCTAATCGGAGGTGTCAAGTGCGGCGGCATCCAGTGCGCTCAGCACAGCCTCAGATGTCAGAATTTCGGACAGGACAATCCCGTCTGGCGCATTTGGTCCATATACGATGTTGAAGGGAATCCCAAACCTGTTGTGAGTCTCCAGATACCTGGAAATCTCGGGATTGGGCCGCGTCCAATCGGCTTGCATTGCAACGACATTGTCGCCTCGCAACCTGTCAACGACAGGCATTCGATCAAGCACCAGGGTCTTGTTTGCCTTGCAGGTCAGGCACCAGTCGGCGGTGACATCAACAAAGATGGTATTGCCTTGCGAAACCAGCGTTGGAATTTCGGAACGGTCAAATTTTACCCAATTCTGATCAACGTCACTATTTGTCAGCGGCGGGTTCAGAAAACCCGGAAGCCCAAGGCTGACGACAGCGATGGCAACCAGCATGACGGGGCGCACAAACCTAACCTGCAATCGGATGCTGGCGAAGAGAACGAAGAGCAATGCAAAGATCAGCGCCGAGGCAGCAACCCGAACGCCGGCCACGCCCATAAGCACCCAAAGCAACCAAATCGCGGTCCCGGCCAAAAGACCTGCAAGGATCCATTTGACCACCAGCATCCAACGGCCCGGCTTGGGCAACATTCGGATCATTCCGGGATTCGCCGCAAACAACAGATAAGGCAGGGACAGTCCAAGACCGAGAGCCGTGAATACCAGGATGACATCAATTGGGCGACCGCTCAGGGCAAAGGCCACCGCCGTTCCCAGGAAAGGAGCCGAACACGGTGTTGCCAGCATCGCACCAAAGGCACCTGTTGCAAAATCCCCAACGTAACCGTCCCGCCCACTGGATCTGGCCAAGCGCGACTGCCATCCCGAGGGTAGGGAAATGTCGAATATTCCGAACAGGTTGGCAGAAAAGACGGCCAGAACGAGAAACATCATCGTTAGGAAAAGGGGGCTTTGGAACTGAAGGCCCCAACCCACGGTAACGCCGACGGCCTTTAAGATCAAAATGCCAGCGGACAGCACCCACATGAAAACCAGAATGCCTAATGCCGACATTAGGAAACCATTCCGCACCTCGTTCTTTGGCCTGTCACCATGAGCCAGCACCGATGTGAGCTTGATCGACAAAACGGGCAGAACGCACGGCATGACATTGAGCAGCAATCCCCCGAGGAAAGCAAATGCAGCGATCGCCAGAATCTGACCCACATCAGGCAAGGTGGTCACACGTTCGAAAGGCGCATCCGGTACGACATCTGACCATTCCGGTTGGGCCGTCACGGCCCGTGGCCCGTCTGTAAGCGTGACCTGCAATTGTGGCAATTCCGTCTCACGCGCCAGAAGGGGCAGTCGCGCCCAAAGCTCCGTTCCCGAAGCACTCGTTCGGATGTCCGGCTTTCCGAAGGTAAAGGTCGGCCCCATTTCCGGAAAAACGTCCGGCTTCACGAACTTGCTTGGGCTGCGTGCCGAGATGTAAAGGGCATCGTCGGCGACAATGGCACTTTCAATAACTATGTCGCTGAGGGCGGGAACAACGGGCACCCGCCGGGCATATTCAGAGATAAGTTCCGCCGAAGCGGTATCAACACCAACGCCGGTCGGGATAGTAAGCCTAAGGTTGAAATCATGGGGCACGCACACGGTTGAGCACGTCAAGAGCGAAACCCGCGCCCGCAGGTCGGCAGGTTGCCCGATGTTTTCGAGGACCGCCTGGACAGGAAGAACGACACGCTTATTGTATCCGAAATTCTCAATTCCAAATGCCGTAAACCGTTCTGGTGCAGGCCAGAGCATCTTGGCTGTTGCCAAGTTCTGCGAACCCTCCCATGAGATTTCAGGCGGTAAACCGACCTCTCCGGGCGAGCGCCAATAGGCTTTCCAACCCTCGGCCAGTTGCACGTCGAGACCAAGGGAAAGAGTCCCGGAGTTAGGAGCAACGCCGTTTTCGACAGAGATAAGTCGGGCTGAGATCGCGGTATTTTCGTAAACATCAGTCGACGCTGCGAAACTTAGGGATGCCCAGAGGCAAGCCACTATGGATAAGACAAGCCGCCAAGTGGATCGCAACGTCATTTGGTTCACTTTCTTCATCGATGCACAGTTGCGGTCGGATACTTTTCCCGCGACAATCGCGCCAGGGTGATGAGTGTTGATCGTTTTCAGGAATCCAGGCCGCGTTTTCGGTTTTCCATGAGCAGGGATGGGGTTAACGCCATGACCAGGCTTTGGTCAACTTTACAAACTGATACATTTCTCTCCGAGAAAACAGGAAGTTGAGCAGGTAGTGTTGTCTAGCGTCGCTGATTGGCGATGTCCATTGGACAAGGAGGCAATATGTATCGCTTGGGGATGTTTGCATCACTGCTCGCAACGCCTGCTTTGGCTGATCCAGACGGCTACGGCCACATGTCGGGTTGGGGCTATGGCATGGGGATGATGTTTGGCCCTATCCTTTGGATCATCATTCTGGGGTTGGTTGTCGCAGGTGTCATTTGGTTCGTTCGCAGCGCGGACGCAGGTGCAACCGGGACCGGAAAATCTGACGCGATGAGCGAACTCGATCTGCGTTTCGCCAAGGGCGAAATTGATGCCGAGGATTACACCACTCGGAAAAAGCTGATAACCGGCGAAAAGTGACTCTGGGAACGAGGATTGGTGTGTGAGCCCAAGTTCCTCGTCAAGAGACGCTTGGATCAAATCAGGCTGACTTGGCAAGGCAGAAGTAGCGGGCAAACACCTTGGTGTTCCCGGGGGTGCATTCTGAACCGAGGTGCGACAAATCCCTTATCTCGCTGAAAAGCAAGGGGAACGGGCATGGTCCGCCCATGACGTGCTAAGCGCCATGGCCAAAATGAGCGGGGCGGTCTTATGGCCGCCAGCCAACCCGGTTTTGGGTAATAAGCAGCGCCCACGACCCTCCTTCACGCGAGGATCAAAAACGGTCATCAGCCCTGGAAACATCAGCCGGTTTGAATCATCCGGAATATTCATGTCTGACACGGATCATTTTGCGCCCTCATCGATGATCGATTGAATTTGGGCCGAAATTTTGGGGCTGTCCCACTCTGCCGGACCAACCAGACGGCCACGCTCCTTGCCGTTGCGGTCGACCAGGATCGTCGTCGGCAGGCCGAGCGCTCCGAAGGCGAGCATCGCGCGGGTGCTGTCCGCGAGATACATCCCGAGGTGCTGGATGCCGATTTCATCGTAGAATTCGCGCACGACTTTGAGCCCCGCCTGATCGATCGAAAGCGGTAGCACGAGAAAATCATCTCCACCGAGCCGGGCCTGAAGTGCATCAAGCGTCGGCATTTCCTTGCGACAGGGTGCGCACCAGGTTGCCCAGATGTTGAGAAGCACGACCTTGCCCCGGAAATCCTCCAGTGTCAGGGCGCGCCCCTTGCCGTCCACGAACGGGGGTGACAGCATTTCACGCGGTTTGCCGTGAAGCGGCATCAGCGGCCGTGCCCGGGCCGGTCCGGCAAGGCCAAGCGCCGCCATTCCTGTCAATAATTCGCGCCGTTTCATGAACCGGCTCCTTTCTGAAGGTGTTGCACCACGGGAAGGACATCTTCCTCTGGCGAGCGGCGGTTGAAGGGGTCGACATGCTAGTAGGCGATGGGGGAACACACCGCGCACGATCAGGCGCTGCGTGTCCGTTCAGAATTGGGATCGGGGTGGCTGCTTGGCCGGGGGGCAGCGATGCCGCTCTGCATATGCTCTGGCAGTCTCACATGCACGTCTGAAACGGCGATCAGACCAGAGTTCCCCGATAACGATGGGATTGCAGCAATCCCTGGAGCGCTACAGGCAATATCACAGGTTGCGCCTTTGAGACCAGCTTCTGAACCACCACATGCGTCGCAGTCATCCGTCGACGTCATGCCTGCATCTACAGCGATCATCGCGGATTTCATCGCTGCTGAGCCCGCCGAATGCGGGACCGCCCCGACGGCAAATGCCGCAAGCGCAAAAACACAGAAAAGGCGGGCGAAGACAGCCATGAATTATCCCTACGATTGCACGGACCTGGAATCCAGAGTTTTGAAATCGCGTTTCGGTGAAGAACGGGATATCAGCGGATTCGTGCGTCGTTGTGCCAAATCTTCCATGATCGGGCACTCTGGCCTCTCGTCGCCCCGGCAGTGCTTTACCAATTCATGCAGCGTTCCGCTCAGCGCCTGCAGCTCTTCGATCTTTTGATCAATACGCGCCAGGTGGCTGCGTGCGATGGACTTGACGTCGGAGCTGGACCTTTCACGATCCTCGTAGAGCGACAGCAGGGTCCGGCATTCTTCGATGCTGAAGCCGAGCGAGCGGGCCCGGCCAAGAAACGCCAGCTTGTGCAAGTGGTCGTCTCCGAACTCCCGATAGCCATTCTCGCGGCGGGGTGGACATACCAGACCGATATCCTCGTAGTACCGGATCGTCTTGGCAGGCAACCCGCTTCGCTCGGAGACGTCGCCAATGTTCATCGCGTAGACCTCACTCTTTTGGTTCTCTCAAGATAGCGATTCCATCAACTGGAGGGTCAAGAAGTATTGCATAAGAATATTCATTTGACCTTCCGGTCACGGGGATTTGAAAACTCCGCGCCAGATGGAACGCACTCCTGAGGCCGCGTCCACTACGGATGGGTGCCTTGACGGCCTTTGTCGTCATGACCAAACCGGCACTGGTGCAATCCATTGACCTGTCACCGACCCTGACCCTAGCAGGATAAGGTTGAACCTGGTCAACACTGACTCGCTCGCCGGGATGCTCATCAATACGTGACCAATACCAAAACCAGCCGTGATTGTCCGGCGTCGGGGATCCTGGAACATATCGCCACTACCGTCCGCATTGGAGCAAGGCTGAAAAAACCTGGTTCAAAATTCGACGGCTATCCCGACTTTGCCGAGACATATTCCGCAATCGCCTGCCGGTAGAGCGCCTGAATACGCGACATGATCGGGCGATCAGTTGTGCCGATCGGTTTGTCATCGATCGAGGCGACGGGCGTCTGTGCGCCAAAAGTACCCGTCAGGAACGCCTCATCTGCGCCGTAGGCTTCGTAGAGTGAGAAGTTCTTTTCATAGACCGGGATGCCATCTGCCCGGCACAGGTCGATTACCTTCTGACGTGTTACTCCGTTCATGCAGTAATCCCCGGTCGAAGTCCAAACCTCTCCGCGCCGCACAATAAAGAAGTTACACGCATTGGTGGTGTTCACAAACCCATGTGGATCAAGCATCAACCCCTCGTCGGCACCGGCCTGTTCAGCCTGCAGACATGCGATGACGCAGTTCAGTTTGGAATGGCTGTTGTACTTGGCATCCTGGCTCATTGGCAGGCCACGCACCTGGGGCACGGTTGCAAGTCGAATGCCGGCGCTTTGCAGGCTGTTCACGGGTTTTGAATGCTCCAGGATGATGACCAACGTTGGCCCGGATTGGGACAATGACGGATGCTGAAACGGCTTCACCTTGATGCCTCGGGTCAGCATCATCCGGCAATGCACGTCCGTCGTCATCCCATTGGCCTGTGCTGTGGCGTCGAGCGCGCCCAGAATGCCCGCTTCATCCATGCCGACATCCAGACTGACGGCCTTGCACGAGTTGAAGAAGCGTTCCATGTGCTCTTCGAAAAAGGCCCACTGGCCATCATATAGCCGCAACCCTTCCCACATGCCGTCGCCCAGCATGAACCCTGAATCATAGACAGAGACCTTTGCGTCGTCGCGATGGACCAGATCCCCGTTCACATAGATCTTGATGTCTGCGTTGCGCGCATCTTCCAATGCGTCATGCGTGGTGTGCGTGTCGGTCATCTGGGTCCATCATCTACGTTGAGGTTCAGTGGTGAATTGTTCACCTGCAACTGTTCCGGTTTTCGTTTCAGAAGAAAAGGCAAGAATTTACTGTCCCATCTGATCTATTTCCGCGTTCAAAAATTGGCAGTACTGGATAATGCTGTTTGGCTCACAGATAGGGTGCCGACCATCGTTGCGCTCCATTCTTGTTGCCTGTCGGATCAGCCAAAGCCGAGTCCGCGCTAGATTATCGCCGCGAAGGCCCTGCTACCGAGGTTCTGACTCTGGAACCCAAAAACTCAAAACTTAAGAAGATCAATGTGTGCTGATCCAGGCCCTTGTCCTTTTTTGCCACGCGAAAGATTCCAGACCCGGTCAGCAGTTTTCGCTGTTGATAACTGTCTGGATGGTTGACGTTTCGCTGCTCAAAGAAAGCTTCGCCCTGTCGGCAGGTTGTGACCTGCATCCAGACGTGCTCAAAAAATTGATCGGCATCTGCGCTTCTGAACGGGTGCGCCCAAAAGCAAGAAACCCCTACAGAGCTGTGGAGACCCATGAATTTTTCGCACTGCGATCCCGTCGGCGCAAAACCTGAGGTGACATAGCTTTCGATCTCGTCAACACGGCGGCAGTCTTCTGCAAACACCTCTTGAGAGTAGGTCGCAAAACAGCCTGCAAGCAAAACCAAAGGCAGCATTCTCAGCGGTTTCTCCAACATTGCTGTTTCGCCTCGGTCGGCGCCGGGTCGCAGCTGCTATTCTGCTGCGTCTGGAACCGTCACCTCTGAATAATTTCCTTTTACACGCGCTTTCGTGGGATCAAAATGAGGGAAGGCCACGATCCTGGCTTTGAGACGCTTCTGCTGACCATCCAGCTGCCCGATCTCAATGTCCGTACCCAAAGCGGCGTGGGTGGTAGCCACGCGACCCAATGCAATGACCTTGCCCACAATAGGCGACTTCATCGCACTGGTGATTTCGCCAACCTGTGCTTTGCCAATTCGGACGCAATCCCCGGCTGACGGGATGGTCCCGCCTTCGATTTCGAACCCGACCAGTTTGCGATGGGGGTGCGCCTTGCGTTCTTCGATTGCAGTGCGGCCGATAAAGTCGTCCGTCTTTGATTTCAGCGGTACGGTAAAGCCGATACCAGCCTCGAACGGGTCAGTCTGGTCGTCGAATTCGGATCCGGCAAAGATCAACCCGCCTTCGATCCGCAGCATGTCCAATGCAGCCAGCCCAAGCGGTGTGATGCCATAGTCCTGCCCAACCTCCCACACGCGGTCAAAGATCTCAACCGCGTCCTTTGGATGACAGAAGATTTCATAGCCAAGTTCGCCGGAGTATCCCGTGCGAGATATTACGACAGACGTGCCTGCCACATCGCCAACACGGGCCACGGTTAGCCGGAACCAGGGCAGCTCGTCGATTGTCGGCTGCTGCGGGGGCGTCCAGAAGATTTTGGACAGGATTTCGCGGCTGAACCGACCCTGAACCGCGATATTGTGCAACTGATCCGTCGAATTGCGCACCCAGGCATTCAGGTTGCGCTTTTGCGCCTGTTCCTGCAGCCACAGGCCGCTGGTGTCGTTGCCACCAATCCAGCGGAAATTCGTCTCGCCCAAGCGATAGACGGTGCCGTCATCAATCATGCCGCCGTGCTCGTAACACATGGCGGTATAGACGACCTGACCCACGCTCAGTTTTTTCATGTTGCGGGTCACACACAGCTGCATCAGCTCTTCGGCGTCCGGTCCCACGACCTCATATTTGCGCAGCGGACTCAGGTCCATCACCGCGACCTTGTCACGGCAGGCCCAATATTCGGCAATCGCGCCGTGGTTGGTCATCGTGTTGGGCAGCCAATAGCCGTTGTATTCAACGAAATCACGGGTGTGACGTGCAAAGCAGTCGTGAAATGCTGTTCTCTTGGTTTCTTCCACATCCGCCTCCGCAGATTTTCTATAGCCGTAGGATCGTTTGAAATCCTCGGTCGCTTTGTAGGTGCGCACCTGAATGTCGGTCGGGTTCCAGCCGTTGGCCGGGTCTATGTCACAGGGGCATCCGGTGCTGACGCAGACCAGATCGGTCAACGCCCGCAGCAGGACAAAATCGCCTGGCCGGGACCACGGGTCGTCCATTCCGATGGCGTTGGTGTCATCCAACATCGTGTTGAAAAAGAAATTGATCGCCTGCCAGCCGCCGCGAGGTTTGATGCCGTACTGGTCCAGATCCTTGTTGATGTTGTCGGAACAGTTCACATGCCCGGGGTATCCGAGATCCTCATAATACCGCGCGGTGCAGGCCAGCCCAAAGGTGTCATGGCGCCCGCAGGTGTCCTGAATGATCTCGACCAGAGGTTCCTGATCAACCGACCAGTATTTTGAGAATATTCCCGGTTGTGGATAGAGGCTGCCCATCAGGCTGCGCGTGGTGGTGGGGTCAATCTCGCGTTCGATCCCCTTGTCCAGGGCGCGACGGCTGAAGGCTTGAAAATCCGAACTTTCTCGGCCCTTTACGTCAACGATCTGGATGAATTCACCAGCCTTGACTTCATACGAACTCGCATGCCCCGGTTGAACATTGATATCCTTTAACGGATCGGCAAGCGGGTCGGGCGGGCCGACGTTTGGTTTTTCCATGCCCGGAGCGGAACGTTGAATATACAAGATGATGTCGGTTGGTGGATTGTTGTTTTCCGGGCGCATTGCCTCGCCCGGTGCCGCGACAATCAGAAGACCGTCGTTCTCGGCAACAAAACTGACCATGTCGCCGGGGCGAGATCCATCGGAAAACGCGCGGATCGCGTCACCCTGACCGATATCGAAACCGGCAACCTCCAATGCGTGCAGAACTTTTTTGCCAGACGGCGACCCATTGGCCAGCGTGGTGATCAACCCGTCGGGTCGCCCATGTCCCTGCGCGCCCAACATGGCCGCATCGGAGCTGCGATCGGGGGCAAAAAACACCATTTCAGCTGGCTGCATGCCATCGCGGTCCAGCAAGGTAATGGTGTCGCCTTTGGAAATGGGAACCGCACGAGATCCAGCTCCGGGCACCGGATGACGCTCTGTTCCATGAGGCAGGATCGGCAGACCGGGGACCAGAACGCCGCTGCGTTCAAACGGAACCTCAAAAACTGGTTTCACAGTCATAGTGCACTCTCGTCGATGGCTTTGGTTGCACCACGATGAGTGACCACCAAAAGGCAGCCCTTTTTGGTACGGGAAAAATGGCTGGATCCGGCAGCCAGGCTGACGAAATCACCGCTGCGATAACCGAACCCGTCGTGGTCGGTCAGATCCCCTTCGAGGATAAAGAATTCTTCAGTGCCGGTATGGGTATGCGGATTGGATCGGGTGCCTGGGGCCATCTTCATCAGATAGCTTCCTTGCCCAGTGGATTCATCAAAGCTGACATTTTTCCACCAGACCTGCGCGTCTGACAGACCGTCCATCTCCATTCGGGTGAACCCTGTGTCATCAAATCGGGCGACGGTGCGTGCGTCTGAAAGCTGTGTCATATCAATCAAGCCCCAGCCGTTTCTTGCGTTGCTCGGCCCAACTGCTGATCGCCATGTCAAAGGTCAGCGCCATGAGCGAGACGTTAAGGCCAAGGACAAAGTTCTTGCCCAGTTCGGTGCCAGCCAGCGTGCGCTGCAGCTCCTGGCCCAGATCCTGCGTGCCGATAAAGGCGGCGATGATGACCATGAAAAAGGCGAACATGATGGCCTGATTGAACCCCACAGCCATGGTCGGCAGCGCCAGCGGGAACTGTACCGAAAACAGCTTTTGTCGGCGGGTCGAGCCGGACATGTCGGCAGCTTCGGTCATTTCTGGCGGAACACTGCTCAGGCCGATGATCGTATAGCGGATCAAAGGGACGGCGGCGAAGATCAGGATCGAAAAGACGACCGCCACATCGTTGACCCCAAACAGCATGATCGCGGGGATCAAGTAGATGAAGCTGGGGAAGGTTTGCGCCGTGTCGCAGGCCAAAAGGATATTCCTGGACCAGCGCGACGACCGGGCTGCTACGACACCCAGCGGAATGCCGATCAACGTGGCCAGTGCCACCGCGGAAATCACCGTATAAAGTGTGATCACCGACCGATCCCACCAGCCCGAGAAGGCGACGATGGTGAAAAAGACCGCTGCAAAGATACCAGGTTTGCGACCGCCGACCCAATAGGCAAAGGCAACCACCATCAGGATGAACGCAGGCGTTGGAATGGCCAGAAGCGTGTTGCGGAACGGGATCAGAACCTTGACGTTCAGGAACCAGCGCAACCATCCGGTTGTGTTTTTGATCGCATCGATGGCCAGGAACGATTTTATGGCAACGTCAATTTCCTTGCCCTGGCTCAGGTGTTGCTTGCGGCCGACCTCGGCCAGGATCGGGAACACTTGCGATATCAGGATGAACCCAACGAACAGCCCTAAGGCAATCAGAGAGATCTGATGCCGTTTCCACCACGGCGTGCCGCGTTCAAAGTGAACGGGTTGCTTGACGACCCAGGCCTTGGACATCCGGTCCAGTGTGACAGCCAGCAAAACGATTGTGACACCGATTTCGAACGAGCGACCCAGTTTGAAGCTGCCCATCATCGCCAACAGCTTGGCACCAAGACCGGGCATGCCAATGAAGGCGGTCAAAACAACCATGGCCAGACACAGCATGATCACCTGATTGACGCCGACCAGAATTTCGGTCCGCGCAGCGGGTATATAAACATGGCGCAGCATCTGCC
>FYBJ01000051.1_pt1 | contig 21454 bp, 16 predicted proteins | sample 1134611 | NCBI WGS metagenome assembly FYBJ01 (sample SAMEA104116008, study PRJEB20421) | marine metagenome | isolation source: marine | reverse complement strand
TCGGGTGCGGGTCTGAAGGGTCATATGATCCCGCTGCAATCAGCTTTCGCCGTCCCTTTCCGATGCCGCCAGGATATCCATGAAGTTGCGGGCTGCTTCCCGGTCTTCCTCGTTCTCGAACGCCACATCGAGGTCGGGGGCGGACCCGAACATGTGCAGGAACGACCACAGTGCAAAGCGCTTGCCCCTGTCCTCTTCGAGGCCGAGGTCGACCCGGCAATGCTCAATCCCGGCTGCTAAAGTGTCGGGTGATATCTCAGCTATATTGGTCGAGGCAAAGTAGCGAAGGAGAAGATCATCGAGTTGCATTGGCATTCTTGTAGCTTGGTAAATCAGATGCGGGAACGATAAGTGCCGCACCGCTGCAATAAACAAGCGTATCCATCCACAAGGGAGTGGCTTCAGAGACGCTCAGCTATCCCGCGATGAGCAACGAAGTTGTTCCAAAGCGTACCTATGCGGGCCTGTCGTAACCCTACAATCGACTCAGAGACATCAAGTGCTTTGAAAGCTTCGCGACCCGAAGGGCTCGGAGCAGCAATGCAATGAGTTCTCTCCTTGTGGGCGGCCTCGAGATGGGCCGCCCTTTTTTCTGTTGAACGGGAGTTCATTGGCGAGAACGGCCAGAGAACTCCCGCGCGTTCAAGCGGGGCTGATGCCCAATGGCCCGCGACGATCAACAACCGTGATGCGCTGCTTCTTGGCCTCGATCACCAAGCGTTCGGTCACGCCATTGCCCGGAAATGCCACCACGTAGCGAGGGTTAAGACCGAGCATTTGCTCGTTGCGCTTGAATCCTGCGCAAGCCCCGAGACGGCGTTCAAGCCCGAATGTCAGCTGCTGCACTTCGTTACGCTCGGCCCAGGATGCAGCCAGTCTGTCGGCTCCCTTACCGTCGCCTCCGTGTACGAGAAAGAGATCTGGAACGACCTCGCGCACCTTGTCTAGCGTAGCCCAGATGTTGGCCGCGTAAGTCTTGGCGTCGGCCTCGCTTTCGAAGCGGTTGCGACCACCGGCAAACACGACCGGAGTACCCTCGGGTGCAAGTGCAGCCTGACGACGTTCCTTGCGCACGCGCAGGAAATCGCGGGCATCGATCACAGCCGAAGTCATGTTCTTCAAATGGCGCGCACGCGATCCCGATACGGGCTTCCACGAGGAACCGGTTTCGTCGCGATAGAGACCAGCTGCAACCTCACGCATCTGCTCGAACGCAAACATGCTGGCTTCAGCCGACTGGGCGCGCAGGGTCTGCTCTTCGAGGTTCGACGAATGCACTTCGGAGCCGTCGGCGGATGCCAGAAGGGCGCGGATTTCATCCGAGGCCCGGTCCACCTGGGCCAACTTGCGGCTGGCGGCGCGGTGGAAGAGATTGACAAAGCCCCAGGCGAGATCCTCAGCGTCAGCTTCGAGCGCGGTGTCGGCAAACAATGCGAAGAGATCGGACCAAACCGCTCCGAGCGTGTGAGACATGGCGTCCTCGCAAGGGAAGTCGGCCTCGTTGAAAGGGGCAGGCGTGATCGAGAAGCCGGATAGATCGAGACCGGCAAGCTGGCTGGCGAAACTGTCATACATCTGAGTAGTCCTCCTGAGACCGGCGAATGCCGGCAGAGGAATTTCCGCGCGGGCCTGTTCGCCGTGCCCGACAAGGACCGGGACAAGGGAACGCCGCACCGCGGCAGCGGGAAACCCCGCAAGGCAAGGCTGGCGCGGGCCACACGGGCCGCAGCCTTGCGCGGGTTGCGGTGGGACCTGACCGGTCCAGGGCACAAGGACCAGCGAACAGGCTCGCGCGGGATAGTGTCGGAGTGGCGCTGGAGTTGTTTGGGAGGAATCCCGGATCGGTTCAGGAGCGCTCCAGAAGACCGAATTGTCCCGGCGTAAACGCAAGCACTTCTGCATGGGGGAACGCTGCGATCACGGTCAGCCGATCACCTTCGTGGCGCAAGTGCCAGCCCCGCCCGTGAACGGGTTCCGATTTCGCGAAACCGGCCGGATCGAGCAGTGCGAGATTAATACCGTCCGGGTCCCGCGCGGAGCGCGCGCGGATGGCCTGACCGTCCGCCTCGCGCACCGACGCAGCAAGGTCCTGGCAATGCGAGTAATCGTCCGGGTCAAGCCATCGCTTGGCATTGGCCTCGAGCGGCGGTCTGGTCGTATCGGTCAACCGCGTGACCGATACGGCTACGCAAAAGCTCAGATGCTCGATGGTCCGATTGCCGGGAACGAACCCCGGCGAGCGGCTGTAGAACTTGAGCCGCCAGTAGGCGGTCTCGGTGATAGCGGTGCCTTCGGCTTCGCTTGCGTAGAAGATCCCGGGTCGCTCGTTTGCGCGGCGAAAACGGCTGGCAACCGTGTGGCCATAGCGAAAGGGTGAAGCAAGGAGATAGTGCAACCCGTGCGCGGACTTCGGCAAGTCCGGCTTGGCGCTATCTGCCAGTTCTTCAAGCCGCTGTTGCTCGCCAAGGTCGGAGGTCAATCGATTGGTCGAGATGCGATGCTGTGCTTCGACTACCCGCCATACCGTCCGGCGGTAGCGGCGGAACTCAGACGCGAGCGCGGTGGGCGTCCACATAGTCGCAAACGGTGATGAGACCCTTGAAGCTGTCGACGAGATCGATCGGACGCGCATCGAGATCGAGATTGGCGGTCGTCAGCCACGCGCGCGCAGACATGTCGTCGCTCCCGAGCAGAGCGTCGAGCGAGCGGAACAGTCGCAGGAGGAACTGAGCAGCTTCGAAAGACTTCGATTGAGGGTCGAGCTGGGCCTTGCCCGAGCGCAGGCGTGAGGCGGTCGATTCCGATACACCGAGGATTGCACCAAGCTTGGGATTGGTGAGGCCCCAGAACTCGGCGATGCGCGCGATAGCAGAGGTGAGGACCTTGCCATCGTCGGGCTGCAATTCGAGTGGCTTCGTCGCCATAGCCTGTCCTTTCATGTGCAAGATATACACAATTGTCCCTCAAATGCAAGATTTCTGGCGTTCGAAGATCGCCTCTCCGTTCGAGAAACGCCCGACCATTTTGAGTTCGCCGAACATTCGTTCGAAACGCGGCGCCACTTGGGCGATCCAGTGGCGCGCACGGGCCGCGCGCGGGTGAGAGAAGTCAGCTTCCCAAAAGCGAGCATCATCGCGAGGGGCGAGCCAGATCGCGGCAAGCCCGCAATAGGTCGATATCCCGCAATCGGCGAAGGCGTTGCGCAGAAGGATACGGTCCTCGCGACCGCGCCATCCATCGAAGGTCTCGAAGGATGGAAAGGCTGCCTTTGTGGTATCGATGATCTCGTCGACGAGGCACTCATAGACCCAGTCCGCATCGTCGTCTTCGCCGTCATCGAGCAGGCGAAAGGCTACCAATGAGCCGGTCGGATAGCTGACGGAACGTCCCATCTCACCGCTCCTTAGGCTGCACTAGCCAAATCGACGTCGGTCTCGCCTTCAGTTGATTGGAATTCACCCAGTTCGAGCAGCAAGGTGGCTGCCTCCTCGGCCTTTGCTGCCGCGGTCAGGATCGCGCGCTCGTCCGATTTGAGGATCTTGAGCCAAGACGCGATATAGCTCGCATGATGGTCGAGGTGGGTGACCGGAAGGCCCAGTTCAGCGCCAAGAATGGCAGACGATAGCTCGGCGATCAGTTCTTCAGCGGCATAGGCATCGCTACCGAAGCGGTTCTTGAGATCGCGATCGAGCCGCGAGGAATGCCCCGTCCAGTGCGACAGCTCATGCGCGAGTGTCGCATAGTAGTGGTCATAGGCTTCGAAGAGTTCAACAGGCGGCATGGTGACGCGGTCGCGCAGCGGCTCGTAGTATGCTTGCGCGCCGTGATGCCGCAGGTTTGCCTCGATCCGGGCGAAGAAGGCATCGAGCCGCTCTTCGCGGCCTTCGGGCTCAAGCGCGGCAACCAGAGGCTTGGGATGGTAGAATTCGGAAAGGCCATCGCACTGGTCGGCGTTGAATACCGAATAGGCCTTCAGCACGCGACGGTTCTCCGTGTCCTGCCCGCCGTCAGCGGTTTCAACTTCCTTTGTGTAGCTCTTGTAGAAGATCGCGATGGTCGACTTCTCGCCTTTGCGGACCTGACCACCGAGCTTCTGACTCTGGCGGTATGTCATCCAGTAGGGAGAGGTGTATCCGCAGGCATCGGCCACCATACACAACCAAAAGGTGTTCATGCCGCGATAGGGCGTCCCGCAGCAACGCAAGGGGCGCGAAACCGGCAAGCCACGCCACGGCTTGACCCAGGGCTTGGTGCCCTCTTCGAGCTTTTCAATGATGGCGGCAGTGATGCGTCCGGCTGGAGAAACTGAAGCGGTGCGGCGGGACTTGGTCATCGATCGTCTCCTGATCACCGGAACGGACGTGTCCGGGTTCAGGAATCAGGAAGCTCACTCTCCTCTTAGCTTCGATGTCGGCTTTGCGCCCCAGTATCGGACGTTCAGGCACCGTTATCCTTGAACAGAAAGCAGACTGAATGCGATAGAGATTTTTACGAAATGATTGTGCCATTTTGCGCCACGCAAGAAAAACTGATCTATCGTATTCACTCGCGAATAAGGATCGCCGCCCTCCAAATCATAGTTATGAGCCTTGAGGCCCATCGGCGCAGTACTGGTTTTGCATGACCCAACGTCCGGTATTGGTTAAAAACGGAAGCCATACTTTAAAGCAGCTTTTTGAAGACGCCCAAAAACTTGCCGGTTTTGTTGGAATAAGGGGGCAGCAATTGCCCCAGCATGTTCACACCGGACTGCCGAAAAACCGGTTTGAAGTGGGAAAAGCGCTCGAAGCTGGATGGCCCGAGATAGCTTCCGATGCCGCTATTGCCGATCCCGCCGAAAGGAAGGCTGCGCTGGAACACATGCATCACGGTTCCATTGAGTGTGACGCCCCCGGCATGAGTTTCTTCGAGAATGGCTTGCCGCGCGCGATTGTCCTTGCCGAAATGATAAAGCGCCAGCGGTCGTTCGCCCCGGTTGATGTATCGGATCACGTCCTCGGCTGAGCGATAGGGCATGACCGGCAGGATCGGCCCGAAAATCTCTTCCTGCATCAGCGCCATCTCGTCAGAAACATTCAACACGGCCTGCGGAGCCATCCGGTTGCGGTTGGGGAATAGCCCATCGCCATCGCCAGCAAGATTGATGATGGTGGCACCCTTGCTGCGCGCATCATCCAGCAGGCCGGTCAGGCGCTGATACTGGCGCTGATTGATAATGCTGGTGAAATCGGCATTGTCTTCGATGTCAGTGTAGCAATTGGCCACCCGTTCACCCATCTGCTCGACAAAACTGTCCAGCATGCTCTCATGAACGAAGGCATAGTCCGCCCCGATGCAGGTCTGTCCGGCATTGAGGAGCTTGCCGAATACCAGGCTCTCGCACACTTTGGGAAGCGATGCGGACGGATCGATGATAACCGGACATTTGCCGCCCAGCTCAAGCGTGATCGGAGTGAGATTGGCGGCTGCGGCTGCGGCCACCTTCTTGCCGATCATGGGTGAACCGGTAAACAGAAGATGGTCGAAGGGCAGCGACGTCATATGGCCGGCCAGCTCAGCCTGACCCAGAACCACCGCCAGTTCTTCTTCGGAAAAATACCTCGCTGCCAGCCGCGCCATCGTCTCGGCTGAGCGTGCGGATACCTCGCTAGGCTTGGCGATGATGCGGTTGCCCGCAGCCAGTGCCCCTGCCGCTCCGGCAAAGACTGTGCCGTAGGGGTAATTCCAGGTGCCCAAAATACCGACAACGCCCAGCGGTTGGGGGTGCAGATACGATTTTCCCGGCTTGCCAAAAATGTCTGTCTTGACGCGGCGTTTCTTCATCCATCTGCGCAAATGCCGCCGCGCATATTTCACCTCGGACAAGACCAGCATCATGTCGGTTAATACAGTTTCGTGGCGGCTACGAATGCCGAAATCAGCCGCCGCCGCCTGGATCATCTCCTCCTCATGCGTCTCGAACATGGTGCCGAGCCGGGCGAGAAGATCCATCCGCTCTTCATAGCTGCGCGATACACGCTCACGAGTTAGCGCTTGCTGCGTTTCGAACAGGCGCTGAAGCTCGGATGGCGAGGTTTCGGCCCCGCCGCTGCCTTTTGCATCACCATCTGTCATCAGCATCGTTCCTGCTATTTGTCCTGATTGCCCTCATCGGTTCTGATCCGCATTGTGCCGAACAGGCCGCCCAGCACGATATCGCCGCCCGGGAGCATGCTGATGACCGAATAGGCGCCATTATAGGCCTGGCTCTTGCCCATCCGCAGGCGTGTGACGACTTCGCCGCTGTCCCAGTCAACGCCGGTCACTTCCCATTTTCCATCGACAAAACCGTTGACATAGGCTTGGTTTGAGCCACCTGAAATCATCGGAACGGTTGACGGGCTTGCGAGATCGGGATTGGCCCAGGCGCGTATCCAGCTGTCGCTTTCGGTATCCCATTGGAACTTTTCTGCCCCGGTTGGACCTTCGCGCGTAAAGCCGGATGTCACGACATTTTCCAGCATGGTCGGCAGTGGTGAAGGCAGTGTGTTGTTCACCACCATCGCGCCATAGCCATAGACTGCGACAGATTGTTCAGACTGCGCGCGTTCCAGATTTTCCTTGCCGAATGTGACTTTCATCTGGTCGGCAATACGGCGTGATTTGGTACCCGGTTTCTGCTCGAAACCTTCAGGGATGTCGTCGCGCCAGAAGGCGACCATATTCATGACTTGCTCACCATCGGTAATGACGACGAGCTTGTCTTCCTCACCGCCGAAACCCATCAGCGAGGGTGTCGAGCCCGAGCCATTGCCCAGGCTGACACCGCCCAGCTTGCCTTCGAAGCTGTCATATTCGGATGACCACGCGCCATTGCTGTCGGTATGCAATTGCGTGCCGTCCCACACCATTTTGTGCATGCGCTTGTTGGAAAGCACGTAAATGCCGCCATCCTTGTCAATCGCGATGCTATTGGTGACGCTCTCCTCGTCAGCCAGGCGGTGGATGATCGGATCGCCCTCAAACTCGCGATCAACCACGGCCACCACACCGCCCATCGTCACCATGACTATCATGCCATCATATGTCATGCCCAACCCGAATACGGCATCGGGATCTTCCATAGTGGGGTTGAAATACTCCGTGGGCAGGCGGAAGCGCGCTTTCTCGACCATCGGAGAGCGCGGATTACCGGCTTCCTCATCGGCGAAAACCACCACATCATTGTTGACCACGGTGTAGAAGTTCCCGTCACGGTCAGAGATGTTGTAGATTGCCGCACGGGCAACAACCTGTTCGACATAGCGCGGGTATTCTGCGTTGAGAAATTCGAGAATTTCCGCTTCGGTTTCCGCTTCATCCAGCCGCGCGACGGTTTTGGCCACGTCCTCGGCTGACATATGCGGCTGGCCATTGATCGGTGTTTTGGCGATCAGTTCATATTTGCCGTCATTGACCAGAATTTTTGCCACCTGATTGTTGTTGGTGGCGATGATCACCTCTTCGCCGGACTCATATTTGGGCCCCTGAAGAATGGTGAGGTTGACCATCCCTCCGGCAACACGCTGAATCTGGCTTTCATCAAGCTCGTGAATGCCACGCGGCCCTTCGAAAGACAGCGAGTCCTGCTGTGCAGGGCCGAAATGGGTTGTGGCCAGTTCACTATCGACCAGAAACGGGTTCTTGGACGGCATTTGCGGGCTGCTGACCTCGGTCCCGCCATTGCAGGCCGCAAGAGCGAGCGTGAGTGGTAGCAGGGCGGTGGCGTTCAGGTGCATCTTCATTTCAGGTTCTCTCTTGATCAGTCAGTTTCTGTAGTGCTGGTATCTTCAAAAGCGAGCCATGCGCGTGACAGGAGAAAGTCCTCGATGTCGCTGACTTCCTCTTTGCTCAGCCGACCGTTGAAATTGGGCATGCCATTGGCTGCCGCTGCACCTTCAAGGACGAAGGCGTGGAACGCATCGTTACCCAATGTTGCCGAGTACCGCAGATCGGGCGTGGTGCCAGCCGAGATAGCTGCGCCCCCATGGCAGATGCCGCAGAAACGCCCGTAGAGATCGGTTCCGCGTGCGACGGCTTCAGTGGAGCTGGGGCGTCGTGCCGGACGTGGCAGCTCGCTCTTGGCGGGTTGCCGTAATGAGATTTTGCCATCGGCGCCGAGCTTGAACGCGATCACGCGCCCTTCGACCTTGCCGCCTTTGGGATCGACATAATATCCGGCCAGCAGGTTCGCGCCGCTGCCCCAACCGACCGAGACAGCGATATATTGTTCACCATCCACCTCGTAGGAAACAGGGCCGCCAACCATAGCTGCACCGACAGTGAAGGACCACAACGTGTCGCCAGTTTTGGCGTTGAAGGCGTTGAAAATCCCCTTGGTGGTTCCCTGAAATACCAGATTACCGCCTGTGGCCAGCGTACCGCCGTTCCAGATCCGTTCGTGCTCAACCCGCCAGACTTCTTTCTGTGCGACCGGATCCCACGCAACCAGCTGGGCGCGGATCATCTGCTTCATCAGCGCGCGTCGTTCGGCCTCTGTGTCGGGAAGCGGATCCGTCAGGCTGACGCCGGTGTTGAGACCATCGCGATCCACCCGCGCAATGTCGCCTTCGATCTGATCGCGATAAAGAAACGGCATATCCTGCGCCGGAATGTATACCAGCCCGGACTGCGGGCTGTAGGACATCGGGTGCCAATTATGCGCGCCGAACGGAGTGGGTTTGACCAGCGCCATTCCTTCCGGATAGCGCGCTTCCGGATTCTCAATCGGACGTCCGGTTTCAGGGTCAATGCCCTTGGCCCATGTTACCGGCACGAAATTCTCGGCCGAAATCAGCTTCCCGTCGGTCCGGTCAATCACATAGAAAAAGCCGTTTTTCGGAGCCTGCATCAAAACCTTGCGGGCTTCCCCGCCAATCTCCAGATCGGCCAGAATGATGCTCTGCGTGGCCGTAAAGTCCCAGGTTTCGCCCGGTGTTGTCTGATAGTGCCAGACATATTCCCCGCTATCGGGGCGCAGCGCGACGATGGAGGAAAGGAACAGATTGTCACCGCCGCCGGGGCTGCGAACTTTCTGGTTCCACGGCGCACCATTGCCAACACCGATATAAAGCAGATCAAGCTCGGGATCATAGGCCATGGAATCCCATACGGTGCCGCCACCGCCCAATTCCCACCATTCGCCCTTCCATGTTTCAGCGGCCATTTCCATGGCTTCGTTTTCGAACCCATCTTTGGGATTGCCGGGTACGGTGTGGAATTTCCATTCCTGCTCACCCGTTTCGGCATCATAGGCTGCGACAAAGCCGCGTACGCCAAATTCAGCCCCGCCATTGCCGATAATTACACGGCCTTTCACCACACGCGGTGCGCCGGTGATGGTGTGAGGTTCTTCAATCGGGAATGTGCGGGTTTCCCAGACCTGATCGCCGCTTTTCTGGTCAAGCGCAATCAGCCGTCCGTCAATCGTGCCAAAAAACAGCTTGTCCTGATAGACCGCGACCCCGCGATTGACGACATCGCAGCAGGCATGGCGCCCTTTTTCACGCGGGACTTCCGGGTCGTATTTCCACAACACCTCGCCGGTTGCCGCATTGAGCGCGATCACTTCGCTCCACGAACCGGTAGTGTACATCACGCCATCAACCACAATGGGTGTAGCTTCAATGCCGCGGAAACTGCCCAGCGGCGCTTCCCAAGCCAGACCGAGCTCGCCGACATTGTCCGCATTGATCTGTTCGAGCGGACTGAAGCGTTCTTCATTATAGGTGCGCCCGTGCGAGAGCCAGTTGGCTGCATCTTCCCCCGCTTCAAGCAAGAGTTGTTCGCTCACCGCACCGTCACTGGTACTTCCGCATCCTGATAATGTTGCAAGGCTTGCGAGCAGAATGGCGGGCGCGGCCCTTCTCAGGATTTGCGAAATATCAGCCATGTCAGTTTCCCCTGTGCGGGGCCTCTCCTTGTCCGCATTGCTTTTGCAAAGCGTTTTTTCACCCCTCAAGGAGACAGATAAAACACGGCAATTGCAATCTGCAAGACCATGCCCAATGCGCCAACTCACCGTCTCTTGGTGTTTTTCAACTCTTGGAGGATTTCATCGTCATGCTCGCCATGGCCCGGGGCAGGCGAGATGGAGAGGGGAGAAGAAGAGGCAAATCGTGGTGCTGAACCGGCTTGCAGATAGCCCTTGCTTTCATCAAAAATTCCGCGCGCCTGATTGTGCGGATGCTCTTTGGCGCTTGACGGACTCAACACTGGCGCAAAGCAGGCATCGCTTCCTTCCAGCAAGGTGCACCAATATGCGCTTGGCTGGGAAGCGAATAGCTCAGCAAGATGTTTGGCCTGTTCGGGCCAGAATTTCGGATCAAACTGGTTGGCGAATAGCGGATTGTCTGACAGGCCAAGCCGCTCCAGCAATTCGGCATAGAATTTCGGCTCCAGGCTACCCACTGTGATATGCGTGCCATCAGCACAGCGATAGGTGCCATACCAGGGCGCGCCGTCCAGCGCGCTGACCCCGCGCTCTTCCTTCATCAGCCCCTTGGGCATCAGATCGAAGATCAGGTTCATCATGTGGGCCGAACCATCGACAATCGCGGCATCGACAATGTCGCCTTTACCGCTTGCTTTGGCCCGGACAATTCCGGCGAGCACGCCGATGGTCAGATAGTTGGCGCCGCCACCCAGATCACCCACCATGGCGGGCGGAGGGAGTGGAGTTCCATCAGCAGTCCCGGCATACCAGCCAGCCGATGACAGCGCGACATAGTTGATATCGTGACCCGCCGCTTGCGACAGAGGCCCGTCTTGTCCCCAGCCGGTGATGCGGCCATAGACAAGCGCAGGATTGCGTTTCTGACATATATCAGGCCCCAGCCCCAGCCGCTCCATCACGCCGGGGCGCATCCCTTCGATCAGAGCATCGGCGCTGGCGACCAGATCAAGCAGAATTGCCTTGTCGCCATCATCCTTCAGATCAAGCGCGATAGAGCGTTTGCCGCGCTTGAGTATGCCAACCGGCATAGTCGTGCCCGGATCGCTGCTCTTCTCCTTGCGCTCGACCAGAATGACATCTGCACCCATATCGGCGAGATGCATCCCGCAAAAGGGAGCAGGACCGATCCCTTCGATCTCGACAATGCGGATTCCGGCAAGCGGCCTTTGTTGCTCGGTCACTACTTGATCACTTGAAGGCGGAAACACCAGTCAAACCGCGCGCGATCAGCAGTTTCTGGATCTCCGTTGTGCCATCGGGGATCGGCGTAATCATCGCTTCACGTGCAAGCCGTTCGACGATGAATTCCTTGGTCACGCCATTCCCGCCATGGATCTGAACCGCCTGCCGCGTCGCATCGACGGCGATTTCGGTACCATACCATTTGGCCATCGCGCATTCCACGTCGCAGCGTTCACCTGCGTCGATCATGGAGGCAGCCCGCAACGCCAGCAGCCGTGCGGCGTCAATCCGGGTGGCCATGGTCGCGATCTTGTCAGCGATCAGCTGATGCCCGGCGATAACCTTGCTGTGCTGTTCGCGTTCCTGCGAATATTTGATCGATTCCGCCAAAGCGCGTCTGGCAATGCCGTAACCCCAGGCGCCAACATGGATGCGCGCGCGTTCGAACAAGGTCAGCGTGTTCTTGAGGCCATCGCCAATGTCGCCGACAGTATTGCTTACCGGAACGCGCACCCCGTCCATAAAGACTTGTGAGGTCGATTGGCCATTGAGGGCCATTTTGGGGATGCCGCGCACCTCATAGGGGTGCTCGTTCCGGTCGAGCAGAATATGGGTGAGTTGATTGTCATCGGTGCGGCAGGTGCAGATGAAAATATCGGAATATTCGCCATTGGTGATCCAAGTTTTCTCACCGCTGATTACCCAATCATCGTCATCCCGAACCGCGCGGGTCGTCACGCCCGAAACATCAGAGCCGATGCCGGGTTCCGAGATACCCACTGCCGCATAAATCTTGCCGTTCAACAGCGGTTCGCCATAGCGTTCGCGCAGCTCATCTGAACCCAGTTTCAACACCATGGATGTTGCCGCAGCATTGACCAGCATGGCGACTGTCAGATCAGCGGAGCTATAGGCCAGTTCCTCGATCAGTTGCACATGCAACCGCCAGGACATGCCAAGACCGCCATGTTCGGTCGGTTGCGGGGCATTGATCATGCCGAACTGGGTCAGATGCCCGGCCCATTCAACCATCTTTTCCTTGGGGTAGAATGTGTCGCCAAGCTTTTGCAGCTCCGGTTCGAGTTGCTCGTCCAGATAACGCCGCAGACCGTCAATCGCCATCCGCTCGTCTTCGTTGAACAGGAAGTTGATATTGCTCATTATCCTTCTGCCTTTCCAAAAATGTTGACCACTGCGACACCTTCCTCGATGCCAACCAGACCACCACTGTTTTCGTGCACAGCGTGACGCGCGCCTTCGACCTGACGCGCACCGGCTTCGCCACGTAATTGTGTAGCCAGCTCATGAATCTGACCAAGGCCGGTTGCCCCGATCGGGTGACCTTTTGATTCCAGCCCGCCAGACGGGTTGATTGGAATGCGTCCGCCGACTGTGAAGTCTCCGCGTTCGGCAGCCGGGCCGGCTTCACCCATCGGGACCAGCATCAGATTTTCCGCATGCATAAGCTCGCCAATCGCCGTTGCATCATGCACCTCTGCGACATCCATATCCGCAGGAGAGCGTCCGGCCTTGTCATAGGCTTTCTGCGCGGCGAGGCACGCCATGTGATTTTCCGGCTCATCTGCCGTTCGTTCGGGATTGCCGCTCATCGTTACGCTGGCGAGAATCTCGACTGCGCGCGATTTGTCTCCGCCCAGCTTTTTAAGACCATCCTCGTTGCAGATGATGGTCGCCGCAGCACCATCCGAAATCGGCGCACACATGGGCAGCGTCAGCGGATAGGTGATTGGCGGAGCGGCAAGCACTTCCTCAATCGAATAGGGTTGCTGATATTGCGACAGGGGGTTGTGCACAGAATGTTGATGGTTCTTCGCCGCAATCGCCGCAATCTGGCGTTGGGTCGTTCCGTTGCGCTTCATGTGATTGAGGCCGAAGGCGGCATAGACTGACATGAATACGCTATAGGGATTTGGCGATTCTGAACCTTCCGGCTTGTCCATGCCTTCACCCAGACTGACCAGACGCTGCGTATTCTCTTCCGGTGTCGCGACATCCCACGCACCGTCAAAGACAGCGAACATCTTGGCCTTGTCAGGGATGTTCATTTTTTCAACGCCTGCCGCCATGACAATATCATGCATGCCCGAGGCTACACCCTGAGCAGCGAGATGAAACGCGCTTGAGCTGGAGGCGCAGGCGTTTTCGATATTGAAGACTGGCGTTCCAGAGAACCCGATCTGGCCAAGCGCGACCTGTCCGGGGATGAAAGTCTGCCCTTGCAGGAAACCCTGCGTCGAGCTGGAATGATAGATTGCGTCAATATCACTGTTGGCCGCGCCTGCATCCTTCACTGCATGGGCAATCGCCTCATCAAGAAGATGCGCAATTTCGCGGTCGGGATGTCGCCCGAATTTCGTCATGCCCACGCCGACGATATATGTCTTTTCCATGGTCGGGATTCCCTTCCTGTAAGCCTGCGATCAGGTTGTTATGTGCCTGTGTATTTGGGTGCGCGCTTTTCAGCGAAGGCTGAAAGACCTTCGAGAAAATCTGCAGATTGGGCGTGCTCGTCGAGCAAACGGCTTTCCAGCGCGAGCGCGTCGCGCGTGTCGAGCCGGGCGCCCTGATCGACCATCTCCTTCATCCGGGCGAGAACCAGCGGGCTCTTCTGGGCCAGTTTTTCGGCCAGCTTTCGCGCCTCGTCCAGCAGCGCATCATCATCATGCACCGCGCTGACAAAGCCCATCTTCTCGAACTCTTCTGCAGGCCAATTATCGCCAGAGAAAAGCAGCAGGTTGGCTTTCTTCTCACCAATGAAACGCGGCAAGATTGTTCCGCCGCCACCCCCGGGCAAGACGCCAAAATTGGAGTGGCTGTCACCGATCCGTGCGCTGCGGGCGGCCAGCACAATATCGCAGGCAATCGCCATTTCCAGCCCGCCCGCCAGCGTCATACCGTTCAGCGCGGCAATGGTTGGTTTTGGCAATTCGCGCAACTGGATAAGCACATCCTGAATTGCCTCCAAGAAGCCGGTAAAGCCCTCGGTCTTGCCCGTTTGAGTTTCGGCCAGAACACCCTTGAGGTCAGCCCCGCAGCAAAAGGCGCGGCCCGTGCCCGTGACTATCAGCGCGCGCAGATCATCATCCCCGGCAACAATGGAAATGGCGTTGGAAAGCTCCTCCACCATCTTTGCCGATATGGAATTCATTGCCTCCGGCCGGTTCAGCGTAATGGATGCCACCGCATTGCCGGTTTCAAATGATATCGTCTCATAGTTCGTCATCGTATATTTCCGGGTTTTGTCCAAACGGAACATGTGCCTCTGGATTGCACTGTCCGACACCGACAATAGTATGTGTTCGCCTTTTTGATATGCGCTTGACTTGCCATTGCACGCCAAAAACGCGTCAATGGGGCGTCGGGCCTGGTAGCGGCGCAGCTATTTGGCCCGTACCTCCGTTTTGTCGAGAAACTCATGCGGTGACTGGCCCGCCAACCGCCGGAAAGCACGCGAAAAATTGCTGGGATCGCTATATCCCAGAAGATAGGATATCTCCTTGATCGAATGCCGCCCGGCGCGCAGGTACCGAATTGCAAGATATCGGCGTATATCATCAAGCACGCCGTTAAAGGTAGTGCCTTCATTCTGAAGCTGGCGCTGCAGATTGCGGTTGCTCATTCCCAGATCGGCGGCCACGGCCTCTACCGACACATCACCATCCGGCAGCATTCTGACAATGGTGGACTGGATGCGCGGAATGATCTGCTGGTCATCGAAGCGGGCGATATATTCCATCGCGATCTGGTCATGATGGCGGACAATTTCCGAATTGGCCCCGCGAAGGGCCTGTTCGTAATCGGCCTTGGAAACATGCATTTCCAGTTGATCGCAACCATATTCAATCGGACAGCAAAAGAAGTCATCGAACTGGGCGGAGGTTTCTTTTGGTTCCGGTCGGCGCATTCTTACCAGCATGGGTGTAAAGCTGGAGCGATAGACCATGCGCGCAAAACGCAGCACGGTTGCAATAAAGGCGTCCTGCCTCAACGCAGGCATATCCTCGCGCAGCTTCAAAACATAGACCAGCCTGTCATCGCGCAATTCGATGCTGGCATCGGCGGCGTGGGATATCAGGCGGAAAAAGCGGGCGCAGCGGTTGAAGAAGCTGAGCAGGGTACGGCTGGCAAAGAGCGAATAGCCCAGCGCATGCATGGAGCCCGGGGTGAGCCGTTCGGCAAGCCGCAACCCGATTGCTGCGTCATCCGTCACCCGGCCTACAATCGAATAGAACCGGCTCATTTTCTCCGAAGGAACGCGTGCGCCCGGGTCATTGAGCAATTCCGGATCAATGCCGGCCTCGTCCAGAATCGCCTCGATCTCACTTTCAAGACCGAATTCCTCGATGATGGCAACAAGGTGGATCAGCCAGCTGGCAATGACTGACGGTTCTGCGCCTTGCAGTTCAAGATCATCGTCCAAAGCCAGTCTCTCCCTGCTCCCTTTCCGGAGCTTCACTTGTCAAACAACCGAAGTTGTCTGCGGCCCGATATCTGGTGGGGGTCATGCCACTATAAAGCAACCCGGCAACATCTCGCTAGCCCAAATCTTCACCGGAGGCCCGCGACCCGTTTGGGCCGATTTCACCCGTTCTGCGCGAGAAAAGACGGCAGGTTGGCGCAGTGTGACAGGCGTTCCTGCGCGCATTCTCCCGGCAATCTTCTAAACCGCTTGTGGGACTGTGACAGTTTTTTGTCATCAGTGAAGAGTCAGAAATTTGAGATTTCCAGGGAGAACATCAATGTCGTCGATCAATCGCAAAACGCTGCTTCTGGGTTCGGTAGCCATTCCGATGTCCATGCTGGCAGCGCAGCCGGCAGTGGCGCAGGATAACACGGAAGCCGCCGAAGAGAGTGGTGGTCTGGGCGAGATCGTCGTTACCGCACGTAAAAGGGACGAGACGCTGACCAATGCCCCGGTGGCCGTTACAGCCATCGGTGGCGCAGAGCTTGAAAGTCAGGGTGTCACCGGTCTTGAGCAGCTTTCAGCGCGTGTTCCCGGCCTGCAAGTCGGTCGTGCAGCGCAGACCAGTAACGTATTTATTCGCGGTGTTGGCTCGGGCATCAACAAGGGCTTTGAGCAGTCGGTCGGTATGTATGTTGATGGCATTTACCAACCACGTAGCCGTCAGTTTACCCAGTCACTGTTTGACTTGCAGCAGGCTGAAGTTCTGCGCGGTCCGCAGGGGCTTTTGTTCGGTAAAAACACCGTTGCGGGTGCTGTTAAGGTCGAAACCACAAATCCGGAGATTGGCACCGACATTGAAGGTTTTGTCGGAGTTGCGTGGGAGCCGGAGTTTAATTCGCAGCGCTATACCGGAGCTGTTTCTGCAGGGTTGGGAGACTCGGCGGCCATTCGTCTCGCCGGACGTTACACATCAACTGATGGTTATGTGACCAGCAGTTTGTTTGATCGTGATGAGGCTGATCGTGAGGACATCCTCGCCCGTTTGACGCTGGTTGCGGAGCCCGCTTCCAACTTCAATATCGAGGCGAAGGTGTCCTACTCCGAAATGGACGGTGTGGGTAAAGAGGCGACTATCTTTGCCGTTGATCCCGCACTTCCTACGCCTAACACTCTGGCGCTGTCGGGTTTGGTCGACCCCGATTTTGCTCCTGCGACGGCTGGTCGCCGCTACATCAATTCCATCGGGAATCTGAGTATGGCTCCGGGCGGAGATCGAGAAGAGCTTGAATCGATCAGCGGGTCGTTGAAAATGGACTGGGAGCTTGGGCCGGTTACGCTAACTTCGGTTACAGGCCTCTCCAATTTCAAGTTCCTGCAGAATCATGATGTGGACTTCCTTCCTGTCGATTTCATCCAGAATCGCGATCAGGAAGAGTTGGATATGTTCAGTCAGGAGTTGCGTTTTGCGACCGACTTCGACGGACCGGTCAACTTCCTCGGAGGCGTCTACTACGAGAAGCAAGATCTGAATCTGAACGCGATTACGCTTTTCAATGGCGACTTTGGCGTATTGCCTGCCTCGATTCTTCCCGGGGGTTTGCTGCGTGCAGGTCAGTTCACGAATTTTGACCAGAATGCCGAGACGATTGCGGCATTCGGTGAGGCTTCGATTGATCTGTCGGATACGCTGACGCTTGAAGTTGGTTTCCGCTATTCGCACGATGAAAAAGATGTCCAGAAACGAGTGGCGATTGGTACAGGGGATACCAACAACTTTCAGATTCTGGTCCAGCCGGAAGACACTATCGGATCACCCGATCTTCCGACCTATGTTGGAGCAGCGGCTGCCGCCGGTGGAGCCGATGGTGCAAATGCTGCTGCGACCTTCGCCGGGCTTTTGGGCCGATTTGCACACATTCTGAACGATTCACGCTCGGAAGATCATCTTGATCCTTCGGTCAAGCTGCGCTGGAAATACAGCCCCTATGGGTCTGCATATATCTCCTATTCGGAAGGCTACAAATCAGGTGGCTACAACTTTGGTCCTGAATCAGCCGATGTGGCTGGCAATCCACTGCCCGGCCACGAGTTTGAGGATGAAGGTGTTCAGGCTTGGGAATTCGGCATCAAGCATGAGTTTGGCAATAGCGCACGGCTTGGCTTTATCGTGTTCCGGAGTGACTTTGAAAACCTTCAGGTAACGTCGTTCAATGGCACGGCCTTTGTGGTCGGCAACGCAGCGGAGCTGCGGGTGCAGGGCGTCGAGGTCGACGGACAGCTACTGATTACTGATGATCTGGAACTTGGCGGTGCGATTGCCTATCTCGACCATGAATTCCAATCCTTCCCGACAGCAGGTTGTTCGGTTCTTGAACTAAACCTGGCGACCTGTCCGAACTCAGGCGGTCCGGGTACCAAGGATCTGTCCGGTCAGCGTGGCTCCTTTGCACCGGAATGGAGCGGGAATGCCTATCTCGACTACACTCGTGATTTTGACAGTTTCACGCTGTCTTCGCGGGTCACAGTGAACTTCAAGGATGAAATGTTCCTGGATACTGACCTTGATCCCAACGCTTACCAGAGTGGTTACGCCAAGATCGACGCGCATATCGGGGTCGAATTTGACCGCTTTGAACTGCGCGTATTTGGCCGGAACCTGACCAACAAGGCTACCTACACTGCGAGCGTTGACGCACCGCTTAGCCCGGGCGTCTATGTCGGCTGGATCGAGGAGCCGCGTGTAATCGGTTTCGAAGGTAAAATTAACTTCTGAGCTTCTCCCTGAACCGTCTCCCATACTTGTTGTGGGGGGCGGTTCCAACGGGCAAAGCCGATGCGGATTGTCTGCTGCTGGCAGCAGCGGAGAACCGCAAATGGAGGAATTCGCTATATGCAGTTCGCGGGAAAAGTAGCTGTTATCACTGGTGGCGCGTCTGGTCTGGGCGCTGCGGCTGCTCGCTATTTTGTCGAGCACGGGGCGAAGGTATCGCTGTTTGATCTCAATGAAGAGGCAGGCTCCGCGCTTGTCGGAGAGTTGGGGGCTGACAATGCGGTATTTCATGCAGTCGATGTGACTGATGAAGGACTAGTGACGCGTGCGGTGGATGCGACCGCAGCGCATTTCGGTGCCATCCACGTCAACGTAAACGCGGCCGGTATACCTGCGCCGACAAAAATTCTCGACCGCGAGGGCAATGCGGCGAACCTCGCCAAATTTGCCAAAGTTGTTAACGTGAACCTGATCGGTCTGTTCAACGTCATGAGCAAATGTGTGGCGGTGATGGCGCGCAATGAACCTGAAAATGGTGAAGAGCGCGGTGTTGTTGTCAATGTGTCATCGGGTGCGGCCTATGAAGGGCAGATCGGCCAATCGGGCTATTCAGCGTCCAAGGCAGGCGTGATTGGCCTCAACATTCCGGCCGCGCGCGAGTTGGGCGTGCTGGGGATTCGGGTCAATGCCATCGCACCGGGCCTCTTTGGCACTCCGCTGGTGATGGGGCTGGGTGAGAAAGTGGTTTCCTCTCTGGTTGAAACGATTGAGGCTCCCAGGAGAATGGGTGACATGCGCGAATTTGCGCATACATGCCGTTATATTGTTGAGAATGCGTATCTTAATGGAGAAACAATCCGGTTGGATGCTGCCACCCGGTTGAAAGCAAAATAGGGCTACCGATAACGGTCGCGCCCGATTTGAGAAGGGACAGGAATATGGGCTCGCAAGCAACTGCATCGGGTGATCAGGAACAGGTGCCAAACCCCTTCAACTACAGCCGGATCATGCAGGGTCTGGTCGAGTCATTCGGTGATCGCGAGGCGATTGTGAATATCGAGCGCAATCGTCGCCTGACATTCCGCGACTATCATGAACTGACCAACCGCTTCGCCCATGTTCTGCACGGCCCGCTGGGGCTGGGGGCGGGGGATCGCTATGTCTGCTTTCTCGATAATGATAATCTCTCGCTGTTTCACTGGGCGACTGCAGCCAAGGCGCTGCCTACTTGCTGCCATGGCAATTTTCGGGATAGTCTCGACACGCATTTGAGCCAAATCGAGACCGTCAAACCCAAAGCCGCGCTGATCGAGAATTCACTGATCGAAAGCCATGCTGGCCCGCTGGCCGAACTTGGCATTCAGGTCGTCTGCATGGATCCGCAGGAAAATGCCCGCGAAGGTGTGCTGGAAATGCCCGCATTGCTGGATGCAGCTTCGAGCGACAATCCCGATATCGAGATCGACAGACACTCGCATATCATTTTGATGCGTTTTACCGGGGGCACAACCGGCGACAGCAAATGCGCGCGCTATACCGCCGACAACATACTCGCCTGTAGTGAAAGCTATCAGGTGCTGCCGGGGTCGGATTTCTCCGAAGAAACGCGGACGCTTCATATCGCGCCGATCAGTCATGGCAGTGGCATGCTGGTCCAGCCGACCATGCTGCTCGGTGGTTGCACCGTGACGATGAACGAGCCCAGTCTCGAGCTATGGTGCCAATATGTGGAGCAGGAACGGATCACCCACGCGTTCGTCGTTCCCACATTGGCATATCGCCTTCTGGAAATGCCGGAGGCGGAGAAATTTGATCTCTCGACGCTAAAAACAGTGTTTTACGGTGCCGCCCCGATGAGCCCGTCCAAGGCGAAACAGCTTGTTGCCCGGTTTGGCCCGGTTTTCATACAAGCCTATGGTTCAACCGAACATCTCGCGGTTGCGCTCTATCTTGGCAAAGAAAAGCATGAGGGGGACGACAAGCGATTGGCATCAGCCGGACGACGTAACAATGGGATCGAACTGACCATTTGCGATGATGATGGCAATCCCGTCCCGCGAGGTGAAGTTGGCGAATTCTACATTCGGTCGCGCGGCACCTGTCAGGGCTATGAAGGCAATCCGGAAAAGACCGCCGAAGAATTCATCGACGGCTACTGGAAATCGGGTGATGTCGGCTATGTTGACGAGGCGGGCTATTGCTATCTGGTCGACCGCAAGAAGGACATGATCATCACTGGCGGCTTCAATGTCTATGCGACCGAAGTCGAAGCTGCGATCAATTCCTATCCCGGCGTTACCATGTCGGCAGTCGTCGGCATCCCGCATGAGGATTGGGGCGAAGCAATTCATGCCGAGGTCCTGCTTAACGGGCAGGAAGAAGTCGAAGAGCAGGCGCTTGTCGCCCATGTGAAAGAACAGATCGGATCGGTCAAAGCTCCGAAAACGGTTGCGTTCGTCGATGAACTTCCCACCAGCGTGGTCGGCAAGGTCATCCGCAAGGACGTGCGCGCGAAATACTGGAAGAGCCGAGACCGACAAATTGCATAGGTTCTGATGATAGGAGCATTCTGTTCGCCAGGTGAACTTTTCTGCGATTGCGCGTTTTCCTGTCGGGTCGAGGTCTGAATTTGGTCGCCTTTTTCATAGTAGAAGCCAGAAACCAGCGGGTCGTGTTTCCCAATCTCGACGCGAAGAGACAGTTCCTCTCCAACATTCCACGTGTCACGAATTCTACACTTGTAGATTTCGCCCCATAGTTCGATCTCGAGCTCATCGCCGATACCATCCCAATTTTTTTGGCAGCGGCGCGCAAAATAGTTTCGCCAATCTTATCGCGCTTCCTCCGGGACAACATGTCTACCGACGATTCCTTAATCAGCCCGAACATGCCGCTGTTGTTGAGGGTCAACTCAGGTACAGGCACCGAAGAAGCTGTGGTTGGTGGCGTTTCTACTATTAGCTAGGAAACAGTACGACTGCTTTTTTGCTCCTCATCTGTCAATTGCCGACAGTCCGCCATCGGCCCAGACCTGGACATGAAAAAGGCGGCCCGTCCCGAGAGGGACGGACCGCCCGCCGAGTAACCTGGACCTGTCAGGAGG
>FYBJ01002241.1_pt1 | contig 21457 bp, 24 predicted proteins | sample 1134611 | NCBI WGS metagenome assembly FYBJ01 (sample SAMEA104116008, study PRJEB20421) | marine metagenome | isolation source: marine | reverse complement strand
CTCGGAGATGTGTATAAGAGACAGGTCAACGGCAACGTCGCTACTCGTCGTGCGCTCAAGGGTTCCCGATGCTGCCATTTATGAATTTCCAAACTCTGTTTGGCCGTATTATCGCAGATCACAGAGAAAATGACAGAGTGAAGTGGGATACTAGATGACAGAAATTCTTCTGTTTTCAAACAGAAAAACCCGTGTCAGTGCATGGTTTTCCCTAAATATTGTTGACTAGTATCCCAGTTTTCGTGTTGTGTGTGCCATGAACGAGGGCGGAGCAAACGTGCTAGCTGGGAGGGCACCAGATCATCCAGATTTGGGTGAACGTTGATCTGGCATGGCCACTTGCAAGGTTTCGAACACGAAGGCCAGTCGGAAGCGACTGGGAAAAAGCAAGACCTGAACCTGATCTGGGAGGATAGAATGTTCAATTTTTCACTAAAGACGATGGCTGCGACAGCTGTTTTGCTAAGCGGAATTTCAACCGCGCAGGCTGATGTCACGCTTCGTGGTGCAAGCATGTTTGATGAAGAGCATGCCTTCACCAAAACCTTGCGCGAATTTGAACGGTTGGTCGCCGAGAAGTACGATGGCGAGATCGATTTCGATCTGCGTCTGAATGGTGAACTTGGAGTCGAATCCGATTATGTCACCTACCTCAATCAGGGTGTCGCGGTTGATTATACGATCCTTGCTCCGTCCAACATGGCCGTGTTCTCTGAATCCATTCCTTTGATGGATATGCCTTTCCTGTTCCGTGATCTTGAACACTGGGAGGCGGTGCTTTCGTCGGATGCGCTGAAACCGCTTGAGGACGATCTGCGTGACGCCGCGGGCATCGTGATTGTCGGGTATCACGGCGGCGGGGTGCGAAATCTTGCTTCTGCCGAGCCGATCACAAACATGGAAGAACTTGCAGGACACCGCATGCGCGTCATGGGGGCCCCAATTCAGGCGCAGACCTTCTCGGCCGTTGGGGCAGCTCCGTCTGCCATTGCGTATAATGAAGTCTACAACGCAATCCAAACAGGCGTTATCGCCGGGTTTGAGAATGAAGCCGCTTCGATCCAAAACCTGAAGTTCTACGAAGTTGCGCCGCATATTTCCCTGACCCAGCACACGATCACTGTGCGCCCAATCGTGATGTCAGCGAAGATCTTTGATGACCTGCCTTCGGATCTGCAGGCCGCCATCATGGAAGCTGGCGCCGAGGCCGGCGCATTTGGCCGCGCGCTAGAAAGCGGTCAGGACGGTGAAAAACTTCAGGCAATGATCGACGCAGGTCAGATCAAAGTGCATGACTTTGAAGGGCGGGACAAAATGCTGGAACTGGTTCAGCCGGTCCAGGACGCCTATGCAGAAGAGTTGGGCGCGACAGAGCTGCTCAACAACATTCGCGGAATGTGATCTCCCTGCCGGCGGGCGGGCGCGGTCAGCCTCGCCCGCCGGAATTGCTTGCCTTTTGCTTCGTGCTTCTCAGATCGAATTGGAACGATCATGCTTGGACGTTATCTGGATAGGTTCTGCGCTGGGCTTCGCGTATTCCTTGGTGTGATGATGGGGGCCTTGGCGATACCAGTCGCGATGCAGGTTGTCTCCCGGTACACCGGTTTGATCCCAACCTATCTTTGGACCGAAGAACTGGCGACGTTCCTGTTCGTCTGGATCGTGATGATCGGGTCGATTGTGGCCGTTTGGGACGGCACCCATTTTGACGTTCGGATCACCCGGGATGCCATGAGACCCCTTACACGTTTGCTGCAAAACGGCATCGTGCACTTTGGCATCATGGTTTTTGGGGCGTTTTTTCTGTTCTACGGCATCGAGTACACCGAATTTGGCGGCAACCAGCGGTCGGTAATGATGCGTGCCAATCTTGCCATTACGCACATCTCGGTCCCGATTGCCGGAGGGTTTTGGTTTCTCCTGTCGGCCTACCGGTTGTTCGAAGTTGTGACGCAATACCTGAACCGAGAGAGCAGCAAGACATGATCCTCGATACCTCAACAGCGGCCACAATGCTCATCGTCGGGTTTCTGGTGCTGATTTTCATCCGCATCCCGGTGGCTTTCGCATTGGGTTTGGCGACGCTCCCGGTTGTGCTGCTGGAGCTGCGGCTGACACCGTTTATTGTGCTCGACCGGATGTTCCAATCCTACAACTCGTTCATCCTGTTGGCTGTTCCGTTCTTTCTCCTGGCCGCCAACCTGATGAATTCCGGTAAAGTCACCGACCGGTTGATCGAACTGGCGCGGGTGCTGACGGGCTGGATGCCCGGCGGATTGGGCCATGTGAATGTTGCTGTGTCGATGCTGTTTGCAGGTATTTCGGGGTCTTCAACCGCGGATGCGGCCGGCATCGGGAAAATCCTGATTCCGGCCATGCAAAAAGAGGGATACGACACACGGTTTGCCGTTGCTATCACGGCCTGCTCTTCGGTGATGGGGGTCATCATCCCGCCGTCGATCCTGATGATCGTCTGGGGTGGTGTTATGCAGGTCTCTGTCGGGGCGTTGTTTCTGGGCGGCGCAATTCCGGGCTTGATGATCGGCCTTGCCTTGATGGCAACTGTCTATGGCTTTGCAAAGGCCCGCAATTACCCGGTGACGGCGACACCGAACTGGGCAGAATTCCGCGCCGCGTGGAAAGGGGCTGCATTGGCCCTTTTGACGCCAGTCTTTGTTATTGGCGGTATCGTGGGTGGCCTTGTCACACCCACTGAAAGCGCAATCATCGCTGCCGCCTATGCGCTGATCCTGGGCATGTTCGTATATAACACGGTCACACCCAAGGACCTGGGCGTCATCCTTTACGACACTGCACGGTTTGCAGCCATCTCGCTGTTTGCGATCGGCACTGCTTCGGCGTTTGGCTGGCTGCTGTCATTTTATAATGCGCCGCGTCTTATCGTCGGCGTCTTGACTGCCTGGGAGTTCGGCGCTTTTGGAACAGCGCTGTTGATTGCCCTGCTGTTTCTTCTGTTTGGCCTGTTTATCGATGCGATTCCGACAATCATCATCCTTGGCACGGTTTTGATGCCAGTGGCGCAGGCGGGTGGCGTCGATCCAATCGCATTTGCCATCATTGGTATTGTCTCGCTTGCCTTCGGACTGGTGACACCGCCGTATGGCCTGTGCCTGCTGATCTCTGCCGCGATTGGCGGTCTGAACGTCGTGCAGGTCCTGCGTGAGGTTGTGCTCATCCTTGCACCGATGCTGGTCATCCTCATTCTGCTGGCGGCCTTCCCCGAAATCATTCTGTGGCTCCCAAAGGCAGTTATGCCGGGGGCATTCCGGTAGTGGTGCCTCGCGTTGCGGGGGAGCACAGCCCGGGCGCAGCCACCAAAAACCTATGACGAAAGCGAAGCCCGTGTTTCGCAACAGGAAGGGTCGACATGAAACTTGCAGGAAAAACCGCCATCGTGACCGGAGGAGGTCGCGATATTGGCCGTGCGGTTGCAACCAAACTCGCGTCTGAAGGCGCGAATATTGCGATCAACTATTTTTCCAGCTCGAAAGGCGCAGAAGAAACCGTTGCTGCAATCAAAGACAATGGCGGCAAGGCAATAGCCGTGCAGGGAGATCTGAACAGAAAGGCGGATGTTGACGCGCTGGTGCATCACACGGTCGAAACTTTTGGCGGGGTTGATGTTCTGGTCAACAATGCGGGCGGTCTGATCGCCCGCAAAACCATTGCGGAAATGTCTGCTGAACACTGGGAGGCTGTGATGAGTCTCAATCTGACCAGCACATTCCTGATGACCCAGGCCTGTCTGTCCAGGATGACGTCAGGAGCCATTGTCAACCTCGCCAGTCAAGCCGGGCGCGATGGCGGCGGGCCGGGCGCCGTCGCCTATGCCACGGCCAAGGGCGCGATCATGACCATGACACGCGGTTTGGCAAAAGAGGTTGGCCCAGATATTCGCGTGAATGCGCTTTGCCCTGGTATGATCGATACCGACTTCCACAATATTCACACGCCTGACGCGGGTCGCCGCGGCTTTGAGGCAAACGCACCGCTGAAACGTCAGGGTCACGTTGATGATGCCGCAAATCTCGTTTTGTTCTTGGCATGCGAGGACAGCGCTTTCGTTACGGGCGCGAATTTTGATCTTAACGGTGGCATGCTGTTTTCCTAATAGAAGAGGAGCAAACCTATGTCCAAATTTCCAATTGTCTCGACCGGTGAACATGTCACGCGGCAGGTACTGTCTGATCACACGGACCTCATGGTTGTCGCCTTTCGGTTTCAGGCGACCGGGGCAACCGGAGCCCTGCACAGCCATCCGCATGTTCAGGCAACCTATGTCGAAAGCGGACGATTCCGGTTCACGCTTGGTGAACGCGAACAAGAATTTGGCCCAGGCGACAGCTTTGTCATCCCGTCAGGCCAAACCCATGGCTGCATATGCCTGGAGCCCGGTACATTGGTCGACAGCTTCACCCCCCGTCGCGACGATTTTCTGTAGCAGTCATGCGTTTGGCAATCGGGGAGTGCTTGGCGGAACTTGCTCCGTCCGATCGGGTCCGTGACTTCGGGTTCGGGTTTGCCGGCGATACCTTTGAAACGGCCTGGCGCCTTGCACCGGTCGCATCAGATATCGACGTAAGCAATTTCAACGTTGCCGGGGGTTGCGGTTCATTTGCGACGTTGAACCGATATTTCGCGATTGGTGTCGAGCAGATTGTCTTGAGAACCAGCGCTCAGCCCGTGCTCTTTCAAAAAGAGGGGCGACCCTGCGAGGCAGCCGTTGATCCGGTCACTGGCGTTGTCGACACCACCGCGGCAGAGGGCAGTTTCAATGCCGGTGTCCTGGCCAGTGATTTGAGAAACGATGTTCTGCCAAGCGGCAAACGACAAGGGTGCCGGCTTGCAGGTCATGTCGCCCGTCTCAAAGGCGCGCTCATTCCTGTTGATGCCAATCTCGAGAGACATGGGGCGGGATGATGACCTTTTGCAATCAAGGAGCAGCAAGACCATGAAACAGACCTGGCGGTGGTTCGGCCCTTCCGACGTCATCTCGATCGGCGAAATCAGGCAAACCGGCGCAACTGGCATCGTCTCAGCCTTGCATCATGTTCCAACAGGAGAAGCCTGGTCGGTCGAGCACATCCAGGAGCGCCAGCAACAGATCGCACAGCCCGGAGGCGTGCCATCCGGGTTGACATGGGATGTGGTTGAAAGCGTGCCGGTGTCTGAAGCAATCAAATCACACACCGGTCCGGTCAGACGTCACCTTGAAACGTACAAGCAGAGCCTGCGAAATTTGGCCGAGTGCGGTATTTTCACGGTTTGCTACAACTTTATGCCGGTGCTGGACTGGACGCGGACTGACCTAAGCTATGCGCTGCCACATGGTGGGCACGCTATGCGGTTTGATCTTTTGGATTTTGTCGTATTCGACTGTTTCATCCTATGCAGGAAGGGTGCAGAGCAAGACTATTCGGTCGGGATCATAGAAGCCGCACAGGCCCGGTTCACTGACCTCGGCGACAGAGATCGTCTGAAATTGTCGAACAACATCGTCGCTGGATTGCCGGGTGCGAACGACAGTTGGTCTCTTGAGGACGTGAAGCGAAACCTGGACGCATATGTGGGCATGACACCAGAAATGCTCCGCTCCAACCTCGTTGATTTCCTGTCCGAGATCATCCCGACCGCAGACGACCTTGGCATTCGGTTGTGTTGCCATCCTGATGATCCGCCTTTTCCTTTGCTTGGGCTGCCAAGGGTCATGTCATCGCAACGTGACTATGCCACCGTGCTGGATGCCGTCGACAGCCCGGCCAATGGGGCGACGCTGTGCACTGGTTCATTGGGTGTCGATGCGGATTTCGACCCCGTCTCCTTCATTGCCCGGCTGGGCCATCGAATTCATTTCGTTCATCTTCGCAATACTGTGCGCGACGGCACGAGTGACAACAATCGCCACAGTTTTTCCGAGTCCGAACATCTGGCAGGAGACACCGATATGGTTTCAACAATCCGCGCCCTGTTGGCCGAGGAACAACGGCGCCGCAATCAGGGCCGATCAGATTATGAGATTCCCATGCGGCCGGACCACGGCCATGCGCTGCTGAGCGATCTCACCCGCTCGTCACAACCCGGCTATCCACTCATAGGCAGGATGCGGGGTCTTGCTGAATTGCGTGGAGTTATGCACGGCTGCAACTAGACGCCAGGTCGCGTGCGTCTGTCCTTGCGAACAGATAGCTCCATTTGCCGGGTTTGACAGAGACCCCCTTGAATCACAAATGGCGGGGCCCGTGTGCGTTCGAAAATTCGGGTGAAACAAATTCAAGGATTTCGTGGCCGATTATCTTGGGGGGTATCTGCCCGAGCCTTTTTGTTCCACCTTGTCGATCGAAAGCAGCATATTCCGGCCTGTGTCTCCACCGCCTGACACGCCCGAGCACAGATTTTCTGCGACGCCTGAGAAATCATCAGTTCCGCGAGCTGGGGTCCTGGCGCATGGTCGCGACCAACTCGGCGACCTTCAGTCCGAATTTTCGCATCTCGGATCTGTTCATGATGGTTCCGTTACCGGTCAGGTACATCCAATCGGTGACGCTCAGAACATGTCCACCGGCATCTTCGGGCAGGATGATCTTGTAGCTCAGCCGTGCAGTTGCGCCCGAGATTTCGCCGACAGCCTTTCCTACGATGTCGTCGGCCGTCGCCGTGAACATGTTGCCGGGTCCGATCTTCAAGTACCATTTTCGGGTCTGCACAGTGCCGTTGGAATAGGTGAATTGTTCCGACAGCGTGCCGGTGTCACCGTCCCATTCGCCGACCATCTCGGCCACGAAGCTGTTGGTCATCTTTCCGGTCGGCCCGTAAATCAATCCTTCGGACAGGATCTGACCCGACAGGTGTTTCCTGAGGTCGAAGGCCGGACCAGTGCCGGAATAAGCCCTGGGCGATTGCGACCGAAAGCTGAGAAACAGGGGTTTTGCCAATACGGCCAGCAAAACAATGAGCAGCACAGTGGCCAGAAGCTTCATCGGGTTGTTTCCTCCGGGGTGAGCGACAGCACAAAGCTCAATGCGACGAGTTTCAGAATGCAGGGGACGACGGCGTAGGCGAGGTTCAGCGCCACAAGGGCTTGAGCGGTGTTGGGTTGACCGGGTCGGAACCCGTTCCATTCCAGAACTGGCAGGACGGTGAACGCCGCAAGCGCCAGTCCGAGTTTTCCGGCAAAAGACCAAAGCCCGAACGCGGCAGAGGCATTTAGCCCGGCGCCCGTGAGCACAATCGAAAACATTGCAGGCAACAGGACCATGTCCGCCCCGAGTGCGGCACCAGAGGCGATACAGATCGCAACGAAACCCGCTAGATTTCCGGGGGCCAGAAAGGCGGCTCCGACAAAGCCGAGGATTGAAAGTGGCATGGCGATCAGCAATGTATTGCGGCGGCCGATGCGGTGGCTCAGGCGGGTCCAGAAGGGAACACTCAACCCGGCGCTCAGGAAAAAAACGATGAGCAGCAACCCCGCATTACCGGGGAGTTGCAGCCGGTCCTCGACAAAGAACAGGAAGAGTGTCGAGGTGATGGCGACGGGCAGGCTGTTGATCAAGGCGAGCAGCAACAACCGCAAGGCCCCGGCATTTGCCATGCCGGAAAATGAAATGCGCTCCCCCAAAGTCGGCGATCGTTTCCAGATTGAACGGGTGAGGACCGCGGTCGTGATGGCGATTGCCCCCAAAGCAAACCCAAAGACGCCATAGCCCCCATCGGCTGCGCCAGCAGATTCAAAAAGGGTGGGCAACAAGGCAGCCAGAATTACCCCCGACAGCATGCCTGCCTCGCGCCAGGAGGCGAGTGTCATGAGGTCACGCGGTCGCGAGCTTTGCGCCAGGGTGGCGCTGCGTCCATAGAGCAGGATCATCCCAAGGCTGTACGCCGAAAACAGAACGATCAGAACGCCCGTGAGTTCGAAGGCAACATTGGGTCCGGCTTGAAGAGAAAACAGAAGCGGAAAGCCCACTGCAAGCCCGGCGGCGGCGAGCATCGCAAGGGCCAGCTGCCTGTTGGGCCAGCGGTCGATGGCCCAACCAATCAAGGGGTCCTGAACCAGATCGATCAGTCGGATCATCAGAAGGATCGTTCCCACGACACCCAGCCCGAGCCCGAGATTGACCGAGGCAAATCGCGGCAGGTGAATATAGAGCGGGATGCCGGCCGCAGCCAGCATCAGCGCATAAAGGCTGACCCTGGGGTAGACCATCAATCGCCTTTCAACCGCCGGGTAAAGGACGCTGATCGGGTGGTATCTCCAACGAAAATCGACATGAACCGTCGGGCAATCTGCGGGTGGCTCAAGGTGCAGACCGGGACGCCGTTGCGCCAGAAGCCGATCTGGTTTTGTCCCTGAGTGATCGCAAGATAACGATCCCCCTTTTCCACGTCGTCAAAACACCTCGCGAGCTTATCTTTTACCGGCGGCGGCGGTCCAGTGCGCGCAAATTCGTCCATCGTGCTTCCGACAAGATACTCCTTGCCTATCTTGCGCATGTATTCCAGTTCAATTCCGAAGTCCCGGGACCAGTCCAGCGGCGCTCCGGCGGTGGTGAACAGTCGCGCCTCGTAGATCGGGATACCGACGAAGCGAAAAACCGCCTTGCCGCGCAACTCTGCTTCGGACAAGGCAGAGTCGATGACCGAGGCCTGTGCAAGCATCGGGGCGAAAAACAGTGTCAGGATGAGCGGCACTTTACGCATGCGCCAGCTCCACCTGAACCACGTTTGTGTGCCCCACGGCAAAGGACGCCGCGCAGACTTCGAGGTAGTATTGCCAGTTCCGGAAAAAGGCCTCGTTAAAGCCCTGTTCTTGGATACGGTGTTTTTGTGTTGCCAACCGAGAGGCCCAGATCCGACAGGTTCTGGCGTAGTCCTGCCCGAAGGCAAAACTGTCGCACACCTGAAGATTTGCATTACCCGCCTGGGTCGCAATCACCTGGTCCGACAGAAGCATCCCGCCGGGAAACACATACTGGCGAATGTAATCCGACGAGGTCCTGTAAGACTCAAAAAAGCTGTCTTGCACCGTGATCGCCTGCAACAGGATCCGACCGCCGTCGGCCAGGCTTTGCTGGAGGGTTGCAAAAAAGCTTGGCCAGTAGCGCTCGCCGACGGCTTCGACCATTTCGATGGACACGATGTTGTCGAACTTGCCGCGGACGTCGCGATAGTCGCGCAGCTGGATGTCAGCGGCCCCGTCCAGTCGGCATTCGGCGTAACTGTGTTGATTGCGTGAGATGGTCACTCCGGTCACATCCCGCCCTTCACGGGCTGCATGTTCGGCAAACCCGCCCCATCCGCAGCCGATTTCCAGAACCCGCCCTCCGTCACCCAGTCTTGAAAGAGCGCGTGCGTTCTTTCGTGTCTGCGCCCGGGCCAGATCTGTGCATCCCGGCTGAAAGAGACCCGAAGAATAGGTCATCCCGTCGTCCAGCCATAATTGGTAGAACTCGTTACCGACGTCATAGTGAGACCGGATGTTCTTGCGCGATCCCTTGCGGGAGTTTGCACGCAAAACCGTGTCGAGCAGCCTGAATTTCAGCTGGTTGAGAAGGTTGGCCTTGTCGTAGCGGCCAAAATGGTCCCGGTTGCGCAGGGCGAGGGTCATCAGCCCCTCGACCGATGGTGTATCCCACAGGCCCTGAACATAAGATTCGCCCAGACCAACCTGTCCATGAGCGGCCATGGCTGACACGGCCGACCAGTCGCGGATCACCATTTCTGCTTCTGGTCCGGCTGTTCCAAACTCGTAGCGTTCCCCTTCCGGGGTTCTGAGCGTCAATCGGCCGTCACGCAGTTGCGCGCAGGTCGACAGGAATTCCGATTTCAGGGCTTTGCTTGTCAAACGCATCGTGTCCTCTGGTCATCTCAAGTGGCTGGTTCATCATGCGGACGATGCGCATGGCGCTGGCAATCCCGTCTTCGTGAAAGCCATGTCGATTGTAGGCTCCTGCGAACCAGGTTCGGTTTTGGCCCTGCATCGCCCTGATCTGCGCCTGAGCCTCAAGTGCGGCCTTGTCAAAAACGGGGTGATCAAACTCTGCCCGGTCATAGATCTTGTCTTCGGGAATTTCCGCGGAAGGGTTCAGCGTGACAAAAAGTGGATCGTTCTCGGGAATGCCCTGCAATTTGTTCATCCAGTAGGTCACACCGATCGCCCCACCCTGCGAGCGATATGCCCAGCTTGACCAGCATGCCCGTCGTTTGGGCATCTGGTTGGCGTCACAATGCAATACGGCCGTATTGGGCTGGTATCGGATACTGCCCAGGGCTTTGGCCTCGGCCGGGGTTGCGGCAGGCCCAAGAATGCGCAGCGCTTGATCCGAGTGACAGGCCAAAATGACGTCGTCGAACCGGGCTTTGTTGCCTTTGATGTCACAGAGCACAACGCTGTCCGGAGTCCGGCGGATACCGGTGATGGGCGTGCCCTTGTGCAAGCTGCATCCCCGACCTTCAAGCGACGCCTCCAGGCGCCGGACATATTCGATGCTGCCACCTTTTACAGTCCACCATTGATGCTCTTTCATTCCGGCAAGCAGAGCGTGATTTCGAAAGAACTGCACCAGCGATTTGGCCGGAAACGCGTCAACGTCTTCCACGGGTGTAGACCAGATCGCGCCACACATCGGCATGAGGTAGTTGTTGCGGAACCAGTGACCCAATCGAAGCTCGTCGACCAGCTCGCCAATTGTCTTGGTGTCGCATTTTGCGGCCGTTTCCGCGTGCTTTCCAAAACGCAGGATGTCCGCAATCATCTTGTAGTATTGCGGGCGGACAAGGTTGCGTTTCTGGGCGGTGATGGCCGCGAAGGTGTTCAGGCCATATTCCAGCGCGCCATTGTCGATGCTGGCTCCAAAGCTCATGTGGCTCTTGATGACTGGCACGCCGAGGTCGCGAAACAGCCGGGTCAGGTGCGGATAGGTGACATAGTTGAAAACGATGAATCCCGTATCGACCGGCTGATCATTGTTCTTGCCGGCCAGCACAGTTCGCGCATGTCCCCCCAGCCTTGGTTCAGCTTCGAACACCGTGACGTCGTGGTGGACAGACAGGTAGTAAGCTGCAGACAGGCCGGAAATGCCCCCACCAACGATGGCGATCCTTTTTCGGGCGCCGTGTGACTGATCCAGCATGAAAACCTCATTTATGCGTGCTTTTAGAATTGGATACGCCGCATTGAGGCGGTTGGATCAATTTCCTTCTCATTTGTTTTCCCAAGTGATCCAGACAGGAGTGCAGCCCGTATTCAGCATATGCTGGAACACATAAAAGCGCAGACTACCCACGCCCGACGCGGCAGAGTGAAGAACGCCTTTAGATATGGTGTCGACTTTGTGCTGACCGATTTGACGGAGACAGGGCCCTGGCCAGTTTCGCGAAACCGGTTCAACCTGTGGTCTCTTTGGGACCGCCACCACGGAGGACCGCGCGGGAACGGACGCGGTGTGTCGTGGTTCAGGGACGAGTTGCGCAAGCGTGGTTTCCCGCTGGAGCGGGCAAAACTGGTCCTTCTGGCCCAGCCCAGCTTCCTGTGGTTTCACTTTAATCCTGTCAGTTTCTGGATCGCGCTGATAGACGAGGAGCCCTGTGCATTTGTAGCCGAGGTCAACAACACTTTTGGTCATCGGCACTGCTATTTCTGCGCCCATGATGATTTTCGGCCGATCGCCGGCACTGAAACGCTCACGGCAAAAAAGCTGATGCATGTGTCACCCTTTCAGCAGGTTCGGGGGGAGTACAGCTTTCGCTTCCTCTACACGAAACTGGCGATCAAGATCCGTATCACCTACGAAAACGGCGACCAGGGTGTCGTGGCCACATTGACCGGGCCCAGAGCACCAGCAACCAGCGCTTCGCTTTTGTGGGCCGCCCTGCGACGATCGGCAGGTGCAGTCCGCGTGCTGGCCTTGATTCACTGGCAGGCCGCAATCCTGTTCCTGAAGCGTGCGCCGTTCACGAAGACACCAGCGCCACCGAAGCTGACCATGTCCGAAAGCCCGGCCTATCGAGAAGAACGGTTGTGACCCCTTTCGAGGGTAAGACCTACTGGCTCATAGGAGCCAGTGAAGGTCTGGGGCGTGAGCTGGCAAAGGGCCTGAGCGCAGCGGGCGCACGCGTGATCCTCTCGGCGCGAAATGTCGAGCGGCTCGACGGGCTTTGCGGGCAATTGCCGGATGCGCGGGCACTTCCTATGGATGTCTGCGACGCCATGTCCGTTCGGGAAGCCGCATCGACCCTCGGACACATCGACGGGCTGATCTACAATGCCGGGGCCTATGACCCAATAAATGCCACGTCCTGGAAAACGCGATCGGCGCTGACCATGGTCGAGGTCAATTTCAATGGTGCTCTCAGGGTTCTGGGCGAAGTATTGCCCGGTTTCCTTGAACGGGGCGGTGGGGACATCACGTTGATCGGTTCGCTTGCCGGATATCGCGGGTTGCCGTCCGCGGTAGGATATGGAGCCAGCAAATCGGCGCTGATCAGTCTCGCCGAAACCCTGCGCCACGACCTTAAGGGAACCGGAGTTGTCGTGCGTCTGGTAAATCCCGGTTTCATCAAAACGCGGCTGACTGCAAAAAACGAATTCAGAATGCCGATGATCATGGAGCCGGAGGATGCCGCCGCCCGGACGATCAAGGCGATGCAGTCACGTCGGTTCAGAACCGATTTTCCCGCACCCTTTTCATGGGTGCTGAGGCTCTATGGTATGTTGCCCGACTGGATCGTCTATCGCCGAGCCTGAAAAGAAGATTTTCAGACGAAGGGATCATGATTGCGGTGCAGTAAGGCCCGGCGCTGCCGTGGGCCAAAAACCTCTTGTAGCCGACTGCGATGACGGCAATTTAATTTTCTGAGGCCGCACCCGCGGCCAGGGGCAGAGCGGGTGCAGCAGCGGTGGTTCAGGCTTCAGGGGCTTGCTGCGATATTTTTTGTTAAGTGTCAGAATATGAAAAATAATATCACAAAACCTTCAGTTCCATTCCGACCTCGAAATTGGAACTTGGCTATATCCTGAACAAAGGTTGCAACAGGCGTGGTATCAACGCATTGAACCGAAGTGGCGCGTCAGTCGCGGCAAGGCAAATGCACGGATCACCGGGATCTGCCGTCGGTGTGTGGTGCAGGCTTTCATCCCCGATTTCGAGGTCCCCGACGCCAAAACGGCCGGTTTCGTCGCTGAAGCTGCCTTACAGCACCAGCGTCAGTTCCAGTCCGTTGTGGCTGTGATCCGGCACGGCCTGGCCGGGGGGAATGTAAAGTAACCGCACCGACCCTTCGCGGCTGGCAGACAGAATGTCCTGACGCACGCCCATACCCAGGGTTTTCCAGCTTGGCTCCTTTCCTTTCATAGCTTTCACGACCGGCCCCGGATAGATTCCGAAACGATCATATGCTGGTTCGGGCGTGTAGCGGTCATCCAACTGCGCCAGAATGCCGGTTTTGAGGTTGCCGGACACACCAACCGTATCGGCCCCTTCTAGAACCAGACCTCCAACAGCCTGGTGGGCGCCAAGCGCCGAACGGCACTGATCACATAAGGAAACGTGGCTCGCGATGACAACTGAAAAGGCATGAGGCAGAGTGCCAGCAGCATAAGCGGCCAGCATGGCGTCGGGTATATGGTGGGTGATTGCGGACATTTATCGCAGTCCCTTCAGTTCGCGTCGCAGACGTTCCAGCCCAAGACGTATTCGTGATTTGATCGTGCCGAGAGGCAGGCCTGTCTGTTCCTTGATCTGCTGGTGCGTCAGATCCCCAAGATAGGCTTTCTCGATCATTTCGCGCTGTTTGGCATTCAGTTGCGCCAGCGCGTGTTTGAGGTGCCCGGCTTCCTGTTCCATTGCCATGATTTGACTGGCGTCAGGTTCGGTCTCCTGGTCTTCGATCAATTCCTCTGGAACGGGTCGTTTTTCTTTTCGATTGATGTCGATATGCCGGTTTCGGGCGATTTGATAGATCCATGCCGACACCTGAGCGCGGTGCGGGTCATACATCGACGCCTTGCGCCACACCGTCAGCATCACATCCTGAACGATTTCTTCGGCCTGTGCCGATGACGTCCCTGATCGCATGATGAACCCCTTCAGCCGTGGCGCGAAGAAGTCAAACAGCTCTGAAAACGCGGCCTTGTCCCGATCATCGCGCACTGCAAGCATCCAGATCGTCTGCTCTGAGAGTTCCGTTTTCTTTTGCGGCAACAGTTTGCTTTCACTTCGGGACATCTCGAACTGCGACGGTCGAGCACGGTTATTTTTTACACTAAGAGACGTCATGCCACAAATACGACTCTCGCGTTGAATTGGATCAAAAACAGGTCTGCACTTTTTCTTGCATTTTCGAGCATCAGAAGTTCGGGCGTGACTGGGGGGTGTCAGACGCGGCGGATCCTTCGGCCAGATTGATCAGACCCCTGACATCTTCGGGCCGCAGATCATCGGGGTCGGGCCAAGAGGGAAGGGGGCAAGAACGCCCCCACTCAGATCGGTGCGCGGGTTTTGCGTGCTGGATCAGACAGCGGTGTCGCGGATGACAAAGTGTTTGGTGGTGGTTTCGACCACTTCCCAGAAGCCGCGAAAGCCGTCGGGAATCATGAAGCTGTCACCGGTCTTGAAATCCCGGCGGGTGCCGTCCTCGTGGATCAGCGCGCAGTGGCCGGACACGATGTAGCAATATTCGTCCTTGTCGGTGTAGGCGTGCCACTTGCCGGGAGTCGAAGTCCAGGTGCCGGCCGACAGCTTGCCGTCGGGGCTGTTGAAATGCATGCCGACCTTGTGATGCGGATCGCCTTCGGTCACGCGGTCGGGCAGATCGGCCAGGTGGCGCTCGCTGCGCGAGGCGGGCTCGTCAAACAGGGAAATGACATGGGGTGCGGTGGTCATCGGGTTTGTCTCCTATAAGGAAAAAGGCCCCCGAAGGGGCCTGAGTTTGAGAGGTAATCAGATCACTTCGTCTTTGAGATAGTACCAGACATAGGCCATGCGTTGCCCCAGTCGGCGGAACGGGGTCAGCAGGCCGTGGCTGGGCAAGGGCGAAGTGAAGATGGGCAAGTTGAACGCCTCGTCCTTCTTGCCCGCAATCAGCTGCGCCATACGGCGACCCGCCTGGGCCGAGTACATCACGCCATTGCCGCCGTATCCCATGGCGTAGAACACGCTTTGCTTGGGGTCGGGCTGGAAGATGCGGGGCATCATGTCGTGGCTGACGTCCACCCAACCCCACCAGGAATAATCCAGGTTGATGTCTTCAAGCGCCGGGAATTTGCGGGCCAGATTGGCGCGCAGCAGCTGCAGGTGCTTGTCGTTCTCTGCATCGCGCCCGGTCACGGCCGAGCGCGAGCCGATCTGCACCCGGTTGTCGGGCAGCAGGCGGTAATAGTGGCGCAGCGTGCGGGTGTCGGTCAGGGGCGACATGGTCTTGATGCCGCAATCATCCAGCTCGGACTGGGTCAGGGGGCGCGTCACCATCGAGTTCGACAGGATCGGCATCAATCTGTGCTTGGTCTTGGAGTTCAGGCCCGGCGGCGTGTAACCTGCCGTGGCAAGAGCGACGTTTTTGGCCTTCACGATGCCACCCGGTGTGCGGACGTGGTGAATGCCGTTCTTGGTTTCCCACCCCATCACCGGGCTGCCGGTGTGGATCTTGACGCCCAGACGGCGGGCCATGTTCACATAGCCAAACGCCAGTTTGGCGGCATGAATGCAGGTGCCGTCGGGTTCCCACATGGCGCCATAGGCATCCTGATCGTTGACGTGCTCGGCCTGAAGTTCTTCTTTGCTGATGACACGCGATCCATAGCCAAAGGTGCTGTTGAGCAGGTCGCTTTCGCTTTGCAGCCCTGCCATCACCTTTTCGCGGTGCGCGATGTAATAGTGGCCGCCCGTCTGAGGATCACAGTCGATGTCATCGCTGGCAATCAGGTCGTTGAACAGCTCAAACGCCTCAGAGACTTCGCGATGCATGCCCTTGGCCACATCGACGCCCCAGCGTTTGATCCATTGCGACCGCTTGAGGCGACCGGACGAGATCTGGGCCTGCCCGCCGTTGCGGGTCGAGCAGCCCCAGGCCACTGTGTTTGCTTCCAAAATCACGGCTTGAATGCCGTGTTCCTTGGCGAGGTGAATGGCGGTCGACAGGCCGGTATACCCCGACCCGACGATCACAACGTCGGCTTCCATGTCTCCTGACACGGGGCCATCATCAGCAGGCGGGGTGCCCGCAGTGCCGATCCAGTAGGTCGGCGCATGATCACGGTTATGTCCCGGGCCAGCGTCGATGATCGGGTCGTATTTCGGATCATAGCTGGTTTTGGGCCAGTGCCGAGGGATGCTGTTGTCCACCATTCTTAACTCCTCCGGTTGGGGTTCGCTGCTTACGCTTTGAACATCGGGCGCGACTTGCGCAGCGCCTGTTTCACGACGAGCATGCCGTCACGCACGGTAAACAGGTCGGCGCCTTCGGCTTCGATGCGCATGCCGTTTGCATCGGTTCCCGAAAAGGTCCACTCGGACACGGCGCGATCACCGTGGACAAAGTGGCTGTGGTGATCCCAATGCGCGTCGGTCATGCCGGCCCAAACAGCCGAGAATGCGGCGGCGATGGCGGCTTTGCCTTCGACCTTGTTGCCGTATTTCTCGTCACCGCCGACGGTGTAGAACACGCAGTCATCAGCGAAATGGGTCATCACCCCGTCAATGTCATGACGGTTGAACGCGTCGAACGTGTCGGCCAGGTCCTGCGCGGTCAGGGTCTTTGTCATTTGAATATTCCTTTTTGGTCTGAGAAACGATCGCGCCTCACCCATTGTTGGGGTGAGGGACGATCAGGGTTGGAATGGTGGACCGGCGCAAAACGCGTTTTGCAACGGTGCCCAGGAAGGTATGCGAGAACCCGTGATCATGGGCCCCCAACACGATGAGGTCGCATTTCAGCTCTTGTGAGGGACGCAGGATCACTTCGGCCGGGTGGCCGTCAGTCACCTCGATCGAGGCAACCTGTTCCTTGATCTTGGCATCGTCCCCTTCGAATTTGGCCCAGAAGTTGGCCTGCCGCTCGGCCAGAACCTTGCGCACCATTTCATGGCGGCGCTCGGTGGCCTTTTTGCGGGTGTCCTCGTTCAGGATGAACATTTCCATCGTGACCTTGGCGTCATCCGACAGGGGCTCGTTTACGTGCAGTACGTGGATCTTGGCCCCTGTGCTTTGCGCCAACGCAGCAGCGTGGCGCAGAGCATATGTCGAGTTGTGCGACAGGTCGGTGGCAAACAGGATATGCGTAACCATGGGTTCCATCGATGTATCCTTTCAGGTCAGTAGCCAAAGACGCGTGGCAACCACAGCGACAGTTCAGGGAAGAAGGCGATGATGAAGATCGCGATCGTGTTCACGGCTGCAAACGGCAGGGCGCGAAGCGAGATTTCTTCGATTGAGATGTTCGAGATACCGCTGGCGATGAACAGGTTTTCACCCAGGGGCGGCGTCTGGAAGCCAATGCCCAGGGTACAGACCATCACCACACCAAAGTGGATCGGGTCGATGCCCACCGAATAGGCCACAGGCAACATCACCGGAACAAGGATCAGGATGGTTGCCAGTGTCTCCATGAACATGCCCACAAAGAGCAGGAAGAAGATGATCAGCGCCCAGATGACGTAGAGGTTTTCGGTAAAGCTGAGCATCGAGTCCGCGATGATTGCCGGGATCTGGTTTTCCACCAGCAGGCGGCCAAACACGGTTGCCGTGAACAGGATCAGCAGAACACGGCCTGTCAGCCAGGTTGTGGCCTCCAGGGCTTGGAACAGCTTTTCCCATGTGATCTCGCGATAGATGACAACGCCCACGAACAGGGTGTAGAAGATCGCGACAATCGCAGCCTCGGTAGGGGTGAAGAAGCCGGTATAGATACCGCCCAGGATTACCATTGGTGCCATCAGCGACCAGAACCCACGGTACATTTCGCAACCGATGTTCTTGGCCGACCAGCCCTCAGCAGAACCGGAATAGCCACGCTTTTTCGACATGAAGTAGTTCAGGGTCATGATCGAAGCCGCGATCAGGAAGGCCGGGATGAACCCTGCGATGAACAGTTTCGAGATCGAAACCGACTGGAAGGTGCCGAATTTTTCGATCGCTTCGGGTGGTGCGGTAAAGCCAAGCGCGGCGATGCCGAAGATAACCATCGGGATCGAGGGCGGGATGATGATGCCCAGACCACCCGAGGATGCGGTGATGGCCGATGCGTACCCACGCTCGTACCCGCGGTCGATCATCGCCGGGATCATCAGCATGCCGACGGCCGCCGTGGTCGCCGGGCCAGAGCCCGAGATCGCGCCGAAGAACAAGCACGCCATAACGGTCGCAGCTGAAATACCGCCGGTGAACGGACCGGCAAGGCTTTCGGCCACGTTGATCAGACGTTTCGAGATACCGGCGGCCTCCATCAAGGCACCGGCAAGGATAAAGGCAGGCAGCGCCATCAGCGGGAACGACCCGACCGAGGTAAAGGCGATCTGCACAAATTTGATTGGGTTCTCGCCCAGGTAAAGGAACGAGACCAGCGATGCACATCCAAGCGCGACCGTGATGGGTGCGCCGATGACGAGCAAGAACAGGAAGGATCCAAACAGGATGCTTACGATTTCAGATTCCATGATTTCTCCCCCCAATCAGTTGGATTTCGCTGCGTCTGTGGCAGCTTTGATTTCGTCGAGATCGATCTGATCGGGATCGGCGATTTCTTCGCCCTTGATCAGCTTGCGATAGTTCACTTGCAGGACTCGGATGGTCATCAGCGTGAACGCAAAGGGCAGCACCATGTAGATGTACTTCATCTCGATGCCCAGGGTCTGGGATTTCCAGAACTTGTTCATCTTGTTGAAGACAAAATCAGAGGCCAGGTAGATGAAGTAGACGTTGAAGAAGAGCCAGAAGAGATCGGCAAAAGCTTCGATGTATTTGATGGCCCCATCAGGCAGGAAGCGGAACTGGAAGGTCACTCGATTGTGGGCCCCTTTCAGCGCGGCATAGCTTGCGCCGAAGTAGACGAACCAGACGAACATGTAGACGGACAGTTCTTCGATCCAACTGAACGAAAAGCCGAACACCTCGCGGGCGATGATTTGTGTGAACAACAGGACGACAAAGCCGGAAAGAAGGATCCGGCAGATGACACTTTCGATGTTGTCCAGGAATTTCCAGAACATTTCTTGTTACTCCTCCCTGAGAAAGGAAAGAGCGCGAGGATCGCGCTCTTTCCGGTCTTTTCTGCGGGGTCTTACTTGACCGGGTCGCGGCCGATTTCGGCCAGAGCAGCATTCACTTTGTCGATGCCACCAACCGAGTCGTAGAATTTCGGCCAGACGGCTTCGGTCGCCAATGTGATGAACTCTTCTTCGTTGTTCTCAGGATCAACGATTTCCATGCCGCGCTCTTGCAGCGTGGCTTTGATGGTTGCTTCCTGATCGCGCAGATACTGAGCCGAGAACTGAGTCGCGGCTTCGCCAGCGGCCAGAACAGCGGCCTGGTCGTCCGCCGACATGCCCTGGAAGACGGCCTCGGAAACGATCAGAGGCTCGATCGAAAAGAGATAACGCAGGTTGGTGATGTAGGTCTGAACTTCGTCGAACTTCATCGCGTAGTTGGTGATGTAGGGGTTGTCCTGACCATCAACAACTTTGGTCTGCAGACCAGCGAATGTTTCCGACCACGCCATCGGCGTCGGGTTTACGCCCCACGACTGATAGGTCGCGATCATGATCTCGTTCTTGGGGGTACGAATAACCAGGTCCGACAGGTCCGCAACCGATTTGACCGGGTGCTTGGAGTTGGTCAGAACGCGGAAGCCCGAATAGGCCCAGCCAATGATGCGAACGCCGGAATCGCGGATGGTGTTTTCCACCAGCTCTTGACCAACGGGGCCTTGGGTCAGCTTTTCAGCATCTTCCAGGGACAGGATCATGTAGGGCAGGGTCAGCGTGCCAACGGTCGGCGAGAACGGTGTAACGTTGTTGATCGCCAGGATCGAGAAGTCCAGCGTGCCGATGGCTGCTTCGTTCACGGTGTCCTGCTCGGAGCCCAGCTGGCCGTTCAGGAACAGAGTTGCAGTGTGATCGGTGCTTTCTTCCAGCGCAGCGATGAACGCTTTGCCCAGAGCTTCTTGTGTACCACCTGCGCCGTCGCCAACCGCGATCTTGAAGTTTTTGGCGTCGGCTGCGCCAGCGGCCATGATCGCGGCCACGGAAACGGCGGCGGTCAGGGTGCTGAGCTTTTTGAAAAATGACATGGAGGTCCTCCCATTTGTCGATTTGGCCGGAGAGCGCGCTGGCGCGGGGAGAGTTGAGCCAGTCCGATTCTGCTCCGGTGGAGGAGGTCTTAGGTTGTTTCATATGTTTCTTGAATGTAAACTTATTCGCGCAAAGTTTCATAAATGGCGAACGTGAAATGGCAAAAAAGTCTTTGGTCACTCGGATCGGTGACGCTGATTTGAGATTGTTGAGAATTTTCAAGTCGGTGGTCGACAGTGGTGGACTTTCCGCTGCTGAAACGGAACTCAACATCGGTCGCTCCACCATCTCCAAACATATCTCGGACCTGGAAACACGGCTGGAACTGGTGCTGTGTCATCGCGGCCCGGCGGGGTTTTCGCTAACCGAAGAAGGCGCGAGAGTGCTGGAGGCGGCGGACGAGTTGTTGGCCGCTGTGAGCCGCTTCCGTGTCGAGGTAAACGAGATCAAGGAGAACCTTGCAGGTACCGTGCGGGTGGCCCTGTTTGATCTGTGCGCGTCCAATCCCGAAGCTCATGTCGCCCGGTCGATCAGCAAATTCAACGACGTCGCCCCGGCGGTGCAGGTCGAGTTATCCCTTGAACCGCCTACGGTCATCGAAAGCCAGGTGATCGAGGGGCAGCTGGATCTTGGGATCGTGCCATTGAACCGGCCGTCCGAAAGCCTGGATTACAGCCCGATTTATGGCGAACACATGTTCATGTACTGCGGTGTCGGGCATCCGTTTTTTGACGCAGATCAGGATGGCATCACGATAGATAGTGTGCGGGCCAGCAATTATGCAGGCATCAGCGTGAACTCTCCGAATTTGCGGATTGGTCAACAGTTAAAGCTGCGAAGGTCGGCCAAGGTCCAGTCCGAGCACGCTCTGACGATTCTGATCATGTCAGGCAGCTACATCGGATTCCTGCCAGATCACCTGGCTGAACCGTTCCAGGCGCGAGGCCTGATGCGGGCGGTAAAGCCGGCCGAGCTGCACTATCGGACGCAGTTCGCGATCATCACCCGCAAGCGGCCCGAACCAACACGGATCACGCAAGTGCTGCGCGAAACGCTGATTGCGGATCACGATCAAGGCGTCGAGGAGCAGGCGTGATTTTGGTCAACTTGCCAGCTTCGTCGCCGTCGCGCTCTGCATCCGCCGCCCGATGGCACGGCCCG
>FYBJ01000093.1_pt1 | contig 21595 bp, 16 predicted proteins | sample 1134611 | NCBI WGS metagenome assembly FYBJ01 (sample SAMEA104116008, study PRJEB20421) | marine metagenome | isolation source: marine | reverse complement strand
AATGCAGCCAATGAACTCAGTGTTTCACAGTTTGCGCAGGATGGACAGGGAACCAATGCTGTTAGTGCCGATGGTGTAAGCAGTATTTCAACAGCCTTAGGCGGAAGCGTTGTGATGAATGCCGACGGTACATACACCTATACTCCGCCAGCAAGCGTTGATCATACCGGCGATCTGGACGGCATTTTGGAAGACAGTTTCTATTATAAAGCAAGCGATGGTCAAAGTGAGTCTTCCTGGACGAAAGTCAGTATCGACATTACTGACTCTGTACCCATCGCCAATGCTGATAACGTGACCGTGGTGTTTGGTCAGTCAACATCAGGTAATGTAATTAATGCCTCAGCCACCGGAGATGTGAGCGATACTCCCAGTCAGGATAGCGGCTTGTCCATAAATTCTGTCAGTTATAAAGGGGTCGTTTATGATAGTTTCGTCAATGGCGAACTGAGTATTCAGGCCGACGGCGGAACGCTTAACATCAATCAGAACGGCGCTTACACTTATACTTCAACCTCTCTTGGCAATACGGTTGTCTCAGCCTCTTTTGGTGGAAATAGCCTTATAACCAGCTGGTCAGGCGTGAATTATTCTGGTTTCGATGTGAATGGTGATCCGGGTACCGTTGCTGTTAGATTTAATAATGGGTTATATATCAACTCGCCCGGATCTGGTGATGATGGCAATGAGCTGGATAGCACTGAGGCGATTGTGTTTGATTTTGGCGCTATGGCAAGCTATGCGGTTGAGGTTGAAGTTCGTGATATGGATAATAACGACACCGTCAGATGGGATGCTTTGGATTCATCCGGCACGGTGGTTGCCACTGGAACCTTTGATTCCGGTAATGCAGGCAATAATGCAAGCGTCACAATGACCATCGATCCTCAGGTTGAATTCCAGTCTCTGAGAATGGGTGCTGATGATTCGAATTCTGATTATAACATTTGGAGTATGAATTATACGGCAGAAGTTGCTCCTCAAGATGATGTGTTTACTTATGAAATTACCGATGCAGACGGCAGCACCAGTACCGCTGATTTAACCGTAAGCCAGGCAGAAACGCTTCCAGTCGCTAATCTGTCTGGAATGGCTTTTGCGATGAATGCATCTGAGGCCGTCGTTGTGGGAGATGTTTTCAATGGCACTGAAAACAGCGACACGATAACCGGTACGGCAGGTAATGACCTGATTAATGGCAATGAAGGGGATGATTTCTTGTTTGGTAGCGATGGGGATGATGTATTATTTGGTGATTCAGGAAACGATGTTTTAGTTGGCGGCCCTGGTAACGACACCATGACGGGAGGGGATGGCGCTGATCGTTTTATCTTGATGGCGGGCGATGGAGAAAATAACCCCATAGATACGATAAAAGATTTCACCCTCGGCGAAGGCGGTGATGTTCTGGATTTATCCAGCGTACTTAGTGATACTGGCAGTAATAGCCTGGATTCTTATCTGAGCATTGATATCACTGAACAACAGAATGGAGAGGTATCTTCTATTGTTTCTGTTCATTCCAATGGCGACGAGAATGTCACCCAGACTATCGTTTTGGAAGGCACGGACTTGTCCTCTGGCGGTACGTATGATTCCAATCAGGCGATGATTGAGCAGTTAATTCAACACGGTAATTTGCAGGTGCAGGGTGGTGAAGGTTAAGTATTGTTTTTTTCATCTGGAAATATTGGTATTTATGAACATATACTTCTATATACAATAAATTATCTTATAAAAACTCATGAAATGGATAATGCGATGATCAAAGAGGAACATCATTTGCCTGCAGAACAAAAAAGCGTTCATTATCTGTTAAGCGGTACAATACGAACGGCAGTTTTTAGTATTTCAATCGGTTTCTTAATTGTTATTTATCTCAGCCAAAGCAAGGTGCCCCTAAGCTATCTTTGGCCGTGGCTGGTGCTTGTTATCCTGTTTAATGTGTTGCGGATGGGCATCTGTCATTTTTTTCTTCAACACGATCGCTATATCAAAAAAAGAAAACTCATACTTACGCTATATATTGTTACCTCTACAATCGTTGGTATACTTTGGGGGTTGATCTACTTAATCTCGATTCCATATGTTCCGAATGATGTTGAAATTATTGTGATGTTGATACTGGGTGGTATGGCAGCAGGAGCAATGGGGACGCTCTCGGCCTTTCTTCCGGCCTATTTTATGTTTACGCTTGCGATGTTTATTCCGGTGATTATCTATAACTTGATGGATGACAGTGGCGTGCATTATTTCCTGGTCACGGCTATTACTATTTATGCTCTGATTTTATTTATGCAGGCACATATCATCAGGAATGTTTTGTTCAAAACCTATGTGCTTTCTTTTGAAAAAGATGCATTGATTCAGCAGCTATCGAAATATGTTGAAAAACTGAAAACCTTATCCGTCACAGATCCGCTGACAGGGCTATACAATCGTCGATTTTTTGATAAGACCTTGAAAAGTGAAATTCATCGCACGCGTCGACATAAAGAAAGTTTATGTTTGTTGATACTTGATGTTGATAAATTCAAATTTATTAATGATCATTATGGTCATCCTTACGGCGACAAATTTTTAGTCTACCTTGCCGATATCATGCACAGCACTTTTAAACGCTCCTGTGACATGGTGTTCAGGATTGGCGGCGATGAGTTTGCAGTGATTCTTATCAATCAAAATCAGGAAGCCTTAGAGGATATTACGTTAACATTATTTGACAATCTGAAAAAAGAGAAATTGCCTGAGCATGCTACCCGGCTTGATCTTGATCAATTGTTTGAACATGTAAATTTAAGTATTGGCGGGGTAAGCCTTTCTCCTGAGGTTCAATGCACGCCAGAAGAATTGTTTTCAAAAGCGGATAATTTACTCTATCAGGTCAAATCAGACAAAGAAAAACAAATATTATTTCTAAGCATGTCTGAAGAATGTCAATAATCTGTAGTTTCCAACTTGACTTTGAAAACCCAAAGCTGTAGTTTCATTGTCAATGCTGTTTTTCTTATGCTCATGATTGGCTCAAGTCATTTTAAAATCAGTATTGACATTTTCTAATAAATATTTTATCATATTGTATTATTTTTGTACTTTAAAGGAATGGTTTTTGGTGTCTGGTTCTAAACTGATGGGTGGGTTGTTGTTAATAATCGGTACTTCGATAGGCGGAGGAATGCTGGCTTTACCTGTTGCGACTGCTCAGGCCGGATTTTATCACTCAGTGTTTTTTCTCCTTCTTTGCTGGTTAGTTATGACAAGCGGAGCTTTGTTAGTATTAGAAGTCAACTTAAGACTCCCGGCCGGAAGCAATATGATTTCAATGGCAAGGAAAAATCTTGGCCTGCCAGGAGAAATCATTGCATGGCTTGCCTATCTTTTTTTGCTATACACTTTACTGGCCGCCTATATTGCCGGTGGAAGCGATGTTTTCAACGCATTGCTGGCTAAAATCGGCATTCACCTGCCAGATAGTCTGACGGCAACGATTTTTACAACGCTCTTTGGATTTATTGTCTATAATGGCATTCGCTCAGTCGACTATGTCAATAGAGGCTTGATGTTTGTTAAGCTTGCCGTCTATTTTCTTCTGGTACTGATCATCAGTCCGCATATTTCAAAAACTGCACTTTCAGGAGGAAATGCAGCGGCGGTCACCGGTAGTCTGATGGTTTTAGTCACATCTTTTGGTTTTGCTTCTATTGTTCCGAGCTTAAGGGACTATTTTAAAGAAGATATATCGACATTAAGAAAACTCATTATCTGGGGGTCGTTCATTCCATTAGTGTGCTATATCCTCTGGGATGCTGCTATTATGGGAGTCGTTGACTTGCCCGGACTGGTTTCGCTGGGACGCTCGGATCACGCAACCAGCGGTTTGACCGTTGCTTTAAGTCATAGCCTGCAAAATCGCTGGATTACGGCGTTTTTCGCCCTGTTTACTTCCGTGTGCATGTTGACGGCCTTTCTCGGTGTTTCGCTGGGTTTGTTCGACTTTCTGGCTGATGGTTTTAAGCTTGAAAAGAAAGGGCTGCAGGGAAAAATGGTTTTTCTCCTGACTTTTCTGCCTCCTCTGGCAATTGTGATTATCAGTCCGGGAATCTACCTGCAAGCATTGAGCTATGCGGGCATCTGCTGTGTTTTTCTACTGTTACTGCTTCCTGCTGTCATGGCCTGGCGCGGCAGAAAAGCGGATGATGTTCTGGTGCAACCCTTGGTACCGGGCGGTCAATGGACCTTGTCATTGATCATTGTCGTTGCATTGTATTTGCTGTCGCTGGGTTAGCGGCTGTTGAATTGAAATTTGGCGTGTTCTTAACCGGCCAATTCTTTCCCTTGATGCGCTTCGCTTATCAAGACTACGCCTAGTCCCGTTTCCATTGAACTCTGCAAGGTGGAAAAATACAATTTGTTCAACCTACGTCCCGCGGCTTGTCCGCGGGATCCATGAACCTATCTGCATCGTTGGATCCCGCGGACAAGCCGCGGGACGTAGGAAAAATTATTATAACGAAATTTACACCTTGCAAAATTCAATGGAAACGGTACTCTTTCTAAAAAAAAAGATGGATAGCCTGCTGCTATCCATCTTTCAATACCCATTACAAAGACATGGGCTTTCTATCGGCATGAACTTGTGATGATTGCTCAGCCAATTTTAGAGATGTTTAATTGTCGTCCGCATACCCATGCTTTTGCAATGGTGTTCAGGGTTCGTTTTTCAAGACCTTTCGGCAGTTCAACCGTGGCATGATCGGCGTGGATTTTTAATCCGGTGATATCTCTTCCTTTCAGTCCGCCCTCATTGGCAATTGCTCCAATCAGATGCCCTGGTTTTACTCCGTGGACTTTACCTACATCCAGGCGAAAACATTCTTGAGCGCGATTGTTGCTGCGTCGTTCACGTCGCTCTTTTCCTCCGCCATCTCTGGCATCTCTGCCAAAGCGTTTTTCCTGACCTGAGCTTCTTTCATTGTTTTTGCTTTTAGATAGTTTAGGTAAGCTGGTTAAGTCTTGCAGAGATTTTCCTTTGTTCATACACAGTGCAAGTGCGGCGGCGACATCAAGCGGATTGAGTTGATGATCCTGGCAGAATTTGCTGAGCAGGTGAAAATAGTCATCAATGTCCCCGTTGGCCAGTTGATTGGAAATTTTATCAAGAAACTGTTGTTTCATTGCATCTTTTATCTGTTGATCGTCCGGGATGCTGATTTTTTCTATGCGCTGGCGGTTGTGGCGTTCAATTTGATTTAAAATACGGCTTTCTTTCGGGGTAACAAATAAAATCGTTGTTCCGCTGCGACCGGCACGACCGGTACGGCCTATTCGATGTACATATGTTTCACAGTCGAAAGGAACATCGTAGTTGATGACATGTGATACTCGTTCGACATCAAGACCCCGGGCTGCAACATCGGTAGCAACAAGAATATCAATGGCGCCTTCCTTGAACTGACTGATAATACGCTCTCTGATGTTCTGGGTAATATCACCGTGAATTGCCATGGCGCGATAGCCTTGTTGTTGCAGCAATTGGGCGACTTCTTCGGTCGAACTTTTGGTTCGGGTAAAAACAATAACGGCCTGAAATTGCTCAATAGCAAGAATACGTAATAAGGCGGTCGGTTTTTCGCCCTGATTACTGAATAAAAACTTTTGTTCAATGCTTTTTACGGTTGCTGTCGGCATTTTAATTTCAATGGTAACAGGCTCAATCAGATAATTTTGAGCAATTTTACGAATACCGTTTGGCATTGTTGCTGAAAACAGAGCGATTTGCTTTTTTTCTGGTAATTGTTTGAATATGGCCTCAATGTCATCAATGAAGCCCATGTTCAACATTTCATCGGCTTCATCGAGAACGAAATGACTGATGTTATCAACCTTAAGTGTTTTTCTTTCAAGATGATCCTGCACGCGCCCCGGTGTACCAACGACAATTTGTGCGCCATCTTTTAATTGACGAATCTGTTTTCTGTAGTCCTGGCCTCCGCAGAGTACCGCGACATCGATTTGAGGCAGATGTTTTGCCAGTTGTTGAATCTGATCTGCAACCTGAATGGCCAGCTCCCGTGTCGGGGCGAGTATCAGTGCCTGAGTGTGCTGTGCTTTGGTTTTGATGCTGTTTAAAAGGGGTAGTGCAAAAGCGGCTGTTTTTCCAGTTCCCGTTTGTGCAAGCCCAATGACATCATGTCCTTCAAGCAGGGCTGGAATGGTTTTTTCCTGAATAGCGGAGGGCGTTTGAAAGTTCATCCCTTCAAGCGCTTTCAGTAAAGGCGATGATAAATTAAATGAAGAAAATGTTGTTGTATCCTGAGTCATGATGTTCCTGATTGATTAATTAAAACAGTGTGCGAGGTGCAACCTGTAAAGTGCTCGGGGCAATGATATCAAAAAAAAGACAGAAAAGCATTAAATTTTACAATAAATCTTAGTTTAATTTAATGCTTGAATGATTTGAGTTTGTTCAAAACAGCGTTTTGTTTTGAATTTTCAATGTTTGTTGGATGAATTGTCAACAGACCCTAACATAAATATGTGATATTAAAATTGACTCCATGGGTATTGATGTTGTTGACAACGAGACCTGAGTTCAAGGTTTGCTCAGGTGCTCTATCCAACTGAGCTTTCCCCCAGTTGACATATTCATAACCAAGACCCAGATTCCAGTGATCGGATACAGCCTTGAGAAAACCGGCGCTGAAGCTATAGTTAACTGCCGTTTTGGTATTGGGTCCAAAATTGGGGTTTGTTACGGCTTCAAAAATAAGCGGAGTATTGCCAAAACGATGTGCGTAATTAAAGCCTACGCCAACGCCGGCTCCAACCCAGGGAATGAGCCAATAATTTTCTTTTTCAAATAACAATTTTCCGTTAATGGTAAAACGACGGTTCCAAATCTTGTAGGAGTAGGTGTAATTATCAAACTGAGAGTCGGCATCATCGTAAATATGGCCCTGGAGTTTGACATTGCCGGTTTGGGCAACGGCAAGACCGAGTTGGCCAATCCAATGGGAAGAAAGTTGTTTTTGTAGACCTAACGACACTTCCCCTGAAACAAAGCCATTGGTTGATTTGTCGATTGTATAGGTTTTAATAATGTCCGGCGACAGGTAAAATGTTTGGCCTTCGCCGCTTCGCGCCCAGGCTCCGCCGATATTTAACGAACCAAACCAGGTATACTCATTGGCAGCAGCTTTTCCCATTGTTCCGGCTGTGGCGGTTGATGAGATAATGCTCATCAGCACAGCTTGAAAAAAAGTTATTTTTTTCAAGAGAATATCCCTATAAAATTATCTTCTATCAATACGATAATTCATTTATTTATTCAAATCAACTGTCATTATTGAGTCTGGCAAAAAATATGATTTCCATAAGCGGTTCTCTTTCCTGATAACGGGCCGTTACCTGTTGCTGTTCAATGACTTCAAGATGAATCCCTTGCAGCAGTTCAATGATATATTGGGGCCGGTGTGCATAGCGTGCGGTCTCCTGCAGCTCCCATTGTTTATGGTGGCTGATTTCGGTGCTGAAACAAAAAAATCCGCCGGGCTTTAAGCGTGCCTTAATAAGCTTAAATAAATGTTCAAGGTCTGAAAAATAGGGCAGTACATCGGCCGAGACAATCAGATCAAAACGGTTCTGCTCAGTTTTTAGATACTCAAATAAATCGTTTTCGAAAAGGTCATCGTAAATTTCTTTATCTTTTGCCTGCTTTAACATCTTGGTTGAGATATCGACGCCGGTTAATTTCTGGCATAACTCCCTGAGTACGCTTCCGGTTAAACCGGTGCCGCAACCTAAATCCAGAGCATTTTCGATATCATGGATATGCAGCTTGTGAAGCAGTTTTGCAATTTGTTGCGGTAATTGATAGCCTAATTGCGATTGCATGTGCTGATCATAGTAAAGCGAATAATTATTAAATAAATGTCTGGCATAGTCAGGCCGGTGTGTTTGACTTTGACTGCCGGTCATTGCCGAATAAAGATGAAGACTGGCTTCGTCGTCGGGTTTCACTTCCAGCGCTTTTTCCAGATAGACTTTGGCTTTGCTTTTTTCATTTAAACGAATATGGATGACAGCCAGGTTATTTAATGACGCGAAATGCCGGGGGTTTTGCTGTAAAATCATTTTAAAATGTGAAATAGCATTTTCAAGCTGCCCAAGCGACATTTCAGCGACTGCGCAATTATATAAATATTCGATGTTATTATTGTCCTGTTTGAGCAATTGCTCATAATGAACCAGAGCATTTTCAAACCGGTCATGATGTATGAAAGTTGCGGCCAGATTGCTTCGTGCTTCCTGGTGATCGTTGTCAATGGCAAGCGCCTTACTGAAAAGATCGATAGCTTTTTGGTTCTCATCGCGTTTTAAAGCAATAACGCCGAGATTGCAAATGGCCTCGACATGCTCCTCATGTTGTTCAAGCACCTTATTAAATCCGGCTTCAGCCTTTTCCAGCTGATCTTTTTCCAGATAAAGTGCCGAAGATATAAAGGCAGCATCAATATGTGAAGGCTGCAGTTCCAATACATTGTTAAATTGTATGAGGGCTGCGTCTGTCTGATTGTTTTTTAACAAAAGCATTCCCAAATTAAAATGAGCAGCGCTAAAATCAGGCGCAGCATGAACCGCCAGTTTATAATGTTGCAAAGCACGTTCATTTTCACCTTGAAGAACATAAACTGCGGCAAGATTATTTTGCGCCTGAGCATAATCAGGTTGAAGGTTAATAGCCTTTTCATAATGGCCGATGGCTTTTTCCAATTGATACAGACGACGATAAACATTGGCCAGATTGTTATGCAAAACAGCATTATCCTCATCAACTTCCAGCGCTTTCAGAAAATACGATTCTGCGCTTTCCATGTCTCCAAGTTGCGCATAAGCCAGCCCCAGACTTTGAAGACTATCGGCATGCGATGGCATGATGTTGAGGATCTGTTGATAGGTTTCAATGGCTTCCGCTAACTGCTCTTTCAGTTGCAGTTCTTTAGCTTGTTGAAAAAGCGTTTTTAATTCGGGTTTGTTTTCTAAATCCATTTCCAAAGCGCTCGTAAACTATCAAGAGCCTGAGCTCTATGACTGATTTGATTTTTTCTTCGTTTCGGGAGTTCTGCTGCCGTGCATTCTTCACTGGGAATATAAAATACCGGATCATATCCAAAACCATCATCACCTGCACGTTTTCGAGTGATAAATCCGCGCCAGACACCGGTAGCAATCAACGGAGCCGGATCATATTTATGGCGGACAAGGGCAATAGCGCAATAGAAATAGGCGCCGCGTTGTTCATCAGGCACGGCCTCCATTTTTTTCAATAATTTTGCTACATTTTCTTCATCATTCGCCTGCTCCCCGGCAAAACGCGATGAGTAGATACCGGGTTCTCCATTTAGGGCATGAACCACCAGACCCGAATCATCTGCCAGTGCAGCTTTCCCAGTGAGGCTGGCCGCAAAACGCGCTTTCAGTATGGCATTTTCGACAAATGACAGTCCGGTTTCCTCGGGAGTGCTGATTTCAAATTCAGCCTGGGGAATTGCTTTTATCGGCGCCAGTAAATCCGTTAGCTCCAAAATTTTTCCTTGATTTGACGTGGCCAGTATGACTTCTTTCATGGTTTGTTCCGTTGACTAAGATGGATTAAGTTTAGCAATTTTCTTGTTTTTTATCAGCAGGATTTCATTGATTATTTAATAAATTTGATATTTAATGAAACCGGCTCTGCTCAACAGGAGTAGCATGATTTGTTTCTAGTAACAGGAGTTTTCAATGCGAACATTCAAAATAACAGCTGCAGCTCTTTTGCTTGCAGGTGCCTCAGCCCTTAGCCATGCTCAGTCAAATGCAGGCTTGCGCATCATTGTTAAATATAAAAATGCTCAACAGTCTATTGTTGCAGCTGGCAAACAAATCCAGCAGATGACGGGATTTTCTGTAGAAAACACAAAGCCGATGGCTGGAGGGGCTTTGCTCGTTGAGTTTAAAAACGAAGATGGCAACATTAAAACAATACATGGAAAAGAAGAACTTATTTTAAAAAAATTACGTCAGAACCCATCTGTTAAATATGCGGTGATAGACAGGGTAGGGCATGTGAAGCCTTTACCGGATATCAAGCATAAAGATACTGAAGATCTCCTTCAACATAATACCCAATGGGATGAATTTAAGGCTCCGGCCGGCGTACAGCTGGAATCAGCGGCCTGGAAAAATGACGGGGCCTGGGCCTACACTCGCGGGCAGTCTGAGCCTGCAACTGTTGTCGCTGTGCTTGATACAGGCATTGAGGCAAACAGCAGCATCGTCAACAATCTTGTTAAAGACAGCAACAATCGGATTTGGGGTTGGAATTTCAGTGCCAATGACGACAACATCTTTAGTGAAGAATCTTATCATGGTACCCATGTGTCAGGAACCATTGCCGCATATGGCCAGGTTGCCGTTGGTATGGGTGATGAATTAAAAGTTCTGACGGTGAAGATTCCCGATGCTTCGGGAATGTTTTATGAGAGTGCTGTGATCAACGGTATTTACTGGGCGGCAGGAGCCGATGTACCCGGCGCTCCCAAAAATATTCATCCGGCACGGGTGATGAATATGAGTTTTGGAGTTGATGAGAGACCCGGCAAAGAAATTGAATACTGTGATGAAGCCTTGCAGGAGGCTGTAGATTATGCAAGAGACCATGGAATTGTTCTGGTAGTTGCTGCAGGCAATGATAATCACTGGGAGCATTTCAACGCTCCGGCATCCTGTAACGGTACCCTTAAAATTGCCTCAACAGGCCCGAAGGCGTTGAGAGCCTATTATTCCAATTACGGGCCAAGCGCCAGCTTTGCAGCACCCGGCGGTGATAAACGTTATGGTACAGCCGGCGGTATTTTATCAACGGTCAATGCTGGCGGCGGCTATCGTCAGTCCGGATTTGATTTTTATCAGGGAACGTCCATGGCCTCGCCGCATGTTGCCGGCGTCGCAGGGTTGGTTTTATCGGTCAATCCTAAGCTTTCAGCGCCGGAAGTTGAACATTTGCTGTATGTGACGACGCATGATTTTGCCAAATCCAATGATGACAATGAGTCCTGTCGCGGCAGCAAGCCTTGCGGTCACGGCATTCTTGATGCCAAAAACGCGGTTGAGGCAGCCATGGCGCACTATGATGTCCTTTTTTCTGCCCCAAACCTTCTTGAGCGAAGCTATCTAACCTCTATAATTGATGGTGCCCAAGGCGAGAAATGGGTTGTTACCGGCGAGAAAAACCCCAAAAAAGACATAGAACCTGCCAGAATTCACAAGAATAAAAAAGGCGAAATTATTGCTTCATATGGTCCTGTGAAATATCGTTTGGACAGCAGCATGTTCAAGCAATGTAACATTATCGGTTACGATGGCGTAGGTTGCTACCGTTAATAAAAAATCCATATGAAAAGTGCTGGATATGGCGCTTTTCATATGACATTCCCAAATGATGAAATATGAATCCTTTATCCATCCTGAATCGGCAGCAAATGCTTTTTGATTCAAACTTCCTTGATTTTAACCATCCGCAGAAAGAGGCCATCCAGCGTTTAATTCTAAGCAGTGATTTTGCCGGAAGGCATATCCGCCTTTTGAAAGATGCGCTTGCAAAAGACGATTTAAGCCGGCGTTTTCAGCGCAAAGATTATGATGAGGAATTAGGAAAAACAGCATCTTCTCTGGATGAACGTGCGTTTTCTCGCGCGTTGCGATTATTCAGGCATTGGCATTTATTAAGAATCCAGCTTCGGGAACTTGCAGGCATTTCCACAACTGAAATGTCTCTAAGAGATTGGTCTGATTGTGCTGATGCGATGATTATGTTTGCGCTGCAATATTGTCTTAATCACCAAAGTCAGAAATTTGGCCAACCAATGAACATTGATGGAGAAATATCACGGCTGTTGGTGCTTGGGATGGGAAAACTGGGTGGACAGGAACTGAATTATTCTTCAGATATTGATTTGATTTTTGCCTACACTGAAAACGGATCTACCCATCATGCACCGCTATCGATTAGCAATCAGGAGTATTTTACTAAAACGGTTCAGCAATTTGTGGGCATTTTTCAGAACCTGACCGCTGATGGGTTTGTTTTCAGAGTTGATTTAAGATTGCGGCCCAATGGAGACAGTGGGCCTCTGGTTTTTTGCCTGACCGCGATGGAAACCTATTATCAGGAGCAGGGCCGGGACTGGGAACGATATGCCATGGTCAAAGCCAGGCTGCTGAATCCTGAACATGATTCTGAAAAGCGTATGGCCTCAATTATTGAACCCTTTGTTTACCGGCGCTACATTGATTTTTCCGTTCTTGAATCGCTTCGTGGAATGAAAGCCTTGATAGAACGTGAGGTGGGTTTAAAAAACTGGCTGAATGATATCAAACGAGGACAGGGAGGGATTCGTGAAATCGAATTCACATTGCAAAATATCCAGTTGATTCGCGGCGGAAGACTGCCGCAGATACGTCAGCAAAATGCCTTGCTGACAATGAGCCAGTTAGATAAAGCCGGGTTGTTGGCTCACCCTGGCGTTTTAAAGCAGGCCTATCTGTTTTTGCGCAAGCTTGAAAATTGTATACAGATTTTAAATGATCAACAGACGCATTCATTACCGAAAGACGAACAGAAGCAACAACAGATTGCTTTGGCGATGAATTATAGTGATTGGGGGTTGTTGGAAAAACAATTCATTCAGTATCAACGGATTATCCACGGAATTTTTCTAAGCACATTAAAAAAAGTAGATAGCAGCGATGATAACAGGGAAATCTTGTTGAAACAGTTGTCAAGTTTATGGAGCGGTCATTTTAGTGAAAGCATGGCTATCAACCTGCTTGCAAGCCTCGGCTATGAGCACCCGGCACGTTGCTACCAGCTGATTTACGAGTTCCGGCACAGCTCGCGATGCCGGCGATTATCACAGGCGGCGCGAATACGGCTTGAGCGGTTTATGAATTTGTTGATGACCGAGCTGGCCGGACATCGCCAAACGGATCAACTTTTATTAAAGGTTATCCAGCTTCTTGAAGCTATTGTGGGACGAAGTGCATACCTGGCTTTGCTGACAGAAAATCCATATGCTTTAAAAGAGTTATTGCACTGGTTTATTGATAGCCCTTTTATCACGGAACTGTTGCTGAAACATCCATTTTTGTTGGAAGCTTTACTTGAACAGCAACCGGACTGGCAACCGTTAACTCAGTCAAAGCTTCGGGAAAAGCTGCAGTTTTTGCTTGAGCAACAATCCGATCCTGAGCTTAAGGAAGAAACCCTGCGTCATTTCAAATTGACACAATGGTTTTTTGCTGCCAGAGCTGAATGCAATAATGATGTTGACGCTCTCAGAGTTTCTGAATTTTTAACGGATATTGCGACAGTCATTTTGCAGCAGCTGCTGGATCTGGCCTGCCAGCATCTGGCGCCTCGCTACCCTGAAATTGAAGACATGAAAAATCATTTTGCAGTGGTTGCTTACGGCAAGGCAGGCAGTTGTGAAATGAACTTTGACTCTGATTTAGATCTGGTGTTCTTACACAGGGTCTCTGCTGATCAGGAGCCTTTGCTTGCCAGATTAACGCAAAAAATGCTGCATATGCTCACTACCCGGACTCAGGCTGGAATGTTATATAAGGTCGATACTCGATTAAGACCTTCTGGCTCGGCGGGACTTTTAATTAGCCATATTGACGCATTTAAAGATTATCAGCTTTCAAAAGCCTGGGTATGGGAACATCAGGCCTTGGTCAAGGCCAGGATTATTATCGGTAATAATGTCTTTAAACAATTTTTTAAGCGTTTAAAATCACGGGTGTTCACCATGACCCGTCAAAAAGAGACATTGCGTAACGAAATTTTAGCAATGCGTTCTAAAATGCTTGAACATCGCTCATCTTTTTATAGAACAGAAGGAGATGAACGTTTGTTGGATCTTGAGTTTTTTATTCAGTATTTAGTGCTGTCTGAAGGCAGGGCCCAACTGGCCTGTTGGACGAAACCACTGGACTTAATCCATCGATTATACCAACTCAACAGAATCAATACTGATCAATACAGCCTTTTGGAAGCCGTTTATCGAGGCTATCATTATTACAGACATCAAAAACTGTTAAGAGGGACTTTGGATTTTGAGATGAAAAGAGAGGAAGATTTATCTGAGTTGTACCAACAGCTTTCATTTGACAAATCTTGAATATATTCTATAGGTTATACATCAGCGCAAGTCATTGCAGTTCTTATTTTGGTCTTTATTTCTAATTCTTGACAGGGAGTGTCTAATGAATCGTAAAATTGTATTAGTCAGCGGCGGTACGGGAGGGATTGGAACAGCAACCTGTAAACGATTATCTTCCGAATATCAGGTGATTGCCTCTTATTATCATAATGGCCAGCATGACGGCGCTAGAAAATGGCAGGAAGAACTGCAAAGGGAAGGGTATACCGTTGATCTTGCTTACGGAAATCTGGCCGTGTATTCCGATTGTGAAAAAATGGTTAATGATATTAAAGAGCGATATGGTCGTATTGATGTACTGGTCAACAATGCCGGCATCACTCAAGACAGTAGTTTTAGAAAAATGACAGAAGAACAATGGCATGAAGTTATTGATACGAATTTGAACGGTGTTTTCAATCTGACAAGAAATGTACTGCCGTTGATGTTGGAAAATCAATATGGAAGAATCATCAGTATTTCCTCAATTAACGGAAGAAAAGGTCAATTTGGACAGGCTAATTACGCTGCAACAAAATCAGCCTTGTATGGATTTTCAAAGAGTATTGCTCAGGAAGTTGCCAAAAAGAATATTACCGTCAATACTATTTCTCCGGGGTATATTGATACTCACATGTTGGCAACCGTTGGTGAGGAAATCATGAAAGCTATTATCGCAGAGATTCCTGTTGGCCGCCTTGGCCGACCTGAGGAAATTGCCGAAGCGATTGCTTTTCTTGCCTCAGAGCATGCTGCTTTTATTACCGGAGCGAATCTGGACGCAAATGGTGGACAATATATGTAGGGCATATCGTCAATTGAGTTTTTGGGCTACGAATGTGATGGTTTGACGGTCATGTTTTATCTACAAAAAATTTAATTGGCGGCAGGCTTTGGTTTTAATTCTCTAAGATTGGATGATCAATGACTCGGTTAATCAAAAAATATAAAAATCGGCGTTTGTATGATACTGAAATAAGTGCTTACATCACCCTTGAACAACTTGAACAATATGTCACTGAAGGTTTGGATTTTAAGGTCGTCGATGCAGCCTCAGAACAGGACATCAGTAGCCAGGTTTTATTGCAGCTTCTGGTTGAGATGGAATCTGGAGCGACTCAATTTTTATCTCCTTTGTTGTTGAAACAGATGATCATCATGTCCAGACATCCGATGCATAAAACGATGAAATCTGCTTTAGAGCAGATGATGAGTGGTCTGAGTCAAAATCTTGAGCAGGGAAAAGACTTTCAAAAGGCGGGTCAAGCCTGGACTGAACAAATGTCGCAGATGATGAAGCAGTGGCAGGGACTTTTTAATAACGAAAATAAATAATTCGGTTTTTTTTTATATTTATAAATCATTTTTTTGACAAATGGAGCAAATCCATACTACAATAAAATTGTGCAGTGCAACAAAATTTGGAGATAGCAATGAATCAGGAACATTTTGAAAAAATTAATGATGCCTTTAAAAAAATGCAACAACCCTTTCAAGATCTGGCTGAATTAAATGTGAAAACGCTTCAGGAACTTTCTTTATTGAAACCTGAAGACTTTTCAAAATTAAAAAAACCAGAAGAGTTACTTGAAAAACAAATAAAACTGGCTGTAGAAAATGGTCATAAGGCCTTGGACTATATGCAAAAATCTTTTGAAATTTATGAAAAAGCCATGCTTTCTTTTGTTAAAGAAGCTAAAAAGACGGTTAACGATGTGGAAAAATAACGACCCACTTCCCCGGCTGATCTCAACCGGGAGTTTTTTTTGTTAGAGTCTGTTGATATTTTAACTTGAATTGCCCACTTCCCGCGCTTTATGCGCGGGAACCATGCAAGACGCATGGTAACCATTCAATGATTTACTCAGTTTAATGCTGGATTCTGCGCATAAAGCGCAGAACGTAGGCTCTAAGACGAAATGTCAACAAACTCTAATTACACAATCCATTATTTATCAACACTTTTTGAACATTGATGCCTTTGATGGTTGGGCTTTTTCTTATTTGAATAAGATAATCTCTCAATGGGACATCGCAAATTTTATTTTGGATAGATGAAGCTTGTCTGAAATAGTATCCATTCTGCTTCTTAATGAAAAAGCCAAGATGGGAAACATGTAAATTCGTACCGATCTTCTCTTTTAGGTTCCAGTCAGGCCGCACAATTTCAATAATGGCTCCATCCGGTATTTGGTTTATAAGCTGCATATTTAACTCATTTTTTGAATTGATGAGTTTATCCAGGGGAAGATAGGCTATCTTCACTTTTGTAGCCGGTAAAGTAGCGCCCTGTTTTTTTAATGCTTCCAGCTGCTGTTTACGCAATTGGGGATTTTTTTCCAAGAGGCGAATGTCATTCATGGATTTTTTTTGATACCACTGCGGTTTATTGATTAACGTGGTTGAATACAGTGCAACGGGCTGATGGTTTTCATCAACGATGGATGCCGTGATATCCTCTACAATTCCTTTTCGTTGATTATTCAGATTCCAGTCAAGCGATGTAAAATGGTTTCTGTTGATATATGCACGAACCCCGTTACCGTAGCGGATTTGACGAATGCAATGTTTAAAACCTGGAAGCGTGTTTGCCTGTGATAGAGATACAACGGTGGTTACATAGGTCAAGCAATCGAAACCATCCGTCCGATAACGGGGAAACTGGTCGAAATCTGCTTTTTCCCCCTCTCCCAGAGCGCCCAGGATGTAGGGTTGTCCAAGAAACTGTTGGCTGAACCAATGAATTCTTGCGCTTGAATCCTTCAAATTTTTTGGATGTACTTTCTGGTAGAGCGACTTGATTTTTTCATCGGCCTGTTTTTCTATCTGCTTGGATGGGCCGCCAAAAGCGACAGAAGAACTCATCAGGCTTAGAGAAAGCATGAAACTGAAAAATGCACTTTTCATGAGGACATGTGTCAATAATCGTTTTAATTTCATCATGTTTTTTCTTTTGATCCGATTTGTTTTATAATACTCTTTCAGCGTTCAGGAGACAATAATGCTAAATGCAATATGGCTTGGAATGATCGTTTTGGCTGTCATTACAGGTATCATTCAAGGACGAATTGATCAGGTCGTACAGGCTGTGACTGATTCTGCAAAATTAGGTTTTCAGGTCGCACTGGGCTTGACGGGCATCATGGCGCTTTGGCTTGGTATTATGTCCATTGCCAGCGATTCTGGTTTAGTAAAAAAACTGGCGCATCTCGTCCGTCCTGTGATGAAGTGGCTATTCCCTGAGGTGCCGGAAGACCATCCTGCCATGGGAGCCATGGTGATGAATATTTCTGCAAACATGCTTGGGCTGGGAAATGCAGCAACCCCATTTGGTCTGGAAGCCATGAAGGAATTGCAGAAATTAAATCAAAATCTAAAAACCGCCTCAGACGCCATGTGTACTTTTCTTGCGATTAATACTTCATCGGTTCAGCTTATTCCTGCAACAGCCATTGCCTATCTTGCAGCAAACGGCAATAAGCATCCTACAGAGGTTATTTTTTCAGCGCTCGTTGCAACGATTGCATCGACGACAGTCGCTATTATTGCAGTGAAACAACTGGCCAAGTGGCGCGTCTTTCGTATTCCCGGGGTTCAAGCATGATAGCTTTGTTAGCCAATCAAATATCAAACTGGATTTTTCTGGCATTCGTTGTCGGTATTCCTTTGTATGGTGCAATTAAAAAGGTAAATGTCTTTGACAGTTTTATAGATGGAGCAAAACAAGGGTTTGATGTCAGTATCAGTATTATCTCCTATTTAATTGCCATGATGGTTTCGATTGGAATGCTGAGAGCATCTGGTTTTTTCGAGTTGCTTGGTAAATTGTTGGCACCTGCAATGTCTGCAATAGGAATGCCCACCGAATTATTGCCCCTGGCATTAATAAGACCTTTTTCCGGCAGTGCATCCACAGGAATGATGGCGCAATTGATTGACACTTATGGCGGTAATTCATTTATTGCTAAAACGGCGGCGTCAATGATGGGCAGTACGGAAACAACTTTTTATGTGGTTGCTGTCTATTTTGGAGCTGTAGGAATAAGGCATACACGACACGCTATTCCTGCTGGACTCCTTGCTGATTTTACCGGTGTTGTGGTTGCTGTGATTATCTGCCGCTATTTGTTTTTGTGAGTCCTCAGCCCGTTTGATAGCCCTGGCTGCGATCAGCAGAAGCCAGATAGGCTTCTTCGAACAGATTCAAATGCGCCAGTAAAGTATTGGCGCCGGCTTTAAATTGCGCCAGTTCAGTTGATGGCACGGAAGAGGCCATTGGAAGCTTTATCGTGCCGGGGTTTTGCGGATGACCATTCATATGAAATTCATAATGACAGTGTGGGCCGGTAGCAAGCCCTGTCTGTCCAACATAACCAATCACCTCTCCTTTTTTGACATGGCTGCCCTTTGAAATGCCTTTTTTGAAGCGGACAAGATGTGCGTAGACGGTGGAGTAGGATTTATTGTGTTTGATTTTGATCATATTCCCATAGCCGCCGGAGTTGCCAATCATCTGGATAACTCCGTCGCTGGTGGCATGGATAGGCGTACCCATGGGCGCGGCCAGATCTATCCCTTTGTGTGCTCGTCTGTACTTAAGAACCGGATGATTCCTTGATGAAGAAAAATTAGAGCTGATATGGCTGAATTTGACCGGGTAACGATCAAAGGCTTTTTTAAGACTATATCCCTCAGGGGTATAATAACCGACAACACCATCGGCTTTCATATGGCGGATAGCTTTATAACTTCGGGAGCCTCGACGGTAGGTCACGGCAAGGATATCGCCGGTTCCTGCCAGTTTATCTTCCATATAATAGGCTTTGTATATAATGGTAAACTGGTCGCCGCTTCTGACATCTTTTGAAAAATCAATTTCCCAATTAAAAATTTCAGTCATCTGCCGAATCAGTTTGGACGGGATATTATATTTTTTAGCAGTTCCGTAAAGCGTATTTTGAACCGTAGCTGTGACATAATGACTGTGGCTACTCATTTTTTTTGAATTAATTTTGCTATGATACTGACCATTTTCCCAATAAACGACAAGGAACTGGGTCGTTGTCAGAGGTACGATTAATTTAATCAGATTTTGTTTTTGAATAAGAAATCTTAAACGCTGATTGGGTTTTAGCTGAGTCAATGTATTGGCGTGCGGATTTCCGTCCAGCACACTGTGCAGCGTTTTAGAACTCAGACCGAGCTTTTTAAAAATACTGGCCAGTGAATCGCCGTCGGAGGTCTTGATGACCTGCCACTCATTGTTTTTAGCCTGTTGCACAGACGGTTCTGTGCGCTGAGGTATGGGTTGAGGCAGGCTTACCGGCTTCACCATATCTCTATCACTACCACTACCTGAAAAGGTATTTACCAATATATATGGAAGCGAAAAAGCAACGCACAAAGCAATTAATCTAAGCAGTCTGGACGGCTTTTTCTGCTTTTTTTCTGTTAATTTGTGATGCTGGTCCATGACTTGTCTTATTTCCTGTTGATCTTTTAAAAAAAACTGGGCCAGTATTCTGGCAGATTTAATTCATCCGCGCTAAGATACCTGCAGAAAGAACTCAGGTCAATTGTTATAGAAGGTTTTGCTGTCATGAATATTGAAAACTCCGTGTACTCTGAACTCGTCAGAGGTTGTGAAGAAGTGCTTCCAGAAGCTGATCTTAAGACTAAACTGTCTAAAGAAAAACCCTTAATTATTAAAGCCGGTTTTGATCCAACAGCTCCGGATCTGCATCTTGGACATACTGTATTATTAAATAAATTACGCCAATTTCAAAACTATGCTCATCAGGTTATCTTTCTTATAGGTGATTTCACTGCAATGATTGGCGATCCCACCGGAAAAAATGCTACAAGAAAACCATTAAGCCAGGAAGACGTTATCAAAAACGCACATACTTATCAGGAGCAGGTTTTTAAAATTCTGGATGTTGAACAAACTACAGTGATGTATAACTCGCAATGGCTGGGAAAATTCAATGGCGAAGATATGATTCGACTGGCTGCGCGTCACACTGTGGCAAGAATGCTTGAACGCGATGATTTCAATAAGCGTTACAACTCAGGCCAGCCCATAGCTATTCATGAATTTCTCTATCCTTTACTTCAGGGTTATGATTCGGTGCAAATCAAAGCGGATGTTGAGTTGGGAGGAACCGATCAGAAATTTAATCTTCTTGTAGGAAGGGAACTACAGAAACAATATCATCAGGAGCAGCAGGTCGTTATGATGATGCCTATTATTGAAGGTCTGGATGGTGTTAAAAAGATGTCCAAGTCTTTAAATAACTATATAGGTATTACAGAGCCAGCAAATGAGATGTTCGGTAAACTGATGTCCATATCCGATGAATTGATGTGGAAGTATATTGATTTACTGAGTTTCAGAAGTATTGACGAAATCACGGGATTAAGAAACAGTGTTGCGGAGGGCATGAACCCCAAGGATGTTAAAATAGGCTTCGCTAAAGAAATCGTTGCTCGGTTTCATAGTCATGCATCAGCAGAGCATGCTCATCAGGAATTTAATGAGCGTTTCCAAAAGGGGGGTTTACCGGAAGAAATACCTGAATTAAGTATCAGTTTTGATGAAAATATGACAATTTCACAAATTTTAAAGCAATCTGGCTTGACAAAGAGCACGTCAGAGTCTATAAGATTAATAAAGCAGGGCGCCGTTAAGATTGACGGTGATAAAATAGAAGACCCTTCGATAGTATTTTCTCATTCTCGGTCATATGTAATTCAAGTTGGAAAAAGAAGAATCCTTCGTTTGCAGCTAGAAAAACCACTGTGAATTTATTTTTAAAAAAAGTGAAAAAAATGATTGACACTGATCGTGAAATCAGTAGAATACGCATCACGCCTTCGGGGCAAGCTCATTAAGAACTGAAGAAGACAAACTGTGTGGGCACTTTGAAATAACTGAGAAGTGCACAATAGATACAAAGAAGTCAGTAACACTGACGCCAAAAGAGATTAAACTCAAGAGTTTGATCCTGGCTCAGATTGAACGCTGGCGGCATGCTTAACACATGCAAGTCGAACGGCAGCGGGGAAAGCTTGCTTTCTGCCGGCGAGTGGCGAACGGGTGAGTAACGCGTAGGAATATACCTTAAAGAGGGGGATAACTCGGGGAAACCCGAGCTAATACCGCATAAACTCTGAGGAGCAAAGCTGGGGACCTTCGGGCCTGGCGCTTTAAGATTAGCCTGCGTCAGATTAGCTTGTTGGTGGGGTAAAGGCCTACCAAGGCGACGATCTGTAGCTGGTCTGAGAGGATGATCAGCCACACTGGGACTGAGACACGGCCCAGACTCCTACGGGAGGCAGCAGTGGGGAAT